>Ga0247778_1000019_pt1 | contig 298580 bp, 247 predicted proteins | sample UWRJL049202B5_FD_179939 | JGI IMG/M metagenome (GOLD analysis project Ga0247778, IMG submission 179939) | Plant litter microbial communities from Arlington Agricultural Research Station in Wisconsin, United States - UWRJ-L049-202B-5 | ecosystem: Environmental > Terrestrial > Plant litter >...
GGTTCTCGCCAGTGAGCTCATCGAAGGGTTGCCTCGCGGCCGAAGCCACCTCTCGGATCAGTTTTCCAGGGCGTCGCTATCGATCGTGCTGAACCTCGCCGAGGGAGCGGGCAAGCACTCGAAGCCAAACAAGCGACGGTATTATCTGACGGCGCGCGGCTCGGCGACGGAGTCAGCCGCTCTGCTGGACGTCTGCTGTCGGCTCAGTCGCCGTCGGCGCGGCCCGCCCTGGGGCTCGATGTGCACCGAGCGAAGAGTCTGCGCGCGCGACTGAACCGGCAAGGTCGTAAACAACGCGCACACCGCACGCAGTGCTGGCCCGATTCTGCTGGCTCTCCTTCTTCTGGCGGTTTGTCGTTTTTGGCGGATCGCTTCCGGGCGCCGTCCGCGCGGGACACACGGCGGAGCGCGAGCTGCGTGGCTGGATCGCGAACGCCCCCTCTCGCTCGCCCCATCGATGGGCGATTCGAGCCAGCCAGGTCCGCGGCTTGACAGATACCTATAGGGGGTATACCTATTAGCCATGCCGCGAACGCCGCCCAAACTGGCCGAGGTGCCCACGAAGAAGGCCCACGGGGTCGATCCCGAAATCAAGAGCTCGAATTTGAAGCGCTTGCGGCGGATCGAGGGCCAGGTTCGGGGCCTGCACAAGATGGTGGAGGAAGATCGCTACTGTCCGGACATCTTGATGCAAGTGGCGTCGGTTCAAGAGGCGTTGAAGGGCGTGTCGCGCGAGCTGGTGCGAAACCACTTATCGCATTGTGCGCGCCGGGCGCTGCAGGGTTCGGACGAGCAGGCCGAAGCGGCAGTCAATGAATTGGTCGCGGTTTGGTCGAAGCACACCGGGTGATGAACATGCGGACGCAAAAAACAATCACTGCCGAGGCTCGGTCATGAAGCTCGGCTTTGGATTGCTGCTCACTGCTCTAGTGCCCGCCTGCGCGCACATGGAGAAGGGGCGAGGACACGACACGGTGAGCGAACTGGTGGAGGCACGCTCGGGGCATCGCACCGGTTGGGAGCAGGGCTCGCCCGAGGCGCGTCAGATCCAAGAACGGGTGAGCGCGCTCTTGAACGGCGGGCTGAACCGCGAGCGGGCCGTGCAGATCGCCCTGATCAACAACCCGCATTTGCAGGAAACCTACGACGAATTGGACGTTTCTCAGGCTGATTTGGTGCAGGCCGGGCTGCTCTCGAACCCGACCTTGAGCGGCAGCGTCGGCTTTCAATTGAGCAACGCCGCGGCGCGTCCGGAGTACGAGGTGTCGATCGTGCAGAGCTTTCTGGACGTCTTCATGCTGCCGTTGCGAAAGCGGGTCGCACGGGCGGAGTTCGACGCGCAGACTCTGCGTGTCGCTCACGCGGCCCTGCAGCTAGCCGCCGAGACGAGTAAAGAGTTTGCCGAGCTGCAAGCCAGCGAGCAGACGGTCCAGCTGATGCTCCATATTTCGCAGGGCGCGGATGCCGCGGCCACGCTGGCCGAGAGACAGTTCGAAGCCGGCAATGTCAGCGAGCGCGCGCTCGCCAGCGAACGGGCCATGTCGGCACAAGCGGAGCTCGACCTAGCGCACGACCGCTTGTCCGTGCTCGAGCACCGTGAGCGGCTCAATCGGCTGCTCGGGCTGTGGGGGCCGAATTCTGCCTGGAAATCAACGCAATCGCTGCCAGCCATCCCACGCGAAGAGCCGCCCCTCGAGCACTTGGAGGTCACGGCGCTGAAGCAGCGTTTGGACGTGCAGGCGGCGCGGAAGCAGGTGGAAATGATGGAGTCAGCGCTCAGCATGGCGCAGAGCTCGCGCTACACGGGTCTGGTCAACGTCGGCGCGCACCTGCATCAAGACGTCAACGGGCCACGCTTGCTCGGCCCCACGCTCTCTCTCGAGCTACCGATTTTCGATCAACGCCAGGCCTTGATCGGTCGCCTCGAGGCTCAGCGCCGCCAAGCCCAACGCCGGTTGGATGCACTCGGTCTCGATGTGCGCTCCGAGGTGCGTCTCGCCAAAGCGCAGCTGGATCTCAATCGGCACGCCGCCGAGCAGTATTTGAAGGCGCTCTTGCCACTTCGGCGCACGGTGCTCGAGCAGTCGGAGCTCGAATACAACGCCATGCAGATTGGACTGTACGAGCTATTGGCCACGAAAAAGAGCGAAATCGAGACCTACCGCGCCTACCTCGACACCGTTCGCGATTACTGGATCGCCCACGCCGAACTCGAGCGAGCGCTCGGCGGGCGCGTGACATCAACTCGAAATGCGAGCACGAAATGACCGAACCAAAGAGCGTTGCCCATCCGAGCCATGAAACCAAGCACACGTCTGCAGCCGATCCGACGCTCAGCCGGCGGCAGGTGCTGAGCGGAAGCGCGGTTGCGGCAAGTTCGCTGCTCGGGGCGTTGCCCGTACAGGCGCTGACCGTCGAGGCAGCAGAACCGGCCGCGCGCGGGTACCGACCCGTGATCGTGCCCAACGGCGCGAAATTGCCGTGGAAGATCGTCGACGGCGTCAAAGTATTCCACTTGGTCGCAGAAGAGGTCGAACACGAGTATGCGCCGGGCATCAAAGCGCGCTGTTGGGGGTACAACGGACATGTGCATGGCCCGCTGATCGAAGCCGTCGAGGGTGACCGCGTTCGCATCTACGTGACCAACCGGCTCACGGCCGCAACGACGCTGCACTGCCACGGCGTGCTGCTCGAAAACGGCATGGATGGCGTGGGCGGCCTGAATCAAAAGGCGATACCGCCGGGCGAGACCTACAAATACGAGTTTTCGCTGCGCCAGCACGGCACCTGCATGTACCACTCGCATCACGACGAGATGACGCAGATGGGCCTGGGCATGACGGGCCTGTTCGTGATCCATCCGCGCCAGGCCCGCGGTCCGCGCGTCGATCGCGATTTTGCGCTGATGCTCCACGAGTGGCGCGTCAACGTCGGCGCGGCGCGCCCCGACCCGATGGAAATGTCGGAGTTCAATTTGCTCACGATCAACGGCAAAGCTTTCCCCGGCACGGACGCGCTGGTGGTCAAACGAGGCCAGCGCGTGCGCATCCGCATCGGCAACCTGAGCGCGATGGATCATCACCCCATTCACCTCCACGGTTATCAATTCAAGATCACCGAGACCGATGGCGGCGAGATCCCGCTTTCCGCGCAATTGCCCGAGACCACGGTGTTGGTACCGGTGGGCAGCACGCGCACGGTCGAGTTCGTGGCCAATGAACCGGGGGACTGGGCCATGCACTGCCACATGACTCACCACGTGATGAATCAAATGGGTCACGGCTTACCCAACCTGATTGGCATAAAACCGGGCAAATTGGACGCAAAAGTGCAGCGCCTGCTGCCAGGCTACATGACCATGGGCCAAGACGGCATGGGCGATATGGGCGACATGCAGATGGGCGTGCCCAAGAACAGCATTGCCATGGTCGGCGGACGCGGCAAATACGATACGATCACGATGGGCGGCATGTTCACGATCCTGAAGGTGCGCGAGCAGCTGTCGAGCTACGCCGACCCGGGTTGGTACGAGGCGCCGCCGAGCACGATTGCACGAGCCGCGCCCAATGAAGAGCTCGCGCGTGACGGGATCGATGCCAACGCGCCTGCCAAAGCTTGGAGCGACTCCAGTGTGCGGAGCGGGTAGCGATCATGAGCACGGTCAAAGATCCGGTCTGCGGTATGAACGTCGATCCCGAACGCGCGCGCGGCGGATCGTTCGAACACGCGGGGCACTCCTATTTCTTCTGCAACCCCAAATGCCGCGAGCGCTTCGCTGCCGATCCGCTGCGCTACCTCGAACCGATGCCAGCGGTAGCGGCGCCGGCCTTGGCAAAAGCCCCCGAGCCAGCGCCCAAATCTCCAGAGCCTCCCGTGAATTTCGGGCAGATTTGGATCTGTCCGATGGATCCAGAGGTGCGCCAAGCTCAGCCGGGTCCATGTCCCAAGTGCGGCATGGCGCTCGAGCCAGAACAGCCGAGCAGCGACCGAACGAATCCGGAGCTCGCCGACATGTCACGCCGCTTGGGGCTTGCCGCTTCGCTCAGCGCGCCGTTATTTCTGATGGCGATGGGCTCCATGTTGCCGATTCACGGTGCGCTGCAGCTGCTCTCCGGTCGTGCGCGCGGCTTTTTGGAACTGGCCTTGGCAACGCCGGTCTGCCTTTGGGCAGGGCTGCCGTTCTTGGAGCGCGGCGTGCGTTCGCTCAAGACCCGCAACCTGAACATGTTCACGCTGATCGCGCTCGGGGTCAGCGTTGCCTATAGCTACAGCCTAGTGGCGCTGCTTGCTCCCGGTCTATTCCCAGCGTCGCTGCGCACCAATCACGGCGAGCTGGGCCTGTACTTCGAGGCCGCGGCGGTAATCGTGACCTTGGTGCTGCTCGGTCAGGTGTTGGAATTGCGCGCGCGCAGCCAAACGGGCGCCGCGATTCGGCAGTTGCTCGAGCTCGCGCCACGGACGGCCCGGCGCCTCGAAGCGGACGGAAGCGAACGCGAAATTCCGCTCGCGGATGTGCGCGTCGCGGATCAGCTTCGGGTGTTTCCTGGCGAAAAAGTAGCGATCGACGGCGTCGTGATCGAAGGGGCGAGCCACGTGGACGAATCGCTGATCACGGGGGAGGCCGGGTTCGTCTCGAAGAAGACGGGCGATCGCGTGATCGGTGGCACCTTGAACGGCAACGGCTCGCTGCTGATTCGAGCCGAAAAGCTGGCGGGGGACACGCTGCTGAGCCGCATCGTCGGCTTGGTTGCGGAGGCGCAGCGCAGCCGGGCACCGATTCAAAGATTGGTCGATCGAGTGTCGAGCTACTTCGTGCCAATCGTGATCGCGATCTCGCTCGCCAGTTTCGTGGTCTGGTTGCTGGTCGGCCCCGAACCCCGCTTGGCTCATGCCATCCTCAGCGCGGTCGCCGTTTTGATCGTTGCTTGTCCGTGCGCGCTCGGCTTGGCGACCCCGATGTCGATCTTGGTCAGCACCGGCCTGGGCGCCTCAGCGGGCGTGCTGTTCAAGAACGCCGAAGCGCTCGAGCTCTTGAGCCGCGTGGACACACTCGTGGTCGACAAAACGGGCACGCTGACCGAAGGCAAGCCGCGGCTGACGCGGATCGTGACTCAGCCCGGGGTGGAGGAAGAAGCGCTGTTGCGTTGGGCCGCGAGTGTCGAAGCCCAGAGCGAACATCCCCTCGCCCGCGCCGTGCTCGAAGTGGCCAAGGAACGCGGTGTTGGGCTCGCGCCATTGCAGGGGTTCGAATCGCTGACCGGGCGTGGGATCCAAGCCCGCGTCGAGGGCGAGCTGGTCGCGATCGGCAATCGAGCATTGCTCTCAGGCCAGTCCGCCGAGCTCGGTTCGCTCGCAGCGTTGGCCGCCCAGCTCGAGGCACAGGGACAAACCGTCGTGTTCGTCATGCGCGCCGGCAAGACCGCGGGCATGCTCGCCATCTCCGACCCAATCAAGGCCAGCACGCCGGCCGCGCTGCGTGCGCTGCGCGCGGACGGCTTGCGGATCGTGATGCTCACGGGAGATGCACCCGCCACGGCGCAAGCCGTGGCTCAGGAGCTCGGCATCAGCGAGGTGATCGCCGGCGCTTTGCCGGATCAAAAAGCGTCGGAGATCAGCCGGCTGCAACGCGAAGGGCGGATCGTCGCCATGGCGGGCGATGGCATCAACGACGCTCCGGCGCTGGCACTAGCCAGCGTCGGCATCGCCATGGGTACGGGGACCGATATCGCCATCGAAAGCGCTGGCGTCACTTTGGTCAAAGGCGATCTCGCGTGCATCGCGCGCGCGCGAAAAATCAGTCGCCAGGCTTTGCGCAACATTCGCCAAAACTTGTGCTTTGCCTTCGGCTACAACGCGCTCGGCGTACCGATCGCCGCGGGCGTGCTTTACCCCACGTTCGGCGTGCTCCTGAGCCCCATGCTGGCTGCTGCGGCAATGAGCCTCAGTTCGGTGTCCGTGATCGCGAATGCGTTGCGCCTCCGGCGCGCCCGCTGACGCAGTCCAAAACCGCCGCGATCCGCTAATTTCTCGGTAATCTGGCGGGTACGATAAGCGCTTAGTTGAACCGCGCACGTAGGTTGCGAGCGCAGAGCGACCGCGGGTAGCCGACAACCTGACACTCAAAATCTGCGAACGTCGAGCGCAAAGTAGCGGACACCGAGCCGCAATCTGGGTTCAATGATGATGCACGCTCAGCGGTACCCCCATGGAAGACGATCGCAGCTGGCTGAAGAACCCGATCCTCCCTCGCCCCCCAGCCGTGCCTCGCTTCTCGGCGGCCGAGCTACGCTTGGTCGAGGACGAGCGTTCGCCGTCCGTCACACGTGCGACAGCGCGCAAGGACCCTGCCTCGCGCATCCAAAGCCGGCGCCGGGCGAGCGGCACGAGCCGCACTCGCGCACTCAGCAGGGCGAGCGAAGCTGCGCAAGCCCGACGCATCGCCTGAGCCAACTCAATACGGTTTTTGGCCGTTGAAGTTGCCCGCGGGGTCGTAATTGCAGACCCAGAATTGCCACTGGCCAAAGCCCGAGAAAGGCGAATTCTTACTGCAGTTGCTCACGGCGCAGCCGAGCGTCGTACTCGTCCGCCACACGGCCTATGTGTAGTGTCCGCAAGTCGCGGAACAAGAATTGGCGGCGTAGTCGTAGTCCTTCGCTTCGCCAACCCATGAGTCGACCACGTCTCGTGGCGTCGTGCTTGCGCCGGCGCTGGCGTAAATGTTCTCGCCGTATTTTCCGCCACTATGTTGGAACGTGCAGCCATTGGCCCAGGCCTGCGCCGCGCTCGCGATCTCGCTCGACCAAGCGAGCGACGGAAGCGGAGCGGCCGGCGCGGGCACGACCGCGGCGCGCGCGGCGTTGTGCGCGGAGAGCATCGCGTCGGCAATCGGACTGCCCCCGCTCATCGTCGCGGTTGCTCCACCGCTCGCGAGGGCGTCGCCATTGGCGACGTCGGAGCTCGAACAGGCGCTGAGCGCGAGGGCGCACACGAGCGCGGTCCGCGCGGCGAGTGAAGACTCCGGCTGAGGAAGATCGTTCACCTTTCGGGGCGAGCGAAAGAGCTAGAAGATGTAGCGCGCGCCAGCGCTGCCCATGCCGACCACGGGCGTCCAAGGACTGACTTTGGGGTGTTCGGTAGTGGCTTTGGGCGTAGTGAGCAAGAGACCGAGCCAAGTGCCGATGCCGGCCCCGCCGACGATGTAGCCCGCGGCCGAGATCGTACGCAGCGAGCGAAAGGCAGAAGTGTCTTCCGGATAGGGCGGGCCCTCGGTGCAGCGATTGGCGGGACAATGCTTCTCGGCGCCGGAGTAGCGACTCATGGCCGCGATACCGGTCACGGTGCCGAGGCCGAGGCCGGTAGCGCCAACCGTGAGCGCAACCACGCCCCAAGTGCGGCGGGCGGACGAACCGCCGATCAGCTGTTCGGACTTCTTGTTGGCGCGACCGTTCTCTGCCCGCCAGGTCATGCCGATGGTCTTGCTGTCGCCCTCACCGATCTCGAAGCTCAGCCGCGACTGTTCACCCTCGACGTCACTGGCAATCACTTCGTGGTGCCCTGGGTCGACCGGGATCGCGGTGCTGTATGGAATCGAGCGGCCATCCATCAGCAAGCGCAAATTGCGCGAGCGCTGCTCGTCGTCACCCAGCGCAATTTCGATGGAGGGGATGCGCGGACGCAGCTGCGCGAGTTCATCGCGCGCGGCAGAGATGGCTTGCCGCTCACTGGTATTGATTTCCGCGGCGTCGGCCCCGGCCAGCAGGCTGCCGTAGTCGGCTGCTGCGTACACCAATTGCCCCAGGGCGACGCGTGAGCGGGCCAGATAGAGCCGTACTGTCAGACTCGGAGCGCTGACCGAGGCCCGCTTGAACAAGCTCAGCGCGGCGGGATAGTCGCGCCGCTCGAAGGCGCGCAGCGCGCTCTGGATCAAGCTTTGGTCGCTGGCTCGCACATTGATGTCTTCCGGGGCTTGCGCTCGTGCGGAGAGGGACCAATAGAAACAGACGAGCGCGAGCGCAACCGAGCGAATCACTGTCTCCCACCTAACGGGAGTTCACGCTTGCTGTGAAGTCATTTTCGCAACGCGCAGCGAATCAACTAGGACCGCGGACTACGCCCACTTACATCCGCGCGTGAAGCGATCGCTGCTGACACTGCGCGGAGCAGTTGTGGGATGTCGTAAGGTTTTTGCAGGTAAGCAAAAAATTCCGGTGATTCATTGCTGAGCAGCTCGACACTGTAGCCGCTGCTCAGCAACACCGGGACGTCGCTACCCGTGGCGCGGATGCGCTTCAAGGCTTCGATTCCACTCATGTGAGGCATCGTGACGTCCATCACGATCAAATCGAGCGCAGCGCCATGTTGTTCGAATAGCCGCAGTGCGTCAGCACCGCTCGAAGCCACGATCACGCCGAAGCCTTTGGCGGTGAGCGCACGTCGCACCACGAGCTGCACCCCATTGTCATCGTCGACCACGAGCACCGTCCCGCGTGAAGGCGCGCCGCGCGTCGGCTCGGCGATTGTTTCGTCCTTGGCTGGCAACAGCACGCGCACGCGCGTGCCGGTCCCTTTCTGACTGTCGGTTCGAATCGCACCGCCATGGCCACGGACGATGCCGAGCACGGCGGCCATGCCCAGCCCACGACCCTTGAATTTGGTCGTAAAAAACGGGTCGAACATGCGTCGGCGCGTCTCGTCGTCCATGCCCGTGCCCTGGTCCGTGACCTCGAGACAGAGGAACCGGCCCGGAGTCGCGGCATGCCCGGGGTACTCTTCCAAATCTTGAGCAGTGACCTGCACTTGCTCGACCGCGATCACGATCCGCCCGCTGCGCTCGGCCATCGATTCCGCCGCGTTGGTCAGTAGGTTCATGATCACTTGCCGGATCTGAGCGGGGTCGGCCTCGATCGGACGCAGCCCTTCTTGAACTTGGTAGTGCAGCGCGACATGGGGCGGGATCATGCCGCGCAGGAGACCTGCCATCTCGCGTGCGGCCTCCGGCAAATCGAGCGACTGCAGCTTGAACTTTCCCTGGCCAGCATATTCGAGCATCTGATGCGTCAGCTCCGCCGCACGGCGAGCGCCCAGCTCGATCTCGTCCAAAAGTGGCAGCAAGGTCGGATCGGCGCCGAGCAGGTTCTTGGCCAGCGAAGCATTGCCCAGGATCGTCACCAGCAGATTGTTGAAGTCGTGCGCGATCCCGCCCGCGAGCACACCCAAGCTTTCCAGCTTCTGAGTGTGCATGAGTTTGTCTTCCAAGCGCTTGCGCTCGCTGATGTCGATGAAGGTGGCGATCGCGCCGGTGACTTCGTGAGTGACCGGATCGCGGGTGGGCACCGCGCGAAATACCGCCCACGAGAGCTCGGCGTTGGGCTTGGTCACGCCCAGCGTCAGCGCCGGTTGGGGTGAGCCGGTGACGATTGCCTTGGCCACTGGGTAATCGTGTACCGTTGCTGGCGTGCCATCTTCGAAAACCGTGCTGGGCGTGAAATCACTGATGTAGCGGCGCGCAATCTCGTCGTAGCTCAGGCCCAGGATGCGCAAAGCCTCGCCGTTGGCGCGCAAGATCGAGCCGTCTTTGGCGACGTGCACCACGCCGCCGGGCAGTGCTTCGATCAGGCGTTCGTTCAGCTCTTGGCTGGCGCTGAGCGCGGCTTCGGCGGCCCGCCGCTCGGCGATGTCTCGCTCCAAACGCTCGTTGATCAACGACAGCTCCTGAGCGCGCGCCTCCGCGCGCTGTTCGAGCTCCAAGTTGACTCGCACGAGCTGCTGATCAGTGCGCTTGGCAAAGAAGCGTTGGATCTCGTAGCGCGCGATGCTGGGACCGAGCTCCGGGTGCGCTTGGATGTAGCGTTGAATGTGTGCTTCCGCTCGCGCGGGCGGCGCCATGATGAAACGACAAGCCGCGTCCCCTTTGGCACGACACAAGATCTCCACCGCCACCAGCGGCATGCCGAAGCTTTGCTCGCACCAGCCCGAGGAGTAACCGGAGTTCATCACGCACACGGGGCTATGCGTCTGACGTCCGGCGCCCAGCCACGAGTCCGATTCGAATGAATAGGGGTGATCGTAGAGTAAGTAGAAATCGTCGTCCGGAGTCGGGCTGCTCTCGGCAGAAATGTCGACGAAGGCCCAACCGGCGTGCGCGAAGTGCAACGGGCCCGCGGAGAGCCGCGCGATCGGATCGCTGACGCCCATCCGCTCCACGAACGCCTTGGCGTCGGCCATGCCCATGGCATGGGCAATGTCGAACAGCAGGCTGTGGGCCACGGCGTGGGCTTCCTCCTCCTTGCCGTAAAAGCGACGCACCATGTCGTAAAATTCGACGGACATCGACGCCGCGCGCACCAGCACATAGCGCTGTCCGCAAATTTCCAACGAACCGTGTTCTGGGTCGGAGCGCTGCTCGGCGAAATAGCGCGCGACATACTTCTGAGCCTCCTCGAATAGAGGCGCGAACTTCTCGGGGACGCGAACATTGTTGAGCATTCTTCCGCCGTGGCTCGACACTAATGCATTTGTCGCCGGTGGCGCGCAGCCCCGAGCAGGCCTGGACCGGAAACAGCTCCTTTTCGGATTGTCAGCAGGCTTCGGCGGAGGATGCGATTCGCATGCCGAGGCGAAAAGCAGCGCCTTCTCCGAGCCCGGCCAACCCATGCTACTTTTTGGACGTGATGGGTCAGCACCTTCGCCTCGCTCGCGCGGCGCAGCGCTTGCAACGCCGGATGTTTCTCCAGGCCCTGGCGCTCGGGCTCGCGACGCCGGCGGCGCTCCGGCTGGCGCGCACGGCAACGGCCGCGGATGCGGCAGCACCGAAGCGCTTCTGCTTGTTTTACATGCCGCACGGCGTGCCGGTCGAGCACTACAACCCGCTCGTTTCAGACAGCGACCGTAGCGATTTCGCTCTGGACCAGACCAACGTCAGCATCTTGGGGCCGCTCCAAAAGTATCGCTCCTATGTCAACGTGTACCAAGGCTTCAAGTACCCGGGTGGAGACGCTCACGACGGGCTCGTGAATTGCCTCTCTGGGCTACCGGGCAAGCCCGACGAATCACGGCCACGCACCACGCTCGAACACGCGATCGCGCGCGAGTTGGGCGTGAAGCCCTTGATCCTGGGGGCCTGCTCACACCTGGCCACCGCCTTCGACAAGAACGGGAAGTTGTTCTGGGATGGCACAGCAGTCGAACCGCAGAAGAGCCCGCTGGTCGCCGCGGATCAACTGTTCGGCGGCGCCGCGTCCGTCCCCGTGTCGAACACCGACGCCGAACTGCGCAAGGATTTGCTGGCCCTGACCGCGAGTGAAATCCAGACCTTGCAGGACAGCTTGGGCGATCTGACGACTGAAAGAAACAAGCTCCAGCGCCATTTGGAGGCAATCCGGGGCCTTCAGAATGGCGGTCTGAGCGGCCGACAGAGTAGCTGCACGGGCGTGCCGTCACTGCCCAATGTCAACCAGGTCCGAGTCGCCAGCGCGGGAAATGTGCTCGATCCCAGCGGCGCCAACGACTACTTCTACCAAGAGTCCAACTTCCAATTGCTGCTCGCCGCTCAGTTGGAACTCGTGGCACAAGCGTTGGTGTGCAACGTCACGTCTGTCGCGGCGTTGATGCCGATGTTCGCCAATTGCGACTTCAATTTCCAGTTCGCGAGCCCGGACAGCGTCGAACCCTCGGCCGGCTGGGCACACCACGCGGGGCTTTCCCACACCAGCTTCCAACCCGTCGAGGGCGCCACGCAAGACTCTCCACTGTCGGTCAACAACTTCAAGTCGGACACACGCGCCGCGTTCGCCCATGCGCAGCGCTGGTTCGCCAGCCAGCTCGACACGCATCTATTGCAAGTGCTGGCCAACACCGACGATCCAGCCGCGCCAGGCAGCAAGGTGCTCGACAATACGATCGTGTATTGGATGAGCGAGATTGGCGATTGCTCCGGACACACCACCCAGAGCCTCGTCGAATCTCCGCAGGTCCCCTCGTATCTGCCGCTGGTTTCCATCGGCAAGGGTGGCGGTGCGTTGAAGACGGGCCAAGTGGTGCGCTTCGACAGCGATCGCCCAGCGGGAGATCTGTATCTGACGCTAGCCAAGGCCATGGGCGCGAACAATGCCCGCTTCCCTGATGCGATGGGGCCAGTCACGGAGCTCCTCACGTGACTGGCTGGCCCTGGCTTGGTGCCTCGCTTTTGGCTCTGGCGTGCGGGTCGGGCGGCGGCCAAGTGGCGCCGCCGTCATCCGGCGGTGCCGGCGGCAGTGACGCCATTACCACTGGTGGCATGAGCGGCGACGCCAGCGGCAGCGCGGCCATCCCGACGTCGCTCCAGCTCAGTTGCGCCGCACCACGGCTCGGCAAGCCCGTGCTGTGGCTGCTCAACCGCGCGCAATTCGCACGCACCATTCAAGCTATTTTCCCGCAAGTCAGCGGCATGTGGGGCAGCACGCTGCCAACCGATCCACTCTCTGCTCAGGGTTTCGACAACGACTCGGCGAGCGTGGTCGGACCACAGCTGGCACAAGCGCTGCTCGAGACCGCGGGCGCCGTGGCCGCCGCCGTCACTGGACCCGCGCTCGTGAGCATTTTGCCTTGCTCGGCGAGCAGCGCAGACCGAGCTTGCGCCGAGCAGTTCGTCACTCGGTATGGGCGGCGGCTCTTTCGCCGCCCGCTGACTCCAGCCGAGCGCGACCGCTACCTCAGCTACTTCGACAGCGCGCTGACCAAAGCCGATTTCAAGACCGCGCTGAAATGGCTGACGGTTGGCCTGATTCAATCGCCAAACGCGATCTACCGCAGCGAAATCGGCGCGCTCGCTGGCGAGACACGAACGCTCGACCCGCACGAGTTGGCGACCGAGCTCGCCTACACGTACACGGGCAATACTCCGAGCGAAGCGCTCCTGACCCAAGCCGAACAGCAAACCGCACTCGACGCGCCCGCTCTGGCCAAGGTCCTGCTGGCGAGTGACGCGGGCAAGCTCACGCTTCAGCACTTCTTCGAAAACTACTTGGACTACGCGCGCGTGGCCGCCATCGAGCGTGCCGAGATCCCGCAATGGGGCGCCGTGCGCGGACCGATGATCGAAGAAACGCGTCACTATATCGATCAGATCGTGATCCAGAGTGGCGGCGGCCTGAGAGATTTACTGACCTCGGGCACGACTAACCCCTCCCGCGATCTGGCCGCCTACTATGGCTTTCCGGCTCCCGCCAGCGACAATGCCTCGACTCCGCGCACGCTTGGACAGGGCATCGGTCTGTTGGCGCAAGGCTCGATCCTGGCCAGTCGCGCTCAACCCAGTGGCTCCTCGCCCACCCAGCGTGGGCTTTTGGTCTTCTCGCGCCTATTGTGTAACCAAAAGCCGAGCCCGCCCGCCAACGTGCCCGGCATCCCCAACCCGCTGCCGGGGCAAATCACCACGCGTCAGCGCTACGAATCGCAGCACGCCGCGAAGGCCCCCTGCAGCACCTGCCACCGTCTGTTCGATCCCATTGGCTTCGGCTTCGAGCACTTCGACGAGGGCGGCCGCTATCGCAGAACCGACGGCGGCCTACCGATCGATACCACGAGCAACGTGCCGGCCGGCGCCGATGCGACCTTGTTCCAGTTTCAGGATCAAGAGTCGTTGGCACGCGGGCTGGCGGAGCAAGCGGTAGTTTACCAGTGCTTCGCCGCCTACTTGTCGACCTACGCGTTCGGCACTAGCGACGCGTGCCTGGGAGCAAGCCGCGTCGCGGACCTGCAAGCCGGCACGCTTGGCATCGCTGACTACTACAGCTCACTGGCCGCCGAGCCGCACTTCACGCGCCGCTCGAACCAGTAACTTCGAAGTCGAGCACGCGGCGCTCGATGCGAGCGGCGGCAATCACGCGCGCCGCCTCGACGTGCGCGGGATGAACTTGGTAACCCTTGAGTGCCGCCCAGTCGTCGTGTGTGGAGATCAGCACCACGTCGCCGAATTGCTCGTCACCACCGCTGCCGATGCCCACTTCCAGGCTCGACATGCCGGGAATATTGCCCCGTAAAGATTCCAACGCCGCGCGGATCTTGTCCGCCTGTTCGCGCCGCTCCTCCGCGGAAGTGCCGCGAACTCGCCACATGACAACGTGCTTGATCATGGCTTGGATACTAACACCGACCTCTGCTCCGAGATCACCCTCGCGTCACTCCGGCGACACGCTTTCAGCACGAAAACAGGCTTGGCCAACTTTTATTCCCAGAGCTGGCGCGCCTCCGATTTGTTGGCCGAAAGCAACCGAATCGACTCTGCTGGCGTTGACAGACCGTGAATCGAAGCCCATGCCTCTAGTGGTCAACGTGTCCGAGGAACATCCACAAGTTCGCTTCGAGCAGGACGGCTCACGCCTGACGGCGATCGAAATCACGCGTGAGCAGCGTTCACCCGTGATCGCCGTGCTGCAGCGGACACTGTTCGCGCTCGGTATCGTGGTGTCGTCGTATCAAGCCCGCGCCCGCGCCACTCGCCTCGTCGAGCGGATCGTGATCGAGCGCACGGACGGTGGTTCGATCGACGGCTCGCTCAGCGTCGCGACCAAAGCGGCGATCTTGCCAATCGCGCTGGAGCATACGTCGGGCTTACCGCCCCGCGGGTGAGCAGGGCGCAAAAATACGACCGCAACGCCTCGCCGCCGGCGTTGCCAACTCAGATCGGTTCGGGAATGCGTTCGCGCGCCCGCCACTCGCGCAGCATCGCCACGCGTGAGCGTGGCAGACGCGCTGGCAACGTCTGCCAACGCGTGATGCGATCCGTGCGGAACGAGCGGAAATCCTCCCGTGTCTCACACCAGGCGATGAGCAGCCGGGAACGCTGAAAGAATCCCAAGCCGAGCGGCCAAATCACGCGCGCGGTTGCCTGGTCAGGCTGGCTCAGGTACTCGATCTGAGCTTTGCGTTGTTCGCGAATGGCGCGCCTGACCTCGGCCAGTGCGACGGTCTCCTCGGGCCGCGAAAGTGCAGGCCCCGCCAGTAGCGCGGTCTCGTCCAGGAGGGCTCGCAGGTCCTTGGGCAACACCACGCGCAGCTTGGCGACGACCTCGGCCGCGGCGCGCCCCAGGGCTTCATCGGCGTGCACGGCGGTCAACCGTAGTCCGAGCAGCAATGCCTCCAATTCTTCGTCCGTAAACATCAGCGGAGGCAGCATGAAGCCCGGACGCAGCAGATAGCCCAGCCCCGGCTCACCGTCGATCGAGGCCCCTTCTGCGCGCAGGGTTTGGATGTCCCGATACACGGAACGAATCGAGATCTCGAGCTCGCCAGCGAGCCTTTGCGCGCTCACCGGTTGCCGGTGGCGACGCAGGACCTGAATCAGACGGAGCAGGCGATCAGCGCGCGACACTCGCTCATCCTGCCAATATTTGGCAGCTAACGACACCGCTTTTTCTGGCACTTTGTCGACCACCATGAACGCTACTGCCAGAATTTGGCAGCGCGCGGGGGCACGCTCTCGAGCATGTTCAACCCCCATTTCATCCTGCTCTATGTCGATAGTCCTCCCGCCAGCGCAGCGTTTTATCGCGAACTACTCGGCCGCGCGCCGGTCGAGTCTAGCCCCACGTTCGCGCTCTTTGCGCTCGAATCGGGGCTGATGCTCGGCCTATGGTCGAAGCACACCGTGCAGCCAGCCGCGCCGAACCAGTTCGGCGGCAGCGAGCTCGGATTCCGGGTGAGTGACGCCGAAGCCGTCCGTGCCATGCATCGTGAGTGGGCGGCGCGTGGTCTGCCGATCGCTCAACCTCCAACCGAGCTAGACTTCGGGCACACCTTCGTCGCGCTCGACCCGGACGGGCATCGACTGCGCGTCTTCGCGCCCGCCGCCACTTAGCGGCCCCGCGTGCAGCCCACAGCTAGACGCGCTCGGAGCGCCGTGGCTGGATGAACGCGCCGTGCTCCCCGCACCCTCTTATCCAACCCCGGTGCGCGCTTGCCCAGAGCTCAGCCACACGCGCGCCGAGCTGTGGCTCAAAGACGACGGCCTTTCGCACGCGGTGTACGGCGGAAACAAGGTGCGCAAGGCGGAACGCTTGGTGGCCGAAGCGCTGCGGCGCGGCGCCGAGCGCGTGCTCAGCTTCGGCGCGGCGGGCAGCCACCACCTGCTCACGTTGACCCTGTTCGCGCGCGCGGCGGGCTTACAAAGCGCGGCGATCGTCTTTCCCCAACCGCGCACTCGACACGCGCTCGACACGCTGCGCGCCAGCCTCGGGCTCGGACTCGAGGCCCACCCGGCCGAGCACGCCGCGCTCGTCCCCTGGCTCGTGCCACGCGTGCTGCGTCGCGACGATTATTTGATCGCCCCCGGCGGGTCGAACGCGGTCGGGACACAAGCCTGTGCCGACGCAGTCGATGAGCTCGCGCTGCAGATCGAAGCCGGCGAGCTACCCGCACCCGATCTGATCGTCGTGCCGCTCGGGTCGGGAGGGACGACGGGAGGGCTCGCCGCGGGCGTCGTACGCCGAGGCATGCCGTGCCGAGTCTTGGGCGTGCAGGTCGTAGCCGGTTTTGGTCCACGGCTGGCGGCGCGCTATTTGGCGAACGCCGCGTTGCGCCGGACCGGCGCGAGCGAGCGACGCGATCAGCTCCGAGACCGCCTGAGTTTCGACGCCACGCAGGTTGGCCCGGGCTACGGCGCGAGCAGCAGAGCTGGTGAGCGGGCAACGGCGATCGCCCGTGAGCTCGGCCTCATGCTCGATCCGACCTATACGGCCAAAGCGTTTGCGTGCGTGCTCGAGCTGCTCCGTTCCGCGTCCAGCGCAAACGCGGCGCGACTAGGACGTCCCCAGCGAATTTTGTATTGGCATACTTTGTCGGCAATTTCGCTAGAACCGCTTTTACGCGCGGCTCCGAGCGAGTCCGATCTGCCCACCGCCGTGCGACGTCTGCTGCGCTAGCGGCATCAATCCCCCGCTGCATTCAGCTGCCCGGGGCTGCGGTGGTTGATGGTCGCTCAGCACGTCGCGCTGCGGCGCAGCCTTCGGCGTCGAGGTCCGGGAACTCGGCGCAATACGAGCTGCGCGGCTGGCTCGCGATCGCCCCCCAAGAAAGCGGCAACGCTCGTCCCCCATCGCGCCCCCCATCGCGCAGCGCGCGTTCACTCCTGCGCGGGGGGATTACTGGCGATTTTTCGCGGTAGCTGCGTCTGAGCGGGTGAGCCATCGCTCGGTTGCGGACCGACCAGGAACCAGGTGCGCATCGTACCCTTGCCCTTGACGGAGATCTCGCCGCGCGCCGTCAGCACGTACATCTCCTTCAAGAGTAGACGAGTTTCGTCGGTGACATGCACCATGCCCGGTTCGCCGTGGGATTCCATGCGGCTGGCCGTGTTCACGGTGTCGCCCCACACGTCGTAGATGAATTTGCGCTTGCCGATCACCCCCGCCACGACCGGGCCGGTGTGAATGCCGATGCGAATACTGAGATCTTCGCCGAACTCGCGGCTGAACTCGAGCGCGCGGCGCTGCATACCCAGGGCCATTTCGGCGATCGTCTGGGCGTGATCGTACTCGTGGCTGTGTAGTCCGCCAGCGACCATGTATGCGTCGCCGATGGTCTTGATTTTCTCGAGTTTGAGCTTGTCGGCCAGATCGTCGAAGCTGGAAAACATGCGATTCAGGCGATCCACGAGTTCGACCGGTGTGACACGCTCCGACATCTTGGTGAAGCCCACGATGTCCGCGAAGAGCACCGACACGCGGGGAAAGCCGTCGGCAATCGGCCGCTGCCCGCGCTTCAAGCGCTCGGCGATGCTCGCGGGCAACACATTGAGCAACAGCTCTTCGGCGCGGGCCTTCTCCGCCGCCAAGGCATGAACTTGTTCCTCGATCAGACGGCGTTGCAAGAAGCCCTGGCGCGCTTGCTGCTCTTGACGGTAAGCAATCAATGCGCCCAGGCCCCCGAGCGATAACAGAGTGCTGGCGACCGACAGGCTGATCTGGACTGGGCAATGGGCAAGCCAGCGATCCAACAGCGCAAACATGAGCAACGTGAGCAACGTGTAGGCGAGCTGCGCGACCACGCTCAACCGCGCCACGAATGGCCCCAAGGTCACGAACGCGATCGCAAACGAGGTGTACAAGAAGTAGCCACTGCCACCCGCGATCGCACCGATGTAGAGCACCACGAAGCTCGCGGCGAGCCCATAAATCAACATCATCGACTGTGAGAAACGCAACAAATGGCGTGAACTGAGCAACCAAAACGCCAACGCCGAGGCGGGGACGAAAACACCAAAGCGCACCGCCCACGCTCGGTTTCTGACCTGGGGCACGACCAAGGCGTCGTGTGCGGCGAAGGCCAGGAAGACCAGCGATGCGAGCCCCACGCTGAAGCTCAAAAAGCGCCGGAGTCGCTCGAGGTCAGCTCGACGAAAAGCTTGCTCGAGAGTCGCATCGGCGAAGCGACCCGTCCAAGAAAGGCGCGGCCGACTGGCTTCAGCCGCTCGCTCTACGTCGCTCAGCAGGGACACGCTCACATCGTACAAGGTTGTGCTCGCCCATGCAGGGGCCAAACGCAGGGGCTAGAAATCGCCGCCTTCGTAGGCAATTTCCAGCACCTCCAGCTCTTCGTTCGAGCGCGGCGTGCGCAGCAGCGCGACCTCACCCACCTGCTTGCCCAACAGGGCACGCGCGAGCGGTGCAGAGAATGCAAGCAGCCCGGCGCCGGCATCGGCCTCGTCCACGCCCACGATGCGATAACGTGATTCCGTGCCCGATTCGTGCCGGACGCGCACCGCCGCGCCGAAGCGCACGCGGTCGTGCGGCTGCGTGCGTGGATCCACCAACTCCGCGCTCGCCAGACGCGCCTGAAGTTCGACGATCCGCTGACCGAGTGCCTTCTGCCGCGCCACGCGGTCCGCGGCATCGGAAGCTTCGAGCGCGCTGCGTTCCTGCTCGAGGGACGCCTGCTCGGCTTGCAGTTGGCGCAGGCCTCGGGGCGTCACGTAGTTGGGCGCACCGATCGGCAGCGGAGGCCGTGGCACGACCACCAGCTCGGGTCCGCCGTCGTCTTCCTTGGTGAAGGCGCGACTCACGGGTCCTGTCGTTCGAGCAGCGCATAGCCGAGCACGCGGTCCGCTTTTTCGCTCCACCTCTTGCCCAAGGGCCAGAGCAGTGGAGCGATCAGCGAGAAAAAAGCTGGCCGGCGCCCGACGCGCAACGCCTCTTGGCGAGTACTGATGACCTCCGCGGGCATGAAGCCGTATTTAGCGAAGAAACCGAACCAGTCCGAATCGCGGAACAAGAACGGCGCCGCTTGCAGTTTCCGGCGCAGCGAAGCCCGATGACGACGCGGTTCAGGCCCATAGTAATCCTGAATCCAGAAGCGCATCGAGGGCACCGCATACACGTCTTCCGCGAAACGCCCGACCTCTTCGTCGTGCAAATAGACGATCACGCCCTCGGTGACCACGAGCACGCTCTGGGCCTCGCGCCCAACACGATCGAGCAAAGCGCGCCGCGCCGGTCGATTCGCCAAGTCGATCGCCACGCGCTCGAACGCGCAGACCGGGCGCGCGGATGCCAGCTTCTCGTTCTTGTACTCGACCAGACTCGGGAAATCGGCTTCGATCCAGCGTAGCTCCTTGGGCAAAGCCATGCGGTACGGGCGCGTATCGAGCCCCGCACCCAAGTTCAGCACGGTGCCGACACCCCGCGCAATGGCCGACAAAATCAGGCGATCGATGGCCGTCGTCCGCACGGCCATGATGAACGCCAGCGCGCGCTGATCGGACATCCCCTGAGCGATCTTCCGACCCTTCTCACCGGACAAAAGCCCGGCCAACGGATCACGAAACAGCGCATCCGGCCGCTCGCTCTCGAGCGCGCGATAGCTCGCCACCCAAAAGGCGGTATCGGTGACATGCTCGATCTCGCCCGTCATGCGATCGTCCGCTCTCACGCGACGAAGCTCACGAACTCTTTCGTGACGGCTCGCGCTCGGATTCTTCGCTCGCGGCCTTGGCGAGCCCCGGTTGGATCGGCCGCGTCGCTCCTTCGCGCATGCTCGCCACGACCTGGGCCAGCTCATCCGGGTCGAGCTGATTGCTCGGCAGGGTGAGCCGTTCCAGCGCGGGCTCGGTGCCGAAGTAGTGCACCGCGCATGTGGCGTGAATGGTACCAATCGAGTTGAAGCGCCCCTCCTCGAACATTTGCAGCGCGAGCCTCCAAGCTCCCTGCTCGATCAGCTCCCGACAATGCCGACAACGCGCGCGCCCCGAAGAAGCTCGCTCCGCCCGCAAAATTCGACTCAATCGCGGCTGTTCCACGCCTCCCCGCGCCAGCTCCCTGAGCGCGAGCGATTCGGCCGGATCAGCCGGCGCGGCCTGGCCCTGGTCGAGCGAGGCCAACAGAGACTCTGGCCGGCAACACGCGGCGCACCGCAAATGGAACCAAAATAGACTTTCACCCTCGCCATAGGCGTTCGGCAATGCCTCTCCAAAGCGTTCCTCGCCCTTTGCAATCGCCTGGCCGCACGCCCTGCACTTGGCACGTCCACTCGAAGCCCGCTCAATCACCGAAGCCATCCGCCGATTTTGGCGGACCTCGACCACCACCGTCAAGTTTTGCCCCGTCCCCCCTAGCGACGGAGGGCAACTGGATCCGACCCCGCTGGGCGAACCGGAGCTCCGACCCCGCTGAGCGAACCGGAGCCGAACCCGGGTGAGAGCCGATTCAGCTGGGAGCAACGGAGGGCAACTGGATCCGACCCCGCTGAGCGAACCGGAGCTGAGCGAACCGGAGCAGCTGAGCGAACCGGAGCCGAACCCGGGTGAGAGCCGATTCAGCTGGGCGAACTGGAGCAGAGCCGACCCGGTGAGCGCAACCGGCCGGGATGGTTGTGAAATGAGGGGTTGGCAGCGGCGGTGCGCTGCGCTGATGGATCGGGAACGGGATCGACGGGTGCTAGACTAGCGGGCATGGCAGACGAGCTACGTGCAGGGGCGTTGAAAATGGTGCTGAGCGGGCATCCCCGCGAAGTGGACGGCTTTACCGTTTCACGGGTTTTGCCGGCAGTGAGCCGCAAACACCTGGGGCCATTTTGTTTTTTCGATCACCTTGGACCAAGCGAGCTCGCGGTTGGGCACGGCTTGGATGTGCGGCCCCACCCGCACATCGGCCTAGCGACGGTGACATACGTAATCGAGGGCGAGATTGTCCATAGGGACAGTTTGGGCTTCGAACAACCCATTCGCCCTGGTGCTGTGAACTGGATGACCTCAGGCCGCGGCATTACCCATTCGGAACGAACGTCCAGTGAGTTGCGCCAGACCGGGTCACGACTCCACGTGGCTCAGCTCTGGGTCGCGTTACCGACCTCGCACGAAGAGATGCCACCAGAGTTTCATCATCACCCTGCGAGCACGCTGCCGGAGCTCGACGTGGGTGGGGTGCACGTACGGGTGTTGGCCGGTAGCGCGTACGGCAAGACCTCGCCCGTGCGCATTTTTTCGCCACTGTTTTACGCGGAGGCGGAAATCGCAGCAGGCGCGTCGCTGAATTTGCCGGAGGGGCACGAGGAACGCGGGGTTTACGTGCTAAGCGGTGAGCTTTCGCACGAGGGGCAAGCCTTCGAGCAACGCGCGTTGGCCATTTTCAACCCGGGCGGTGCCCCGTCGGTAAGAGCGGAAGCCCCTACCCGGGTTCTACTCCTGGGGGGCTCGCCGCCGGACGGGGCCCGGTACATCGAGTGGAATTTCGTGTCCAGTTCGCTGGCACGCATCGAGCAGGCCAAGCGTGATTGGCAGGCAGGCCGCTTCCCCAAGGTGCCAGGCGATGAGCTCGAATTCATTCCGCTCCCGGAGAAAAAGACTTAGCTCCAACTGCTATTTGCGCAGGGCAACAAGCGCCTCAGTCCAGCGAAGGAGCTCGTCCAGCATCGTCGCGCCCGCCTTTTCGAGCGACTCGGAACCTTTGAAGATGCCGTTCTCCATCAGCTGCGCGAAAAAGGTAATGGTGACGGCTTCAGGGATGCCCACCACTTTCAGAGTACCGAGCGGCTGCTTCAGAGCATGCACTGAGCGCATGCCACCCGAGATACCACCATAGCTGACGAAGCCCGCGGCCTTGTAGGCCCACTCGTGAAACAGATAGTCGATTGCGTTGAGCAACGCAGGCGCAAGGCTGTAGTTGTACTCGGGCGTAACGAAGACGAAGGCATCGGAGGCCTTTACAATTTCGCTCCAAGCTTTGGTATGTTCGTGGACGTACTCACCCAGTCGCGGGTGCTTCGGCTCATCGAGCAACGGCAAGTTGACTTCCTTGAGATCGATCAGCGCCACGTCGAACTTGCCGCGTCGCCTGGCTTGCTCAAAAAACCACTGTCCGACCGGCAGACCAACCCGACCCGGCCGGGTACTTCCAATGATAATGCTCAGTTTGGGCAGATCGGGCATAACCCGGGTTGTACCACCGGTTACCGCCGGTCGCCCCAGGGCCGGCAGACATCACGAGCAATTTGCCGGAGACTTTGCGGCGATTTCCAGTCGGGTTGACAGCCCCGGCAGAGTGACCAATTTGCTCCCCGTAACCCGGGAAGAACCATGAGCGAAGCTACGACCCATTCCTTTAAGGCCGAGGTCAGCCAGGTGCTGCACCTCGTAGTCAACTCCCTCTATAGCCACAAAGAGGTGTTTCTGCGCGAGCTCGTCTCGAACGCCTCGGACGCTCTAGACAAACGCCGCTTCGAGGCCGTCACGCATTCCGAGATGGCGGCCACGGGCGACCTCAAGATTCAGATCAGCGTAGACGCGGCCGCGTCGACTTTGACCATCTCGGACAACGGGATCGGGATGAACGCCGCCGAGCTGGAGCAGAACCTGGGCACCATCGCGCGCTCTGGGACGCGCGAGTTCTTGAACAAAGTCGCCAAGGCGCGCGAGGCCAGCGATCAAGGGCTGCAATTGATCGGGCAGTTCGGCGTGGGTTTCTATAGCGCATACCTGGTCGCCGACCGCGTGGACGTGATCACGCGTCGTGCAGGCGAAGAGGCCGCCCAACGTTGGAGCTCGGACGCGCAAGAATCGTTCACGATCGAACCCGCCACTCGCGCTGAAGCGGGCACAACGCTCGTGCTCCACCTGAAGGACGAGCAAAAGGAATTTCTGAACCTGCCCCGCCTGCGTGAACTAATTCGTCGGTATTCTGACTACATCGGTCATCCGATCGAACTCGAAGTGCCGGCAAAAGAGCCGGGGGGCGAGGCCACTTTCGAACGCATCAATCAGGCCAGCGCGCTCTGGCAGCGCCCTCCGAGTTCGGTCACTGAGGATCAGTACAGCGAATTTTACCGGCATCTAAGCCATGATTTCGAGGCGCCACTGGCGCATCGCCACTTCAAAGTCGAGGGCACGCAGGAGTTTGCGGGCCTATTGTTCTTGCCGAAGCGGGCGCCTTTCGATCTTTACGACCCAGCCGCGAAGCATGGCATACGGCTGCATGTGCGACGCGTCTTCGTCATGGACGACTGTGCTGAACTTTTGCCGAATTTTTTGCGCTTCGTACGCGGCGTCGTCGATAGTGAAGACCTACCGCTCAACGTGTCACGCGAGATTTTGCAGGACTCCAAACTCGTACGCGTGATCAGAAAGCAGGTCGTCAACCACGCTCTTTCGATGATCGAGGAGTTGGCCGGGAAGGATGCCGAGGTGTTCGCCAAGTTTTGGGCGGACTTCGGGGCAGTGATCAAGGAGGGTATCCACTTCGAGAGCGAGCACCGCGACCGAATCGCCAAGATCGTGCGCTATGAGTCCTCGACGCAGCAGGGGCTCACGAGCTTGGGCGAGTACGTCTCGCGCATGAAAGACGGCCAGAAGGCCGTCTACTACGCGACGGGCACGTCGCGCGCATTGCTCGACTCCAGCCCACACCTGGAAACGCTGAAGAAGCGCGGCTACGAAGTCTTGTTCATGACCGATGGGGTCGACCCATTTGCGGTGACCAGCCTGGGCGAATTCGAAGGCAAGCCGTTGGTCTCGGCGATGGACGAGAACTTGGACCTCGGCGAAGAAGAACTGAGCGACGAACAACGCGCCGCTGAAGCCGAGCAGAAGAAGCAAGCCGAGCCTCTCGTGGAGCGCTTCAAGAGCGTCTTGGCGAGCAAGGTCGGTGAAGTACGACTGTCCACTCGACTCACTGACTCTCCCGTTTGTCTCGTCATACCAGAAGGCGGCATGGCACCCCACATCGAGCGGCTAATGATGGCCCGCCAAATGGGCATCCCGCCCCAAAAGCGCATTTTGGAGCTCAACCCGGGTCATCCCCTGATCCAGAATTTGGAACGCCGCGATCGCGAAGAACCTGGCAATGTGGCTGCATGGATTGAGCTTTTGTACGATCAGGCGCTGATCGCGGAGGGCTCTCCGCTCGACAACCCCGCGGCGTTTGCGCAACGGCTCACGACACTCCTGACCAGCGCTAGCGCCGCCAGCTAGGCGAGCGCGAATCGAGAAGGCGCTAAGCGTCACCACTGGCGCCACAACGCAATCGCATCAGAAATGCGGGCCCCGGGACAAACCAGGGCCCGATTTCTCGTCTGGGGTGAGCGGAGACATCGGCACAATCGTCGACTAGCTCGGGACCGCGTCTGCACACATCACGCAGGCGTAAATTCGAAGAGCGTACGTGCCAGCCGGAAACTTCGTGTCGCGGTTTCCCCGTCGCCATTCGTTCCACGCTACCCGGTAGGCCCCAACGAACTCTCGCAACCGTCGAATCGCGGCCACCCTTTCGACGGTACATCGACCGGAAACACGAGGGCTGAACTTGCTCGTCCGCGCTTCGGTTTTCGGCCTGGCATCGAAGCTTTGGCGCAAGACGGATTCTCGGCCGAGGAATGAACGCCCGTCGCGCGCCAACTCATCGCGGGCAAGACGGACTCGTTGAGCCACCTCATCACGCAACCGTGCATAGAGCTCGGCGTCACTGAGTGCCGCGAAGATCTGCGGACGCACCACCTGGAGTTCTGCACTCTCCGGCAGATCACCGTCATCGTCAAAAAATGCGTCGGGCATTTTAGTAGAAATTTCGTCTCCGAAGCGGGCTAAAATCACTCCTGGCCAATCATCCGGAGACTTGACGAGCCCTGCAACCGTCGGATTGGCCAGCGTGTATGCCATCTTCTCCAAGACATCCTGCTCTGACGTCAGCAGCACCAGGCTGGTCTTGCCCGATGACCACAAATTCTCACAGCGATCGAGCGATGCGTTCTGTGCCTTGGCGAGCAACTTGTGAAAGCACTCCGTAAATTCGGGCAGCCGCGCTTCAGGATCGGTGACCACGCCATGCCAATGATTGGACATCACGCACACCGCGTGAAGAATCACTCCGGTGCGCTCCGCGGCCAATGCCAAACAATACAAGACGTTCTGGTTCGTCACGCGCGACGGGCGCAACAGAAATTGACGCTGCGTCGTACGCCGCGTGACGAGGTAGGTTTGATCCGGGAGGATTTGACGCGGACAAGTCACCCGCATCCATCGGTCGGACCCCGACGCAGTTTCCACCGTTCGACCGTCGCGCTCGTGCGTGCCCCTCACCCGGGTTCGACTCTGGAACGCTCTCGGGGCGCTCGAAGGGGGGCGGGCCGGCTGGTGGTCCGTGGGGGGCGGGGGGTGTGGCGGTAGAGTAACTGTGGCGATGGGAGCCGATTTGACTTTCGCGTAGGGCTGGACGGCAGAATCAATGGCGGCTCTAACCCTGATGAGTAATGCGTTAGATCTCATACTTTGGCGAGGAGCGCGCGAAGGGCGTGTTCGCGCACTACTGCAGCGAACGCGCAGATCATGCGGCAGTGTGTGAATCGAACGCACGCGGGTGCGTAGTGCGTCGCGCTGCGTGAGACGACACATGGTTGCGACGTGACGGACACGGAGCTCGGGGCACGATGGACAATGGCGCTCGCTCTGGCATAGTCAGCCTCCGCGCCGCGAGGTGCTTCAAACACATGGCAAGCAAAGTAAAAGGTATGGTTCAGCTGGCGGGCGTTACGTACCGCATCGTTCGGATCGCACACGGCTTGTATTCAGTCGTTCGCATCTGTGACGACACCGACGTGGGTCGCTTTCATTTGGCGCCCGCGCTCGGCATCGAGGCGCAAGGCGTGGAGCCTGCGCTACTTCGCGAAGTCGCGCGTCTCGCCATCCACACCGCGAAGACGAGCTACGCCGGGTTTGCTCGCCCCGACCTCGCAGGGCTGGAAGCCGCGAGCACGAGTGCCACGCGGCGCTCGCCGAGCAGCATGCCTCCGGCGCTCCCGCCAACGAGCTGACGGGCGTTCCGCCGGGCACCGGGGTCTTCGGGCCCTGCACGGACGGCTCTCGGCAGCTCTGACTTCGGATTTGACGATCGCAGCGACGAGCGCAAAGCTCTCCCACGGTGCGCAGTCTATCCACCCCTTCCGAGGCTTTCGAAGACATACAACGGGCGTCGAGCATCGCGGAGCTGCGGCGGCTCTTGGCTGCAGGCGGAGTGTTCGTCCTTTCCGGAGCCGGCGTCAGTACTGATTCGGGGATCCCCGACTATCGTGACGAGCACGGCGCGTGGAAGGGGCGCGAGCCGATTCAGTATCGTGACTTCGTGGCTTCCGATGCCGTCCGCAGACGCTATTGGGCCCGCAGCATGCTCGGGTTCCCGTTGATCCAGAGCGCCACGCCCAACGCGGCCCACCGTGCGCTCGCTGATTTGGAAGCGCGGGGCGCCCTCTCGCTGTTGGTTACGCAAAATGTAGACGGCTTGCATCACCGCGCCGGCAGTCAGCGTGTCGTCGATTTGCACGGCCGGCTCGACCAAGTTCGGTGTTTGGGTTGTGGGGCCCTCACGGCACGCGCGGCGCTTCAGTCCGAGCTCGAGGCGCGAAACCCCGGTTTCTCGGGCGTGAACGCGGTCGCCAAACCGGATGGCGACGCGGAGCTCAGCGATGTCGAGTATCAACACTTCGAGCTCGCGACCTGCGAGGCGTGTGGCGGCATGCTGAAGCCGCACGTGGTTTTCTTCGGAGAAAACGTGCCCGCGGAACGGGTCGCGCGGTCCATGGCGGCGCTCGAGCGGGCAAAGCTGCTGCTCATCGTGGGAACTTCGCTGATGGTCTTCTCCGGCTTCCGCTTCGCGCGGGCCGCGGCGCGCCTCGGCGTGCCGATCGCGATCGTGAACCGTGGTATCACCCGCGCCGACGACTTGTCGGCGCTGACGATCCAAGGCAATGTCGGAGAAATCCTGAGCGAAGCGGCCCGCTGAGCAGGGCTAGGCGCTCGCGCTGAGCCGCTCGGCCGGTGCGGACTGCGCCGCCACTACCCCCGCGATGTGGTTGACGATGTACTCCGCATCCCGCCCGACGCCCGAGAACCGACCGGAGCCCCAGGTATGCAACCAGGGCAAGCCGATGAAGTACAAGCCCTCGCTATCGGTCACCCCTCGCTCATGCACCGGGAAGCCGCGAGGGTCGAGCACGGGTGGCTTCACCCAGCTGAAATCAGAGGCAAAGCCGGCGCAAAATACGATCGCGCTGATGCCCGCCGCTTGTAGGTCGAGCGCTTCCGGTTCGGTTTCAGGCTCCCAAGGCGCAGCGTAGTCCGGTTCCACGGGAGCCGCGATGTTCTGCTTTTCGATGTATGCGTCGATCGTGCGGTTGATGCTGCGATACACGGCGTCCGCGCCATCCAAGTTTTGCTTCAGCTCCGCCTTGAAGCTCGCGATCCCGTCCTTCACGGTCGTCAGCGGTCCGTACAGCTCCATGCCCTCCAGCGCCATTTTGCGCAGGTCGATGTCACGACCGCCGTCGCGACCGGTCACGTAGTGGTTGGTCTTGTCTCGAACCTGTTCGCGATTCGGGTGTTGATCGATCGGGATGTTGTAGTAACCGAGATCGTCGAGCCACTCGACTACGTCCCGACCGCGGTAGCGGCGCGCGCAACGCGGGGCGGGTCCGACCGCTAAGTGCACCTTGCGTCCTGCCAAGTGCAGATCCTCGGCGATTTGCGCGCCCGATTGGCCGGTACCCACGACGAGCACGGCTCCCTCCGGCAATGACTCCGGGTTTCTGTACTTCGAAGAGTGTTGCGTCACGATCTGCGCGGGAATTTCGCTGACATATGCCGGCAGGGAAGCTTTGTGGTAGCAGCCGGTCGCGACCACCACCTGCTCCGCCGTGAACAGGCCATGCGATGTTTTCAGTTCGAAGCGCGCGGGTTCCAAACCGGTGCTCTCGGTGAGTGACTCGACCATCACGCCCTCGCGCACGGGCAAGTCGAAGGCCTGCTGGTAACCTTCGACGTAAGCCACGATTTCGTCCTTGAGCATGAAGCCTTGAGGATCAGACCCAGCGTACGGGTAGCCCGGCAATTGACATTGCCAATTCGGCGTCACGAGACAGAACGTGTCCCAACGCTCGTCGCGCCAAGAGTAGGCCACCTTGCGGCCTTCGAGCACCAAATGATCGATTCCGCGTTGCTTCAGACAATAGCTGACCGACAGCCCTGCCTGACCACCGCCGATCACGATCACCGTGTGATGTTCAGCTCGCGGGGTCTTGGCGCGCGCATCGCGCGGACCATGCTTTTTGAATTCGAGCACCTGCACCGGCTGAGCCAGCTGCTCGGCCGAGAGCAAGCTGGCCGTTTCTTCGATCACGGACAGTTGATCGAGCGCGGAGCTACAGCTGAAGCCATAACGTTCGCGAACGCGATCAGAAGCGATATTTAGGGCTTTTCGCGTGCGCTCCAGGAAATCTGGGACCGCGTAGCTCTGGCCCTCGCTCAGGTAATCTTCGATCACGTACGATGGTGAATAGCAATCCAGGGTTGCGCCGTTGGGAAAACGCACGCGAAAATGCATCTCGGGCATGTAGAACTCCACAATTTGTCTAGTTAGAATTTAGTACTGCGCTTGCTGAGCAGCGAGCGTGTCCCGCCCCAGCAACGATTCGTAGCGAGCGAGGTGACGCTCGGCGACGAGATCCCACGAATAGCGCTGAACGCGCTCGTAGCCATTTTCAGCCGATTGACGGCGTAGCTGCGGATCGCCCAACGAACGAATCAACGCTGCAGCGATCTGAGTGACCGATTTCGGATCGACGAAGGTGGCACACCGCTCGTCCAGGTATTCGTCGAAGGGCGCGCCTTGTGGCACCACCACCGCGCATTTGGCGGCCAGCCCTTCGAGCACACACAGGCCAAAGCCCTCTTGCAGCGACGGGCAGAGCAGCACGTCGCTGAGCTGGTAAAGCGCGGTGAGATCCGTCTCCGAAACCGTGCCCAGAATCTGGATGCGCGCTCGAAGGTCGGCCGGTAAGAGCGAGAGCTGCCGCGCGAACTCCGCGCGATAGGCCTCGTGTTCCCAGATACTCGCACCGCCCGCGATCACCCAGCGCAGGCGCGGTTCGTGAGCAAATGCGAGCGACACCGCACGCAGCGCCGCCAGGCTATTTTTGCGGGCTTCCACGCCGCCGACGCTGGCGATGACGACATCCCCCGCTTCAATGCCCAGTCGCGCGCTCAAGTCCCGTTCCGAGCTGGGATAGCGAACGAGAAAGCGCTGCAGGTCGACTCCGTTCGAGATCACGGGAGCCTCACGGCCGAACGCGGCGCGCACCTCGCGGTTCGTGACTTGGCTGACGCTCAGCACCAGGTCCGCCGAAGCGATCGAGCGTTTCTGGCAGTCCATCAGGTACGGACTCTCGAAGTGCTCGACGTGGTGCACGGTACGCACCAGCATTGCGCCGCCGAGCTCGGCCTTGGCAGCGGCCAGCGCGTTGGCGGCCAAGCAGTCTTCGGCGTGGCAAATCTCGTGCTTTACGCCGAGCGCGCGGATCCCGACGTGAAATTCGACGATTCGCTGGCGAATCAAAGCATCGACTTCAGTCGCGGCGGGTTCGGCGGCAATCAGACGCAGCTCGCAAGACACCGGCCGAAAGAAGCCGTCGCCCGATTTGCTCAACGCGTACAGTGTGACCTCGGCGCCCTGCCGTTGCAGGGCTTCCGCGAGACAAGCGGCGTGCACGACGCTGCCGCGTGGCTTCGTGGAATAGGTGAAGATGCCGATGGAACGCATGGCTTTCGCTCAGCTCGCGCGCGCGGAAAGGCAAGGTGCGCCAAAACCCGTCAACGGCTCGCTCAAATCCCAATAATTCGTCCGCTCCATGCCGTAGACGAGTTCGAAGCGGGGCTCGCGGCTGACTTCGCCGACCGCCGCGCAGGTCACCCCAAGCGCCTCGAAACGAGCACACACCGAGCTTGCCCGAGTGGGCTCGACGCTCAACACGAAACCGAAGCTCGGGAAGGCATTGAGCCAACGAAAAGCATCCACGTTGGGCGGCGCGGGCAGGCGCGCCAAATCCAGGCGCGCCCCGACGCCAGAAGTCTCCAGCATCATCAGCAGCGACCCGCAGACGCCGGCCATGCTGATGTCCTTGCCCGCGCTGACCAAGCCCGCTTCGGCCAGCTCCGGGAGCAAGGCCAATTGCGCGCGCAGCTGTGCGGAGGGAGCGGTACTGGCGGCGTTGAAGTTGCCACCGAGCCCGCGAAACGTGCCCCGCAAGTCGACGGCCACGAGCAAAGTCTGGCCCGCGCGCGCCTCGTGCCCGGAGATCAGCCTATTGGCCTTGCCTAGCACCGACACCGCCAAAAACGATGCGCCCGGCACACGCGAGGTATGCCCGCCCACGATCGGCACGCCAAACAGCTCACTCGCGAAGCACATGCCCTCGAGGACGCGCTCGTTCTCGCCCGTACCCATGAACAGCACGTCCGTGATCGCCCACGGCCGGCCGCCCATGGCGGCGATGTCGTTGAGGTTGACCATCACCGAACAAAATCCGCAAAACCAGGGGTCCGAGGCCAGAAATTCGCTGCGCATGCCTTCCGCGGCAAACAACACGAAGCCATCGCCATCGGGCAAGGCGGCCGCGTCATCGCCATTCAGGATCGGCTTCTGACTTGGAAACCAAGTGCTCTGCGAGGTCCGCCCAAAGGCCCGCGCCGCGAGTTGAATGTCGCGCTTCAGGTCGAGCTCTGCCCGACCCCTGAGCTCACGAGCCAACGCTTCTAGACTTCCAGGTTCGATGATCATGACGCCCTCGCACGCCAAGCGCTCGACAACCGCGCCGGATAGCGCTCGAGATCGGCCTGCATCAAGAAGTGCGGGCGACCGAGCAATTCCAACGCTTCGAGGCGGCGGAAGTGGTGATGCTCGAAGTAGCGGGCGTTCGCTGCTTGCACGGTCGCCAAGAACCGCTGGCAGCCCCAAGCGTGCGCGGTCGAAACCGCCTCGGTGATCAATGCCGTGCCCACGACGCCGACACGCCGGTACGCGCGGGCCACACCCAAGCGGCCGCCAAACCAGGTGTCTTTGCCTTCCCGATAGATTCGGACCACGCCCACCACACCGTCCGGCATGCCGGCAATCTCTCCCTGAGCTACGATCGGGCTCGCGTGCTCGTCGAAGCGATCACGATCGGAATCGGCAAACAGCCCTTGCTCGGCCGCAAAGATCTCGCGACGGAGCTGAAAATAACCCGCCACTTGCCACGGCTCGCGCGCAAGCTCGGCCGTGATGCGTTGCGCGGTTTGCGCGCGCACGGGCTTGCCCCAGGGATGCACGCGGTCAAGCATGGGCCGCCTCGCGTGCTTTCAGGGACGAACAGGCGCCGCAGCGGCCACAGCCGGCCTTGATTTCGGTGCTACGCAGCTCGGCCTTGCTCAGCATCGCAGCGACCTCGGAGAGCAACGACGCCATGAACGCCGGCTCTGGCGTCGGATGGTGTGCCAGCGGAGTGCCGGCAATGGGCACGAACGGCACGACGAAGGGGTACACCCCGAGCGCGATCATCCTCGCGCACATGTCGACAATGGCTTCACGACTGTCGCCGAGGCCCGCCAGCACATAACTCGAAACCTGGCCTCGGCCAAAGACGGCAACCGCTGCCGCGAAGGCTTCGAGATAGACCGATACCGGAACCTCGGCCTTGCCTGGGATGATGCGCCTTCGTACTTCTTCGGTGACGGCCTCGAGGTGTAGACCGAGGCTGTCGACGCCCGCATCCGCTAGTCGCGAAAACCAAGCGAAATCCGCGGGCGGTTCACACTGCGCTTGAATCGGCAGATCGACCGCTGCGCGCACCGCGCGAGCGGCATCAGCCAAGACTCGGGCGCCACGATCGTCGGTTTGCGGCGTGCCCGTCGTCATCACCATGTGCCGCACACCGTCGAGTTCGACGGCCGCGTGCGCGACCTCAGCGAGCTGCGCGGGGGTCTTCTCGGCGATCGTCGATTTGGCCGCAAGCGACTGGCCGATCGCGCAAAATTGACAGGACGTCGCGCGATTGCCGTATCGTTTGCAGGTTTGCAGCACCGTGGTCGCGAGCACGTCTTGGCCGTGAAGCGTGGCGATCTTCCAGTACGGCACGCCTTCGGCCGTCGATCGGTCGTAAAAGCGCGGCTTCTTGGGGAATGCCAGCTCAGCGATTTGCTCGCCGCCCTTCAACAGCAGCGCGTAGTCTCCCTTGACCTCGGCCGTGTATGGCGAATGCGCCGATGCATGATTCAAAATCGGCACCATCACGGTTTGGTTGGCGATCGTGACCGCCTTGTGGTCCGAAGGGCCCGCGCCGCCCGCACGCGCCAGGCCAGTGCCAGCGCCCGAGCCGTCGAGCCAACGCATGCCGAGCGCCTGCAGCTCGGAAACTATCTCAGGATAGTTCTCTGGCGGTCTCTTCGGCTGCCGTGGGCTCGCGATGGGGAGCGAACGATTCATGGTGATTCCTCACTGGGCTGGGACTGGCAGATTCGGTATTGAGCTCGCGAACGTGCGGTTGCGGGGCGCGATTGACGAGCAAAGACAGGAGCTCGGGACGACTGTAGTGACCGACGCTATCCATCATTCGTTTGCGCTTGTCGACCAGGGACAGGTCGAGATCGGCGACGACCATGCCTTCACCATCGGTCAGTGGCGGTGCGAGCAGCGTCCCCTCGGGCGAAACGATGGCGGTGAAGCAGCCGCCGCGCAGCGCGCGCTCGAGACCGGTGGTTCCGGCCACTTCGGCCACCTGCTGCGGGTCGAGATAGCCCGTGGCATTGACCACGAAACAGCCGGACTCGAGCGCGTGGTGGCGAATCGTGACTTCGATTTGCTCGCGAAAGATCTCGCCGACGAGTGATCCCGGAAACATGGCAACGTGGATCTGCTCGTGCTCCGTCATCATCGCGTAGCGGGCCAGGGGGTTGTAATGCTCCCAGCAGGCCAGCGCGCCAATACGCCCGACGGCAGTGTCGACCGCGCGCAGGCCAGAACCGTCACCCTGACCCCAGATCATGCGCTCGTGATAGGTGGGCGTGATCTTGCGCCGTGATTGCACGAGCCGACCATCGGCGTCGAACAAGAGCTGCGCGTTGTACAGAGTGCCGTGGTCGCGCTCATTGATACCAATTGCGACCACGGCGCCGGCCTTCTTCGCGGCGGACCCAATCTGATCGGTGACCGGACCGGGCACCGTCACCGATTCTTGAATCAACTTCAGGTGATCGGCGCCCATCACGGCGGGCGCCTTGATGAACGAAAAGTACGGGTAGTACGGGAGGACCGTCTCGGGAAAAACCACGAGTTCTGCGCCATTTTTCGCAGCTTCCGCGATGGCATCGCAGACCTTTTTTGTAGTGCCCTCGCAGCTGTACAGAACCGGGCTGAGCTGCACGGCGGCGGCGCGAACAGTCTTCGAAGTAGTCACGGCAGACCTCCCGTCCTCTCCGTCACAGCGTCCAAGTATTGAGAATGAACGCGTTGTTCTTGCGATGCAGCAAGATGACGTCCAACACGTCGAGCGGGTTGATCGGTCGGATACCCTCGATCAACGCACCCTCACCGTGGCCGTACAACGCTTGCAGCGCGAAGCGACAAGCGTAGACCTTGCCGCCCTCGCTCATGAACTTCTTGATCTGGCCGTTGAAGTTCTGGTGCCCGGGGAACGCCTCGTCGCCTAGCTTCGGAAATCCGCGCTGCACACCGAGCGTGACACCAGGACCGTACAGCAAAATCGAGGTTTCGAATCCCTTACGCTGCAACCGAATGGCTTGCAGCATGTTCACCAATCCGATCGAACCTTCGAACGCAACGGTGTGGAACGTGACCAAGGCCTTTTCGCCCGGCGACGCCTTCACGTCTTCGAACACTTTTTCTTCGTAATCGACCAGAAAATCGCCTGTTTTGTTGGGCTGAACTTCGACCTTGGGCATTCTCGATCCTCCAATGAGAGCGGTGTGAACTCGCGCGGAGCGCGAGCGAGCGTCGTGTCTTCGCAGAGGGCTATTGCGAGGCGCGTGCCAGCGACTTCGCTGCTGCGGAGAACCCGAGTTTCTCGGTCTTTCCGCAAATCGCGCTACCACGGCGAAACACGCAACTCTTGGTGAGTCGCAGCTTCTTGCGAATCGCCACTCGAGGTTTGGCGAGCCGGCTGTGCAGCGTGTTTCGGCTCGAAGAAATTTAACGCTTGGCCGGGCGCGCTACGCCCAGTTGCTTCATGCGGTAGCTCAATGTGCTCGGGCTGAGTCCGAGCAGTTGGGCCGCCCCGCGCTCTCCGGCGATCCGCCAATCACAACGACTCAATGCGTTCTCGATGTTCTGCCGCTCGAGCGCCTGAAAGTGCTGCTCGGAAAGCACCTCCGCAGCGCCATTGCCAGACGGCTCCGGAACCGGCGCCGGAATCACACTCTGCTTACCCAGATGTAACCGAAGCCCCGACCCCTCGTGCGAGGCGAGAACCAGGGCGCGTTCAATCAGGTTCTGCAGCTCGCGAACATTGCCTGGAAAATCGTAGCTTTGTAGACGGGTTTCGTCGGCGGGGGAGAGACTGCGGAGCGGCAGGTGTAGGCGCGCCGAGGTGGCCTGCAAGAATTGGCGAGCCATGGGCAAAATGTCTTCCCGGCGCTCGCGGAGCGGCGGCACCATGATCGGCACCACACTCAGTCGGTAGAAGAGGTCGCGGCGGAAACGGCCACTCTCGACTTCAATCTCGAGCGGACGGTTGGTGGCGGCGATCACACGCACGTCCACGCTTCGCGTGCGGTCGTCTCCCACTGGCTCGAAGGTGCGCTCCTGAAGCACACGCAATAGCTTGCTCTGGTGCTCGAGGGGGATCTCCCCCACTTCGTCCAGAAACAGCGAGCCACCATCGGCGAGCAGGAATCGCCCCTGGCGATCCCGTGACGCGCCGCTGAATGCGCCTCGCACGTGGCCGAAGAACTCACTCTCGAATAGTTCCCGGGGCACGCTCGCACAGTTGACCTTGACCAGCGGCCCGTCGTGCCGTGGGCTCAGATCGTGGACTGCAGCGGCGATCAACTCCTTGCCCACTCCGCTTTCACCCAAGATCAGCACTGAGGAGTCGCTTTGGGCGACCGCTTGGACTTGGGCCAAGACACCGCGCATGGCCGGGCTTTCAGCGATAATCTCGCCTTGTTTGAGGGCGGAACGGACCGCTTCGCGCAGGTAGTCGCGTTCGCGTTCGGCGTTCTCTTTGAGCCGCGCAATTTCCTCGAACGCGCGCGCGTTGGCGATCGCCACGGCCGCGTGATCGGCGAACACTCGTAGCCAATCCAAATCGGTCTTCTCCAGGCGACGACGGCTGAAGAACGCCACCACGCCCAAGACCTGGCCCTTGAAGCACAGGGGCTGCCCGGCAAAGCTCTCGATGCCCTCGGCGTCTGCCCACTCTTGCTGCAAGATCCAATTGGGCGCGCCGCGCTGCAGCAGCAACGCCCGATTGCTAGCGGCAACTTGGCCGACCTTGCCATAGCTCAGGGGGATCTCGTGGTGCGCGCCATCGGTGCGGTTCCAACGCTTGCTCGGATCGACTCGCGATGCGCCGATGCTGGCCTTGAGCTCCAAGTAGGGCGTGCCTTGCTCGGGGTGGTGGAGGAGCCAAACTCGCGCCAGCGCCACGCCGTCCCACATCCCGAGGCCCTGGACCATTTCACGCAGCACTGAGTCCGGTGAGCGTGCCGCGGCCACCGACAGCGCGAGGGACTGCAGAGCATCGAGCTGCACGGCGCGGATTCTTGCGCGTCTCGGCTCTTCCGATGTTTCTTCTGAGTTTCAGGGCCAGATCGGCCGTCGTGCCCTCAGATCCCGTACTTGGCGTCTGCCCTCACCGGCGCGCGCGCGGGTTTAGCGGGCGCTCGGGGCTTAGCGGGGGGTGGTTTGGCAGCTGACGCTGCGCTTTCTCGTTTCGACGGCTGGCCGTGCTCCTCGGTCGGCGGGACAGCTATCGACGGAACGGCAGCTTCGCGCACGGTAGCAACGGCGCCGCTAGGGGCCGGCGCGGCGGAGGGGGCCGGCGAAGCGCTGGGCAGGGGCGCGCCGAGCGGAGGTGCGCTTCGAGCCGCGCTCAGGCTGTGCCCTGCGCCGTGCGAGACGCGGTAGCGCGCGACAGCGCTGGCCACGAACGCGCTCAGCATGCAGGAGATGGTCGCCGTCACCCAGAGCGAACGACTCGTGCGCCGCGCTTTCGGAACTGATTCGCGCCGAGCGACGGACTCGGATGCCCTCGGTTCGGCGGCCCTGGACGGCCGCGCTGGCGCCACCAACGCCGAGAGGCTCGAATGGTGCGTCGCCAGACTCGGCGGACGCGCGATCACGGAGCGAAAGTAGTGGAGCACGTCTGCGTGCGTCGCCACGCGATCGCCGGCGACTGCCTCAATCGCTTCTGCCAATTCCCCGGCGTCGGCGAAGCGCTGCTCGGGATCGACCGACAGCGCGCACATGGCCACGGCCTTCAGCGGTGCGGCCCAACTCAATTCCGGCGGCAGTTGCGGAAGAGTCACTTTGTCACCCATCAAGCGCATCACGATGCTGTCGACCGAGTCCGTCTCGAATAAGCGACGCCCGGCGAGCGCTTCCCACAAAAGCACGCCGGCACTGAACACGTCCGCTCGCACGTCGATCGCGTCGCCGAGCAAACGCTCGGGAGCCAGGTGCCCGCACCGCTCAGCCGCGGGCACGGTGCCCGCTGACCAATGCCAAGGCGCGAGCGGCACCAGGCGCGCGGTCCCAGTATGATCGACGCGCAGCATGGCCGGCGCGAGCTCGCCATGCACGAACGGTCGGCGCGCCTCGGTCCGAGTGTCCTCGAGGGCCGTGAGCCCGGCGAGCGCATCGAGCAGGATACGCAAGGCGCGCGCCAGGCCGTAACCGGCGAGCCCCCGCGCAGCGCGCAGCTCGAACCAGCCCCGCGTGAGCTCGCTGACGATCGCGTATCCGTCGGCCGTGCGCTCGAGTGGGACCAGACACGAATGCACCCGCGCCAGCGCGAGCTGCGCTGCAAAGGGTTCCGCGCTCGGAGCCTGCTTCGGGGTTGGGTTGACGGAAAATCGGACCAAGCCCCGGCCAATACGTCCACACCCAGAAATTCTTTCACCCGACAGTGGTGGCGGATTTTTCCAAGAAACCCGCTCTCACCCGTGCCGCTGGAGTTAGTTCGGCCCGAAACGGGGGGCTGACGGTTCAGTCGTGGCGGAACCTAGTTCAACTCAGTCGTCTTCCGCTGACGAGCGGACGCGCTTACTGGAAAGCGATCACGGCCGCGATCACGATCGCAATTCCCAAAAGCAGGACCACGTTGCCCACGGCGGCCAGCTTGGCCAGCGCGGGCCCACCGCCGGCGTCGCGAGCACGCTTGCCGAGTGCCTGGGAGTAACCGACCACGCCGCACAAGATCACGACCAGGGTCAACTTCGCATGAAACGCGGGCCCGCCAGCGGCCATCACCGCGCCTGGGCCGCGCATGAAGAACATGCCCAGACCGGTCAGGAGCAGGAGCAGGAGCCCATAGCTGCCGTTCTTCGCCACGCTGAGTGCACGCAGCATGAATTTGCTGCGCTCATCGAGCGTGAGCTCCGCGCTGGCTTTGCGCAACGTGAAGAGCGAAAAGCTTGCGCCCACGCCGAGCGCCAAACCAACGAAGTGAAGCGTCAACAGTACGAGGTAGGAAAGCGGCATGGCGGCTGCACTCATAGCTCGCTCGCCCAAACGCCGCAATCGTGCTGATCGCGGCTGCTTGCTAGGGAGCCACGTCCGCCGGTGGCCTGGTGTTTTCAGGCCAATCGTCGCGGCGTGCATAAGCGGCGTCACGCTTGATCAACGCCACGCCGCCACCCAACGACAACTCGCGCCAGGTGCGGCCGGGAGGCGAAGCATCGAGCCAGTGAAAGCTGCGTTCGCGATCGTCGAGGTGCACGAACAAGGTCTTCGGGTGGGTGTAGACGCCGACGCCAACGCGCGGGAGCGTCCGCAAATAGGAAGCGAGTGTGCGCGCTGCTACTCCAGGCAACTTGAAATCGATGGCTTTGCCGCTCGCGTGCGGGCCCTCGCGCCGACGGCCCGGCTTGCGGTATGCCGAAACGACTTGCACCTCCGTCACGTGAAAGTGCAACGCCGCGCGCACCGCCAATTGCAAAGTGCGCCGATCGAGCGTGATCGTGGCGCAGTTCTGCGGGTCACGCGTGTCGGCCAATAAGGCGTCCAAGCGCGCCGCTTCGCGTTCGTCGACATGTCCCCGATCATCGTAGAGTCTGACCAACGCCGTTCCGCCGTTGCTCTGATTGCTGAAGCGGAGCGAGGGTAAGCCGGCAAACGCCGTTTGCGAGCCCGTGTCTGCCGAAGCCGGCGCGCGAGCCAGCATCGAAGCCGTCACGAAGGAGGCGATCGCCAGCGCGCGCATGCCCAAATATAAGCATGCGGAAGTTCGTCCGGCCTAGTGCTCCGCGGCTGGGTCGGCCGCTTTTCGGTCCAGCGCAGCGTGCTCGCAGCGTCTGCCGGTGCGGTTCGCTAGAACTTTCCCGCTGGAGTCGAAGCTCCGAGGCTCAGTCTCCGCGTCTCAACGGCGGCCATTCGGGCCCCATGTGAAACGGCGACAGCGCTTCACTGGCGCGCCCGAGGAACAGCGCGCCCAGGTCGGCGCTGCGCGAGCGCGCATTGCGATTGGCCGGCGCTTGGGAATCGAAATCCAGCGCTTGCTCGTCCGGAAGCTGCTCGAGGCGCATCGACCGTGGCTCGGACGATCTGGCTGGCCGAGCAGCCCGCTCGGCGCGCTCATCATCTGTAGGACGGGCGCGCTTGGTGCGCAGCCAACTGAACGCTGCGTAGCCGAGCACGATCAATCCACCACTCAACCAGGGAACCGCCACGTTTCTAAATGCCACTCGGGATGCTCCTTTCGCCGGGTGTAGTGCAAAGTGTGGGCCGGAGCAGTTCGAGCCGGGAGCGGATGCGAGCGCGGTGCCCTTCCGTTCCAGCCTGCTGCAGATCGCTACAGTGAGTCATTCGATCACCCTTTAGGCTGATGGACCGAGAGCTCGTGTGTGACGAAAATGATCAGCGTTGCACCAAATCACGCAAACCGCGCGCACGCCTCACCATGGCGCGCATGTTGCTTCGGCTCGGGTCGATGCGCACGCTGATCGACGGCCAAGCAACGGGCAAGGAGCCGCCCGCGCTCGGTCTTCCGACAGCGCCTCGATATCAGGCCGGCACGTTGCTATCGGGCAAGTATCGACTGGAGACCCTGCTGGGTGAGGGCGGCATGGGAGCGGTCTGGCGCGCAAGCAACGTGCTTCTGGACCTTCCGGTCGCCATCAAGTTGATTCGCGCGGATCTAGACCGCGGCTCGCTGCGCGCCCGCTTGCAATTCGAAGCGCGTGCGGCGGCCAAGTTGGGTCACCCGGCAATCGTGCGCGTGTTCGACGTGGGTGAAAGCGAGCTCGGCGACCCGTTCATCGTCATGGAGCACTTGCGTGGCGAGACCCTGGCGCAGCTGATCAGCCGCGGCAGAGTGCCGGCGACGCGCGTCGTGCAGCTGCTGCTACCGATCATCGACGCACTCGCCATGGCCCATAGCCGCGGCATCGTGCATCGCGATCTCAAGCCCGACAACTTGATGATCGCGGTCGAAGACCCGCACATTCGTCCGAAAATCCTGGATTTCGGGATCGCCAAGTTGCTGGATTCGCATGACTCCGATCACAAGCTGACCGAATTCGGCGCGGTCCTCGGCAGTCCAGAATACATGTCACCCGAACAGGCGCGAGGGCGCGAGGACATCGACGCGAGCACGGACATCTGGTCAATTTGCGTCGTCCTGTACGAAGCGGTGACGGGCTCTCCACCGTTCAGCGCCTCCAACTGCAACGCGCTATTTTGCCGCATCGTCGAAGATGCGCCCAAACCATTCTCGGAGTTTGCGCTGGCCGACGCCGAGCTTTGGCAAATCGTGGAGCGCGGTCTGCACAAGGATCGGGCGCAGCGTTACGCTAAAATCGCGGACTTGGGCCGAGAGCTTGCGGCATGGCTACTGAGCCAGGGCGTGACTGAAGACGCCTCCGGCAGCGCCCTCGATTCCAAGTGGCTCGGACGCAAAAGCGACCCGACGACCATCGCCCCAACCGTCCCCGTCGACAGCAGTCCGAATCAGGAACCGGCACCCCGGCCTGCGCAGGAGTCGCATCCTGACAGCACCGGAATCGTGCGAGGCCCGTTCACGCGAACGATCTTGCCTGGCGGCAATGGACGCACGACGACCTGGGGCATCGCGGTCTCCGCCTGCGCATTGCTGGCTGTGTCGTTGTTCGCCTTGGGCCACTCAGCGCGCGCCCGCGCGCCCAGCGCAGGCAATCGTACGGCCGCCGCTGCCGCGCCGCCGCTCTCGGCGCAAGCCCCTGCCCCGGCTGCAATCGCACCGCCGGTGGCGTCGGCGATCAGCAAGATCGATGTCGAGCCGGGGAGCGCCTTGCACCCCGCGCCCGATGCCAAGCCAATCAGCGTCGTCTCGCGCGGGGCGAAGCCCCCTCCGGTGACGCTGCCTCGCGTGCTACCCGCGGTCGCGAGTGCAGGCGCAGCCTCGAGCACCGCGCCCGCTGCGTCAAAGTCCGAACGCCCACTCGACCTCTTGGCCCCCTATTGATTCACGGAGCGAAGGTGGCAGAGGGTGATCCGCAGCGGCTTGGCAGGCGCATCGCGCGCACATCGCTACTGCTGCTGGCGACTTCACTGATCCTGGCGGAGCCAAGGAGCGCTCTCGCTACGGATGCGCCCGCGGACTCGACCAACGGCGCCGAGCAACGAAAGACCTTGGCCAAGGCCAAGTACGAAGAAGGCGTCGAGGCGTACCGCGCCGCCCGCTACGTCGATGCCGTCCGCCTTTTCCTGGAAGCCGACGCGACTTCGCCCAGCGCCGCCTTGTCTTACAATATCGCCCGGGCGTACGAGAAACTCTCAGACGACGCGCAAACCTTGCGTTGGTACCGAAACTACCTGCGGCTGAGCCCGGACGCGAAGAACGCGAGCGAAGTCGACGGCTACGTTCGTTCGCTGAGCGCAGCGCTGGCCAAACGTGGCATCCAGCAGCTCACGGTATTGACTTCGCCGCCCGGCGCCACGGTGGCCATCGACGGAACCCCGTTGGGAGTGAGCCCGCTCACCGTCGAGTTACGCCCCGGTCGCCATGGCGCGCTGGTGAGCCGCCGAGGTTTCGCGGACGTCAACGGCAATTTCACGCTTCCGCAAGCAACACCGTTGGATTTGGTCGTGAACTTGCGAGTGGCAGGCAATGGTGAGCGTACAGCCGACACGAACCGTGGAGCTCCACGCCGCTTCGGCATCGTGCCTTACTTGACCCTGGGGGCGGCCGCCGTGTGCCTCGGCAGCGCGGGGATCTTCGAATTGTCGCGACGCTCCGCCCAGAACTCGGCCCGAGACGAACGAGTGCAAGTGGACTACGAGCACGACATCGACGCCATGAACAGTCGGCAGACGACGGCGCGGGTGTTGCTCGGCGTGGGCAGCGCGCTGGCCGTCACGGGCGCAGCGTTGTTGGTCTTCAATACGCCCATCGGGCCGGAGACGCACGCGCGCGTCGCGGGGATGCCAGGCGGCGCAACGTTCTCGCTGGAGCGGCGATTCTGATGCCGCTCGGGCGACTCTTTCGCGCGTTGCCGCTGCTCTGGTTTGCCGTTCTCGGTTGGTCTTGCGCCAACGATCTGAGCAAGAATTTGGATGGCAAAGCCTGCAATGCCAACCACGAGTGCTCGAGCGGGTACCAGTGCGACGAGACGACACTGCTGTGCGTTCGGATCGCGAGCGAGCCCACGAGCTGCAGCGAGCAAAGCGTGGAGTGCGATGGGAAATGCACGCTGCTCGTTTCGGATCCCAAAAACTGCGGCGGCTGCGGCGCCACCTGCTCGGTGCCGGCCCACGGCGTAGCGCTCTGTTTGGACGGCGCGTGCAACTTCGCCTGTCCCGATCGCGCTGCGTGCGGCGACGTGTGCGTCGATTTCCAGAGCGATCCGGAAAATTGCGGCGCTTGTGGTCAAACCTGTGGCGCTCCGCTCGACGGTCACGCGCGCTGTGTGTCCGGCAAATGCCAAGTCACTTGCGCGTCGGGTCGAAAAAAATGCGGCGATGGCTGCGTCGATCTGGACAGTGATCCCGCCAATTGCGGCGACTGCGACGAAGCGTGCGACAGCGGGCTCGTGTGCTCGAGCGGCAAATGCAAAGCCAGCTGCGAAGGCGAGCTCAGCAATTGCAACGGGGCCTGCCTCGACGTTTCCAAATCTGCCAGTCATTGCGGAGACTGCGACACCGCCTGTCCCAGCCCGAATCATGGCAGCGCATCGTGCGTCGACTCCAGCTGCGACTTCGACTGTGCGGCTGGTTACGAGAAGTGCGGCGCGAGTTGCATCGATACCAGCAATAGTCCGACCAACTGCGGCGAGTGCGAACACGTCTGCGACGCCCCCGCCAATGGATCGGCGACTTGCAGCGCCGGCAAGTGCGGATCAGCCTGCAACGTCGGCTACGCGCAGTGCGGCAGTGCTTGCGTGAAGACCGATCAAGATCCGGTCAACTGCGGCGCGTGCGGCGCGAAGTGTCAGCAGAACGAGGTGTGTACGAGCGGAAAATGCACGTCGACGTGTCCAGTGGGGACCAGCAATTGCGACGGCTCTTGTGTGAACCTGACCAGCGACCCCAGCCACTGCGGTGATTGCAGCAAAACCTGCGCCGGCGCGGCGCACGCGAGCCCCATTTGCCAGAGCTCGGTCTGCGCGTTGTCTTGTGCGGCCGGCTATGGCGCGTGCAACGGCGGCTGCCAGAAATTCGATGCCGACCTCAACAATTGTGGTGCGTGCGGTAAGGTTTGCGCCACCGTCGCCAACGGGGCGGCCGTGTGTAGCGGCGGACAATGCGCCGTGAATTGCAGCTCGGGCTATGACAATTGCTCGGGCAATTGTGTGGACCGAAGCTCGGACCCCAAGAACTGCGGCGCCTGTGGAAAGGCGTGCAGCTCCGGGCAAGTTTGCGAAAACGGAAGCTGCGCGCTGGTTTGTGGCGCCAAGACCACCTGTGGCGCCGCGTGCGTGGATACCACGAGCGACACCTCCAACTGCGGCGCGTGCGGGAAAGTTTGCATGCCGCCGGCTCACTCGACACCCTCCTGCCAGTCCGGCAAGTGTCAGTTCAACTGCCAACAGCCATTCATCACCTGCGGCACGACTTGCGTCGATCCGCGCACGGACGTGAATCATTGCGGCGATTGCGCGACGGTGTGTAAAGCGCCCCCGGGAGGAGCGACCGCCACTTGCAATGATGGCCAATGTGGCGCGACCTGCCCTTCGGGGCAGTCGAGCTGCAAGGGCAAGTGCGTGGACCTCAAGACGGACGACAAGAACTGCGGCGCCTGCGGCGAGGAATGCAAGGGAGTACTCGGCTGCCTCCTCGGCCATTGTCTGTAAGATCCTCAGAAATGTCGGACGCCGATGATGGCGAGTGTGACAGCCCCGCCCCGATGTGATCTTTTGCTACCGATGCAATCCGGCGTCATGGGGATTTCGCGCAGGTTTCTGTTGATACCGGCCTGGCACGCGCTGTGCTTGAGGTGGCTCGCAACTCAACAGGAGGAACTTTCATGATTCGCTCTTCAATCGTCGCCTGCAGTCTCGCTGCCCTGGCCCTCGCGCTCGCGAGTGGCTGCAACAAGGCCGCTGACGAACAAGAAAAGGCCACCAACGCTCAGGTCAAGGCCAACGAAAAGATTATCGAAGCCAATCAGGAAGCCGACAAGAAGGCCAACGAAGCGCAAGCCGACGCAGACAAGAAGATCGCGGAGGCTCAGGCCAGCTTCCTCAAGCTGCGCGAGGACTACCGCCACGACACGACCGAAAAACTGGTCGACTTGGATCACAAGATCGCCGATCTCGAAGCGAAGGCGAAAACTTCGACCGGCAAAAAGAAAGCCGACCTCGATGTTCAGCTCGCACAAATCCGGAGCCAACGCGAGGCGTTCGCCAACGATTGGAAGACGATCGAGAGTGCTTCCGCCACCACCTGGGATTCGACCAAGACCCGCCTGGACAAAGAGTGGAGCGACCTGAAGGCGATGGTCGACCGCGCCGCTTAGTCGCATCGTGACTCGCGGAAAAAGCCCTCGAGCGTGCGTCGCATCGAGGGCTTTTTCGCGGATTGCGGGCGAAGCTTCAGGCGCCGAGCTTCTTCAAACTCGCCAGCAACACGCAAACCGTGACGACTTCCATCGCGCTCTTGACCTGTGCCAAGGGCGGCATGGAGGGCGCGACGCGGATGTTGCGATCGCGGGGGTCCTTGCCGTACGGAAACGTCGCACCAGCGGCGGTCAGCTTCACACCCGCTGCCTCGGCCAAGCGCACGACTTCGCTGGCACAACCATCCAGGGTGTCCAAGCTGATGAAGTAGCCACCGCGGGGTTGGGTCCAAGAAGCAACTCCCTTGCCGCCGAGCTCTTTGGCGAAAGCGTCGGTTACCGCTTCGAACTTCGGGCGGAGCAGCTCGGCGTGGCCTTTCATGTGCTGGAGCACGCCCGAGTAGTCTTTGAAGAAGCGCACGTGACGGAGCTGATTCAGCTTGTCCGGGCCAATGGTTTGGATGGTCAGGTGGCGCTTGACGTCGGCGATATTGGCCGGGCTCGAAGCGAGCGCGGCGACGCCCGCGCCGGCGAACGAGATCTTCGAGGTCGAGGCAAAGACGATCGCCCGATCGGGGTTGCCCGCTTCCGCGCAGGCGGTGAGCACATTGGCGAGCTTGTCACCCTCCGGATACAGGTCGTGCACTGCGTAGGCGTTGTCCCAGAACAGTCGAAAATCCGGCGCCGCCGCCTTCATCGAAGCCAGGCGCTTGACCACGCTGTCGCTATAAGTGGTGCCAGTCGGGTTGCTGTACTTCGGCACACACCACATGCCTTTGATCGCCGGGTCACTGGCCACCAGGCGCTCCACCTCTGACAGATCGGGGCCGTCGTCGTTCAGAGCCACGGTCAGCATTTCGATGCCGTGGTGCTCACAGATCGCGAAGTGACGGTCGTAGCCCGGGCTCGGACAAATGAACTTGATCTTCGCGCGACCCCAGGGCGCGCTGCCACCGGGCACCCCGTGGAGCAACGCGCGAACCACGGCGTCGTGCATCATGGTCAAGCTGGAAGCACCGCCGACAATCACCTGCCCCGCGGGCGCACCCAACATTTCGGCGAAGATGGCCTTCATTTCCGGCAGGCCGTCCAGCCCGCCGTAGTTGCGCCCATCGGAGCCGTCGCTGCCCTTGTAGTCGGTCTCCGACAATACCACCGTCAACTTGGAAGCGAGGTCGAGTTGCTCGGACGAGGGCTTGCCTCGCGTCATATCCAACTTCAGGCCCTGCGCCTTGAACGCGTTGTAACGCTGCTCGAGTTCTTGGGTGAGGGCTGCACGTTCTGGGGCGGAAAGTTTCGCGAGCTCGGTCATGGTGCTGGGCTCTAACGAAATCTTGGCGCGGGCGCCAGTGATCCGGCAGCGGACGTCGAACCGAGCCGAAAAGACGTTGATCCGAAGGTCTTGCAAGCTTCTGCGGCAGGAGCGCTGCGGCCCGTGAGCCGATCCAGGCGCGGCGATGGCTGCTCCAAAGTGCGACGAGCGGGGTTAAAAATTCATCAGCGGCGGGCGTAGCAAGCGGGGTGGGAAAACGACTCCTCATTGGGTCTCTGCCGGCTCTCCTCCTGCTCCTCGGTCGACCGGTCCAGGCACTGCCGGGCACACACGCTCCAGCCATCTCCACCTACGACACGCGGGCGTCGAGCGTCGTGCTTGCCTATCGCCACACGGCGAGCGAGGCGGGCCCCCTCAACACCTTCAGCTACAACGCGAACTTCAGCAACACGACTGGCATTCTGAGCGCACAGTTCGGCATTCACTACGTGAACTTCGATGCCAAGGCCAACGACTCCACGGCTCACGGCGTCGGCGCGAGCGGGGTCGCGCTGTTCGTTTTCCCGGTGGCAGCGCGCTGGTCGGACGGTGTGCCCAAGGCCGCGATCGCCTTCGACGTCGGCTCCGTGCCGACCGTGTATGTCAGCGGTCAACGCCAATACGTGACCTTGCCTCTGGTGCTCGGCTTCGGCGTACCTCTTTCACCGCACCGGGCCATCACCTTGACCCCTTGGTTCGAGGCCTCTATGAGCGCGAACCTGGATACGATCTTCAAGACCACCGACATCACCGTCGACCCCGACGCGGTGACCATCACGCCCTCGCAGAATGGCAGCGTGAATGTGAAGTTGAAAGACGGCGCGGTCGAGGAAGCCGTCAAAAAAGGCGTAAGCATCGACTCGGGCTTTTACGTGCCGATGCGCGCTGGGCTGGAAGGTGACGTGCACGTCAGTGAAAGCGTGGACTTCAACCTGTACTCATCGATCGCCACGCTGGGCGGCGCTTTCGGGGGCGCGTCCGCGTTCTCCTTGGGCGCGGGCTTGAGCTATCGCTGGGACGACATCGTGCCCGCCGTGTTGCCGGTCGAGCGGCGCTTGGAGCGCGAAAACTGCGAGGCGATCGAGGCACGCTTCCGCAGCTGTCCGAGCTCCAAGCAGTGGCTCTCACCTGAGCAGCGCGCAGCGGAAGCGAAGCCAGCGGCTCCACCGGCGCTCGCCCCGATCCCGGCTCCGCGCGCCGTTTCGCCGAAACCGCCGTTGCCGGCGCCGGTTCCCGTGGCGCCGCCGACCCCTGCTCCCGCGGCGCCGCCAGCGCCGGAGCCGAAGCCCGCCGCGCCGCCGAGCGCTGTCTTTCCGAGCTGAAGGCTTACCAGCTCAGGCTCTTGGAGACCGTCACCGGCTCACCCACGAACGGGGTAACGCGAACGCGCGCTACCGCGCTGAGCACGCACGAGCGCATGGCCGTGGGTGGAGACGAACCCCCGAAGTGAACCGAGCTTGGCACGCCCGAAGGGGCAAAGGTCGCAACAATCTGTGCTTGGACCGGGCCATCGCCGCAGTTCCTCGCAGATGCAGCGGCCCGCGCGAGCGCACGAGCCAATTCGGCTCGGTCCGCCGGGCCGGGCGCAGCCGCAGGGGTCGGAGCGGGAGCGGCGCGGGAGGCAGAGGCATGGGTCACCGCGCGCGAAGCGGGCGCGCTGCGCTCGTATTCAATCCGCGGCGCGGGCGCGCTGCGCTCATATTCGATGCGGGAGCCCCCCCCGTGCTCGAGCGGTAGATCGCGCAGGCGCACCACGGGGATGTTCGAAGTGAGGGTGGCCGCCCAGCTCGGGCTGAGCGCGGCATGAGTCGTGAGCGGCAGCTCGGATTGCTCCGCCGCCTTGCTCGGAGCACGCTCGCTGATCTGGGCGCGAGCTTCCCCCCAATGGGCCGCGTGCTGGGCGAACAGCACGGCGCCGAAGGTGACCACCGCCGACAGCAAGGCGACGACCGACAGCTCGGTCGAACGCGCGTGCATGACGACCGGCGTGAAGCTCGCGGCCCCGGGCTCCGAGTCCATGAGCGGCAGCACGCGGGGCGGCGGAGCCGGGAGCACGCGTGTTGGCAGGGGATGAGTGACCGCAGTGTCTGGCTCGTGCTCGATCCGCACGTTGTTCCAACCCGTGCTCTCGACCAGCTCGCGGCGAACCATTGGCTCACGGCGCGGCATCAAGCGGCGAGCGACAAGCCGCGGATTGCGCGGTCTGGATGCACTGGGTTGACTGTCGATCACAGTTGAACCTCCCTCAGTAGGACTTGCTCCCACATAGCACGTCTCCCGCCCTCACCGCGCGCTGATCGCGGCAGATCCGCGCGGAATTCTGGCCTCACCGGAAGGCGCCACGCACGGGTGAGCGCATTCTCGCCACGAGACACGGGTCCCCGCCGCTGCCAGTGATTTCTTCGAATCACAACGGCAAGCTCACCCTTGACGCATAGCGGCGTGCTCGTTCGAACGACGCCCGCTCGCTACGTGAGTGTCGAACGAGCGGGCCGCACTGAAACCGGTTCCAGTTCGAGACTTCGTTCACGCTATGGTCCCCGGCCTTTGGATCATGACCGCGCGCACGTTCGCCCTCAACTTACTCTTGCTCGGTCTCGCCACGTGCCGACCGCATCGCTCACTAGCCGACGACAAGAACAGCGGCTTTCCACGCGCCGAAACCTTCTATCTCGGCGGACGACAATGGGGTGAACCGTCGACGTTCAATCCATTGGGCACTCCAGGCTGGCCGATCAGCACGATGAACCTGCTGTATGAGACGCTGCTGATGTACAACTCGCTCACCGGCCAGATGCAGCCGTTGCTCGCCGAGTCGTACGCGGTGCACGACGACTCGGTCGAAGTCACGTTGAACCCGGCGGCGCGCTGGAACGACGGCAAGCCGGTCAGCGCTTGGGACGTGACCTTCACCTTCGAGCTCGGGAAAAAGCACAAGAGCCTGAACATCGCGCCGATCTGGCAGTACTTGGTCGCCGTTCGCGCCTACGGCGAAGACGGTCGAGAGGCAGCACAGCCCGGCTTGGGCATCCAATATCCGCGGCGCGTCGTCTTCCAACTGAACCCCGAAAAAAGGAATCCGTTGGTCGTGCTCGACGCGCTGCAAGCGCAGATCATCGTGCCGCGGCACGTGATCGAACCCTTGCTGGTCGAGCGCGGCAACGATCTGGACGAGTTCAAAAAGCTCAAATTCGAACAGGGCGCCGTGAGTTCCGGGCCCTATCGACTGTTCTCGTCGAGCAGTGAGAAGATCGCGGTCGTGCGCGACGATGGCTATTGGGGCAACCAGGCCTATCACGGCGGAAAAAGGCCGGCTGCGCGCTACATCGTTCATCCCCTATACAAGAGTAACGACGCTTTCAGTGTCGCGCTCCGGCAGGGCCGGCTCGATATTTCGACCACGTTCGTGCCGCGCATTTGGCTGAAAGCGAAGAAGGGCGTGCGTAGCTGGCTCGACCAAGAGCCGTACTTCCTGAGCAGCTCCATTCCCATGTTGCTCGTCAATCACAAGCGCGCCCCTTTGATGGACGTGCACCTGCGACGAGCCATGGCTTTCGCCATCAACTACAAGGACATTCGCGAACTGGCGGTGTCGGGCTACAGCGAGCCGCTGCGGCCAGGGATCATCCTGCCTTTTGGCCTCGAGCGCAGCTTCTACTCCGAAGAAGATGCGCATAAGTACGGGACCTGGTTCGACCCCGAACGCGCTAAAGCCGAGCTCCGAGCGGCCGGCTACAGCTCGCTGTTCGGCCCGGACGGGGAACTTTTGGAAACCCGTGCTCGCGACGGCAAGCGGCTGCCCACGCTGTACGTGAAGTCGCCCACCGGCTGGACCGACTGGGAATCGATCGTGCGCATCGCCGTTAAAAGCATGCGCGCGGTGGGCATCGACGCTCGCGAGCGCTTCGTGGACACCAGCTCGTTCTGGAACGCGCTGTACGAGGGGGACTTCGACTTGATCATGCATACGCCGTCCACGCAGCCTTCACCCTCGAAGCCTTGGTCGCGTTTCGAAGCCTTGTTGACGACTCGCGATTTTGCTCCTCTTGGTCAGAGGATGTACAAAAACATTGGGCGGTTCAACGACCCCCACGCGCCCGGCTACCTGCCCCGAATCGACGAGCTGCTCTCGCAAATCCCTACGCTCACGGACGATGCCGGGCGGCTCGCCGCCTACCGCGAGCTGAACGTACTGTTCATGCAACAGCAGCCCGATCTACCGCTGGTCTATCGACCAGATACCTTCTACGAATTCAGCGTCAAGCACTGGTCGAACCTTCCGAGCGCCGCAAACCCATACCTGCCGCCGCTCATCCCCGGCGACCGGTTGGGCACGAATATGCTCTGGGCGATCGAGCCCGTGACCCACTGAGGCGCTCGCGAGACCTTGGTCATGCTCGAAAATCACCCCACGATCTCCCACGTCGTCGGCCGCGCGGGCTGGTATTTACTGACCTTCTTGGTCGCGATCACGATCAATTTCTTCTTGCCGCGCTTGGGTGACGCAAACCCGGTCGATACGATCATGGCCAAAGTCAGCGAAGGCTTGGACGCGACGTCGGCGAGGGCGAAAGAAGAAGCTTACCTCAAAGAGTTCGACTTGGTGCAGGTCGATGCGAGCGGCAAAGTGAAGCGCGACGCCCAGGGCAAGCCCGTACGCACTTCTCTCGGTAGCCAATTCATCAACTACTTGGGCATGTGTGTGCGGGGGGACCTCGGGGGTTCGATTTTGCAGCACCCCAAACGCGTGAGCGAGATCATCAAAACTGCGCTGCCTTGGACGCTCGCGCTCCAGCTACCAACAATCGTCTTCGGCTGGCTGCTCGGAAATCTGCTCGGCGCGCTGGCGGCCTACAAGCGAGGGGTGTTCGACACGCTGATGTATCCGCTCGCGCTCTTGGCCAGCGCGATTCCGGCGTTCTGCTTCGGCATGCTGCTCGTTTACGTGCTCGGCATCCGCTTGGAGTGGTTCCCGGCCGTCGGTGGCTACGATGACGGGCTCACACCGGAGGTCAGCTGGGCGTTCTTCCAAAGCGCGAGCTACTACTACGTGCTCCCGTTCTTGTCGGTGTTCTTGATCGTGGTCGGGGGTCAGGCCATCGGCATGCGCTCGATGTGCATCTACGAGCTTGGCACGGACTACGTGAAGTACGCCAAGCTGCTCGGCATCAAAGAGCACAAGATCCTATTTTACATGTTCAGAAACGCGATGTTGCCACAATTGACGGGCCTCGCGCTCGCGCTCGGCACGATGGTCGGAGGAGCGCTGATCACGGAGATGATCTTCAGCTACCCGGGCCTCGGCATGGCAGTGCTCACCGCCATCCAAGGCAATGATTACCCCTTGATCAGTGGCTGCACGCTGCTGATCACGGTCTGCGTGCTGCTCGCCAACTTCAGCGTCGACGTGCTGGTTGGCTTCCTCGACCCGCGCGTGCGCGCCGCTCGGCAGGCTGGCAAGTAAGATGAGACTGCTGAAGAGTCTGTTCCGCTCCCCATTCTTCGTGCTCGGCATGAGTCTTTTCTTGCTGACGCTGTTGCTCGCGTTGCTCGGCCCGCTGCTCTTGCATGCCAACGTGAACGAGCGCGTCGGACTCGCCTACATGGCGCCTTCCTCTGCCCACTGGCTCGGCACCGACCACATGGGCGTGGACATGATCGCGATGTTGCTGGCCGGCCTGCGCTCGTCTTTGTATGTCGGCTTTCTGGCGGGCACGGTGGCCACGTTGGTGGGGACGCTGATTGGCCTGTACGGCGGCTACAAGGGCGGCTGGGTCGATGATCTGCTGACCCTCGGCACCAACTTATTTTTGGTCATCCCCAGCCTGATCGTACTGATTTTACTGAGCGCCAGCATCGAAGATGGTCGCAGCTTGACCTTGATCGCGCTGATCATCGGCTGCACCACTTGGACTTGGAGCGCGCGCGCCGTCCGCGCCCAGGCGTCTAGCTTGCGCAGCCGCGATCACGTGGCATTGGCGCGCATCAACGGCTACGGAACGTTCGGCATCGTAACCGTGCACATCATGCCTTACCTGCTGTCTTACATCTTCATGGTCTTCATTTTGCAGATGGCCGCTGGCATCTTGTCCGAAGCCAGCCTTTCGATGCTCGGGCTCGGCCCTTACGATTCGGTCTCACTCGGTAAAATCCTGAACGAGGCCAAGACCAACGAGGCATTGACCGACGGCGCTTGGTGGGCCTTTGCCCCGGCCATGGTGTTGATCACGCTGATCGTGTTTTCGCTGTACATCATCAACACCTCGCTCGAAGGCGTGTTCAATCCACGCTTGAGGAAGTGATGCCGAGCCCGATCTTCGAAGTCGACAATCTGCGGGCGCACTATTTGACCCGCTTCGGGCAAAAAATCCAAGCCGTCGACGGCGTCTCATTTTCGCTCAAACCCGGGGAAATTTTGGGCATCGCGGGCGAATCCGGCTGCGGTAAGACCACGCTCGTCAGCGCCTGCATGGGCCTGTACATCCCGCCCTTGCATCTGTCGGGGGGCGATGTACGCATCGAGGGCAAGAGCATCCTCGGCATGGACGCGGAGACAAACCGCCGCGAGATCTTGGGCAAGAAGATTTCGATGATCCCCCAGGGTGCGCTCAACTCGCTGAACCCGACGCGCAAGGTGAAAGATCTGGCGAGTGACATGATCCGCAGCCATGACGAAACCGCGGACAAGGAGCAGATCCACGCGCGCCTGCGCGAGCGTTTCCAAAAGCTCGGCATGCCGGCCGAAAAAGTATTGAACGCCTATCCGGTGCAGTTGCCAGCGGGAATGAAACAGCGTGTGGTGATCGCCATTTCCACGCTGCTCGATCCGCGCGTGGTGATCGCCGACGAGCCGACCTCGGCATTGGACGTCTCGACCCAGAAGGCCGTGATCAGGCTGCTCTTCGAGCTGATGGACCAAGGCATCATCGGCAGCATGCTGTTCATCACCCACGAGCTGCCGCTCTTGAGACACGTTTCGCAGAACATCGCCGTGATGTACGCTGGCGAGTTCGTGGAGATGGGTACGGTCGAGCAGGTCATCTTCGATCCGCACCAGCCGTACACGCAGGCCTTGATGGGCTCGATGCTGAGCGCCGAAGTCGGGCCGCGCAGCCAAAAGCCAGTCGCCATCGAGGGCGCGCCGCCGAACCTCGCGCAGCCCATCCAGGGTTGTCGCTTCGCCGAGCGCTGCCCCAAGGTAGCCGGTGATTGTAAGACCAATCCGCAGCGGCTTCGGATGGTCGCCGAGCGCCAGGTCAGGTGTCAGTATGCCAGCTGACTGGAAGTTCGAGGCCAAGCAGCTGTGTCGCAGCTACGGGCACGGCAAGAAGCGGGTGGAAGCGGTCAAGAACGTGAGCTTTGCCATCCCCGACAAGGACATTGTCAGCGTGGTCGGACAATCCGGTTGCGGCAAGACCGTGCTCGCCAAGATGCTGCTCCGGCTCGAGACACCGACCAGCGGTAGCCTGCTCTTCAACGGCAAGCCGATCGCCAGCGAACCGGATCCGCGACGCCACTTTCGCTTGGTGCAAGCCGTATTTCAGGACCCGTTCTCGGCCTTCAATCAGTTCTTCACGATTCGCGCCCAACTCGAGAGCTGCTTCAAGCTGTTCGAGCAAAGGCCCAGCGCCCATGAAATCGAGGCACGCGTGGACGCAGCGCTGCTGGCCGTGAACATCGAACCCAAAGAAGTCGAAGGCAAGTATCCCTTCGAGCTTTCGGGCGGTCAGATGCAGCGCATGCTCTTGGCCCGAATCTTCATCTTGCGCCCCCAGGTGTTGATCGCCGACGAGCCCACCAGCATGGTCGACGCTTGTAGCCGAGCGAACATCCTCGAGTACCTACTGAAGCTCAAGCAAGAGCTGGCGATGACGATTGTGTTCATTACCCACGACATCGGCTTGGCTTGCTACATCTCCGACACGCTCTTCATCATGCACGCCGGAGAAATCGTCGAACAAGGCACGCCCGAGCACGTCACTCGCTCGCCGACGAGTGACGTGACCAAGCAGCTCTTGGAAGACATCCCCGATTTGCACCGGGAGTGGCTGCCGCGAAAGCTCGCGCGCTAGACTAGTCTAGCCCGCGGCCGCCCTCTCACGGCGATTCGGTCGTCACCTTCATTTGCGTGACGTAGTTGGTGTCGACCGAGAAGACGTCGAAGGTGCTGGGATAGTAGTTGGTCACACGCCCAACTACGCTGCCGAACGATGCGCTGCGCGAAAATGGCACGCTGTCGATGTAGTCGATGGCGTCGCCGCCCGCGATCACCACGGCCAACAAGTAACGTGTGCCAGCCACCAGGCTGAAGTTGAACGTACCGGAGCTGTAGAAGCCGCTGCCGGCCACGCTCGAAACGACCTTGTCGACTTTGGCGACGAAGGTCTGCCCGCTCAACTCATACACGATCCAGCGCAGCTCGCGCGGACCAGCCAACACCAACTGCGCCTGCAATTCGGTCAGCTTGCGTGCCGAGGTGACGTCGACCACGTCCCCCACCACCGTGCTCGCCGAAATCGGCTCGACGTTTTCGGCCACCCCCAGTGTGTCGATGGCCGACTTCACGCACTTCAAGTCCCCGCCGCAAATGCTGGTGGTGGCCGTACAATCGGTGGTCACCGAGCTCAGCGTTTGACCGTCCGCCGCGCACGTGCCGATCTTGTTGCCGACGCACGCGTTGGTCGAGGGCGGGCAGGCCAGCGGCGCGCATGTTGCCCCGGTGGTGCCGAGCGCCTTGCACGAGGTATCCGCGGTGCACGGCTGACTCAGATAGACGAATGGACTCGCCCAATCGCAATAGTAGACGTCCGCACCCTTGCAAAAATAGTTACCGGGCACGCACGGACGATCCTTACATTGAGCGTTCTCGCAAATCTGAGTGTCAGTACAGGCCGTCCCGCTGGCGGGCAGCGAGCCGTCCGCGTTGCAGACCTTGATCACGTTGTCGGCGCACACGCTGTCGCCAGCGTGGCAATCGTTGGTTTTGCAATAGCCGAACGAGCCGCCGCTGTACGTGGCGCAGTGCTCGGTCTGCGCATCGCAGGTCTGGCTGAGCGTGGCCGTGGTGCCGCTCGCGTCACAGCTGTACACGCTGCCGTCTTGGCAAAAACTGCGGTTGGCGGCACAGATCGGCTTCTTGCAGCTGCCGCTGACGCAGATCTTGCCGTCCGCCGCGCAATCCATCCCGCCCGACAGCCAAGCGCTGCCGAAGGCGTTGCAGGTCTGCGCGCGCGTGCCGTCACAGCTGACCTTGCCCGGGTCGCACAGCTTGGAACGGCACGAGCCCATGTCGGCGTCGCACACTTCATCGGAATGGCAGCCGGTGAGCAGGGAGACGTCCGTGCCGTTGTGCGAGCACAGGTACACGTCTCCGTGCTGACACAGCTTGTCGCCGTTGTTGCACGCGACGTCGCGGCATTGGCCCGCGAAGCAGGCCTGCTTGGCTTTGCTGCAGTCCACACCACCGCCGGCAGGACCGGAACCGTCGCGGAGGCAGCTGGTCGCCACGTTGCCGTCGCACACGGGTTGGCTGGGCTCGCACGCCTGCGCACTACAGCTCGCGCTGTCTGCCTCAGCGCGACAGAACAAGCCGCTCGCGCATTGTTCGGCCAGCGCGCTGACTCCGCCTTGGTCGCACTTCCAAACGGCAGCGTCTTTGCAGAACGAGCTGCCGGGAACGCAGTTGCTTCCGACACACGCGCCGTTCGTACACGACTGCCCCGGAAGACAGGTTTGGGCGATGCTTTCTTTGCTCCCCGAGTCGTCGCAGACTTTGACGTTCAAGCCGTCGCATCGTTTGCGGCCGGCAATGCACAGCGTTCCATTGCTGCTGCCGCCGTTACCCCCGCCGCCGTTGCTACCGACACTGCCGCCGCTACTTGGACTGCCAGCGATACTCGGGCCGTTACCGCTCGTGCTGCCCGTCCCGCTGCAGGCCGCGACCGAAAACCCGAAGCCCACGATCGCCCCCACGCTTCGCCAAATACTTTTTCCCATGACCCTGCTCCCGTACTCAGGCACCCACACCAAAGAGCTGCACCGTACTGGTGTTGGGGTAAAGATGTCCCATCAAAAATCGAGGACCGTCAGGGCTGGCAACTTCCAGTGACCGCAGGATCGCGCTCAGGGTTTCGAGCGCACGACTCGTTGCCGCGACGGGAGTTGGGGGGCGATCGCGATCCGGCAGCGCAGCTCGGGGCTTGCTGGGTGCCGGGCTCGGACGCCGAAGGCTGAGTGTGACGCGACGCACCTCGTGACCATCAAAAAGAGCCTGGCCCGGGCCCGGTTTTTCACGAAAAACAGCCGATATCGCGGGTTAAGGCGCGTCGGGGGCGGCCGTTCTCCATGCCTAGAATGGCTTCGCCTGCGGACGACTCGGCGGCGCGCGATCGGAACTCGCTCCGCGCTGCGTTCGAAGATCGAAACTCGCTCCGTGCCGCGGCAGACGATCGAAACTCGCTCCGTGCCGCGGCAGACGATCGAAACTCGCTCCGTGCCGCGGCGGACGATCGAAACTCGCTGCGCGCCGCGTTCGAGGGCGGCGAGACGGTCGACGTGCGAGTGTCCGAGGAACCCGGTCGGAGTGCCGACGGCGGGGAACGGGATTCGGGAGCGCGAATCTACTTCCGGACGTACACGGCGGGCGTCACGGACGAGGCGCCCGGACGCTACAGCACACAGGCCGGAGCCGAACTGGGTCGCGGCGCAATTGGTCGCGTGTACAAGGCTCAGGATCTGCACCTCGGTCGGCAGGTGGCGATCAAGGAGCTGCTGCAAGACATGAGCGATGCGTCCGGCGGTACCGGCGCTTTGCAGACGCTGACGCGCTTCTTGCGCGAGGCGCGCGTCACCGGTGCGCTCGAACACCCCAACATCGTCCCCGTGTACGAGCTCGGGCAGCGCGCGGACGGCACCCTCTACTACACGATGCGCGTCGTGCCCGGTCGAACCTTGGCGCAAGCCATTGGCGAATGTAGCGAGCACAGCGAACGGCTCGCCTTGATCAACCATTTCTCCGGCCTGTGCCAGGCGATCGCTTATGCCCACAGCCGCGGCATCGTGCATCGCGATATCAAGCCCGACAACGTGATGATCGGGGAATTCGGTGAGACCGTGGTGCTCGATTGGGGCATGGCCAAGCTGTGCGACGAAGCCGGAGAAAGAAGCCACGACAGCGCGCCGCGACCCGAGCTAGGCGATTTGAACCTGACCTTGGAGGGCAGCCTGTGCGGTACGCCCTTGTACATGAGTCCCGAACAGCTTTCGGGGCGTATCGCCGAGGTCGACCAACGCTCGGACGTTTGGTCCTTGGGCGTGGTTTTGTACACCGTGCTCAGCGGTCGCTCGCCCTTTTCCGGCAAGACGCTGACCGAGATCATCGCTCTCGTGAGCGCGGGCAAGTACCTTCCACTGCGAACCATCGACCCCAGAATTCCGCCCGAGCTGGCAGCGGTGGTTGAACGCGCGCTGCGGCCCAACAAACTCGATCGCTATCCGTCCGCGCGCGAGCTCGCCCGCGACGTGCAGGCGTACCAGGCCGGCACGCGCGTCGCCGCCTACGAATATTCATCGCTCGAGTTGTTGCAGCGCTTCGTTTCGCGTCACCGTTCGACGGTCACGGTTTCCGTACTGGCGTTGCTGGTCGTGCTTGCGCTGGGCTTCGCCGCCTATCGGCGCGTGTTAGTCGCGCGCGATCGCGCGCTGCTGGCCGAGCATCGAGCACTGCAGAACGAACTGTCCGCAACCCGCAGCGCGGCTCACGCCCGACACAGCTTGGGTGAAGTGTTGCTCGAGCGAGCACAACAGGCGCTCTCCGAAGGCGACAGCATCGACGCGGAATTGCTGGCGGCTCGAGCACTGGCGCAAGAAGAGCGCGCCGACGCGCGAGGCGTGGTGATCGCCGCGCGCAGCCTGATGCGACCGGCGCTGCGCGCGACCTTGCCCGAAACCAAGGGCTGTACGAAAAGCGCGCTTTCCTTCGCCGCCGATCTATTTGCCTGCGCCACCGGGCACAATCTGAAACTCTGGCGCGTTTCGTCGCAGGAGCTCGCCTTCGAGTCGACGCTCGATAGTGAACTCGGCTCGGTGAGCTTCGCCGGCGACGCCAGCACCCTGGGCATCACCCTCGCCGATGGGAGCGTCGGCGTGCGCCCTGCGACCAGCGAGCCGACCGCCTTTCAATTCGCGCCCTGCGGGACGAAGCCCAGTGCGCTCGCAATCGGCGCGGGCGGTCAAGCGCTCGCCTGCGGCAACGCGCGCGGGCAGCTGAGCGTGTGGCAAGCGGGGCTCGCCGGCAGCGTGCGACACCTCGAACTCGGCCAAGCCGTCAGCGCACTGGCCTGGTCCAAAGACGGCTCGCGGCTCGCGGTCGGCGGAGAGCTCGGTGCGCTACTCGTGTACGATGGCACCACGCACGCGGAGCGTCGGCTCGCCGGCCACGCCGGCACCGTGCTCGGCCTGGCCCTTGCCGAGCAAGGCAGGTACCTGGCCAGCACGGGCGCGGATCGCACGCTGCGGTCTTGGGACACCCAGACCGGAGGTCAACTCGAAACGCCGATCGTACTGAGCGACGTCATGTCGACGCTGGCCTGGTCGGATGACCGAAAGCTGATGATCGTCGGCGGCAAGGACAAGAGCTTTCGTGTGCTCGACCTGCGGAGCGGTCACCGCGCGCTGCTGAGGGAACACGGTGAAGCGGTCGAGCTCGTCGCCATCTCCGGAGACGCCACACGGCTCGGTTCGTACAGCCGGGACACTGGCCTCCGTCTCTGGTCGCTGGGAGTTGACCCGAGCCCGGACGAGCTCACGGAACGCGGCAACGTGCTTGCACTCGGCCTGAGCGCAGATCCGGACCAATTGCTGAGCGCGGGGTTAGGCAGAAACGGCGTGTGCATCTGGCAGCTCTCGAACGGAACCTGCACTTCCCGTCTACCGGTGCGTCTCGATCGTGTGCGCGCGTTGGCCGTCGCCGCCAATGGTCAACGGCTCGCGGTGGCCGGCTCGGGCACGCAAATTTTCATCTGGGATTTGGCCCAAAAGATCCCGATCCAAGTGATCGAAGGCTTGCGCCAAGAGACGCGCGCGCTTTCGTTTGCACTCGATGGGCAAACCCTGGCCGCCGCTGGCATCGAGCGAAAACTCCGGATCTTCGACGTAGCCAGCGCGGCGCTCCTAGAGCAAGTGGAGACACTGGCGCCAATTCAGACCATGGCCGTCGATCCCCGCACCGGCGTGCTCGTTACGGGTGACCAAGCCGGCGTACTCACGCTGCGCGACATGAAGACGGGGCGAGCCGAGGTCGCCTGGCAAGCGCACGGCGATTGGATCTTGAGTCTGGCGATCTCGCCCGATGGCACGCTGTTGGCGTCGGCAGGGGCCGACCGCTTGGTCCGAATCTGGAGCTTGGCCAGCCGCAAGCGCCTGTTTTCGCTGCTCGGCCATGACGGCAAGGTGCTCAGCGTCGATTTCTCAGCAGACGGCAGCCGCCTGGCGTCGGCCAGCGAAGACAAGACCGTGCGCATCTGGAACCCGGTCACGGGTAAGGCGATGGCCACGCTGCCTGGACACACGGGCAGCGTGCGTGCGGTACGGTTCACGCAGCACGCCTTCGTGCTCGCTTCGGGTAGCGACGACGGCACGATTCGTCTTTGGCACTTGGATGACCTGTCCTCGTCTGCCGCTGAACTCGAGGCAAACCTGAGCCGTCAATTCGGGCTCGTATCGCCGCAAGCGTCAGTCGAGCACGGACTTTGAGCTCGCTCGACTGGACTCGGACGCCAGCGCTGCGCGCACGGCACGCGTGATCGATCCAGGTGAAAATGGCTTCTGCAAGAAGAAGAGCCCCTCACGCAAAACGCCATGCCGCGTGATCGCCGTACCCGAATAGCCGGACATGAACAAGACTTTCATCTCCGGTCGCTTCTGGGTCAGCTCCAGCGCAAGCTCGGGACCGCTGACTCCGGGCATCACCACGTCGGTGAGCAACAAATGAATTTGCTTGGCATACGTTTCGCAGATGGCTGACGCTTGCACCGCATCGCAGGCATCGAGCACCACATAGCCCGCGTCTTTGAGCACCCGGCCCAACACCGAACGCACGGCCACGTTGTCTTCGACGAGCAGCACCGTTTCCTCGCCGATGACTCGCTCCGACGCGGCCGGCGCGCGCGGTTGCGCGAGCGGTTGGTCCACGCACGGCAGGTAGATCTTGAAGGTCGTACCGCGATCGGGCTCGCTGTAGACCCAGATCTGACCATGGCACTGTTGAACGATACCGTAGACCGTCGCTAGCCCGAGCCCCGTGCCCTTGCCGACTTCTTTGGTCGTAAAAAAGGGTTCGAAGACACGAGCTTGCACCTCGGCAGTCATGCCCATCCCGGTGTCAGTGACTTCAATCGATGCATAGCGACCCGGCGCGACGCCGTCGTGCAAGCTCGAATTGGCTTCGTCGAGCAGCACGTTCTTGGTCTCGACCGTGAGCTTACCGCCGTGGGGCATCGCGTCCCGCGCGTTGATCACCAAATTCATCAAAATTTGCTGAATTTGCCCGGCGTCGGCCTCGACTCGAGACACGTCGTGAGCGAGCACGGTCCCGTACTCGATGTCTTCTCCGATCAAGCGGCGCAGCATCTTGTCGAGTTCGTCGATGACCACATTCAGGTCGAGCACTTCCATCTTGACCATTTGCTGGCGTCCGAACGCGAGCAGCTGTTTGGTCAAGGCGCTGGCCGAGTCGGTCGCTCTCAAGATTTGCTCGATGTCGGCGCACTGTTGGCCGCCGGGAGCAAAATCCTGCAACAATAGATCACCGTAGCTGCGAATGACGGTCAACAGATTGTTGAAGTCGTGGGCGACGCCCCCCGCGAGCTGGCCAATCGCGTCCATCTTTTGGGCGTGGTGAAACTGACGTTCGAGCTGCTTGCGAGCAGTGATGTCTTCGTGCTCGATGGCGAACAGGTATTGATTGCCGTCGGGGAAGCGCGCGACCGACAGCGAGAAGAAGCGTGTCGAACTCTTGACCCGCGTCGAGTACTCGACGAAAAAATTGCTTTGCTTGCCGGAACGCACCGCGTCCAGCCCATCTCGAACCTTCGGCCCGTGTTCACGAGCGAGCGTCAACGAGAGCCAGGTGTCGAAATAGTTCGAGCCCTCGAGCTGGCGCGTCGCCTCGAAACCATTTTCCAGCGCAAATTGCCGAAATGAGGCGTTGACCATCTGAATGTTTCCGCGACTATCGATGATCGCTATCTGACGGGCGAGCGCGTCCAACACCGCTTGCAAGAAGCGTTGCGATTCACGCAGCGTCTGCTCGCTGAGTTTGGCTTCGAACTCTCGCTGGCGCGAGCGCAAGACTTCCTCGAACGTCGAAAGCAGCAGGTCGAGCACCTGTTCTTTTTCTGAGTTGATCGTGAATTGCTTGCCCATGAGCAGCACGTCCACGCCCATCGAGACCTTGCGATCGGCGCGCAGCGCGCAATTTTCCAGCAAGCGCCGGACGCGACCGATCAAGTACGCGCCATCGTACGGCTTGGTCAGGAAATTATCCGCGCCACACTCCAGACCGCGGATGATGTCCATCGGATCGGAGAGCGAGGTCAGTAGCATCACGGGCAAAACCGCGGTCACCGGATTACCCTTGAGAGACTTGCAGAGCTCGTAGCCGTCCATGCCCGGCATCACGACATCGCTCAGCACTGCGTCCACGCCCAGCTGCATGCAGCGCTCGAGTCCGCTCGCCCCGTCGCACGCCACCTCCACCTCGAACCCCGATGATTCGAGGAGATACCTGAGCTCCATGGCCTGCGTCGGGCTGTCCTCGACGACCAAGATCCGAGTCATGATTCGCCTTTCACCCGACTTTTTTTAAGACCCATGGCACTCGGCTCGATCTCCGATAGTCCATCACCAGCGACAGCGTCGTCAACTTAACCGTCAGCGCGAAGCACGCGCAACGTGCGTTCGGGCATGTTGCAATTTGTCCCCCGCGCCAACGCTGAGGTTTTTCGGCGACGATACCTTCACGGCCCGCACGGCAAGCGCCGTCCGCACGCTAGCGCTTCACGATGCCGTACAGCGCGCGTTCGACGCCGGCGCAGCGATCTTCGACGTAACGCAACCCCGCGCGCTGGGCGATCGCCCGTGCCTCCGAAGAGTAGATGCCCTGTTGCAACCAGAGCGCCTTGGCACCGATGGCGACCGCTTGTTCGGCGATCGCGGGCGCAAAACGAGCGGGGCGGAAGACCAGCACGAGCTCGATCGGAAAAGGAATTTCGCCCAACAAAGCAAACGCGGGCTCGCCAAGCAGCTCCTTGGCCTCGGGGTTCACGGGCACGATTCGGAAACCGGCGGCCTGGAGCGCGGCCGGGACTGCGTGCGCCGCCTTCGACGGATCGCGGCTGAGGCCGACCACGGCGACCACCGAAAAATCCCGAAGCACACTTTGCGTGTCATCCATGAGAAAGCTCCTGCTGCCGCTCGCCGCGCTGGTCAGGGGGGGTTGTCGCTGCCCGCGGCGCCGCCCGCGCCACCGGCGCCGCCGTTGATCGGGGGTTCGCTCATGGCGCTATCGCCGCCTGCACCGGCAAGGTCTCCATCGCTGCCGGCCGCCCCCTCGTTCGGCGGCCCTCCGTCTTGGTCGACGATGACCGAGCCGGAGCCGCTGCCTCCCGTCGGAGACGAACCCCCGCTGCTGGGATTTCCGATGTTGGAACCGGGAGCTCCAGCGATAGCGAGCGCACCGCCAAAGTGGCCCGCGCTGTCGTTGCCGCGGCAGGACGGCAGGTCCGGCTGAGGGTTCAGGCACTGATTTTCGCCGCCCAAGCAGGCGATCGCCAAGAAGAGCGATGCCGACACGACGACCACAGACCGAAACCCAATCCGCATCCAGGAAAGATACGGGCTGGACGAGCCCAGCGCAACGGCATGCCCGCCCAACAGCCGCCGCTACAGGTTCGTGCCGATATTACCGATGGAGATGCTCGGCCCAAAAATGATCGATGTGCGACTCGCCTGACTGTCACCGGCGTGGCGTGAGATATCCACTTCATACCAGGCGTGCAGGTTGATCGAGGCTTGGGTGGGCGTGGAGCGATTGGCAATCGGCACGCTCATGCCCAAGCCGGCAACCGCGCCGATCTCGGTCAGCGACTGGCCCGTGGAGCTCGTGTCGTTGGCCAAGCCAATGGCCATGATGCCCGCTTCGAGCCCGAGGAACCCTTCATGCCCGTCTCTACTCAGCCAAGTCAGGCGCGAGATGACGCCGAAGTTGAGCGACAGCACGCCACTGTGCCCCTCGTCACCGAATCGATACAGGCCAGTGGGGATGGCGGTCGTCGCGTATAACCGCGCGCGGCCGGTGCCCATGATTGCCGTCCACTTCACTTCTGGCGCGCCGGTTTGGATCTCGAGCGCGCCCACGTAGTGAGCCTCGTCCGCGGCGTGCGACAAGCGCACCAAAATGCGATCGAACGGCGCCTTCACGCCGTTGATCCAAGCGTAAATGGGATCTGCCCCCGGGCGCATCACGATGCTCTCGGCCACGTGCCCCTCGGCACGCGATGAACCGTCGGAGTCGACCACGTCGATCTCGAGGTTGAGCTTCTGCGTGCCGTAGCTCACGGGTAGCCGATTACGATGAAAGATCAGCCGACAGTTGTCTCGGCTCTCGTACGGCAGATGCGCGGTGATCCCGGGCGTGATGCGTTCGGCCGGGTTGTCCGGCGTGCCACACACGAACTCCACGATCGGCCGCGGACCGAGCGCGGAGCCGCCGATCGGCGCTGGCAAATTGGCTTCGCGAATCGGACGCAACAGGGGGCTATTGATCAGACCGAGATCGGCGTCGGCTAAGACTCCCGGCAAGGAGTCCACGCGATACCCAAAGCGCAACGCGACTTGGCCCGATGCGTCGGGATCCCCGGTCACGGTGTAGTCAGCGCCCTGCTTCTGCACCGTGTACACGCCGGGGATCGCAATCGGAACCAGATGCCCATGCGGCCCGAGCGGCGGCAAATGCACGATCGCGGGGCGATTCGTGGGGATGAAGCCGACGTTCTTGTGCCCAGGGATCTCGAGCGATGCGCTACTGCGAGGCGGCACGACGGTTTCGATCCGCGCGACGGCGATGGCGACACTCGGGGCGTCCTCGTGCACCGCGGTCACGGTCACCGACGATGCGGAGGTGTTGCCCAGGTAAACGAGCACGTCCGTGCCGGTGGAGTCGACCAACGTCATGCGCACGTCGGAAGGCTCCGAACCGATCATGAACTTGAGTGACGGCACTTCTCGCGCGCAGCGACCTTCGATGCGCAAGACGACGCTGGCCGCGTCGGTGTCTCGCAAAATCGGCCCCGAGGGCACGGACATCGGGCAATGCACGACCGCGAGGGAGACGGAGGGCGTCGCCTCGAAGCCCGTGCCTTTGCTCACGACCACCCCCGGGATGAGCCGAAACTTGACGTCGACCGAGCCGACGTTGCTCGACAACGAGCGCACCCTGAGCGCGCGGCCGGAAAGCTCGCAGCGTTGTGCACCGCAGTCCACGCCGGAAACGGCTTCCGGATGGCTCAATTCGACCTCGCCATGGCCGGTGGAAAGATCGATCGACGCATCTTGCGGCACGATGTTCGAGAGCACCACGCGTGCGGGGGTCAGCGCGAAGCTGCTCGGGCTGACGAGCTCACCCTGAAGATCGTAGTTGGTGACGTCCACCCCTGCGCGCCCGCCGGCAGGGATGACGGACAGACCGCTGTTCGCGGGATCTGCCGATAGCCCGCGACCGACCTCGAACACGCAACGCTCCGCGCCGTTTTCTTGCTTGGGCGCTTCACACACGTCGACGCCCGAAGCGGTATTGCTGCGCCAAGCCACGACGGTCCCCGTCAGGCGACTGCCGTGGAGTTCTACTTTCCCCTGGTCCAAGAGCAAGACCACGCTGCTCGCTTCGATGTTCGGCGGGCGAGCAGTGGCAATCAGATCCAGTGTCTCCGACTCCGTCGCGCACAGCGCGAGCGAAGCAGCAACGCGCAGGCTGACCGCTTTGCCGATCGCCTCGTTGCTCGCCGGCGGGCGCAGCGCGCGGCCCTGCGACGCGGGATCAATCGACCAACCGCCGCCGGGCGGTGCGCAAGCGACGCGCGCGTCACTGAGGGCAAAGGGCCTACTGCCGATCGCGGCCTGCAACGTCTCTGCGCGCGCCGAACGCGGACAGGAAAAGCAGCCCACGAACCAACAAAGCACGCAGAACAGGCGCCAAATCTTGCGACCGGCAGGCAAGCGAACCAACATTCGGCGCCCAGGCTAGGCCGTAGCTGCAGGTTGCTGCAAACGTCGCGTTGGCCTGGGCGATGTCGGGCGACATTTTGCCTCGCCCGCCGCCGTCGCGCGTCGCAACCTGCCACGTGTCCGTCGGTTCGATGCGCGCGAACTCGATTACCGGCTTGTTTCGACGCTGGCTCGACCTTTGCTGTGTGCTCTACTCAATAACTAGGAGTACGCCCCCTCATGATTCGCCGTCGCTCAATCGCCGTTCGCTTTCTGCCCGCTTTGCTGGCTTCCACCATTATGTTGATCGGCGCGCGCAGCGCCCACGCCAAGAGCGGGACGAGCATCGGAGTCGACCTCGACTACACCCACGGCATCGATGAGCCCTACGTGGGGGCTGGCACCGGCTTCAACGCTCGGCTGGGCTACAAGCTGGACTTAATCGTGCTGCAGCTCACGCCCGAGATCGGCGGCGCGTACCACACGTTTGCCGGCGACGCGGGAGCCAAGTTCTCCCAAGGCATCGTGGGTGGGCGGATCTCTTTCTTGAAAGTGCTGGAGCCAGGCCTCTACGCCCACCTGGGCTATGGGCACGTGTCCACGAGCATCGGTGATGGGCATTCGGGTGCCACCGCCGATGCGGGCGTCACCCTCGACCTGACACTTTTGCCCTTCATCGATCTGGGCGTGCACGGCGGCTACAACGGCATGTTGAAGAGCGGGGACTACCCGGCCTTCGACAGCTACGTCCTGGGCGTGCACGGAGCGCTGATTTTCTGAGCGCGGAAAAATACCCGCCTCAAGGCCCTTGCCGGCTCGGTAGCCGGAGGTATGCTGCCGAGCCCCGATGAGCGGATTGCACGAGGTCGACTGCAGCGGCTGCGGCCGGCGTCATGTGACGAGCGGCGAGCAGGCGCGCAAGCTGCGTGTTTTGCGTTGTGAGTGCGGGCACTTCGTGCGCCTCGACCGTGCCCTCGCCGAGCGTCGCTCCGAGCCTACTCCGCCCCCCGTCGAACTCCCGAGCGCTGGCGCTGACGCGCTCGATGAGGAGGACGACGCGACGCGCATGATGAGTACGCTCGCGGCTGCGGCTGCGTTGAACGAGCGCGCTCGCGCTCGCGCAACGCAAGCCAGCATGGTCGACGACGGGCGCTCAGCACGCCCCGCACAGCGAGAGGGCTCGCAGCGACCTTCGGCGCCGGCTCCCGCGCGACCACGACAGCCGTCCATCGCCCCCGCAGAAAAGCCACTCTGGTACGTCGACCTCGGCGGTACCGAATTGGTCGAGATGACCATCGAGCAGCTGATCATCGCTCGTCGCACGGGCAAGCTCGGTGAGGGCGCACTCGTCTGGCGCGAAGGCATGCCCAGTTGGCGTCCAGTGGGCACGTTGATCCCTGCGGCGAGTGCCAGCTCCCACCCAGCGCCATTGGCTACGCCCAGCACTGCACCAGCGCCGAGCACCCCGCCGATCCCGACTCGCCCACCGCCGGCGGCCGCGATTCGCACTCCGCTGCCCAGTCGCGCGCCCCCTGGCAAGAGCACGCCAGCACCGCGTACCACCCAGGAAGAGCCCACCCCGCAGTCCCTAGCGAGCTATGAGCGGCCACTGGCGACCCTGGAATTCGCCTTGGAGAAGGCGGAGCCGGCGCCCGTACTCGGAGCGCCCCGCTCGCCCTTCCCGAGCCTCGACTCGTCAGCGCAACCTTCAACGCGTCCACCAGCGCCGTTGTCGCGGGCGTCGTTCGCTTCACTGGCGTCTTTGTCGAGCCCGCTCAGCACTCCTTTTGCACGAGCCCCGCAGCTGCCGCGGGTGGCTTCGCCCGCGGCGTCAGCGCCCGCAGCTCGGCCCTCACCGCCGCCACCGCCGGTACCCCTCGCCACGCTTTCGCCGATCCCGGTAGTCACCGCGGTACGCAGCAGTGAGCGCCCGAACGAGCAAGCGCTGACAAGCCTTCAAATCGCCGACGTGTTGAGCGAGCGTCCGCGTTGGGTGTCGGCCTGCATCGCGCTGGTGGTGTGCGTCACGGCCTCGGCAGCGGGCGCGTCGCTCGTGCGTAGCCTGAAGCAAGCTCGGTCTGCGCAGGCGCTCCCCACCAGCCCTGCGACCGCGCCCAGCATCAACACACCCGTTTCGACTCCCGCGGCTCAGCCTCCGCCCACCGCCAGCAGCGCCACCCCGCTCGTCGTCGATCTCGAGAGCTTGTCGGTCGAGCACAAGCGCTCAGCACCGCGCGCTCCCCGCGCCATTCCGAAACTAGTGCCCACTGAGTCCGCCGAAAGCAGCGAAGAGACGCCGCCCAAAGCCAGCGAGTCAGCGCCGGAGTCGGCCGCGCCCGAAACGCCGAATAGCAGCGATGTACCGCCTGCCGCGCGCTCCAACCCGTACGGGTCTGGCTCACTCATCGACCAAATCAAGAAGGCCACGGCGGACGAAGAGTCCGGGCAGTGAGGGTCCCTCTGCGCGCTTGTTGAAGCAGCGCGCAGAGGGAGCCAGTCAGCTCAGCTTACTGACAGACCTCATCGCAATGGTTGGCGGTATAACAGTTGGCCAACTTCTCACCCAGTGTGCCATTTGCGGTCACGAATGAACCAATGCAAGTATCCGCTTCGTTGGCGGGATTGCAGACGCAATTCGGGAGCGCGACCAAATCATCGCGACAACCATCATCCGCACCGCAAGCAGTTGTTTCGGCGTCACAGTTATCGGTGAGGCAGCTGGAACAGGCCTCGGTCGCGAAGCCACATGCAGCCGAGCTACCAGCGGCACCCGCCGTGTTGGTGCTGCCTGCAGAGCTCGTACTGCCCGCAGAGCTCGCTTTGCCGCCACTACCAGCCGCCGAAGCTCCGCCGGTGCCCGCCGAGCCCATATCGGTCGAGTCGCTGCACGCGGCCATCGTCGTGAGTGCGCCCAAACCCAGAAAGCCCACCAAACACGCTGCTAAAACACGCATATTCGTTCCTCCATAAAAGCCCAAAGCCCGACAAACGGTAGGCCGCCTCACACGGTCACGTCAACGAGCCGCGCCAAATAGAGTACTCGCTCAGCCTACATGTGAGCAAAGAATGGACTCGACCCCGCGAGCGGTCGCGTCCAGCGAGACGGCCAGTCGCGCTGCTACTTCGACGGTGACGAACCGTTGGCCGGAGGAGGATCGACGGCGCCCCCGACGCGCTTTTTCGGATCGAACGTGAGTCCGGTTTTGCCCGCGTCCCAACCGGGCGCGGGACCATCGCTCGTGACGCCCTCGTGCAGCTTGTCAGCCGGACCGCGACGATCAGCACCGATGGTCTCTCCGTCGGGTGTCGTCGGCGCGGGGGGCGCGTAGTCGAGCGACGGAGAGCGAACGGGCGCGCCGCTGCTTGGAGCGCAGCCAACGAACAACGAGCAGCCCAGCACGACCGCCAAGGTTCGACCCATGGCCCACAGTCTGACGACGCACGGGCGGCGCGCAACTGAGGCAAAACGGCAGAAAATCAGCCGCCGGCGCTATGTTTCCGAAAGATTCGCGCGCCCGTTGCCGCGTAGCGGATGGCATCGCGCAGGCGGCGAATCTCGACCGGTTTCTCCAACGCACGGCCGCCGACCCGGCCCAAGAATTCAGCGACGTGGCGAACGGTACCGGCGCCGGTGATGAATACGAAACGATGGCGCCAAGTCGGATCGAGCTCGAGCGCGCGCCGATACAACTCCATGCCGTTCATGCCTGGCATGATCAAGTCGGTGACGACTACGTCAGGCGGCGCAAGCGCCGAAATCCGGCGAAAGGCCTGGTCGGCGGAGGTCAGATACTCCCCGATCACTTCGTCACTGCTGAGCGCTCGTCGATAGCCGGTGAGCACCGCCAGATCGTCGTCCAAAAAAAGCGCGGTGGGCACCACCAGTCGGATCGTACCGCTGTCCTGCAACTGCGGCGGCGCGCTCGAGCTGGGCACGGATCCGCTCTCGGGGGGCGAATTCGAGCTCGATCGAAAAGGTCGGCTACTGGGCGGCGCGCCCGAGAGTGGCTCATCGACCGGCGGCGCCAGCGCGGTCGCCACTCGAAGGCGCGAACTGGAAGTGCTTTCCTCACCCGCCAAGATCGAGGCCACGCGTTGCGCGCCGAGCGAGTCTTGCTCCAGGAAAGCCCGCACTTGTCGGACGAGCTCGGTTTGCACGCCCGTCTTCTGAATGAAGCCATGTGCGCCGGCCGCGAGCGCTTTCATGCGCAAGGCGTTGGCGGGCAAACTCGAGTAGAGCACGACCAGCGTGCCGCGCGTGGCGCGGGTCCGACTCAAGACATCGGCCAGTGAATCGCCGGTCATGTTCGGCATGTTCACGTCGATCAGCACCAGATCCGGCCGCTCGCTCAAGACGGCAACGACGGCGCCACTGGCCCGGTCGCGCGTCACGACTCGAAAACCGGCTTGCTCGAGGATCGAACGCGTGGCTTCGAGCACGACCGCGTTGTCGTCGATCACCAGAATGGTGCGCGCGCTGCTGAACCTCATGTCTGCGACCCGCACTCACACACGAACACGACAGATGAAGCGGCCGTTTCGGGTTCGAAGTTGATGGCTGGTCCGAAGATCGCTCGCATTTTTCGCGCCGCCGGCCTCCATCAGGGCCCAGAAAATGCGGAGCACGCAACGCTTTCTGCAACCATTTCGCGGGTTACCGAGGCTCCCGCGGCTTGACCTGGCACCCGTTTGCAGGTCGTATCGCGCGATGCGCTTGGCTCGCTGGCTCTCGGTTTTCGCCACTACCGTCACCCTTTGGGCTTGTGCCCCCCCAGCCGCGCAGCCCGTCAATTCACCGCCGACCGAAGCGGCGCAGGGCGGGCAGAGTGATTGGAAGCAGGTCGAGCCGGCCAAGCAGAAGGTCCCGTTGGTGGCCGAGCCCGTCGGTGTGCCGCCCGCCGACCCCAGCTGCCAGGACTACCTTTCGCACACCGGCGAGACGTGTACGCCCCCTGCTTTAGCGGGCGAGACCGCGCGCGATCGCTTGGCCCAAGCGTTGGGTGCAGCGGCAGCCCTCGAACGCGATACGCAACTCGCGTGTTTGGAAAGCGATACCAGCCTTCCTCCCGGCATCGTGCGCGCACTGCGCGCCGAGCTGGCGCCGCTCGGCTGCGCCGATCTGATCGCGCTGCCGTACTTGGAACCGAGGCGCGCGGAGCTCGACCGTGGCATCGAAGACGCACTGATCGCGTTGGCCTCGGCAGGTCGGCTCGCACGCTTGGTGCAGAAAGCACCGGAGCTCTCGCCGCCCTTCGACAAGGCGCACTTCATGGAATTTTTCCAGAGCACGCTCAAGCCCTGGATCGTGACGCAGGCACAAGCCATCCACGAGCTGTCGCTGTCCGCGACCCACTTGACCCAGTACGCCAAAGGCGTGGTGGCGATCGAGGCCGGCCTGGCGGACATGCGCTTCGTGTCGGTCGTACGCCGCGTGGCGCTGCCCAAAGAGATGAACGACGACGCCGAGGTGCGCGACGCCTACTACGCAGCGCTCGACGAAGCGCTGGAACCGCGCAAAGCGCGTGGCCGCGACGCCGCCTTGGTCGGGCTGCGCGAACTGGCCAAAGAGTGGATTTTGGTCGACCCCCGGGTCGACCGCGCACGCGCGTTGCTATCCGAGGTGTACTCGGGGCGCCGCATCGACGCGCTCGACCAGCTGCTCTTGCCGGCATTGAAGCCGGCGTTGGCGGACACGACCGAACGCAAGCTCGCGCTGCACTTGCCTACCTTCTACGCTTCTTATCTGCTCGCCGACGCGACCTACGATACGCTGCTGTTACGCGCGCTCTTGGAGCGCGGCCTGCCACGCTCGCTCGCCACCCACTCGAAGCCCTCCCAATTCGACGAAGCCGGGCAAGACCTGTTCACCCGAGCGCTGCTCGAACGCGGCCGACGCTATTTCCAGGCCGAGGACTTCAAGCAGGCCGCACAACTGAGCAGCGGCAATCACGCGAGCCCCGAGCGCGCCCTCTATTTCGCGTTGGCCACGAGCCTGCAAAACGGGCCACGCGACGCGAGCGAACTGATCTTGCGTGGCCCGCAGCTGCCGGTGGGCGCCCTGCAGGTGACGGAGCTCGACCGCCTAGCCGCCGAAAAGAACAATCCGAGCGCGCCACTGGCCGCGTTCGACGCTGCCTATTTACTCGGTCTCGCGCCACCCCAAAACGATCCGAAGTTTTGGGACGCACAAGCCAAACGCTTCGAGTCAGCGGCGCGTATCTTGAAAGATCCCGCACAAAAGCGGCTGGCCCACGAGTCGGGCGCAGCAGCCAAGGACACCGCGCGGGCGCTTTCCAGCAGTCACCCGAGCCCCAAACCGAGCAAGTAGCGCTCAGATCCCAGCGCTGGCGACTCGCTGCAAGCCGCGCAAAAATTGTTCGATCGCCAGATCGAGCTTCTGGTCGATCTCCGGCTCCAATTGTACGCCGCCGCTTTCGAGCACGGTGATTTGCTTGTCCAGCAGGAACAACCCATTGACGATGTGCAGCGGATCGAGCGAGCTCAGCACGGGGCGGAGCGCGTAGTCGATGGCGAGCACGTGGGCGACCGAACCGCCCGTGGCGAGCGGCAGCACGACCTTCCCCCGTAAGCCGAACTGCGGCAGCACGTCCAGGAACGTCTTCAGCAGGCCGGAGTAGGCGGCCTTGTATACTGGCGTGGCCACGACGATGCCGTCGGCAGCGGCCACGCGCGCAGTCGCCTCGACGATACTGGGCGCGTCGAAACGCGCGTGCAGCAGATCGGCGGCGGGCAAATCACGCACGTCGAGCAGCGAGGCTTGCACGTCTCGCGCGGCGATGCGCTGGGCGATGGATCGAGCGAGACGCTCGGTGCGGGAGGTGCTCGACGGGCTTCCGGAAATAATCAGCACTGAACTCATGGCGATCTTCTCTGCGGCCAACATTACACTAAAATACGCGGACCGCCACTATAGTAGACAAGAACTGCAAAGCCTTAAGCGGCCGGCCATTTCGCCGTTGTTCCGGCGTGCACGAGCTAGCGCGCGAAGTGGTTCAGGATCACCTCTGGTACACGGACGAGCATCCAGCACACGGCAATGATCTGGCGACGCACCGTTTGGCCGGCGCCGTGCTGCTCAGCGCCAAGATCCGCCCCTTCCCGGTCGTCGCCCGCCAGGTGCTGACCCTCTTGGGGAGCGAGGATTACCGCACCGCCGATTTGGAAGGCGTGATCCTGAAGGACCCGGCGTTGTCGGCGACCTTCTTGCGCATCGCCAACTCCGCGCTCTACCGCACGCTCGTGCCGTGCGAGAGCGTGCTCATGGCTTGCGCACGACTCGGTCGCAATACGGTGCGCGAGATCGTCGTCGGCGTGGCAACCATGGACATGTTTCGCGACGTGAAGAGCCGGGGCGCGACCATCCGCAATCACTGTGCAGGCACGGCCGCGATCGCCCGCACGCTGGCCGACCAATGGCGCTTGCGCTCGGGCGACCAGTTGTTCTTGACCGGCCTGCTGCATGACATCGGCAAACTCTTGTGCATGCAGGCAGGCATCGAGTCGTACGACGGCTTGCCGCCGGCCGCGCTCGACTCACCCGACCGCTTGCACGTGGTGGAACGCGATCGCCTCGGCTACGACCACGCCGTGCTCGGTGCGCATGTGCTCTCGAGCTGGAAAATTCCCGAACCGATCGCCCAAGTCGTCGCCTGGCACCATCAACCCGAACGCGCCTATGCGGGCGGGGGAACAGTCGGCATGCAGGTCGCGGTGGTACGACTCGCCAATCGGCTCGAGTATCATTTGCGCCACGATTCGGCAGTCAACGAGGCCTTGATCGAGGAATTATCGCACTCGCTCGAAGCTCGGCACGTCGGCTTCAGCGCCGCGGATCTGCGCGCCAGCTGGCCCCAGATGATCGACGCGCGGGACGAAGTGTTGGCGCTGTTCCGTTGAGTCTGTAGTCTCGGGCGCATGACGCGCCGAGCCTCGAAAGCCACCCCCGATCGCACGAAGATGCTCAGCGTGGCGCTGGCCGCGCTGAGTCTAGCCGCCTGCTCCGAAGGCGACGCGCAAAAGTCGTGGAACGAGCTCAGTACGTGCCTCGCCGGTCCGGCCGCGCAAAGCGCGCTCGCCGTTCGCGTCGCGCAGCTGCGTTCGATTGCTTTGGGCAATACCGCGACCTCGAGCCAGAAGACAGGCTGGCCGGCGCGCTGCGCGGGACCGGCAGATGATCTGTATGCAGCACTCGGCACGAGCAGCGAAGGTGCGTTACTGAAACGGAAGCTGCACGAGCGCTTGGCGTGCGGCGACAACAAAGGCACCTGCACGCTGCCGACCGACAGCTCGCTGATCTCGGTCGCCACCGAACTCTGGGAAGCGGCTGCCAGTGCCGGGCTGAAAACAGAACCCGCAGCGGGCATCCCCGCGCCGCAAGCAGCGCCCCCTGCGCTCTTGAACAGCAGCGCTTGGCAGAGCTTCAGCGATAAGCCACTGAGCCTCGTCGGTCCTCTGCTCACGCCCGACGGGCGCGCGGTCTTGCTGCTCAAGCCGAGCGAGGGTCGAGGCAAGCCGCGGGGCTGCGAGTTCTCGGCAGGCTTCAGCAAGGTGAACTGCTTCGACGCTCACGCGGACGTGCCCGAATTGCCTGCGCAGACCGTCGATTTGGTCGCCGATGCGACCGGCGTGTACGCCGCGGGCCTGACGGATAAAGGGCTGTTTGCTTATGATCTGAAGAGCGGACAAAAATCCGAGGTGCGCGGGCTGGGCGCGCTGCGCTTGACCCGCGAGGGCCTGGCCTTGGAACGCGGCGAGAAAGACGAAGGCTATCAGGTCACGCTGCTTTCTGGCGGTAAGGCCGGCAAGTCCAGCAAATTGCCGATCACTCAGCCCGTCGGCGAGCCGTTGTCGCTCGGCAATCAAGTCGTTTATCTTCAACAAACCGACAGCGGTAGCGCGCTGGTCGCCAAGTCATTGGTTTCGGGGCGACTGAAAGACGCGAAGCTCGAAAGCGCAACGTTCTCCGGTGTGTTGCACGGTTGCCGCAAAGGTGACGCGCTGGCCGTCGCCGCCTATGGGCCGCGCGCTGGCCAACACAACGCCAAAGCCACCGCCGGCGAAGGCAAGACCCAGGTCACCGTCAGCCTCTTTCAGGGCGGCACTTGGAGCAAACCACAATCTACCACCTTACCCTTCGCGCGCGGCGTCGAGTCCGACTTGGTCTGCACCAAAACCGGCGCCAGCCTCAGCTACGCGCAAACTATCCCGGAGGAGACCCTGGTCGGGCGCATGGACTGCAGCGAAAGTGGCTGCCGAACGAACGAGGTCAAGCTGCCCGGAGTCGAGAGCAAGTGGTGGTGGGCCGCCGGTCCGTTGGGCGACAAGGTTTTGTTGATGTGGCGGTCGAGCCTGGGCGAGACGCGTTTGCGCATTGCCCCGCTCGCCGCGCTGCCCGCGACCAAAGACGTGATCGTGTTCGACGCGCCCGACTTCGGCGGACCCAATGCTGGCGAACTCAGCGCGCTCTACAGCGATGACGACGCCTTGCTCGTCTTCCGCGGCGAGAAACCCGTTGCCCTGCACGTGGCGGGGGACGGTTCCGTGCACGTCGTGAAGCCCTAGCGTCGGGTCCTCCGCTCAGCGCACTTTGCGGCGATAGGCGGTCGCCAGTGCGTCGGCATATTCGTTCCAGCGATTGCCGGAGTGCGCCGCGATCCAGCGCAGCTCGAGTTCCGGACGACGCTGACAGATGCCGTACAATTCTTTCACGAGTTCGAGATTTTTAATCTCGCCGCCTTTGCGTTTCCAGCCACGCGCCTCCCAGCCCTTGGCCCATTCGTTGATGGTGCTGACGCACAATTGGCTGTCCGTGTAGAGCACCGCCTTCTGGCCTTCGGGCACCAGCGCGCAGCCATTGATCAGTGCGCTCAGCTCCATGCGATTGTTGGTGGTGTAGGGTTCGTGTCCCCAGAGTTCGCCCACGACTTGGTTGTTGGCGACGAACACAGCGCCCCAACCGCCCGCACCTGGGTTGGGCTCTGCCGCGCCGTCGGTGAATACGCCGTCGACGGGGCCGTTGGTGTACTTTGCGAGCACCTCGGCCACGCTCAGGTTTTCTTCACGCGAGCCGGCCGAAGTGCGGGCGCTGCGCGGGCGCGCCGCAGGCGCCACCTTTTTACTGCTCAGCTGCGGGCTTTGCTTCTTGCACGACAGACAGAGCTTGGGTTGCCACCCGGGGTACTTGGCCAGGGTGGCTTCCGGCACGGCGAACTCTTTGGCACAACTCTGACAAGCGAAACTGGGCACGGCGCGGGGTGTAGCACACCGCTCGCGCGTGCCAGAATCAAGCCGAATTCCAGAACGCGGTCAGCTCGGCCACCAAGAAATCCCGAAATACACTGACGGCCGCGGACGGCAGGCGTGCCGACGGGCTGACCACGTTCAAGTTGGCGCCGCCGCCGGAATACTCGGGCAGCAAACGCACTGGCCGGGGCAAGGTTCCCTGCGCCGCGGCCAGGCGCACGCCGATCGTGGGCAGGAGCCCGACGCCCACTCCCGCGGTCACGGCTTGCTGCACGAACGCCATCTCGTCCGCGTTGAGCGGTCCGCGCACGGTCACGCGCTCTTCCCCGCGCGGGCCCGTGAGCTGCCATTCGCTCTTGCCGTGTGTGCCGCGGAAGAGCACGCAATCATGATTGGCGAGATCGGCGAATGTTTTCGGGCGGCCGCGGCGACGCAAGTAGGCGGGCGCGGCGTAGACGCCCAAGGTGTCGCTGCCTATTTTTCGCGCGACCAAGCTCGAATCAGCCAACTTTCCGGCTCGCAAAGCCAGATCGAAACCCTCTGCCACCAAATCCACGAAGCGCGACGAGAGCGAGATATCGACGTGGACCAACGGGAATTTTTTCACGAAGCGCGCCACCAGCTCGGCCAAGTTCATGCTCCCCATGTCCCCCGGGGCGGTCAGCCGCACCGTGCCACGCGGCTCTGCGCTCAAGTTCGTCGCCGCGGAGGCCGCTTCATCCAGCGCGCTGAGCGCGACGCGCGCGCGTTCATAGTAGGCCTGGCCGGCCTCGGTGAGGTGCAGCTTGCGCGTCGTGCGTTGCAGCAGACGGACACCGAGCTCATCCTCCAAACGAGTCACGGTGCGGCTGACCGATGACTTGGGCAACCCCAGTTGCTTGGCGGCCGCCGTGAAGCTCTCGAGTTCGACGACGCGGGCGAACACGGCGACGTGGTTCAAGTCCATTGTTGCTCTCATAGCAACTATCCTTTGCTAGCTCCACATCTACCGGGGCGCCGAGCAACAATTACACTCCTCTCAACGTTCCGAGGAGAAAATCTCATGTCCAGCATCAGCAGCAAGCTTCCCAGCATCGCCCGCGTCGTCCTAGGCCTGGCCTTCTTCGTGTTTGGCCTGAACGGCTTTTTGCACTTCTTGCCGCAGCCGGCGATGAGCGGACCGCCTGCCGACTTCGCCGGTGCCTTGTTTGCAACTGGCTACATGTTCCCGTTGATCAAAGGCACCGAGGTCGTCGCGAGCGTGCTCTTGCTCTCGAACCGCTACGTGCCGCTCGCCCTGGCCGTTTTGGCGCCAGTGCTGGTGAACATCGTGGCGTTCCACGCATTCTTGGCGCCCGCCGGTTTGGCCTTGCCTATCGTCCTGCTCGCATTGGAGCTGTATCTCGCGCGCAGCTACAGGGACGCCTTCGCGCCTATGCTGCACGCCCGTACGCAGCCGCACAACGACACGCCGGCATCCGGACGCGGCCGGGTTCCCGCACACGCCAGCTGAAAGCGTCACTGGCGCGCACGCTCAACGCCACACCCGCCCGAGTTCGACTCGCGCGGGTGCGGCGCGTTCAGCGTGCGTTGCTAGCACGAGAGACGGCGGTCAGGCGCGGAGACGGAAGGCGCGATGCGCCAGTGCGTGGGCAGCCAAGACCCCGGTAATCAGTGCGATCGCGCCCGCGAGAGTACTCGGGACGACGGACACGCCGAAGCCATCCGACATCAGAAACAACTGCATGGACAGCGGCAAATGAATATTCGCGGAGTTGAGCACCCCGGCCGCCATCCAACCAACGACCACGCTCGCCACCGCTCCGAATACGCCCAACACCAGCGATTCCAAGAGAAACAGCGGAGCCGCACTGCCGCGCAAGTGGCCCAGGACGCGCAGGCCGAGGGCTGAACGAGAGCGTGCTCGAGTGGCGATTCGTCGGCTGTTCATGGGGTGACCTGATCGGCGGAGGGTGCAGGTAGAGGCAAGTGGAGTGAGTTAGAGTGCAGGAGCTCAGCGGTCTTCTTCGAAGGCGGCTTCGATGTCATGCACGGCCTTGTCGATCACATCGCCGATCTTTTTGAGCGTCTTGGGCGTCAGATGGCCGCGCCCACCGGCGCGCTTGAGCGTTTTGAACAACCGGCCCAGGCGCTTCATGATGTCGCCGAAGTTCTCGACGTAGCTCTCCCAGGAATCGTCCTCGAAGCGCTCGTAGAAGTCGGAGACTTCTTCGCGATGCTCGAGCAGATCGGCGCGGCCCGTATCAGTGATTTCATACACTTTCCGGTTGTCTTGCTCGACGACGCGCGCGTGCCCCAGCTCTTCGAGCATTTGTAAAGTGGGGTAGATTACGCCCGGGCTCGGACGGTACGAACCGCCGCTTCGCTCTTCGATGACTTGAATCACTTCGTAGCCGTGCCGCGGGCGCTCAGCGAGCGCGTCGAGCACGAGGTAACGAACACCGCCCCGTTCGGCCCTAGGTGGGGGCGAGCCGAACCAGTCGCCCCAGGAGGGATTGCGGCCGCCGCCCCCGGGCGGACCAAACGGACCGCGCGGCCCGAACGGCCCCCGCCGTCCTTGGCTGTGGGTCCAAAAATCCGAGCGGTCCGCGAACGCACCCGGGTTGTGCCTGTGATGTCCATGATGATGCATTTTTATCTTTCTATTTCGTATAGTTACGAGCTTGGAACTGTGAGTGCGGTGCACCGGCGTGGTGCTCGATACATCGTAACGATATGACTAATAGATACATCTATAGGAACAGTCGTGCAAGGGGCCGCGCTGATTTGTAGGGGTATGGGGGCGGCGGCGGCCGGAACTTGGGTCACCGGGCGGCGCGGGTTGAGGGTATGGACCAGCGCGGAGGCTCCCGATGCTCATCGATCAGATCAAGGCGCGCATGTTCCAGGCCATCAAATCAGGAGCCCACGTCGAGAAGGAAATCCTGCGCGTGGCCATGGGCGAGATCACGACCGAAGCGGCGCGGCCGGGTCGCCAAGGCAACGACGAAGAGGCCCTGGCGATCTTGCGTAAGTTGTTGAAGTCGAACGAGGAGACGCTGGCTTCCACGACCGATGCCGAGAAGCGCGCCGTCCTGACCCAGGAAATGGAAATCTTGGCCGCGTATTTGCCGAAGAGTCTGAGCGTCGAAGAAATCGCGCAGGCGCTCGCGCCGGTGGCCGCTCAAATCAAGGCCGCGGGCAACGACGGACAAGCCACGGGCATCGCCATGAAGCAGCTCAAATCAGGGGGCCTGGTCGTGAACGGCAAAGACGTGACTTTGGCCATCAAGGAGCTCAGGAAAGCCGATTGATCGGGCGCGGCGCGACTTGACGATCGAGGGGCTAACCGGCAGGTTGATGCGATGCGCGCCGCCCCTCACAAAACCGATTCGGTGGTGCTGGTAACGGGCGCCACCGACGGCATCGGCAAGGAGACCGCGCTGGAACTGGCGCGGCTCGGCGCGCGCGTCATCATCCATGGTCGCAGTGAAGTGCGCGTCGCCAAAGCTCACGAGGAGCTGCAAAGCGTTTCGGAAAGGCCGCCCCCGGCGCCCGTGATCGCCGATTTCGCATCGCTCGCCCAAGTGCGCACGTTGGCGCTCGAGCTCGAGCGGCGCGGTCTGGCGATCGATACGTTGATCAACAACGCGGGCGTGTACATGAAGCGTCGTGAGCTCAGCGCCGAAGGCATCGAGCTCACGCTCGCCGTGAATCATTTTGCTCATGTGCTGCTGACGCATTTGCTACTCGAAAGTGCCGTCGGTCAGTCGCTCACGCGCGTGATCAACCTGAGCTCCATCGCACACGCGCGCGCCCAGATCGATCTCGACGACATCGACAACACGCGCAGCCCCTTCGACGACTATCAAGCTTACGCCACGTCCAAGTTCGCCAACGTGCTGTTCACGGTCGAGCTCGCGCGGCGCTTGCATGCGCGCGGCGTGAAGGTCAACGCGGTGCACCCGGGTGTGGTGTCGACCAAGCTCTTGACCACGGGCTTCGACATGCGCGGCCCAGATTCACTCGGCAAGGGCGCGCGGAGCTCGGTCATGTTGGCGATTTCCCCAGAATATGCGCACATTTCCGGGGCCTATTTCGTCGAGGGTCGCGAGAGCCACATGCACCGCCGCGCCAGCGAGGCCGAGTTGGCTGCGCGCTACTACGAGCTGTCGGTAGCGCGTGTCGGCGTCAAGGCGCTGCCCCAGTCCCCACCCGCGAGCTGATCTCAGACGCTCGAGCGACGCGCGCGCTTTCGAGCTGCGCGCGCGAGGGCATCGTCGATCAAAATCGTCATCAGCTCGGCCGCGGGCACCCCGCTGGCTTGCCACAGCTTGGGGAACATCGAGATCGCCGTAAAGCCGGGCAGCGTATTGATTTCGTTCACGTACCAGGCGCCGCCCTGGTCCAAGAACAGATCCACGCGCGCCAGACCGTCGCACTCGAGAGTCGCAAAGGTGGCCAGGGCGAGCCGCTGCACGGCGTCAATCTGCGCGGGCGTGAGGTCGGCCGGGATCTTGGTCTGAACGCCAGTGCCGTCGACGTATTTGGCAGCATACGAGTAGTAGCCGTCCGGATGATCGATAGTGATTTCGCCCGGCACCGAGGCGCGCGGCAGATCACCGCCGAGCACCGCACACTCGACCTCACGCGGGTGGTCGAGCCCGGCCTCGATCACCAGCTTGTCGTCGAACTCGAAGGCATGCTCGAGCGCGGGCGTGAGCTCGCGCAGACTCTTGGCCCGGCTTACACCCACCGAGGAGCCCAAATTCGCGGGCTTCACGAATTGCGGAAAACCGAGCGCGCTCAGCCGCGACAGCACCGCGTCCGGTGCCCTCTGCCACTCGTTTCGGCGCAGGGCTTGGTACGGCAGGACGGGCAAGCCGGCCTGGAGCAAGAGCCGCTTCATCACGTCCTTGTCCATGCCCACTGCGGAACCGAGCACGCCGGCACCCACATAAGGCAAGCCGGACAACTCGAGCAAGCCTTGAACAGTGCCGTCTTCGCCCATCGGGCCGTGCAGCACCGGAAAAATCACGTCCACACCGAGCGGCGCGCCCGACGTCGCGTCGCTGCGCTGCAGGCCCTGACCATCGGCCGCGGGATGGGGCGCCAAGAGCACGCCGGGCATGGCTTGATTGAGCTTCACGAGCCGCGGATCGCGCGCGGCATTGAGCAACAAGGCTTCTTCTTGCAGGAGCCAGCGACCACTCTTGTCGATGCCGACCAAGATCGGTTCGTACTTGTTCCGATCCAGCGACTCGACCACGAAGCGCGCCGAAAGCAGTGAGATCTCGTGCTCGGCCGATCGCCCGCCAAACAGCACCGCTACCCGAAGCTTGGGACTCGAAACCATGGCGGGAAGCTAGACCAGCTGCGGGCGTTTCTCAAAGGAGAGCGAGGAGCGCGTGCCGACCGCGCCCCTCCTCGCCGGACCGCGTGCCCATCCTGCAAGTGCCGCTTCCCTGCCCGGATTGCCTCCCGTTGTGCCCGATTCGGGTTTCCCCCCCAAAGAAGCCGCATTCGAACCCGATCTCGAGCAGCTCCCGACTCCTAAAGCTCACGGCGAGAAAGTCGAGTTCGAACTCGAACCCGATTTTTTGGCAGAGCGTGGGCCTCCGCGGTGAGAAATGGAGTTTGAATTCGAACTGAATTCGAACCCGATTTTCGAGCAAGGAGAGCCTCTGCCGTCGCGCGCGAGGGCGCGCGTTCCGCGAGCGCAGGATCAGACCTCAGCCACGAAGGGTCTGGTACAGAGCCCAAAACGCGGCCGCCGCTTTGGGCAAGCTCGCTTGCCAGTCGTCGGCGGCCGTGTGATCGGCACCATCGCTGATGTATTTCGCGCTGGCGAAAGGCACGCTTTCCGCGAGGCAGGCCTTGGCCAAGGCATACGCTTCCATATCGATCACGTCACAGGCGAGGCCGGCGGCTCCCGTCTCGAAGCGATCGCCGGTCCCGCACACGCCCTCGGGCAAGCCGGGAAACACAGCCGGGAACGAGAGCTTCGCGGGCAGCTCCTCGAAGGGCGTCTCACCGAGCGCGAAGCCCAGGCCGGTGACGTCCATGTCGCGCTGCACGAATTCGCGACACGCTATCACGCTACCGGTGGCGAACGTCCGGCTACCTGCAGTGCCGAAGTTCACGACCAACTTCGGCAACGCGCCCTGAGCGCGCAGGGTCGCAAGCCGACGCGCCACACTGAGCGCGGCATTGACCTTTCCGAGGCCGGTATAGAGCACGCTCACCCCGGCCTGCTCGAACAGCCCCTGCCCTTCTAGCGGCAGGGCGATCACGACCAACGGCGCATGGTCAGCCATAGTGGATCACCGTACGCGCCGGCAACTCACGCCAGGAGAAGCTCTTCATCAGTCCGATATCGATCAACACACCGATGCCGGTCACCGAGTAGCCCGCGAGCTCACACAGGGGCGCAGCGGCAAGCAGCGTGCCGCCGGTGGCCAGCACGTCGTCAATCAACAGCAGCCGCCCCGTGCCCGGCTGCATCTCCAAGACGCCCGCTCCGTACTCCAAATCGTAAGCCATATCGACGACCGGCGGCGGCAGCTTGCCCTTCTTCCGCACGGGTACGAAGCCCTTGCCGCGCTGAATCGCGAGCGCTGACGCCAGGACGAAGCCACGTGACTCGATGCCGGCAACCGCGTCGAAGCCCGCCCACTCTTCGCCAGTGAACAGCCCATCGAGCGCTCGCACCGTGTCGGCGAAGTGCGACCGCAACAGGGGGCTGATGTCGCGAAACAAGATCCCAGGGCTGGGAAAGTCCGGTATGTCGACGACGTAGCGCGCAAGCTCGTTCATTGCCGGGAAGATAGCCACGACTCGGCTGAGGGTGGAAGGCACAACTTGGGCGGCGGGAGCGGCAGCGTCGAGGCGCACTGTCGCCAGCGCCCGCGAGTTCGCGAGCTCGACATGTTTCAATCCAAGCTCGGCGCGTTGCCGAGCCGCGCAGGGCTAGTGGGTTTGGGTCGGGATCAGCCGGCGCAGACGGCTTGTCTGCGGGCTGTCGGGATGCGCGGCGACGAAGTCTGCGGCGCGCGCTCGGGCCAGCGAGCGTTCACCGCGAGCGGCCAGCGCCTCGATTTCGAGCACGCTCGCTTCGGTCAAAAATACGCCGTCCGGCCACGCCGCGCGGTAGCGCGAAATCTCGGCCAAGGCCGAGGACGAGTCGCCTGCGGCCAACGCAACGCGCGCGCGATCCAGCGACTGCACTTGTTCGGCCAGCGAGGAGCCGCTCGAAACACGCGCCGGCGGAGCGTGGGCGACACGCCGCGCGGGCGGCGGGACCGCGGCCACCAGCGGGCGGAGCGCCGCCGTCGGCAACGCAGGCTCGCTTGCTTTTGCCGCCGCCGAGCCAGCGACTGGCGGCGAGGCCAGCGCTGGAACCAGCCGCCCATCAGCTGGAACGAGCCGCGTACCGGTTGGCTGGGGTTCGCGCGGGGGCGCCGCGACCGCGAGCGCAGGCGCGCCGGCCGCCCGCGCGGCTTGTGCGCCGGGCACGGGCCCGATTGGCGCGGGCGCGACGGAGTGCGAGCCCCCGAGCAGCAGCGCGCCAGCGGCGACGAACGCCATGCCGGACGCGCCGAGCAGCGCCAGCTTGGCGCCGAGCGAGCTCGACCAGCGCGTGACGCCCGCGATGCCCGCCGCGCCCACCGCCACGGCCGCGGGTGCGGCGGGCAGCGAGGAAGCACCGACGCCCAGGCCCACCCCGATACCGAGCGCGGTTGCGACCTTCGCATAGGCGGCGTGCGAGGGCGCGTCGGCCTCTGCGGAACCGAGCAATGCACGCGCGAAGTCGTCTTCGAGCGGAGGCAACGAACTGCGGCTCATTACAGGCCTCCTCGAGCTTGCAGGCGCGCCTTGAGTTTGCCCGTCGCGTGCTCGAAAGCTTCGCGGGCGCGGCGCAAACGCGAGGCTACGGTGCCCACGGGGATGCTCAGCAGCTCCGCGATCTCCGGCGAGGACATGCCTTCGAGCTCGTACAGCACGAAGCACACTCGCAGGTCGTCCGAGAGTTCGTCGAGCACGCGATCGAGTAGCTCACGCAGGCGTTTTTGGTCGAGCAGAGCTTCCGCGTTCGGTCGCGGATCGACCCCTTCCGGCAAGCTGTCGTCTTCCGCGCATTCGCGGCGAGCACCGAGCGCGCGCCGCGCGTTGGCTGCGACGCGCACGGCACTGGCCAACAAAAACGCGCGCTCACTGCCAGGCGTAATGTCGGAGAGCCGCCGAGCCGCGATGATGAACACTTCTTGGGCGGCATCGTCGGCGCTGTTTTCGGGCACCCCGAAGCGGCGCACGATCCGCCAAACATCCCGAAAATGCGCGCGTAGCATGTCGGCGACGCGCGCGTTGTCGAGTTGGGCCGCCAGCGCGCCCGCGCAGCTCAGCCGTGGCCCGGAGACTGGCTCGGAGCTGCGGCGGCGCTCAGGCTCCGCCAATGCACTGCCGGCCGGCGAGTCCGCAGCGTCGTCGAACCCCACCCTTGCCAGTGCCATCTCTGAACGCATCGCCTTGTTCATGGTCCATGTGGCGCAAAGGGAGGATCGATCACTGGAAGCGGTAGGATAGCCCGATTCGGCCCAAAATGCCCGCTGGAGGCACTTGAAACGCCGGCGTTTGGCCTTGCCCGGCGCTGAACGTGCTGCGCACGAGGGGCACGGTGATTCCGCCATCGAGTTGAAAGGACACGACTTCCCCGACCAGCGCCTCGGTCCGTAGAAAGCCCCCAAAGGCGAACCAGGGATTGGTCTCGGACTGCTTACGGCCCTCATTTTCGACGTCGGCGCCCAACAAGCCCGCGTCGAAGAAGCCGCACGGGCGGATGAGGAGCGGAGTTTCTTCGGGCCAGCGTGCGGGACAGGCGGCCAGTCGGAAGGTCACCCAATCCGTGCTCACGGTGCCTCCGGGTGTCCCGCTGCTCGACGCCACGGAGCGCAGAGCGGACAACGAGAACAGCGGGCGCTGGGCGGAATCTGGGTAGTAGCCTTCAGCCTCGAAGACGATGCCGAGACCGTAGCTCGGGCTGGGCGCAATGCTGCTCTCGAAGCCGACGCCCGCGCCAACACCGAAGATCCAGCGCCGCTTGGGGTCAGGGGGCTCGACCCAAGGCGACGACGGCTCGTCCACGACCCGGCGTGGGCTGGGGGCACGGGTGCGCTTGGCTTTGGGCTTCTCTTCCTCCAGCGGCTGGTTCGGGTCGGCCGCGAGCGCTGCGATCAACGCGAGCGCGGTGGCGACGTCATCGCACGTGGGACCGCGCACCTCTCGCACCACCTCACGCCCGTCCGCCGAACGCGCGGTGAGACGCCCGGTAGCGGCCCCCGCGCGCTCGGCCAATTCTGCGTAAAAGCCGAGCGCCGGCTCGTCGCCCTCAGCCAAGCGCAAACGGGGCGCGCGGGTTTGAATTTGACGCGCAAATTCGTCCGCATCCGGGCACCCTCCGTCCGCCCAGTACTCCAGCCGAAAGGCCTGGCCTGGCTTGGCAGCGGAGGCGGGCAACGACAGGCCGAGCAGGGTTAGAAAGCCCGCCCAGCCGACCCCCGTCGCCCCGCGTCGCATGGTTACTTCGTTGACCGTTCGGTTTCCGGCGCGGCGTCTTCCAGCTGCAGGACCAGCGTGGCTACGCCCCGAGCGACCGAGTGCAGTTGGAAGCCGAACCGCTCGTACAGCAAACGCGCCACGTTCTCGATCTCGACACTCAAGCTCACGCGCGGCACGCCCCCTTCACGAGCCCGACCGAGCACCGCGAGCAGCAACGCGGTACCCACCCCGTGTCGCCGGAACTCCTTGCGGACCCCAATCGCAAGCTCGGGAGTGCGCTCGTCGACGAAGCCGGACAGGTGATTGTCGCGCGTCCACAAGCGCAGCCAGGTAGCGCCAATCCGCTCACCCTGTCCGTCGGTCGCGACCATCCCCAAATCCCCGGAGCGGCCCCAGCCTTCAAGCACCTTGGCCAGCTCGGGACGGGCCAAGGCTTCGTCGATCGGGGGGCGCGGCATCGCGGCGCGCCAATAGGTGGTTTCGAACAACATCTCGCGCAGGAACTCGGCGTCATCCGGGCGTGTACGCCGGATGACGAGCGTTTTGACCCAATTTTTGTGAGTGCTGGGCATCCGGCGAGATCGGCGCGAGTGAGAAAACGAGAGCGGTCGAGGGGTGAGAATTCAGCGAATCGAGCGCCTCGCGAGCGCGAGGCGCGCGGCACGGCGCGCGCAAGGCGAGAAGCTCCTATCAGTGGCACAGCAGGCTACGCGCCGTCAATTGACGTCGCTCGGCGGCGCGGTTCATGAGATTATGAGAACGGCTCATGCTGAGACGCGGAAGACGCAACCAATGACGTTCCTGGAAGATGCACCCGGGCGTTTGCTCGCGGGCAAGTACGAGCTGGTCGAGAAGCTCGGACAAGGCGGCATGGCCGTCGTCTGGCGTGCGCGCACGTTGGGAGCGGCAGGCTTCTTCCGCAACGTGGCGCTCAAGCGCATCGAGGCTTCCGTGCGCGGTTTCGAAGAAGTCACGGAAATGTTCGTGGAAGAAGCGCGCGTCGGCGCCGCGTTGCAGCATCCGAACATCGTCCAGGTGCACGACTTCGGCGAAGACGAGCAAGGCCAACTGTACCTGGTGACCGAGCTCGTGGAGGGGATTCATCTGGGCCGCTATCTGAGCAGCTTCCGCGAGCATCAGCTGGAAACCCCGTGGCAACTGGTGACAGCAATCATGATCGAAGTGCTGCGCGCGCTGGAGGGCGCACACGGTCGCTTGGACGAACAGCGGGCGGTGTCGCCCATCTTGCATCGTGACGTCACCCCCGGAAATATCCTGCTTGCCGAGACCGGCCAGGTCAAACTCGCAGATTTTGGCTTGGCTCGCGCGATGGACCGCGGGCGCATGACCCGCCCCAACATCGTCAAGGGGAAGCTCTCGTATCTCGCGCCCGAGCTGCTGATGGGTCTCGCGCCGACGGTGAAGTGTGATCTGTTCAGCCTCGGCGTGGTGATGTGGGAAGCGCTCGCTGGCGAACGCCTGTTCGACGCCGCGACCGACGCCGACGTGGTGGCAAGCATCCGTGATGGCAAGATCCCGCTGCTCAGCATGAGGCGTCCGAACCTGCCGATCGCCATCACTTCGGCGGTGCATCGCGCGCTCGAGCGCGAGCCGGCGCAGCGCTTCCAATCCGCTCGCCAGATGTTGGACGTGCTGACCTCCGTGCTCCGTGTTTTGCCAGCGAGCGTCGACAGCCAGGCGCTCGCCCCGAGCGTTCAGGCCGCCCGCGCCCGGCTCGAGCCGCGCTAGCGGGCGGTTACGGCCCGGTGCATGCCGCTTTGGACGGCTTTTCCAGGGCAATGGCGGTTGAATTTGAAAATCGTTTTCAGTCCGCTAAAGTGAGCGTGACGTTTCGATGAACCTCGCACAGACCCGGATCGGACAAGTAGTGACCGTCGCCCACATCGCGGGGGAAGGCTCGTTCCGTCGTCGCCTGATGGAGCTCGGGCTCGTCCCTGGCACGCGCGTGGAGGTCATCGGCGTGGCACCGCTGGGCGATCCGCTCGAGCTCTTGGTGCGCGGCAGCAGCCTGTCGATTCGTCGCGCTGAAGCTCGGGGCGTGTCCGTGAGCTTGGATGAGGCCTCGAGCGCCGAACGCGCGGCCACGGCTGGCAGCGCGGGCCGGAGCGAGAGCAACACTGCGCTCGCGCGGGGCGGCCTCGCTCGCAGCGCGCCGTGACACCGTGAACCAAGAGCAGCTCACTCCGGTCTCGGCGCAGGGAGCACGCGCCGGGCAGAACGCCGCGCGGACGCCGCTCTTGCTCTTGATCGGCAACCCGAACGTCGGCAAAACGACGCTCTTCAATCGGCTCACCGGGCAGAACGCCCGCATCGGCAATTATCCCGGGATCACCGTCGAGCGTCGCTCGGGCGATCTGACGCTGCGCGCGGATGGCGCCGCACGCGTGGTCGAGGTGGTCGACGTGCCCGGTGCTTACTCGCTGAGCGCGCGCTCGGCGGAAGAGCAAATCGCGCTGTCCGCGGTGCTGGGGTGGGCGGAAAATCCCCGTCCTGATCTGTGCGTGGTGGTCGTGGACGCGGGACAACTGGCGCGCAATCTGTACCTGGTGACGCAGCTCTTGGAGCTCGACGTCCAGGTCGTGGTGGCGCTGAACATGATCGACGAAGTGCGGGAAAATCCGCCGAACACCGGCGAGCTCAGCCGCTTTTTGGGTGTGCCGTGCGTCGCCACGGACGGCCGTCACGGCACCGGCTTGGCCGAACTCGAGCGAGCGATCAGCAGCGCACTTTCGCACCCGCCGCGCTCCCCGCTGCGCATCGACTACCCCGCTCTGCTGGAACGCGATCTAGAGCAGGTGTCGGCGGCGCTGCCGCGCGAGTGGAACGAGAGCCCGGCGCGGGCGCGGGCGCTGGCGCTGTGGGCCTTGACCAGCATCGAGGTCGACGACGAATTGCAGGGCGTAGACACCGCGCTGCGCGCCCGCTGTCTAGAAGTGCGCGCCCGCGCGGGCACGCGCGACATCGATCAAGAAGTGATCGCCACTCGCTACGCGCGGATCGATGCCGAGCTGCCAAAGCTGTACGCTCGTCTCGAAGCGCATCCGAAGAAGCGCAAAACCTCCGAGCGCGTGGACCGCGTGCTCTTGCACCCAATCTTCGGCTTCGCGATCTTCATCGGCTTGATGCTGCTGATGTTCCAGTCGCTTTTTTCTTGGTCCGACCCCGCGATCCGATTGATCGAGGCCTGTACTAGCGCGGCCGCGAACTTCGTCGAGGCGCACGTGCCAGAATCGATCCTGCGTGATCTGGTGACACGTGGGGTGATCGGCGGCGTCGGCAACGTGGTCGTGTTTTTACCGCAAATTCTCCTACTTTTCTTCTGCATCGGGATCTTGGAAGACTCCGGCTACATGGCGCGCGTCGCGTTCTTGATGGACCGCATCATGAAAGCGCTCGGGCTGCACGGGCGCGCGTTCGTGCCCATGCTTTCGGGTTTCGCCTGCGCCGTACCGGCGATCTTGGCCACGCGCACCATGGAACGGCAGCGCGACCGGCTCCTGACCATGCTGGTCGTCCCGCTGATGACCTGCTCGGCGCGTTTGCCGGTATACACGCTGATCATCGGCGCGTTGTTCCCTCCCACGCGTGTCTTCGGCTGGCTACCCGTGCAGGGCCTGCTGATGATCGCGATGTATTTGTTCTCCACCTTCATCACCTTGATCTCCGCGGGCGTCCTGGGACGGACGGCTGTCAAGGGTCGGCGCATCCCTTTGATCTTGGAGTTGCCTCCGTATCGCTTGCCGAGCTTGTTCGGCACGCTGCGCATGATGTGGCGGCGCGCGCTGATGTTCTTGAAGGAGGCCGGCTCCGGAATCTTGCTGTTTACGATCCTACTCTGGGCACTCTTGTCGTTCCCGCGCCCGGCCCTCGTCGATCAACCGCTCCCCCCCGCAGCGGCCATCCATCAACAGTTCACTGGCCATCAGCCTGCCGAGGCCGCTACGCCAGTCCCTCCGCCCGCCGGGCCGTCCGCGATCGAGCAGAGCTACGGCGGCCGGCTGGGCAAGGCCATCGAACCCGCACTGCGGCCGCTCGGCTTCGATTGGAAAATCGGAGTCGGGCTGATCGGCGCCTTTGCCGCGCGTGAAGTGTTCGTCTCGACGCTCGGCCTCGTGTACGGCATTGGCGACGCAGACGAAAACACGACGCCGCTCCGTGACAAGATCCGTCAAGAGCAAAAGGCCGACGGCTCTCCCGCCTACTCGCCGCTGATGGGCTTGTCGTTGATGGTGTTCTTCGCGCTTTCCTGCCAGTGCATGAGCACGTTGATGGTCGTCTATCGCGAGACGCGCACGGTCCGCTGGCCGCTGTTCATGTTCGGCTACATGACGACATTGGCTTACGTGGCAAGCTTCCTCGTTTATCAGAGCGGCCGTTTGCTCGGCTTCTAAAAGGAACCGTGCATGCCCGAGCTCTTGCCCCTCCCGCGTGAGTTCTACGCGCGGCCGGTACTGACGGTGGCCAAGGCCTGCCTAGGGAAACTCTTGGTGCATCGCACGCAGCAGGGTCTGGTCGCGGGCCGCATCGTGGAGACCGAGGCGTATCGCGGGCCCGAAGACCGCGCCGCCCATTCCCATGGCGGGCGGCGAACCGCGCGCACCGAGGTCATGTTCGGTCCACCGGGCCATGCCTACGTGTTCTTCGTCTACGGCATGCACTATCAGTTCAACGTCGTGACGACCAAAGACGGAGCACCGCACGCGGTTTTGGTGCGCGCGGTCGAACCGGTGCTGGGCATCGAGCTGATGGCGGCGCGACGCCATTTGCTGCCGACGGCGCGCGAATTGACGAACGGTCCGGGCAAGCTGTGCCAAGCCCTGGGCATCGGACGCGAGAGCTACGGCGTCGATTTGTGCGGCTCCACGCTCTTTTTGGCCGAGGGGCCTTCCGTGCGTAGCGCGAGCGCCAAGCGCATCGGCATCGACTACGCTGGCGACTGGGCCGAAAAGCCCTGGCGTTTCTACGATCCGAAAAGCCGGTACGTGTCGCGCGCGGGTCCCTGATAAAACCCTCCGGTCGATGTCCGATCGCTCCTTCCCGCCTCGCAGCCAATCTCGCCCCGCATTTTCTGCCGTCGGCCCGCGCGTGCCGACCCCATCGCCGGGCCCATCCAGCGCGCCGCAACGCTTCATGGGTAAACGGATCACGGTCTGCGTCACCGGTAGCGTGGCCGCGTACAAGTCCGTGCTGCTCGTGCGCGCGCTGCAGAAAGACGGCGCGTTCGTCGAAGTCGTGATGACGCGGGCCGCGCAAGAGTTCGTGGGCCCGGCCACTTTTTCTGGCCTCACTGGGCGGCGCGTCTTTTTGGACGCTTTCGACCCCGATCAACCCGGCGAACTGCACGTCAGTCTGGCGGCGCGCTCGGACATGATCTTGGTCGTGCCCGCCACCGCGGACGTGCTGGCACGCTTCGCCAACGGCCGCGCGGATGATCTGGTCACGGCGCTGGTGCTGTGCGCCACCTGCCCGGTGTTGGTCGCGCCCGCCATGCATCCCCATATGTGGAGCCATCCGGCGACTCAACGCAACGTGGCCTCATTGGCTGCAGATCGCCGCATCGGCTTCGTGGGGCCGGCCGTGGGCGAGGTCGCGTCGGGCGACTTGGGGCTCGGGCGCATGGCCGAGCCGGAGCAGATCGTTCAAGTCGCGTCCGCGCAATTTTCGGGCATTTCCCTGACGGGCAAGCACATCGTGATAAGCGCGGGGCCCACCGTCGAAGATCTCGATCCGGTGCGCTACGTGGGTAACCGCTCTTCGGGCAAGATGGGCTTTGCGCTGGCCGAGCGCGCCAAAGTCTTGGGCGCGCAGGTCACGCTGGTGGCCGGCCCCGTGAGTCTGCCGACCCCGGTTGGGGTCCAGCGCGTCGATGTCCGCTCTGCGCTGTCGATGCGGAGTGCGCTCTGGCAAGCGCTGTCGCCGGATCTTTCGGGCGCCGATGCGCTGATCATGACGGCCGCGGTGGCCGACTATCGACCCGCCGAGAGCCACTCCACCAAGATGAAGCGTGGCCCTGACCCGCTGCATCTGGAGCTCTTGCCCAACCCTGATTTGCTGGCTGAAATCGGCCACGCGCGCAAAGAGCACACGCCCGTGTTGATCGGCTTTGCGCTCGAGACGGACGTGGACGAGAAAGTGATCCAATTGGCACGCGCCAAGCTTGCCGCCAAACACGTGGATTTGGTGGTCGCCAATCATGCCTCGGAATCACTGGCGAGAGACGACATCCGCGCGATGCTCGTCAGCCCCACCGATTGTAACCCTCTTGGGTTACTGAGCAAAGAACAAGCCGCCGACCGCATCCTCGGTTGGCTAGCCACACGCCTGCGGGAACTCGCCTGATGCGCATCCTCTTGACGCTGGCCCTGACCTTCGCCGGCATGGCCTACAGCTTCAGCGAAGCGCGCGCCGGTAACCCGTCGTTTTGGCTAGGCGTCAGCCTGCCGTACTTGCTGCTCGTCGCTCTGGCGCTGCACAAGATGTGGGACGAAGGCACCTTGGTCGATCTGCTCACGCCACGCTGGGGAGATTTGTCGATCGGCGCGCTGTCGATGATCGGCTTATTGTTCGCGTCCTGGGCCGCGCGTAAAATCCTGTCCCCGCTCGGTAGCCCGCGCCAAGCCTGGCTGTTTCGCATCTATCTCCAGCTCGGGAACCCCGAGCACCTGCAGCGCTCCACTGCCTACACGCTCTTGATCTTGGCCATCTGCGCCGCGGAGGAGATCGTCTGGCGCGGCATGTTTCTGGGCGAGCTCACGCAGCGCTTTGGCCGCCGCGCGGCGCTGCCCTTGTCCGCCCTCGGCTACGGCTTCGCCACGCTGCCCACGCTCTGGTTGCTGCGCGACCCGATCGCCGGCCCGAATCCGCTGTTCATCACGGCCGCCATCGGTTGCGGCCTGGTTTGGAGCTTCCTCGCGGCGCAGCTCGGTCGGCTCACGCCAGTCGTGATCTCACACATGGCGTTCACCTATTTCACGATCGTGCAGTTTCACTTGCCCGGCCTCTGATCGCGATCATCGTCGCTGGAATTTGGCGAGAGGGGGCGCCCGCGCTCCCGCAGCGCAGCTCCGAGCCCACTGGTTTTCCCGTCGGCGGTGCCACCGAGACGGCCCGCTCTGCGAGCATTTGCCGAGTTGGCGAGTCGCGGGTACGGCGGCCGGCATTCGTAATTCGTAATTCGTAATTCGTAATTCGTAATTCGTTGTACGAGATTGTCGGGCGGCCATTTGCGAGTCGAAAGCCGTGTCAGGCTAAAGCCATGTACGGACTGTCTCGGCGCTGGGTGGTTCTGTTCGGGGTGGTGCTCACGCTGTCAATCGGTTGGCGACCTGGGGGGCGCTATCTGCGCGCGGCGCAATTTTTGCGGCACCTGGAGCAGCCAACCGCGCCGAGCGCTGCCCCGGCCGCACCCGTGGTGAACGCGCGCGAGCTCAGTATTCCCGGCGAAAGTGGGCCAATTCGAGCGCGCTTGTACTTCCGTGCCGACCAGCCGCGCGGCGAGGGCATCGTGGTCGCACATGGCGTGCACTACCGAGGCATCGACGAGGCGCGGCTGGTGCCGTTCGCGCGCGGCCTCGCGGAGAGCGGGCTCACCGTACTCACACCGGAGCTTTCGGATCTGGCCGACTACCGCATCACCCAGAGTGGCGTCGGCGTGATCCGCGACGCCGTGCATTACTTGGCGAACGATCGCGAGCACGTGCTGAGCGAACGCGTGGGGTTACTCGGCTTCAGTTTTGCGGGTGGCTTATCGCTGGTCGCCGCGACCGATCCGGAGACGTCCGAGCACCTGTCCTATGTCACGAGTGTGGGCGGCCATCACGATTTGCGCCACGTGATGCGCTTCTTGATCCACAACGAGATCGAAACTGCCCACGGAGTCGTGCCGCTCCAGGCTCATGAATATGGCCTGGTCGTGCTGGTGTACGGCAACCTCGAACAGTTCGTGCCAGAGCCCGACCTCGTACCGATGCGCGCCGCGTTCAAGGCTTGGTTGCACGAAGATCGCGTCGCCGCCCGTGAGTTGGCCAAGGCGCGCACCACCCCCGAAGCCAACGCGCTCTGGGAGCTACTCGAGGCCGGCAAGCTGCAGGCGCTGTCCCCGCGCTTGGATGCGCTGCTCGAGGCGCAGCACGCGGAACTTTCCGCGCTGTCCGCCGCGGGTCGACTCGCGGAGGCGAAGGTACCGGTTTACCTACTGCACGGCGCGCACGACAACGTGATCCCCCCCTCCGAGACCGACGCCGCGGGCCTCGAGCTCGGCGCGGCGCGGCACATCGCGCTGGTTTCGCCGCTGATCGAACACGTCGAGGTGAGCAAGAGCGCGGGGCTGGGCGATCAGCTGGCTCTGGTCTCGTTCATGGCGCAGCTACTCTGAGCCGCGCGTTGCCCGGAGGCTCAGGCTTTGAGTTCGCTGAATGCACCGGGGCTATGGATTTGCGCCCCTGCGATCGCGCCCGCGCCGCCGCAAAAGTCCTCGGTCTTGTCGGAGTAGCCGAAGCGGATGACCTCGCGCGCGGGGCCGCCCTTCGCGGCGAAGCCGGCTTCATCTGCCTCGAGGCCCATCGCGTTCATGAGATTGCAGAAGTACTTGTTCACCGGTGCGTTGCCGAACTGGGGCTCGGTGCCCGTGCCTTGGTTGAGCCCATCGACCATCATGTCCGTGCCCTCGACGCATTGGGCAAGGCTTCGGCCCAGCATCTGCTCGGGGGTTGCACGCGAAGTGGGGTCGAGGTGGATGAGCTTGCCGGTCTTGAAGTAGCCGCCGGCGCTCCCCGCCTGAATGATGGTGGCGTTGTTCAGATTGCGCGCGCAGCCGTCCGAAGCCTCCGAGATCCACACCGCGACCGAGTGATCGAGCACCGTTTCGTCGCCCTCGGGGATGCTCTCCAGCATCCGCACGAGATTGGCGAATTTCTGCGCGTAATAACCGTCGATCTTCAACAGGCTGGCGATCACGTCGGGGGCACAAGGGCCGGTCATCCCTGCATTGGTGACGCGGTGCGCCAGCAGGTCGGAGTCGGAACCGAGACCGAGCCCGCTGAACACGAAGTTGGCTGGATACTTCAGAACCACGACGGGGTTCGCGTTACAGGCAACGGTGAGGGCCGCGATCGCCGAGTACACGTCCGCGTTGTCCATGGCACCGTTGACCCGACGGGTCAGGGAATCGCCTTCGCCCATCGTAGCCGTTGGCGAGACGCCAAGCTTGTTGGCCAACGCTTGGTTACATTGCGCGGAGGCGATCACGGTGCCGAGATCGTTGGTCAGATCCATCCAGGCGACGAGCTTGTCTTTGTCCGCTTTGCTCATGTTCATCCTGGCGAGCGTGCTCAGGTCGTCTTTCACGAGGTCCGTGATGGCCTTACCCTTCGCGATGGCCCAGGTGTCACCATTCATCGGGCCGCTCGGATCGAAGAGTCCCGTGAGCTGGTTCAGCGCCTGCGCCGCGTTCACCGGTTGGAATATCGACTCCGCCGCCGAGTAGGAAATGGCCGTCTGCGCGCCCTCTCTGGTCTGACCGCTCACGCCCATCAAGAGTGGTTGACCCCGGGGGCTGAGCTGCTGGGCGATGACATGATCCAAAGAAGGGCCAATCGGCATGCAATGGGACTTCGTCGCGTCGTTGAAATTGAATGGATCGTTGCTGTTCGGGGTGACGGGCTGGCACGTGAGCACCGAGCCGACGAGCTGCGTGTGAATGTCGTTGCCCTGGCCGCGCCCGTTCCCTGGCCCAGTGTTGTTCACCGTCCACTCGTTCATCGCGCGCATGCCGCGCGGCATGAGCAGCTTCTTGGCATAGGGAGAGAGCGGCGCGAGCGTCGTCGGCGCCAGATCTTCGGCGGTGAGCTCTCCTTCGAGCTTGGCTGGGAACCACTCGTTGGTGATGTGACCATAGTGCGTGAACATCACGATCGTTCGCTTGGGCGTGTTCAGCCGAGCCTTCGCGCTGCGCTCGAAGAGCGAGCCGAGGAAGGGCGCTGCTACGACTGCTCCGCCGAGGCCTCGCAGCAACATTCTTCGGTTCAACTTGCTCATGCGTGGCCTTCTCGAGCTTTCAGCCGTTCACGAACGGAGGGCTGGTGCTCGAGCAAGGCCCGCTGCTTGGTCGTCTCGCAGTTCACACCAGATTTCAGTACAACAACGTCCATCTGCCCCCCACGGAGAGCGTGGACTTCGCTCTTCCCAGATTCGGTTAGCCTAGGCGGACCGCTGCCTGCAGAAAAAGGCGAGCTTTCCCTCGTGGGCGGCTCGAAACTTTCCAACCGGGGGTGAAGAAATCTGCGCCTGCCTGCCACTCATCGGCGAGTAGCCAGCCGCGCACACCGGCCTGTTTTGTCGGAAGGCGTGCGCGGATGGAGCCGGAAATTCCGCTGTTTTTCCCCTATTCCGCCGCTTCGGACGACCGTTTCAACGGACAGCGTCGCCTGCACGAGAGGGGCGACGAAAGGAATTACACCTCGCATGCCCAGCGTTCTTCGAAGCACCCCCGTCTCCGCGTTCACGTTGCTTGCCAGCGCCAGCCTCTCCCTGTTCGGCTGCGCCAGCCCAGCCGCCGCGCCCAGCTCGTATCCCAGTACGGAAGCCAAAGCGGCGAACAAACCGGCCGAACCGGCTGCAACCGCGCAGACCGAAGCGCCTCCCAGCGACGAGACGACCAGCAAAGCGACCAGCAACGATGCAGCGCCGAAGAAGCCGGCGGACGAAGATCGGGACGGCCTGCGCAAGGCCAGCCGTCCGCCGCTCGATCTGCTGACCGGAAACAACGTGGTGTACGTGTTCAACTTCACGGGTTCCGCGATCGGAACCACGGCCAAGGAACAATGTGAGAGCAGCGCCGACAACCCCGCGCTGGCGCGCGAATGCGTGGCCAAAGAACGCAGCAAGATCCCAGTCGAGTCCGTGCGCTTCGTCAAAGATGGCGCCGGCCAATATTGGTGGGTGACCCTCAACCGCTACAAGGGCAACTTGCTCAAGTGGCACAAGATCCAGTTTTTGCCCGGCAAACAAGACGGCGACAGTGTGAGCCTCACTTTGACTGGCAAAGACAAGGGCATCGCCCCCATGCCCCACGTCCCGAGCGCGCTCAACGTCGAGCTGCCGAACGACTACAGCATCGTGATCAAAGATCCGGAGTACGGCCCCATGGTGTACGACGCGAAGATCGGCGTGCTCGAGCCGGAGACTTGATCTGCGCGCGCTCGTGAGCCAGCGCGGCCGCTCGTGTCGCGCTGGGTTCCGGCCCCTGACGCCGAAGGCTGAGACGGGGTGGGACGGGCGCGTGACCATCAAAAAAGCAACCGATTGGGACGGCGAGAGCCGTAGGACGACGCGCCCTGTGGAGTGCGGCCGCGCCACAGAGCAACGCTCCGCGCTCAGCCGAAGCCGCGCGGAGCGTGCACATTCAAATCTCGCTCACTGCGCCGCGGAGTTGGTGCAGATCGCGTACGCGATCAGCACGCCTTCATCGCGCGCGGCTCCGTCCAAGTTGGCGCCGCTCACCAACCATTGATCGATGCCACCCGTGACGCGGAATGGGCGGTTCTCCTGGATCCTCACCACGGGCGTATTATTGGGGAAATTCCCCTGCGAGACGGTGATGTAGTAACCGCCGCCGAGGATGTGCTCACCGGGTGGGCAATTCGCGTTGACGTACAGCGAGCCGGTGCCCTCCGGTACCGCGGCAGACTTTGCATTGATGATCTGAGTCGTGCCGATGCTGCCGGCCGGACCTCGTGCTCCGGTTGGACCGACGGGGCCGGGTGCTCCGGTTTCACCTTGCGGCCCGATTGGACCGACGGGGCCGATCGGACCGACGGGGCCGATCGGACCGACCGGACCGGCCACACCTTGCGGCCCGGTTGCTCCCGCCGGTCCCGTCGCGCCAGTGGGACCAGCCGGGCCTTGAGGGCCGGCCGGGCCTTGAGGGCCAGGCGGACCCGCGGGCAGGCTCTGGCACGAGCCGCCAGAGCCGGAGAAGTTCACGGTCTGGTTGGTGCTGATGCCGTTGAGATTGGTCGGCCCGGTAAAGCTACAGCCGCTCAAAGTGGCGGACGCAGTCACCGAAACCGGCAAATTCGCAGTCACCGAAATCGAATACGCGCCCGTCGTGTCGGTGGTGGCGGACAGAGTGACGGCGCCGGTGAGCTTGACGATCGCTCCCACCAAGGGACCACCGCCCGAGCTGGTCACCTTTCCTGAAATGGTGATCGTGCCCACGACCGCAGACGACACATGATCGGCCGATTCGCCCTCTGCTGGTTGCTGGCCGCAGCCGGCCACCAACGCCAAGACGACGAGCTGCGCGCACACGCGCCCGTGACCCAACAGCTGCCCAACCCCGATATTCAACATTGCTTTTGCCTCCAACCCTGGAACTAAACCCCGTATGCGCCGAATCGTTAGCGCGCATACGGGAACGTGTCCAGACACTTCGCCCACCCCGGCGGGGGCGCAGTTAGCCGGCGCTCAGCTTCGCCAGATCTTCTTCCGAGATGTCGAAGTCAGCGTAGACGTTGGCGACGTCGTCGTGCTCGTCGAGAGCGTCGACCAGGTTCAGACAGACCTCCGCTTCGCGCCCCGTAACCGGCTTCTTGTTCTTCGGGATCCAGGCGACTTTGCTGGACTGAACCGGCAATTTGGCGGCTTCGAGCGCGGCCGAAACGGTGTCGCAGTCATTGGGCGGCGTGTACACCACCCAGACGTCTCCCTCGTCGCGGTAGTCTTCTGCGCCCGCGCTGAGTGCGGCTTCCATCAGTTGGTCTTCGGTGACCGCGCTCTTGTCGAGCGTGATCGTGCCCAAGCGATCGAAGGCCCACTGCGCGCCGCCTGCGCCGCCCATGGCTCCGCTGTGACGCTCGAAGATTTTCCGCAGCTCGGCCGCGCTGCGATTGCGGTTGTCGGTGGTGCCTTCGACCAAAAACAGCGTGCCGCCCGGACCGGTGCCCTCGTAAAGCACGTCTTCGTAAGCGGCGCCCGCGATCTCGCCCGTCCCGCGCTGGATGGCGCGCTTGATGTTGTCGGCGGGCATCTGCTGAGCGCGGCAATCGGCCACCGCTTTTCGCAAGCGCGGGTTGGCGTCGATGTCGCCACCGCCAATGCGCGCGGCCGTGACCACTTCACGGATCAGCTTGGTAAAGATTCTGCCGCGTGCCGCGTCGGTCTTGCCCTTCGCGCGCTTAATCGTTGCCCACTTGGAATGGCCACTCATGGGCCGTAGCTAGCACCGCCGGGGAAAGATGTGAACCGCCTCAGAAACTCGCTCAATCTGCGGCGAAACTGACCGCAAAAACCGAGCCTTGCGTCGACCACGGCCGCGCGCGCTGCGGCGCACGGAGCGCGTCCAAAACCGCGATCACGTCCTCGTAGGCGGTCGAATTTTGGACGTGCAGCACGGCCTCGTCCAAAGTCGGGTCGCTCGCGTCTTGGTGCTGGCCGTGGGCATGAAAGGATTGCTCCAGAAAGCGCGCTAGCGCCGGATAGTGTCGATCACCGCGACCCTCGATCACCACCTGCGATGGCACGTCGTCGCTCGCCACGACGGTGGCGCCGGTTCGCCAGGTGACATGAAAGCGATCGTCTTTCAGCTCGACGTGCAAGCGCTGGTGCTCCGCTTCGGGCACGGCGTTCGGTTTGCCGGGGACGAGGGCACTGCTTGGCATGCGAGCGAAGTTCGCAAACCCCAAATTGGCAAGCAGGAAGACGACCAGACAGATCAAAAAATCGATGAACGGCACGAGTGGCAACTGGTGATTGACGGTTCTGCGCCCCCGGCCTTTCGCGGAATCAGAGTCGATGGTTGCCATGACGCACTCCGACACGAGCTCGGACGCAATCCTTGGGCGGCAACGTCACCGAAAGCACCCGGAAACCTGGGCCTACCACACTCCAGTAGGATGTCGATTGCGCTCACCGTTCCGGAGCGAGCTCAGCGGGTGGTCGCATCCGATCTCGAAATCAGTATCCTCGGGCCGTGCGAGTTTCCGTCGCCGCTCGCCGACCGGCTGAGCCAAGCCGCCGTGCACTACGTCGGCCAAGCCGAACGCGTGCTGCTGGATGATCGGCTTTCGCGCCTGACCGAGTTCAAGGACGACCTCACGCGGGCTCCTGCGTTCGAGCTGGCGGGCCCACGCCACAGGCTGTTTTTCGATCCCAGCAAGCTCAAGTGCGGCATCGTCACCTGCGGCGGATTGTGCCCGGGTTTGAACAACGTCGTGCGCGGCTTGGTGCTCGAGCTCAATCACGGCTACGGCGTGCGGCAAATCGTCGGCTTTCGCTACGGCTACGAGGGCATGATCCCGCGCTACGGGCATCAGCCATTGAATCTCACCCCTGAGTCCGTCGCGGAGATTCATCACGAGGGTGGCACGGTGCTCGGGACTTCGCGCGGCAATCAAGATCCAAAAGAGATGGTCGACCGCTTGGTCGAACTCGGCATCGGCGTGCTGTTCGTGGTTGGCGGGGACGGAACCTGCCGCGGCGCGATGACGCTCGTCTCCGAGATCAAAAGCCGAGGCTTGAAAATCGGCGTGATCGGCATCCCCAAGACGATCGACAATGACATCCACTTCATCGACCGGAGCTTCGGCTTCGAGACCTCGTTCTCCGCCGCGGTCGACGTGATCAAGAGCGCGCACGTCGAAGCCAAGGGCGCCAAGAACGGCGTCGGTTTGGTCAAGTGCATGGGCCGCCACTCGGGCTTCATCGCCTGCCACGCGGCGCTCGCGTCGACAGACGTCGATTTCGTGCTGATCCCCGAGTTGCCCGTCTCATTGGACGGCGAGACGGGCCTGCTGCGCTTGCTCGAACGGCGCCTGACACGTGATTCGCACGCCGTGATCGTGGTCGCCGAGGGAGCGGGGCAAGACCTGTGCACCACCGATGGCCCCGCTTCCACCGACGCCAGCGGCAACGCCAAGCTGAACGACATCGGCGTCGTCTTGCGCGACAAGATCATCGCCCACTGCAAATCGCGCGGCCTCGAGATCACACTGAAATATTTGGATCCGAGCTACCACATCCGCAGCGTGCCTGCGTCCCCCGCCGATAGCGTGTATTGCTGGAACATGGCTCGCAACGCCGTGCACGCCGCGCTCGCTGGCAATACCGAGATGTTGATTGGCCGCTGGCACGGGCGCTTCGTGCACGTGCCCATGCCGCTCGCCACGCGCTTCCGCAAGCAAGTGGACACGGCCGGTGATCTTTGGACGAGCGTGATCGAATCTACGGGCCAACCCGTAGCCTTCAACATGTAAGATTGCCGAGCGCTCGAGCGTCAGCGCTTGTAGCGATCGCCGACGCTACCGATGACGAGCTTTTCGACTTGCTTCGGGGCCACCGCGGCCGCTGGCTTGATCAACACGGTCTTCTGCTGCATGACCACGGTGCCGCGCCCCTTTTGGTCGACGCCGCGCTTGACCTGAGCCGAATCCGCGCTCGGTCGAAGCGGCGCGATCTTCCGGTCGAGTCGGCTGGCATGCTCGAATGCCTGGGCCACTTGATCGACGAGTGGCCGGGCACAGGCAAACGTTCGTTCGAGCTGCACCTTCTTGCGCGCGACCGCAGCGGCATCGGATGCTCGGCGCGAAAGTTCGGCGAGCTCGGACAGTGCGCCTTCCAACATTTGAACGTAGGCTTGGTCCAACGCATACAAACTGCAGCGCTTGCGCACGCCGGGAGAGCCGCGCTCCAGCAATTCACGCGCGGTATCCCGCAGATTGGAGAGCGCGCCGGTGAAGGCGGTTACGGGGTCGTCGACCTCGGCCGGAACGCCCTGTTGCGGGACTCCAGACACGGTCTGGATCACCGAGCGCGCTTGCTCGGCGAGCGCCTCGGCTCGCTCCAGGGCAGAGGCCAGCTGCTCCCCCGCGCCTTTGACGTCGGCTTCGCATTGCCGGTATTCGGCAAAGCTGCGATCGAGCCGCAGACATTGATCGGCCGTCAAACCAATCAAATCGAGAGAGCAGCCGCGAAGCATGGCGCGCTGTTCGGGCGTCGTCTCGCGCCAACGCGTGTGAGCAGACACGCAGATCTCGGCCGACTCCTCGAGGAACTTCGGCACCAGTGATAGATCGACCGCGATCGCCCCGCCGTGCATCGTCTCGCTGGCGGCGTCGAGTAACCCCTGGTCCGGCTGACCCAGCTGCCGAACCAAGCGTTCGAGCTCCGAGAGCGCGGTCGATCGCTGCGGCGGGCGCGCCGAATCGCGGCGATTCACGGCTGTGCCTGATGGTGCATGGTCTTCCCTACAGGCGAAGAACGGCTCGTTGACGAGAATCTTTGCCCCCCAGAGCGAATTTTTCCGAGGCAGGAAAGCAGCGCAGCGTACCGCTTAAGTCCGTGCAGCGGGCGCCGTTCGGACGGCAGCGCCCGTGTCGAAACTAGCCGCGTCCCCCGGAATCATTCATCATTGTGTCGACTGCCGAGCGCTTTCGCCGAGCACGAATGCAACGCGTGGCCGCGTTGACGCGTGGCGCCTGAATCGTCGCCCCACCCGCGACGGGCGCCTCGTGCTGGAGTGGCGCTGTCCGAGCTGCTGGGGTCAGCACGCGCAAACCCAACCCTCCGCCTGAGATCGGCGACAGGGTTCGGAGGCTTCGGACTCAGATCACGCCGCTCACGAAGCCGAGCCCGAGCACGCCGAATACCACCGCCGCCACGCGCTGCACGTGCCGCGGATTGATCAACCGGCTCAAGCGATTACCCAGAAAAACGGCCAGCGCAGCCACCGCGCACAGCGCGAGGGCAGAAGCGGCGAAGACCGTCACGGGCGAGCGAAAGCGAGCGGCCAGCGCCGCAGTGCCGAGTTGCGTCAGATCACCGAGCTCGGCCAAGAACACCACCGCGAACGCCTTGAAGAATGCGGAGGCAAAGCTCGGCTCGACCGCGTTGCCCGCCTCCCCTTCTCCGTCGGCGGGCTCCGGCTCTTCTTCCTTGCTGCGCCACATCGAAACCGCGGAAACCAGAAAGAGTAACCCTGCGCCGATGTGAACGGGGCGCGGCGGGAGCAACGCCAACAGGCCACCGGCGGCCACGGCGATTAGACTTTGCACGATCAAAGCCGAGGCCGTACCCGCGAACACCGGCAACGCGCGATGGCGCGTCGCCAGAACCAACGCGGCGACCGCTGTCTTGTCCGGAAGTTCGGCGATGAAAATCACCCCGAACACCGTGGCGAAGATCTCGGGGCTGAACATGCCCGTGAGTAGACCGCGCTTGTCGCCAGCGCAAGCGCCGTGCAGCGCTGCGCCTCAATGCCGCTGGGCAGGCGATTTGGCGGCCGCCAGCTGTTCCGCGGCCGGCGCTGGGTCGTCCGGCCCGGGCAGTAGCCACGCGGGCTTGCCGCGCAACGGCTGACGATCATTTCCCAGGCGGAAAGCCCGCGCCACGAGCTCGTTCATCGGCCGCAGGGACGAGCCAGAGAAACACTTCAGCTGCGTCGGCGAACGCTCCGCAAAATTTCCGCCACCATGCGCACCGAGCTGGTGACTCCAAACGTCGGTCAAGAGCACCACCCGACCCTTGGCATCGAGCAGGTCGCTGCGCGAGAGCTGAACCGTGCCGTGATTGCCATCATCGGCGCGCCCACTCACGACCTCGAGTGTGCCGTCGGCGCGTTCTTCGTACGAGACCTGCGCGCCCTCGATATCCGCCGTTCCGTACATGGCGTCTTTGATGCCTGGAAAGAAGTACAAAAAGTGGCTGTATACGGCATCGACCGCGAGCGCGGGCAAGACGGTGTATGAAAGCGAGTTGTCGCCCCAAGGCCGCTCTTCCGACCAGTACACGAAGTAGCCAACCGTGAGTCGATTGCCGTTGCGACGCGTGCGGAACAGCACCGTGTCGCCGAGCGAGCCCGCTGACCACGAGCGAGCGCCCACGCATATCGGCTGTTCGACGACTCGCGCATCGTCTCCCGAGCGTTGCTCGCTCGGCGCAGGTGCTGGCCAGGCAGCTTCACGTGGCGCGACGGCACAGCCGCTCAAAGCGAGCAACAACACGCAACCAGACGACCTCGCAAAGTTGTGCAACGTGGGACCTCACAAGGTAGCGCATTATCGCCACGCTTGTCTGTTCCCAAGTAACGTCTGTCGTGATGCGAAATGAAGAGTGCCGCTTCAAGCCCTACGCCCGCGTGTACGCGGACGTGAGCGCGCGTGGGCGCGCACCCGCACGATTCACTCCACGCTATTTGAGCGCGGACTGACATTGCCCGCCGACGCAGATGGCATTGGGCGGCGGGGCACACGGCGGAACCGGGCCCTGCTTGCAGCTCGAGCAGTACATCCCCGCTGAGTTCGAAAGATTCGTGTCGAACGAGTCAGAGATCCCGTACCAAACCGCCGCGTAACTGCAACCCTGCTCGCACAAATTGACGGGCGCGATGTTCACGCACTCACTGTTGCTGGCGCAGCCGAATTGGTACTTCGTCAAGAGCGCGTCACGATAGGCGGCGTACGCCTGCTGACCCATCTGGCACGCGGCGGCCCCGTCATCGACACAGGTAGGGCAGCAGCTACCGGGAAGCGTTTCGACGTGCGAGCCTGCGCCACACTTGAACGTCGGACAAACCTTGGGACACGTAGAAACGCAGATGGGGCAGCACATACCCGGCTGAACCGCTGGCGCCGTGTTCACGGGACACGCCGGGGCTGCACATTTGACGTTGTTGCAGCCGCTCGCGCCGCTGGAGCCCGCGCTGCTCACCCCACCGCTCGAGGAGCCACTCACCCCGACACTCGTCGACCCACTCGTGCCAACGCTGCTCGACCCGGCGTGGGCCGAGGGCGCACCGGCGCGTCCCGCGCTCGAGGCATCGCTCCCCCCGCTGCCGGTATCGTCGTCCACCTCGTGAACCGCCTGAAAGCGACCGCCACAGGCGGCGACCAGCGAAGCGCCCAGGGCCAACGCGCAGAGCGCACTCGAAGCGAACGAAAATCGGTGATTCATGGTGTGGAACTGGATCAGCGGGGCGAAGCCGATTACCGCACACTCTATCACCGACTCACAACCAGTCCTAGAACCCCTGGCTCTCAACCCGCTTGCCGCCACTCCTCCGTGCGCTTGGCGGCGAGGGCGCCCTGCAAGATCAGGCACGAGTCACCGAACTCGTGCTGCAAGTAACCTTCGCGCTGTGCATGCCGAAACGATCGCTCGAGTAGCGAGCGCGGCGCGTAGGCTTGGAGCAAGTCGAAATGACTCGTACCTGGCTCGTGCAGGCCGGTGAGCAGACCCGCACAGCTGCGCAGCCGCGACCCGGGCCCGAGCAACAGGTCGGTCCGTTGCGCCCCTCCACGCAATGTTCCCGACATCGATGCGGCCTCCAGAGCCCGGGTGACGCTCGTGCCGACCGCGATGATTCGCCCGCCAAGCGCCTGAGTCTCGCGGAGTCGGAGCGCATTTTCTTCACTCAGCTCGTAGCGTTCCGCTACCGGCAAACGAGCGTCGAGCACGGCGTCTCCGGTCGAAGACAGCCCGGCGGCGTGCGTCACGTGTGCCAGCGTGACGCCGCGCGCCGCGATTCGAAACAGCGTCCCGAAGCGGAGCGGCTTGCCGGCGGACGGCAATTCGACGGCCCAGGGCCGCGCCGCGTACACATTCTGCACGTCCCACAGCGCGAGCGGCGCGCGCAGGTACGCGTATTGAATCGGTGCCGCCGCGCGATACAGCGCTTGCCACAGCTCTCCGCCCTGTTGCTGAAACTCGATCTCCAGCAGGCGCGGCGAGACCGCGTCCACCTTGCGCACGCGCGCGCTCAGGCCGTGACCGAACTCGAGCTCCGCCCCCACCGCCAACACCGGTGGCGCGCCGCGCTCTTCGGTGGGCACGCGATAGTCCCCGCGGCCGAGGCTGAGCGCGAGCCACGCGCCAGCGTCGAGTTCGGACATCAGGCGCAGCTCGAGCTCGGGGCCAGCGCGCAGCGAGGCGGGCAACGTGGCGGCGTCGTTGAGCACCAGTGCGTCACCGGGCCGCAGAAACTTTGGCAGGTCCGCGATTCGGTAGTCCGCGAAGCAGTCTGCTCCCGGGTCAATCACCAGCAGCCGCTCTTGGTCTTGTCGCGGGCGCGGGGCAATTGCCGGCTTCATGATTGCGCTCCGTTTCCGTTCAGCTCGAGGCGCGCGCCGTTGGCCGTCGTGGGCGAGCGGATCAACGCCGCGATCTGCATCGCTACCGCGGTTGGCCGCGCCAAAGTGCTGCGATCGGCGTCCGGCAAAGCCGCCGCGTGCATCGCGGTGTCCATCTCGCCGGGATCGACGCTGAACGAACGCACGCCGCGCTCAGCGAGCTCGGCCGCCCACAGCCTCGACAAGTGGTCGAGCGCCGCCTTGGACACGGAATACGCCCCCCAATGCGAGTACGCGTGGACGCTCGCATCCGAGCTCAGGTGTAAAATCGTGCCCTTCTCACGCAACGCCATCGAACCGGCGATCACCCGGCTCAGCCGGAATGGGCCGAGTAGGTTGACCGCCAGCACGCGCTCCAAGTCTTCGCATTCGGTATCGAGCAGCAGCCGGAGCGGCGTCGGTCCCAGCTCACTCGCATTGTGGATCAACAGATCGATCGGCCCGACCAAGGCCGTGGCCGCCCCCGCAAGCGGGTAGATGTCCCCCTTGGCGCCCAAGTCCGCCTCCAACGCGTGCGCTTCACCACCCGCCTCGCGGATCCGCGAGACGACCGGCTCGAGCGCAGCGCGGCTGCGAGAGACGAGCACCAGACGAGCCCCTTGGCGCCCGAGTTCGAGCGCCAAGGCCTCGCCCAAGCCGCGGCTGACGCCCGTGATCAACGTCGCAGTTCCTGAAATTTCCATGGTTTCCTGCCTTTCATCAGCAAACCTTGGTACCCCTTGCCGCCCTGTTGGCATTTATGCCGGTATATTGGCAGACTGCCACTTCATGAGTAGCGGCCGAGACGAGCTCGGGAGCCGGTTGGCTCACAACGTGCGTGAGCTGCGCCTAGCCCGCGGCCTGACCCAAGAACAGATGGCGAAGCTCGCCGGCCTGCCCCGCGCGACCTGGTCGAACCTGGAGTCCGGCAGCGGCAACCCCACGCTCAGCGTGCTGCACGCCGTCTGCGGCGCATTCCAGGTCTCACTCGAAGAGATTGTCGCCGAGGCCCGCGCCAACGCGCGCCTCTACCCGAAGGGCACGTTGCCTCAGCGCAGCCGAGGACCAGTCCAAGTCAGCTCGCTCTTGCCTGATAAGATCCCCGGCATGCAGATCGAGCGCTTGGAGCTGCCCGTCGGCAGCCGCATGGTCGGCGTCCCCCACACGCCCGGCACGCGTGAATACCTGACCTGCGAGAGCGGCGAAATCGAGCTGGTCGCGTCCGGTGAAGCGTTCCACGTGGCCGAAGGCGATGTCGTGGTATTTCGCGGCGATCAGCGGCATTCTTACGCGAATCTCGGCCGCAGGGTCGCGGTTGGGTATTCGGTCGTGATGTTGAAGCCGATCGACGGCTGAGCCATCTCGGCCGGCTCTGCCGCCGAAGGCTGCGCGCTCGCGGCCATGGCGCGGGACCATCCACCCAACCCCGGACTCAGCCGCCGCTGGGCGTCACCGGATCGTAGTTGAGGTTGGGGCCGAGCCAGCGCTCCACTTCGGCCACGGTCATGCCTTTGCGGGTGTGATAGTCGGCGACTTGGTCGCGGTCGATTTTGCCGAGGGTGAAGTAGCGCGCTTCCGGATGCGCGAAGTACAGGCCGCTCACGCTCGAGCCGGGCCACATGGCGTAAGATTCGGTGATCAGCATGCTGGTGTTCTTTTCGACATCGAGCAGGCGCCACAGCGTGCCTTTTTCCGTGTGATCGGGGCACGCGGGGTAGCCCGCCGCGGGGCGGATACCGCGGTACTCTTCTTGAATCAGCTGGTCTTTGCTGAGGTCTTCGTTCTTGCCGTAGCCCCACTCTTCGCGCACGCGCTGGTGCAGGCACTCGGCGAAAGCTTCGGCCAGGCGATCGGCGATCGCTTCGGCCATGATCGCGTTGTAGTCGTCTTGCTTGGCGCGGAAGCCGTCGCACAGCTCCTTTAGACCGATGCCGGTGGTGACCGCGAAGGCGCCGATGTGATCGGGTAGACCGCTGCTGAGCGGCGCGATGAAGTCAGACAGAGAGCGGCAGGGGTCGGTCGCATTTTTCTGCGCTTGTTGGCGGAGGAAATGGAAGCGATCGAGCACCTGCGTTCGCTCAGCATCCGCGTACAGCTCGACGTCGTCGCCGACGGCGTTGGCCGGGAACAGGCCGTACACACCGCGCGCCGTGATCTGCTTCTTCTCGATGATCACGTCCAAGAGGGCGTTGGCTTCGGCGAAGATTTGCCGCGCTTGCTCGCCGTATTTCTCGTGCTCGAGGATCTTCGGGTAAACGCCACGTAGCTCCCAGGTGTGGAAAAACGGCGTCCAATCGATGTAATCACGCAAGGTCGCGAGCGGAAAATCATGCAGCACGCGGACGCCCGTGAACTCCGGACTGGGCACGTCGCCGGGCCGCCACTCGATCGGCGTGCGGTGCTCGCGCGCCTGTTCGATCGGCAGCAGCTTTTGTTTGGGAGAAGCGTGCGTGCGGCGCAGCTTCTCGTACTCGGTGCGGTGGGCGGCGACGAACGCTTCTTTGCCGTCGTCGCTGAGGAGGCTGGTGGTGACTGGCACGGCGCGGCTGGCATCCAGCACGTGGACGACCGGTTCACTGTAGTGCGGTGCGATCTTGATCGCGGTGTGCGCTTTGCTGGTCGTGGCGCCGCCGATCAACAGCGGCAACTTGAAGCCCTGACGCTCCATCTCGCGCGCGACGTGCGTCATCTCATCGAGCGAAGGCGTGATCAGGCCGCTGAGACCGATCATGTCCGCCTTCTCCGCCTTGGCGCGCTCCAGGATCTTTTCGCACGGGACCATCACGCCCATGTCGATCACTTCGTAGTTGTTGCAGGCCAGCACGACGCCCACGATGTTCTTGCCGATGTCGTGCACGTCCCCCTTGACCGTGGCCAGCACGATTTTGCCCTGGGTTTTCACGACTTGGCCGGTGGCCGCCATTTCCGCCTTCTCGGCCTCCATGAACGGGAACAAGTAAGCGACGGCCTTTTTCATGACGCGCGCGGATTTGACCACCTGCGGCAAGAACATCTTGCCCGCGCCGAACAAGTCACCGACCACGCTCATGCCGTCCATCAGCGGGCCTTCGATCACGAGCAGCGGTCGACCGAGCTTGGCACGCGCCTCTTCGGTGTCTGCGTCGATGTAGGTGTCGATACCCTTGACCAACGCGTGCGAGAGGCGCGCTTCGACCGTGCCGTTGCGCCACTCTTCGGCTTCTTTTTTGGTGGTCACGGTGCCGGCGCTCTCCGCCTTCAGCTTCTCTCCGAAATCGACCAAGCGCTCGGTCGCGTCGGGCCGGCGATTGAGCAGCACGTCCTCGACCAACACTTTGAGTTCGGGCTCGATCTCTTCGTACACCTCGAGCATGCCGGCGTTGACGATGCCCATATCCATGCCCGCTTGAATGGCGTGGAACAAGAAGGCCGAGTGCATGGCCTCGCGCACCTTGTTGTTGCCGCGGAAGCTGAAGGAGATGTTCGAGACACCGCCGCTGACCTTGGCGTGCGGCAAATTCTGCTTGATCCAGCGGGTGGCGTTGATGAAATCGACCGCGTAGTTGTTGTGCTCCTCCATGCCCGTGGCCACGGTCAGGATGTTCGGATCGAAGATGATGTCTTCCGGTGGAAAGCCGAGCTCATCGACCAAGATGTGATACGCGCGGCTACAAATGCGCGTCTTGTCTTCGTATGTGGCGGCTTGGCCTTGCTCGTCGAAGGCCATCACCACCACGGCTGCGCCGTACTTGAGCACCGCGCGCGCGTTCTGACGGAACTTTTCCTCGCCCTCTTTGAGCGAGATCGAGTTCACAATGCCTTTGCCTTGGAGGCACTTGAGGCCCGCTTCGATCACCTCCCACTTGGAGGAGTCGACCATGAACGGGACCTTGGCTACCTCCGGCTCACTGCCGAGCAGTTGCAGGTAGCGGGTCATCGCGGCGACGCCGTCGATCATGCCCTCGTCCATGCAGATGTCGATCACGTTGGCGCCGTTCTCGACCTGTTGCCGCGCGACGCTGACGGCTTCCTCGTATTTCCCCTCTTTGATCAGCTTGGCAAACTTGGGCGAGCCCGCCACGTTGGTGCGCTCGCCGAGCATCATGTATACGCCGATTTGCTGCGTAAACGGCTGCGAACCGGACAACCGCAGCGGCCGCTCCGGCTCCGGGGCGGGCGTGGAGGCGACCGCTTCCGGAACATTGAAGTAAGCGCGCGGCGGTTTGTCTTCGAGCGCCTTCGCGATCGCCGCGATGTGCTCCGGGGTGTTGCCGCAGCAGCCGCCCGCGATGTTGATCAGCCCGTTCTTGGCAAAGTCTCCCAAATAGCGCGCCATGTCCGGCGGCTCGAGATCGAAGCCCGTGACCGAGAGCGGATTGGGCAAGCCCGCGTTGGGATAGCAAGAGATGGCGGTGCTCGATTTCTGCGACAGCTCCGCCAAGAACGGATACATCAAGTCCGGGCCGAGCGAACAATTCAAGCCTATCGAGATCGGGTTCACGTGCTTGACCGCGTTCCAGTAGGCCTCGATGGTCTGCGCAGAGATCATCGTCTCACCTCCGCGGCCCACGGCGGCAGAGATCATGATCGGCAGCTCCTTGCCGTCTTGATCGTACACCTCCCGGATTGCCACCAACGCCGCCTTGGCATTCAGTGAGTCGAAGATGGTCTCGACCAAGAGCACATCCGAGCCGCCCGCGATCAACGCGCGGATCTGCTGCACATAGGCCGTTTTCACCTGATCGAAGGTACACACGCGGAAGCCCGCGTCGTCCGCATCGGGCGAATTCGAGAGCGAGACCGTGAGCGGGCCGATCGCCCCTGCCACGAAGCGCTGTTTACCATCCGCGTTCGCGACGCGGTCCGCCCACTCACGGCATTGCCGCGCCGACTGCTCGTTGATCTCCCAGGCGAGATCGCCGAGGAACTTGTCGTCGATGATCTTCTGATAAAATTCCGGATCCTTCCGCCCGCCGTGCTCCCGCGGGTCATCGACGAAGAACTCACTCTGGGTGATGCTGGTCGCGCCGAAGGTGTTCGTCTCGATGATGTCCGCGCCCGCTTCCAAAAAGCGCCGATGAATGTCGCAGATCATCTTCGGCTGGGTGAGCGAGAACAAATCACCGTTGTTCAGCAGATCCTTGTTCGAACCTTTGAAGCGCTCGGCGCGGATGTCCGCCTCGGTCATGCCATAGGTGCGAATGGTCGTGCCCATGGCGCCGTCGATGATGGCGATCCGGTTCTGGAGCAGCTTTTGGATTGGATGCAGGTTCGGCATGTTCAACTGAGCTTTTGGCTAGTGCGTTTGGCAGGCGCGGGCTCGGACTTTTCGCCGATCGCCAGCACGACTTCAAGGTGCGGTTTTTTGGCCTCACGGGCCGCTATTTCGGAAGATTTGACGTCCAGCCCGGCACCGACCAGCAAATGGCGCACCGCGCGCGGAGAAAACCCAGGGTGCCGCTCGCCATAGCGCGCCGTGACCTCGTGCTGTTGGTGCTGGTTGAGGCAGAGCAGAACCAAGCGCCCCCCCGGCCGCAACACCCGCGAACACTCCGCCAGCGCCCGCGCCGGGTGCTCGGCATAGGTCAGCGTGTGAAACATCATCACCTCGTCGAACGAGGCGTTCGCAAAGGGCAAGGAGTGGACGTCCGCGACTTGGGCCGTCACTCGTGGGAAGCGCGCCAAGCGATCTTTGGCGACCTCGATCAGCCGCGCGTTGGTATCGATACAGGTGAGCGAGCGCGAATGCGGTGCCAGCGACGCGGCCGCCGCGCCATCCCCCGAGCCCACGTCGAGCACGTCACCCAACTTGAGCAGCGCGGCGATGCCCAGCGCGAGCGATTGCCACGTGCGGCCCGGCGAGTAATAGCGCTCCAGCTCATCCGCGACGGACTCGGGCAGGCCACCGCGGCGCTCGGCTTCGAGCTCTTGGAGCCGCTTCTGATCGCCGAGCAGCGTCGGATCGTCGGAGGCTTCGGCTTCATCCAAGACGGCCTTGGCCGTGCCGGGCAGCGTATCGAGCGCCAAACCGTAGAAGCATTGCGTGCCCTGCCGGCGATCCCAGACGAAGCCGGCCTCACGCAAGCGGCCGAGGTGGGTGGAGACGCGCGACTGCGCCATCCCGGTCACGCGCACGAGGTCGGAAACGCACAACTCTCGCTCACGCAGCAGCGTGCACAGCCGAATTCGGCTCTCATCGCCCAACAGATTGAGCGTTTCGACGTAGTGGGCGAGGGTCATATATCCGGGTATTTGGATGCGCGGATGTTTTGCCGCTTCCGCGGCGAGCTGTCAAGGCTTGGCGAAAAACACAGCAATTTCAAGGCCATCACCCGTTGCCTGGGCGCACCGCCGCGCGGCTACTCGGGCGTGGCACGAGTTGCGAGGCGGGATCACGATCGCCCCCCAAATGAATCGCGCGGGTCCCCGGGGCTCTCGCCGGGCGAATCACTCGGGGCGGAGGCAATAGGCCTTGCCGAGCACGATCTCGCACTCGTCATCACCGGGCAGCGAACGTCGAGGCAGCTCGTCGCTGGCCCGGGCGTGACGCAGGCGCAAATGTCGGGGCGCGAATCCGAAGCGCTGGGCACCTGGCACCCTTGGGAGTTGTGCGTGCCATAGCAACGCCCGGGACAACGCGCTCCATCGGCGGGGCTGCAGCCCAAGACCGCGCGAGAGGGCGAGCATCGCGCTCGGGTCACGGCGCAGGATGAGCGTCATCGGTCTCGCCGTCGAGAGCAGACACCAGCGGTTCGATGGCCTCGACACGACCAAGAGCGAAGGCATGAGGATTGGGCGATCGATCAGCCGCTCGATCATCGAGCGTCATCACGGCCGGCGGTCGGCCACTGCCAATGACAGCCCGGGCGCCACGTTCGCCTATTCCACCTCGAGCGAGGCGCATGCGAGTTGGCTGGGCGATCGCGAGCCAGCAGTGCAGCTCGTAGCGACTCAACATGCCGACTCGGTACGCGGCGCGAGCCCGTCCTTGACGAGCCACTTGGCCGCGCGATACACGAGAAGGGATGCTCAGGGGCTGTCTCTGGTTACTGCTCCTCGCGCGCGGGGGGTGTGCGGCGAAACCCGTGCGGGTGGGCCGCGAGATCTTCGGCGGCCCGAGCTTTGTGATCTCCAACTCGCCGATGCTCGTGAACCCAGAGCAGCCACGGGTCGACACCGGGCGCGTGGGCTCGATGCCTACTCCTTTCCCAATGCGGTGACGGCTCGATTCGGCAGTGGCCTCACGCGCGAACTCAGACCGACATCGGCTCGCGAAAGCGGGCTCACGGTGCAAGACAAGCGTTGGGTCCACGGAAGCTTTCGGTTCCCGTCCAAAGACGAGTTCGAGCACGAAGACCGGCTGCGCATCGAGTTCTCGTTCGCCCTGCACGGCCAGGGAACGTGCGAGGCAAGCCTGGAGTTCGTGCGCCGCCCGACATCGAGGTACCCGAAAGCAGCTACGCTTCGTACTCCCGCGGTCAGGTGAACTCGGGGCTCACCGTGCACTTTGCCGCGACGAGCGATCTGCGCACCATCGCCGGCAACGTGAACCCAGGCTTCGATCTCAGCTGGATCGCGTTCCCCTGGGTGCACCATGGCATCGGCTTCGAATTCGGCGTCGACGCCTTTGGCCGCCGTGGCTTGCCCGCAGTCTTGCCGCACCGAGACGCCAACGCGGTCGTCGGGGTGTTCGCGATGCTCACGTATTCGTACCGGATCCTGCTCTCCTCGCGCTTCACGCCCCAATTCGACTTCGGCGCCGGCGTGTATGGCTCGGGCGTCGATAGCGCGGAGGGGAACGACCGCCTCGCGTCGTCGTTTTGCCCCAGTGTGCGCGAGAAACTCAAGTTGAACATCTTGCTTTTGAACTCCTCGGGCGGCCACGTCGAGCTGGCCCCCGCGCTCGTTCACACCTACATCCCGACCGGGGACATCGGCAGCACGAGCGCTTCGGGCCATCTTTTCAGCGGCGCCCTGTATTTGGTCATCGGTTCGTAGCCGTACGGCCGAGAGAGCAGCGCGGCGCTCACTCCGCAGGCGCGGCTCGCCGGGCTTGGCCGGTCAGGCGCCAATCGCTTCGACCGGTGGTTTGCATCACGAAGAACAGGGTGGCAATTGCGCCAATCGTGATCGCGAGGCCGGTGAAGCCTTCCCAGAAGAAGGTGTAAGAAAAGAGCACCAAGTACAGGAGTTGAGCGATGCCGATTTCGCGCAACGCGAACTTCCAACCCACGAACAGCCGGGCATAGCTGACCACCAAAAATACGGATACGGCCGAGGCGATCGCGAAAGACGTGCCGATCGACAAGCGGTCGACCGAGTACGCGAACAGCAGGTGGAAAGCGAAGAACGCGCAGCCGAGCAAGAAATAGTGCATCGGGTGGAGCTCGTGACCGCGCACTTGGCCGAGCACCGCGATCACGAAGAAAAAGAACAGCAGCGACACCGGCGCGAAGAACGTCACCTTGCTGGCGAGTGGTCCTGGGTTCAATAACTGCGGCAGCTCGATGCCGATGGCGCTCGTCGAGATCAGGCTGTCGAAATGCCAAGTGCCACTGAAACCATTGGCCGTGACCGTGCGTGAAGTGGGGCTCAGCGTGTCGGTCGGGAAATCCACGTTGGCGAAGTTGGTCTCGAGCTGCACCGTCAGGTCGTGCACGCGACCGGTGCCTTCTGCCATCAGGTAGCGGAAGCTACTGGTGCCGCGCGTGCGATAGGCAATGCGGAACTTCTGACGTTCACCGGGCTCGAAATGACGGACAAAAACGGCCTCGCCAGCCACGATTTGATAGTCCACGGCTTGCCCTTGGCTGTCCTGCACCAGAAAGCCATCGAAGCTCGCGCTGTTGGTTTGCGAGCCGCGCGGGCTGCCATTTTCGGTCGTGCCCGTGGTTTGCAGCGGGAAATGCACGGTCACGTCGTGCGAACCCAGGCGATCGTTCAAGAACGCGTATTCGGCGTGGAAGTCGATGCCGTAGGTGGGAAACCAGAGCAGGCCTTTGCGCTGTTGCTCGAGCGTCAGCTTGGCGTGCACGTTCGATGAATCGAGGGCCAGTGGGACGTCGACCTTGGTTTCGTGTTGAACGATCTTTTTGCTATTGCCCTCCGGCTTTTGCTCGACCGTCACCTCCTCGGTCAGCTCGATCTTTTGGTATTTGGCCAGTGGCGGCGCTTGCTGGCCCGGTGGCCCCCACAGCGCATTGACCTCGCTCCCCAGGTTGCCCGAGTGTGAATCGGTGCGCAGGTTCAAGGTGCCGCCGAGGATCATCCACGCCAAGCTGCAGCCGAGCCAAATCACAGCAATCGCCAAAAATCGTTTCACGAACGCCTCCTGTTGGTAGCCTTCGTTCTGGCGTGTGGATGCGGCCAATCGGCGCAGATGCGCGGGAGGTTGCGAGGAGAAAATAAGGAGCAATTGTGACGAACGTCGGGCCGGACGCTGCGTCGCGGCGCGTCAAAGCCACGGATCGCCCAAGATCGTCAACACCGGGCGTGCCTCGGCGAGCGAGCGCTCGAAGAGGGAGGGCTGCTCGGGCGCGGCACAAATCGCTGCGAAATCATCGGCACTCAGCCCGCGCGCGAGACGCGCGGCGAAGGTGTCGCGGAGCAAGCGCAGGTAGTAGTCGACGTCGTAGTCGCGCGGACCTTGGTCGGTCTCGCGGCCTCCGGCATCGGGACGATCGGGATCCGGCAACAAGCCCGGGCGGCCGCGAGCGGCGCGGTAGACGCGGATCCGTTCACCCGGCGCCCAGTCGTCACGACCGTTTTCGAGCAGCGCTTCGTAGCTGAGTTCGCGGCGCTGGCTGCGCGTCGCGAGGTATTGAGTGGGGGTTTTGGTCAGGCGCACGCGGGCCGAGATCTCGAACGTGCTCAATGCCCGTTGCCGAATCGCAGCCGCGGTCTCGACATAGGCCGCGCGCACGCCGAGCAAGTCACCGACCAGCAAACTATCGATGGCCCGGCGCAAGAACGCTTCCCCAAAGGGCTCAGCGCGGCTGGAACGAAACGCCACACCGCGTAGAACGAGCGGCCCCTCGTACGGCTTGAGCGCATAATTTTTGGGCTCATGGGAGAGCATCGCGGCGTAGCGGCCGTCGAATTCGAGCCTCACCAGCGGCGGCAACAGAGCCGCTACCTCAGCCACGATCCGGCGCTCATCGGCTTCGCCCAGGCCGTCGGGCATCGCGAAATAGACGCCGTCCGTGTCGGCTTCGAGCAGCTGGACCCCGCGCCGGGCCAGCTCACGACACAAAAGACCGAGCACTTCGCGTCCGCGGCGCGTGACCTCGTTCGCGGCGTGCACATCGGCGAAGCGTGTCAGGCCGACCGCGCCCAAGTAGCCGTACGCCGAATTGACGACCAGCTTCATTGCAGCAGAAATCGCCTCTTGAGTGAAGCGCTCGTCGGAGCGACTCTCGGCAACGCGCGCGCGCGCCTTCGCGCTCAGCCGTTGCTCCACGAGTTGGTCGACCAAAGACAGCAGCGCACCCAAGCGATCGCGCTTCGGTCCAATCCCGTATTGGCGCATCAAGGACGGATAGAGACTCGCCACGTCCGCTTTCACGATCCGCTGGGCGACGCCGCAGGCAAACAGGTGCAAAGCGGCCCCCTGGTGCTCGGTGCCATCACCCGGTTGGTGCACGGGCAAAGCCGCCCCCGAGCGCAAATAAGCGCGAACCAGCAGCGGATCGAGCACGCCCGTGGCCGCGCCCGCATCTGCCAACCGCTCGTAACGGCGCGGCACCATCTTGGCCAGCGCGAACGCGGCGCCGCCCAAGAGCCGCGACACGCCGGCCGCTTCGCGTACGTCGTCTTTCGCGTAGCGCCGGACGCGTTCCGGATCATCCAGAAATACCTGATGCACGCGCGCGCCGGACACATACTCGCGCTCGTCGCTAGCCAGCCCCAAGTGCCGGGCCACCGCTTTCAAGCCATGCCCGGGTAAATCGCGCGCCGAGAAATCATGCCGCCGAACCGCGTCGAGCGAGTCGATCATTTCGCGACCGGCCATCGTGTAGCGCGAGCGCCGCATCGGGTCCGTACGCTGTCGCTCCGCTCCCTGCCCCAGCACCGCACCGCGGGACGCTGGTCGTTGCTGAAGCCCCGGTTCTCCATTGCGGGCCAGCAACAAGGTGACCCCCAAGCGGCGCGCGCGTTGGACCAGAAACGGCAGATCGAACCCATGCAAATTGTGATTTTCGATCACGTCCGGATCGAGCTCTCGGATCCGCTCGCACAGCTGCATCAAGAGCTCGGCTTCCGCATTGTCGCCCTCACCCGCAGCTTGCAGCGTCTCCTCTTTGCCGTCCGGGCTGCGCACGGCCACCAAGAAAATCCTGGAGCTTTCCGGATCCAAACCGGTAGTTTCCAGGTCGAACTGCAGGCGCCGTACGGCGTCGAAGGCCAAATCTTTGAAGTAGGTGCGGCCGGTGGCGACCAGGTATTGCTCCTCCGGCGGCAAGGCCAGCACGTGCTCCGCGCCCAGTTCACGCAAGTGGGAGATTGGCCGGGAAAGCCGCTGCCGCGCGCCTTGCAGTACCGCGCGAGCCAACGCGCGACCGTCTGACGCGCGCACCAGGTAACGCAAACCAGCGCCGCCTTCCAGCTCTTGAAAGCTCACGTAACCGGGGTGCTGTGCTTCGCTTTCGGATCGCAAACGTGGCCCCAAGTGTCGCAAGTCGACCAGTGAGGCGAGTAAAATCCATGGCCGAAACACTTGCTCCTCGCACAGCAACAGGCCCGACTTCGGATCGCGACGCCAGACCATGGCGCGCCCCTCCGCGTCGGCCCACACGGACACGATCCCCGGCGTCTGATCCCAACCCCACAGCCACTCGTCTTGGATTTGGGTCACGCGCGTTTGCGAACGTAGCATCGCCACGCGCGCGCGGTCGACATCCGCTTGTCGCCTCCGCCTATCGAAGAAAAAACGAGCTTGGTCCTGCAGTTCCGAAGCTTCAGTGCGACGGCTCGCCCGTAACCCGCGCCGCGGAGCGCGGCCCCGAACCGCAGATCACGGAACGACTATCGCGAGCGCGCGCCACGGAGTGGTGCGCCTGGAGCATCGTCACGGGGCGGTCCTTGACGAAACAGGGATCCAAATTCGTGGCCGCGAGTCCACATCGGCGGAGGCTCTCGTGGCGAGAATTGGTTTTCTGAATGAGCGACGCGCCTCGGCTGAGCACGTTACGCTTTGTCCCACAGCTCCTGCCGATAACGCTCGAAGCAGCGTTGGCCGGCGCGCAAGCGCAGCAATGCGCCCTCGGCGATCAGCGGCGCAAGCGCCGAATTGCTGGCCACCAGCGGATGTAAGACCTCACGGTTCCACGCCGCCGAGTGTCGGACATCCAGCGTGGCGTGTAGGGCGTAGTAGCGACGGGCCGCGCCCGTGACCCCCAGCCGCTTCAAGCCGGCGTTGACGTGCTCCGAACGCCCAGGTGCCGTCAGCTCGATCACGCCCAGCGCACCCACCGATTGGTAAGCATAGTGCCGGGCGGTGGCGAGCGCGACCATCAGATTGCTGAGCGCCAGTGACTCCCAGACGGTCTCTTCGCTCGACCTGAGCTCGAGCGATTCCGCAAGGGCGCCGAGCATGGGCCCGTGCATGCCGCTCTCGTGGCCTTGGCCCATTTCGTCCCAATAGTTGCGGGCCAGCTCCAGCTTCGGTCGATTGGGCAGCTTGATCTGGGTCAAAGCCACCAGATCTTCGAAGCCCGCCTCACCGGCCAATTCTTGCCGCAAAAACCAGCACATTTGCTGGTGGGTGGCGCTCTCCGCGAGCCAGGGAAACAGCGGGTCGTGCTGGCCCGGCCCGGTCTTTTCCAGTTCCTCGAACCAGCTGACGAAAGCAGTCGGCTCGCTCGGGACGGCGCGCAGCTCGCGAGCGATCGCCTGCCGTTCCGCCTCGACGAACGCGCGCTCCACTCGCCGCACTGCCAGCTCTCGGGCGAGCTCACCCTCGAAGTCGACGCTGGCCAACGCCGGCGAAAGCCGCTTGGCATGCGACGCAGAGACCAAACGGTGCATCACCTCGGCTGTGGAGCTCGAACCGCGGCGGGCGACAGGCAACAGAGTCGACATGTTCGCTCGAGTTGCAATGAAGGTGCCAGGCCCACCGGGGGCGGCTTCCGCAGACGCTCGATCGCTCTATTTGGCGGCTGCGGTCGCGGCTCCAACGTGTACTCGCGCGCACTGAGGGCGCACTTTTGGCCTTGCGAGGCGACTTGTCACAAGCACACGGCAAGCGTCGCTGAAGCAGCAAAACCGGCGTTCCCAGCACGAATGCCCCGACTTTGGCGTGCGTAGCGACCCGGAGCTCGGCGGAGGACTACCGCTTCTCCTGCGCATGCCGGCAGTCTGCAGCGAAAGCGCGTGCCAGGGAATCGACGACGGGCTGCCCCACGACGACCAGCGCGGCCTCTTCCAAGTGCGAGAGGGACAACGGATCGAGGTTGATTGATCCGACCAGCGCGAGTTGCTCGTCGATCAGCATCGTCTTGGCGTGCAGCATCGCGGGTTGGTATTCGAACACGCGCACGCCTTGCCGCAAAAGAGCGCTGAATTCGACGTGCTGAGCGCCAAATGAGGTTTTGGAATCGCTCTGCTTTCCCGGAACCATCAGCCGAACGTCGACGCCTTGCTTCGCTTTCTGGCAGAGCAGCTCGGAGATGGCGTGGGTGGGCACGAAGTAAGCGTTCTCGATCCAAATTCGGCGTTTGGCGGTCGCGATGAGCAGCTGAGTCAGGCGCTCGGCGCGGGTGAGCTCCGTGGAGCCGGTGCTGGCCACGAAGCTGGCCAACAGAGACGTGCCCCCCGGAGAAAGCGAAGGCGACGCCGACCCGAACCAGGGGAATGCCGCATCGGGCAAGAGCTCACCGCCTGCTTCTTGCCAGTTCTCGGCGAATGCTTGTTGCGCCTCAGCCACGGCGGGGCCAGAAAAACGAACGCTCGTATCGCGCCAATGGTCGCCGTTGACGCCGTCGCCCAGCCAGTTGTCGCGAATGCCGAAGCCGCCGGTGTAGGCCAGCAAGCCGTCGATGATGACCAGCTTGCGGTGATTGCGCGCCAAGGTATTGCTCAATCGACTGGGACGAAAGACCTGGACTTCACAACCCGCGTGGGCGAGCGCCGGCGCGATGTCACGGCCGAAGTCGGGGCTCCCGAAATCATCGACGACGATTCGGCATTTCACCCCCGCACGCGCGCGCTCCTGGAGCGCGGCGCTGATCCGATCGGATGCGGCCCCCTTCTCCCAAATGTAGAACAGCAGGTGCACGCTGCTTTTTGCGGCGCGCAAATCGCGCTCCAACACCTCGAAAACACCGCCGTTTTCCAACACTTCGACCGAATGCCCCGGCGCTAACCGGACGCCCAGGCTTTGATACAGGGCGAGCGACAAACCTTCGTCTGCCCCCGGAACCGTGACTCGGAGCTCGAACCCGCTCGGCTTGGTCGGGTTCAGCCAATGCCAAAGGGCGACGCCGAGCATCAGCGTGAAGCAAAAAGCGAACAGCGCGCGCCACGGGTGGCGACTGACGGCGAGCGTGGCGCGTCGCAATCGTGCAGAGCCAGTCATGGTCACAGAGAACCACGAAACCGCTGCCGAACGAAGTTCGCCCTTCGCTAGCTGGCAGGCGAAAGTGTGGCGCGATTGCGCGAACTCACGAACTCACCGAGACCGGCAAAGCGGCCGCCATCACCCCTGAACTCTGTGCGACGCGGTCGGTATCGAGCACCTCACGGATCTTGCGCATCAACGGCTCTGGGGTGATCGGCTTTTGAATGAAGCCGATCGTCGTACTGGTGACCCCATGGCGAACCACGGCGTCGTTCGTATAGCCGGACATGTAGAGGACCTTCATCTCGGGGCGCTCCATGATCAACCTTTCGGCCAGTTGCCGGCCGCTCATGCGCGGCATCACCACGTCGGTGAGCAGCAGATCGATCACGCCTTTGGTTTGCTCGCTGACTAGGAAAGCGTCGCCCGCGCTTTGCGCCTCGAGCACGAGGTAGCCAAATTTCAGTAGAATCGCGCGCACGAGGGAACGCACACGCTCATCGTCCTCGACCAGCAGCACGGTCTCGGTGCCGAACAGCGACACGCGGTCCAGCGTTGGAGCCTCAGAACGCCGCCGGCCGAGCGCGGCCTCGACCATCGGGAAGTAGACCTTGAAGCTCGTCCCCGTGCCGAGCTCGCTCTCGACACCGATCGATCCGCCGCTTTGGCGCACGATCCCGAATACGGTTGCCAGGCCAAGCCCCGTGCCTTTACCGAGTTCTTTGGTGGTGAAGAACGGTTCGAAGATCCGGGCCATGGTCGCGCGGTCCATCCCCGTTCCCGTGTCACTGACGGTGAGCAGGACATGCGCTCCCGGCTTCACGCCCACGTGCCTAGACGCGTACGTCTCGTCGAGTGTGACATCACTCGTCGTGATCGTCAGCTTTCCCCCCTGAGGCATGGCATCTCGCGCGTTGACGACGAGGTTCATGATGACTTGCTCGACTTGACCCGGGTCGGCCGTGATCCGGCGTAGGTCGCGGCCGGGCCGAGAGACGAGCTCCACGTCCTCCCCGATCAGTCGCTGTAACATGGGCTCCAATTTCCCGAATACCCCGTTGAGATCGAGCACGACGGGTTCGAGAACTTGCTGATGACTGAACGCCAGGAGTTGGCGCGTGAGGCCCGCCGCGCGCAGGCCCGCCTCGGTGATCTGCGCGAGATCGTCGCGCATCCGGTCGCCTTCTTTTAGCCCCTCGGCGCACAGTTCGCTGTAGCTGAGCACGATTGAAAGCAGATTGTTGAAGTCGTGCGCTACGCCCCCTGCGAGGCAGCCCATGGCCTCCATCTTCTGCGCTTGCCGCAGCTGCTCCTCGCTACGATTGAGCGCAGACTGAGCCGACTTGCGCTCGACGGCGTGGCGAATCACTCGTTCCAGGAGCGGCGCCGTCATCTCGTCCTTGACCAAGTAGTCCGCAGCCCCCGCCTTCATGGCTTCGACATCGATGTCGTGATCGCCGCGGCCGGTCAGCAGGATGAGTGGACCAGCAAAACCATGAGCGATGGCCTGCTCGATGAACAAGAGCCCCGTTTCAGCCCCCAAATGGTAGTCCACCAGGCATGCATCGTACGGGTTTTCCAGCTCCGTCAGCGCCGCCGCCGAGCTCATGGCCCAGGTCACCTCGAACACCGTGCGCGTATTCTTCTTGAGTAGCTTCCCCGTCAGCAGGAAGTCTTCCTCGTCGTCTTCCACCAGCAGAATGCGCAGCAGGGGTGAAGCCATCAATGCACCGCCACCTTGGGCAGCTTGACCACCCGAAACCAATACTGCCCGAGCGCCCGGGTCACCTCGATCAGCTCGTTCAGCGTGATTGGTTTGGTGATGAACGAGTTGCTCCCCAAGTCATAAGCTTGCAAAATGTCACGTTCGGCGCTCGAGGTCGTCATCACCACGACGGGGATGCGATGCAGGCTCTTGTCCGATTTGATTTCAGCGAGCGCCTCGCGCCCGTCCATCTTCGGCATATTCAGATCGAGGAGGATCAGCGCGGGTGTCGGCGAGAGCTTCGGCGGGGCGAATCGGCCGGTTCGGCGCAAAAACTCCAGCATCTCCTCGCCATCCCCGACGGAATAGATCTCGCCACTGAAGCCGTTCTTTTCCAGGGCTCTGCGCATCATTTGCAAATCGTCTGGGTCATCGTCCACGAGCAGGATCACCTCGCTCTTGCCATTAGGGCTCATGGTGCACCTCGGCTTTCGGTGCGGGCGGTGGTGGCGGCTGAGAACTCCGGGTGCCCTGGAGCAACGGCAATGTCACGATGAATGTCGCCCCCTGCCCCGGGGCGCTCCGCGCCGTGATGGTTCCCCCATGTCGTTCCGCAATTTTTCGGCAAATCGCCAGGCCAATCCCGGTCCCCTCGTAGTCGCCGCGGCCGTGCAGCCTTTGGAAGATGGTGAACACGCGGTCGAGGTACTTTTCATCGAAACCAATCCCGTTGTCGCTGACCGAGATGCGACAGAAGCCGCCCGACGACTCCCCCATTGCATCGTCGCCTTGCAAGAGTTCGGCACTGACTCTCACGACGGGCGTCTCACCCCGGCGGTGAAACTTGAGCGCATTACCGATCAGGTTCTGCAGCAACTGACGCATCTGAATCGGGTCACTGGCGACCGTCGGCAATTCCAACACCTCCGCGCGGCCGCCAGTTCGAACGAAGCGCGCTTCGAGATCCGAAATCACGCCTTGCACCACCTCGTTCAAATCAACGGGGACGAACGGCTTTCCCTTGGACGACACCAGTGAAAACTCGAGCAGGTCCGAGACCAACGTCGTCATGCGCGTCGCCGCGCTCTGTATTCGATCCAGGTAGTCTCGGCCGTCCGAATTCAAGGTTGCGGCTTGCTCATCGCGGAGGCAGCTCACGAATGACCGTATTTTGCGTAGCGGCTCTTGCAGGTCGTGCGAAGCGACAGTGGCGAATTCTTCCAACTCACGATTGCTTTGCCCGAGTGATACGGCCGACGCTCGCAGTTGGTCCTCGGTCCGCTTGCGCGCGTCGATGTCCGTACAGGTACCGAACCAACGCGTGATTTCAGCGGCCTGATTTCGAACGGGCAACGCGCGGGTCAGATACCAACAATAGCCGCCTTCTTTGCGCTTGAGGCGGTACTCGATCTCGTAGGCATCCCCAGATTGGATCGCCGAGCGCCAGCGTTCGAGTGATTGCTGCTGATCATCGGGGTGAACGACGTCCGCCCAATTGCTGTCTCCGTTGCTACCCTCGGGGCGGCCGGTGAAGTCGTACCAACGCCGATTGTAGTAATCGAAATGGCCATCCGGGCGCGCACCCCAAACAATCTGCGGCATCGCGTCGGCGAGCTCACGGAACTGACGTTCCCCATCGCGCAATGATTGCTCGGTGAGTTTGCGTTGCGTAATGTCGGTGTGGATCCCCGCCCACTCGCGGATGGTGCCGTCATCCGAAAAGACGGGCACCGCGCGCACGGAGAAGTCGCGATACTGACCGTCGTGCCGTCGCAGACGATGTTCGTATTCGCACGGCCCCCGCACGGCCACCGCGCGTCTCCATAATGCGAGGTTGGGCGCGCGATCCGCGGGGTGGACGGCGTCGAGCCAGCCCATGCCCTGGTATTCCGTCGGCGTCTGCCCCGTGTACGCCGCCCAACTCGGCTGCTCGCCGATCATGGCGCCACTCGGGTCGTTCGTCCAAATCACCTGAGCGATGGCCAAGACCAGCGACTGATAGCGATCCAGGTGCGCGCGCAGCACCTTTGCGGCGTCTCCACTGCGCTCGATGGCTTCCCGTTCGAGCTCTGCGATACGAAGCTTGCCGATTGCAAGCTCGGCGTCCGCAGTTTCGAGTGCACTCATCGTCCATCTCCGTCCAAAAGGGTCCTTCAGGGCGGAGCTGAGCGAAGCCACGTGCGTGGCAACGACCCTCACTCGGCATTTCCCTGATCCCTCTCCCTACACCCGCCAGCTGTCCGCGGATATGAATCCGAGATACATTTGCGCCTTGGGTGGATTCGGCGGCGATATCGCCTAGCGCTCGATGGACGCGGGCGCTTGATTTCGCCGAAATGGCGGCACTGCGACATTGTAGCTATGGCGCGAGTCGCGAGCCCGAGCGTCGATCGAGCGCGCCCGGGCGGGGATGAGATCCGACGCCGGCAAGGCGCGCCGTCCAAGGCGCGGGCTGAAAATGGGCTCTCGCTGCCGACCGCCCGCGAGGTTCCTCGCGCCCCGCCGGAACGCCGCAGTGCGTGGCGCAAGTGTGTCGCGTGGTGGTTCTTTTAGCCCGCTCGATCCTTGTCTTTGAAGTAGTGACGAACGTAGGCGACCAGCTGTGGATCGGTCGGGTGATCCAACGTCTCGACGCCGCAAATCGCGGCTTCGAGCGCATGATCGTGGCCCTGCAGGTGACGAATGAAGTCGAGCTTGGCCGACGAGGGGCCGACGATCAGCAGCGCGCCTGTGCCCTTCAGCGCGGTCGCGACATCGTGATAGAACCCGCCCAGATCCGCGTGAGTGCCGTGTTCCGAGGCCTTGCGCGTCACATGGTGGTGGGGAGCCGCCACTTTGCTGATTTCGGCGGTGTCCGCCTCGATCTGGAAAATCTTGGCTTCCCGGTGGTCGATCCAAACAGCAACATGATGACTCATACGCTGGGGTAGTGCACCGAACGGGCCCGAGTGTCGAGTGTGCAGGTCAATCGCGAACGAATCGAGACGAGTGAACCATCGCTGACGGTAATCTCGCCTGGTCCGTAGCATTTGAGGGCCCCCGCAGGCAGCGGCACGCATCGTGCGTAGCGTGTGGCCAGACCGCGCGCGCCTGCGCTGCCAAATGGAGGAGACTCGATGAGTGACGCACCGTATATCGTGCTCGTAGGGATGGACTTTTCAGAGCTCGCCGATCGCGCCTTCGTCGAAGCGCTCGACTTAGCGACGCGCCGGGAAAACGTCGAAGTACACGTAGTTTCCATGCTTCATCAAGCCGTGCTCAGCGGCGACCCCACGAACGGCGCCTATTTGCCGATCGACGACATCGATCCACTGGAACGCGCGTTCGCACGCTTACAAGCTCACGTCCAAGTGCGCCTCGAGCTGTTCGTCGCGCAGTTGGCCGAAAGTGGACGCAAGGTTTCCGGACCCGTTGTTTCGCACGTGCGGATGGACGACCTGGGGATGGGCATCGCGCAGCTGGCTTCGGAGCTGAACGCAAAGCTGATCGTAGTCGGGACTCATGGTCGACGCGGCCTCGCGCGCATGCTCATGGGTTCGGTCGCCGAAACCACGATGCGCTACGCACGGTGCCCGGTGCTCGTGATCCCGCACAGCGAAAAGCCGGCCGAGGTCGAGATCGAGCCCGCGTGCCCCGAATGCCTACGCACCCGCGCCGAGACCAGCAACGCACAGCTGTGGTGCGCGCAACACCGCGAGCGGCACGGACGGCGCCACACCTATCACCAACTCGACCGCGGCGGCGCAGAGACCAACTTCCCCCTCACCATCAAATGATCACTCTTCAATGCCAAACATGAAACACAGCTCTTTTCTCGAACTCGATGGCTATTTCCGAGCGGCCAATTTCCTCACGGTCGGCCAAATCTACCTGCGAGAAAACCCTCTTTTGCGGGAGCCGCTCCGGGCCGAGCACATCAAGCCACGCCTGCTTGGTCACTGGGGTACGTCGCCCGGACTCAACCTGATTTACGCGCACTTGAATCGCGTGATTCGGCGCGACGATCTGAATGTGCTGTTCATGGCCGGTCCCGGACACGGCGGCCCGGCCGTGATCGCCAACACCTACTTGGAAGGCGTCTACTCCGAGGTTTATCCGAACATCTCCCGCGATGTCTCGGGCTTGCAGCGACTATTCCGTCAATTCTCGACGCCGGGCGGCATTCCGAGTCACGTCAGCCCACCCACACCGGGCTCGGTGCACGAGGGCGGCGAACTTGGCTACGTGCTGATGCACGCGTTCGGCGCCGTGTTCGACAATCCCGACTTAATCGTGACCGCGGTCGTCGGCGACGGCGAAGCCGAGACGGGACCGCTCGAGGGCTCTTGGAAGGGAATCAGCTTCCTGAACCCGAAACGTGACGGCGCAGTCTTGCCGATTCTGCACTTGAACGGTTACAAGATCTCCGGCCCCACCGTGCTCGGCCGCTCCAGCGATGAAGACGTAGCGCAGTTGCTCTGCGGCCACGGCTACACCCCGCACTTCGTTCGGGGTGATGAACCGTTCGACGTGCACGCGACATTCGCGAGTGCGCTGGATCGCTGTCTGCTCGACATCCGAAATATCCAGCACGAAGCAAGGACGGGCGGCGCGGTGACGCGGCGGCCCCGGTGGCCAGTCATCGTGCTGCGCACGCCGAAGGGCTGGACCGGTCCGCGAGAGATCGACGGCGTGCCCATCGAAGGCACCTTCCGCGCTCATCAGGTGCCAGTCTCGGAAGTGCGCACCAATCCCAGCCACTTGGCCGCGCTCGAGAGCTGGATGCGCAGCTACCGCCCGGAGGAGCTGTTCGACGCGCAAGGTAGGCTCCTGCCGCAATGGGCCAGCCAGGCTCCGGAGGGAAACCGACGCATGGGTGCAAACCCGCACGCGAACGGCGGCAAGCTGACGCGGCCGCTCAAGGTGCCAGACATCGCTGGCTACGCGCTCCAAGTACCCACGCCGGGGGCCGAGCTGCACGAGTCGACGCGCCAACTGGGCCTCGTGCTGCGGGACGTGTATCGGGACAATCCAGAAAATTTTCGGCTGTTCTGCCCCGACGAAACCAACTCGAATCGGCTCGGCGCGGTGTTCGAGACGGAACAGCGCTGTCTGGTAGCGCCGCCCCTCCCCGGTGACGACCACGTATCGCCAGAAGGCCGCGTAATGGAGGTGTTGAGCGAGCACAACTGTCAAGGCTGGCTCGAGGGCTACACGCTCACGGGTCGCCACGGCTTGTTTGCCACCTACGAAGCCTTTGCGCTGATCGTCGCCTCGATGGCCACGCAACATGCCAAGTGGCTCGAAGCCTGCAATGAGCTGCCTTGGCGCGCGCCCATTCCCTCCTTGAACACATTGCTCACGTCTACCTGCTGGCGCAACGACCACAACGGCTTCAGCCACCAAGGGCCGGGCTTCATGGACACGGTGCTTTCGAAAAAGGGCACGGTCGCGCGGATCTACTTGCCGCCCGATGCCAACTGCCTGCTGTCGGTGGCTGACCACTGCCTGCGCAGCAGCAATTATTCGAACCTGATCATCATCGATAAACAACCGCAACTTCAGTGGCTGAGTCTGAGCGCGGCGCGCGAGCACTGCGCTCTGGGCGCTTCCATCTGGGGCTGGGCAAGCACGGAGGGTGGGAATGCGCCGGACTTGGTGCTCGCTTGCGCCGGTGACACGGCGACGCTCGAAACCATGGCCGCGGTTTCTTGGTTGCACGAGAAAGCGCCGGCCCTTCGTATACGGGTAGTGAACGTGGTCGACTTGATGACGCTCTTCCCTGCCAGCGATCATCCGCATGGCATGCCGGAGGAGCGCTTTTTGGAGCTATTCGGCAGTGACACCCCAGTGGTGTTTGCGTTTCATGGTTACCCGGGCACGGTGCATCAGGTGCTGCACGGGCGCCCGAGCCCGGGCCGCTTTCACGTGCGGGGCTACCGTGAAGAGGGCACGACGACCACGCCCTTCGACATGGTGGTCCTCAATCGCACCAGCCGATTCCATCTGGCGATCGAGGCCTTGCGCCGCGCCCCGCACCCGCCCGACAACGCCAACCTATTGATCGACGAGTGCCACGAGGCACTGAGAGCGCACTCGGCCTACGTTCGCGAGCACTTGGAGGACATGCCCGAGATTCGCGACTTCAGGTGGGCCCGTGTCTGAAGCGTCCTAGGAACTGTTCAGTCTGGTAGTGCGCGTCGGCACGCCGCGTCGCGCCGAGGGCCCGCGCGACGCCATCAGCGGCGTGAGCACGGGCGTTTCGCCGATCCCGCGAAAGGCGCGGCGCGGTTCATGCAGACGAGTGAACCCATGGGCTGGCTGATGCTCGTGATTCTACTGACGATGGTCGGCGCCGCGGGCGTCATTGCCCACGTGAATCAATGGCGTTGGCAACGGCGCATCACGCGCGAAATGCGCGCTTTGGTGGCCACGAAGCCGTCGACAGCGCCGCGTTCGACGAGTACCGAACTTCCGCCACCAGTCGCGCGATACCGAGAGCTCGCGCTGGGCGACCGCGCTCCGGTGCGCACGCTAAAACTGCGCCATGGCGGCAAGTTCTGCATGAGCCCCACCTCGAAGCCCCTGCCGATTCGAGGAACGCAGCTCTTCACGGCCGATCCGCCCGGATTCGTGTGGAGCGCACGAATCCGCCTAGCTCCCGGTGTCTGGGTAGACGCGCGTGACATGGCCGCCAACGGTCGCGGGAGTATGCGCGTACTGCTCGACTCGACCGTAGCCATCGCTGACGCGCAGGGGCCAGAACTCGATCAAGGAGCCGCCCTGCGCTTGCTCGCCGAGATGGTGTGGTATCCGAGCGCCCTGTTCGACTCACGCTATGTCAGCTGGTCTGCGATCGACGAGCGGCGCGCAACCGGCACGCTGCGCTTTGGCGAGCGCGAAGTCTCGGCAACATTCGAATTTGGCGCGGATGGCCTGCCGGTGAGCGTCAGTGCGGAGCGATACATGGACAAGCAGGGGCTCCGGCCGTGGCGCGGAACGTATCGCGACTGGCGTGAAGTTTCAGGAATGCGCGTCCCGTTCGAAGCGATGGTGACTTGGCAGCTCGAGTCGGGACCGTTTACGTATGCGCACTGGCTGGTCGAAACGATGCTCTTCGACGTGGCAGAGCCTGAGTTGCCGCGGAAGGTCGTCGTCGGCCAGAGGCCAATCCGGAAGAGTGCGAAGGAGAGGACTTGAACCTCCATGGGAGTTACCCCGCTAGCACCTCAAGCCAGCGGGAATTACGATTTCTCGACGATTTTTAGCTTTATTCATGCAGGGAGAGGCACGAAAACGCGGAGGCGCGCATGCATAACCGGGAGACAATCCGGGAGACTTTCTAGCCCGGGAGACGGCCCTGCCCCCGCCACTCCCACGCCATTGAAAAAGAGGCCTGGGCACTTCCTGGATTTCCGGGGACTCGGCGACGCCGGCCGCGCCCTCGAGACGCTCGTCCCGCTCCAACGCCCCGGAGTGGAGGGACGACGATGAGCCCGGCGTCCGCCAGACGACTCGCGCTCCTACCCGCGGACCTCGCGCCCCCTGCGGCGCACGGCAAGCCGCCGAGATATTCCGCGGTGACGGATTGCGTTGACGATGGCCCACCTGGAGCGGCCTGCAACCACACCGAGTGCCGGTACCACCTGGCCTACCGCGGGTACTGGGAACACATCCACCAGCCGACGCACGACTGCTCGCTGGATGTCGCGAACGAGGGGCCGCACACGCTGGACGAAGTTGCCTTGGCCATGGGCATCACCGGCGAGCGGGTGCGCCAGATCGAGGAACAGGCGCTCGAGCAGCTCAAGCAGAGCGCCACTCTGAAAGGGCTGCACGATGAGTCATCGTACTGAGGCCGAGAGTTTCGCGCTCCGCGTTGCTCGCCAGCACGCCGCAGCGCGCGGGCTGGCGTTCGTATCAGCATTCACGGACACGCTGTCCGGGGACTTGGCGCGCCTGCAGGTTCGAAGGCGGCTGCGGAGCGCGTTTCCCGGGATCTCTCCCAAAGCCGTGGAGGAATTGATCGAGGAGCTCTTGACGCCATGAAAGACTGGTCAAAGGAGCGCTGGAGAAAACTGTATCTCCGCGAAGCGCTGGACCAGCGGCTTTGGTCCGTGATGGCGCGCGGGCTTCGGGACTACCTGATCCGCCTGGCCGAAGACGACGGTGCCCTCATCCGCGACGCGGACGATCCGATCGAAGCGCTACTGCTAGCGCTTGGTGCCCATGCCGACGAAGCTGAATTGGTACGGGGCGCCATCGTTTTGCTTCGACGCGACGGGTTCCTGTCCGGCGGCCCGAGATCGATGTTCGTGCGCAATCTGCCGGCTGCGCAAACCTGGGAGCCGCGAGTGGCGACGCAGCCCGCATTGGAAGCGTCGAACCGCGCTAGTACCGCCGCCAGGTCGTCCAATGAGCGCGTGCGTCAGTTTCGGGAGCGCCAGCGCCAGGCGGCGACTCCTGAATCGAGCACGCACGCAAGCTCCAGCCAAGGCGGCACGGAGGCAGCGCCGGCCGTTACATCGGGCGTTACCGGAAGCGTTACATCGGGCGTTACAAGTGCCGTTACAAGCGTTACCTCGAGCGTTACCGAAACCGTTTCAGGTGGCGTTACATTCTCGCGCGGATCCAGAAATCTCAAGAATTCTGAAAGCTTCTTAGATCCCCAGAGAGACAAGCAAACAGCTCATCCTCCTAGATCCTCACGCGCGCGTGCCGTTACATCGAGCGTTTCGGGAAGCGTTACCAGCGTTACATCTGCCGTTACGCCGAGCGTTTCAGCGCTGCCGCAGACCGAGGACGAGGACGATCGATCATATTTTTTGTGCAATTCAGAAGAGCCTGCGGTGGCGAGCATCAGAGACCGGGCGCTGGCGGTGCGTGACCGGCCTACCCTCGCGATCGCAAGCCACCCCGAGCGCTGGCCGGAGGTAGTCGGAGTTGCACAAGCCTTTGCCCGTGCCTCTGGCCTGCCTGCGCAATGCCTTGGTGAACACGGCAGCGATCCCGGCGTTCGCTCGATTTTGACGCTATATGCGGCGGGCTTCACGCAAGATGAGCTGGAGCGCGTAGCGGCATTCGTGCCCAAGCAGGCTTGGTGGCGGTGCCGCGCGCTTGGACTCTCGTCGCTGAGTCCGGAGGTCGTGCGCCGCAACCTGTCCGCCGCTATGGCGAGTGACCTGAGTCCGCGTCTCGCGAAGGTCCTGGCCGACGTGCAAAGACGACGAGAGGTGGGCTAGCAGCCATGTCTACCCAACGCTCAACACGCAAGAGCACGGCTAGCCAACACCGAAACATGCGCAGCGACAGCTCCCTTGGAGCGGAAGCTTACCCGTACGACCCGACGCTGCGACTCGAATCGCAACGCGGGCTCGATCGACTTCGTTGCATCCCCGATCGCGCTCTAGCTGCCGATTTCTTCGCGATTTTCCAAGCGGCGGAGCGCAACACGGAGGCCGCGGTTGTGGTCGAACGACAGCAGGCCGAGCGAGACGAGGCCGAGCGAAAGCGATTGTCTGCGCTCGCCGCTCGAGCGATCGCAGGTGAGTTCGGGTCCGATGAAAAGAAATTGTCGACACATTTATTGGTGGACGAGAGCGGGCGATGCGCCACGGATCTCAAAGTACTTCGCGAGTTCCGGCGCGCACTCGTTCAGTTGAAGCGAGAGCACTGAAAGGACTTCCCAATGCAGCGAACACCACCGATCGCGGCGGCCGGTCCCGCCGGCTTGCCACCAGTCGCGACGATCGTTCCTCGTCTAGGCTGGTGGTCGAACTACCCGCAACTGGGCGAAGAGCAGGCATTCGCTCCCGATGCGAACAGCCGCCAGGTCATCTTGAAGGCGGACGAGCTTGGCCCGCCGGAGGTCTACACGATCACGCTCGGGATTTCTTACTCCGAGCAAGATTGGCCCGGTGCTGGGCGCGCGTTCGAGGTTGAAGCCGAGCTCAACTTCGGCGCGGGCGGCGCCACCCAGGTCGTCAAGATCGACTGGGTGCAAGGCGCACAGATCTCGCTGCCAATGAACGCCCTGAATGTCGTCGCGACCTACAACACCGATGGCGCAACACCTCAGCCCCCCGCGGATCTCAGGCTGAGTGCGATGCTCGGCAGGGGCCCGGCGCTCGGCAAATCGCAGCTCACGGATGCCACGTCGTTGCCGCTGGTAGCTTTAGGGCAAACCCCGCCGCGACGAATCCCGGCCTTCGCGTCGCGCCTGCACGTGATCACACCCAACCCGGCCAGCGCCGATGTGATCTTCACAGCGGGGAACTATTTGATCTTCCTGGGCGGACCGTTGCCCGGAGACGAGCAAATCGGTTCGGTGCGCCTTGATCAGTACTTGAACGCGATCGGCGAGGGCCTGGTGATTCCTGGGAAGGCCAAGTACGCCTCCATCCTCAACGTCGGCGGGAGCGTGGCGAATGCGCGCGCGCGTTTTCAATATCAGATTTTTTGAAGCTTTCCTGGATGCGAGCTGATTGGGACCGCCCGACCTAGATTGATCCCGTTGTTGGTGTCCAGGGGCACGTCGCGCCGCAACGAAGGCGGCGCTGTACGAGCGCAGCTCCGCCATCGATCTGCTAGGCAGGTTCTCGTCCATGTCCACCGTGCCGGGGATCCCGGCAATGGTGGCCCTATTTGTAAATTGCAAGAACGTCCACTTCGACCTGTGAGGGTCGATGGTTTTCGGGTAGCCCTGAGCATTCGACGGATCGCGGTCCACATTCTTGAGGGTCTCGACGCTGCGCTCGCTGAGGTGGCCCACTCCGGTCCCGGTTGGTTCAGGGCACGGCCAGTGTTCATACGCTTTGCTCCACCTGGCGCCGTGCCAGCCTCCTTGTCGCGCGCAAGAACGCGATGACCGCGCGTGAAAAAGCCGTCACTGGTCGAGGCCCCTCTCGCTGGGTATGATTGTCGGATGCCGCCTCGCCCGCGCGCCCACTGGACAGGCAAGCTCGCGAGGATCCTCGCCGCGGTCACATCGAAGGAATCGTACGAAGCGAACTGGGAGGACTCATTGCTAGGAGGGCGGCTGACTGGGAAGTTCGTGGTGGAGGCCGTGTACGTTTTCGGGTCGTTCGCCCGCGGTGCGGAAGTTTGTGGCGATCTCGACTTGGTCGTCGAGGTCAGACGAATCGAGGGGCTTTTGCCGCCGTCGGCGCTCGTGAAACGTGTCGCGCTCGGCCGCCCGACGCACGTCGATGTGCTCATTGATTCATTCGGTACGGATCACTTCCGTTCCCAGTTCTCAGAAGCTCGCCTCGTATGGTCGCGCGCTCTGCCAGATTGGGAGGCGAACGTCGCCGCGATACCAGCCCTCCCGACAGCGACTCGCTTCGCCCGCAAGACAGATGCCTTGCCGTTCCCATTGCGTTGCTTGGGGACCTCACGCGACAGCGCAGAGGCCTTGGTCGACCGCATCGCGGCAAGAGAGTTAAAGAGCACGTTCCTGCCGTTTGAATCCATAAATGTCGACACGGATGGCTGGGATGAGCACCAAAAACATCTCGCCATGTGTGCTGGGATGGGCGCTGGATCCGCGACAAAGAACGTCGTCAACTGGGTCATGCAGCACACCTTCGACACGACATCGGAGCCCTACAGCTTTCGACGCGAGGATCATGCGGGGCGATTACACGTCAACGATGCAGTAATACGTATGGGGCGCCCAAACCCTAGTGCCACTGTCCTGGACCGCGTCGACGCTTCGCGCCTGCTGCTAGTGCCGCACCTGTCCACACGAGTACCTGGCGGGGTCTGGTGTCTCGAACGCGGTCCGGAACATCCGGTCGTGAAGGCATTCGAGAGTGTTGAGCTTTGGGTCCTTGGTAGCGGCAACGTCCCTGAACTGGTGGGCGTCGACGATACGGTGCATCCTGGTAGAGGCACATACTGGCAATTGAAGTGGACGTTGGACGCTTACTCGCGAGGTTCGGGGGCGGCGCGTGCCATCCGCGAATGGGCCGATGATTCCGACGTTATTCGGCTCCGCGGCACCGCACTGCTGAACACTCTAGCTCGTTGCGACCAGATTTTCCTGGACAACGACGAATCCATCTCAACTGAACAGACTGCCGAAGACTTTCTGCGAGCCTTGCGTGAGCTAAGCGCAACCGGACAGCGGCGAGCGCAGCGGCGAGGAGCCTAGCGCGACAGATTGATCGTTTGTCGCCGAGACGGTGCGTCGACGATGTTGATCATGGGCTCAACTAATTTCCGGCAATTCCCTAGAGGTACCACGTAGCCTGCAACGCCACTGAGGGCGAAGACGTTTCTCGGCCGTCAGTAAGCACGCTCACGTAGCCGAGCAGCTGAGATTCGCCAGCCTCATGGGACCACCAGATCGCTAAGGTCATGGGGCCGCCGTGTAAGGGGGCAGCCTGGTTCCGCCAGGGCGATGGCGGGCAGTCAATCGTCAGGTTTTCATGGTTCATACGGTCTGACGAGCTGACCTTTAGCGACATGGCGGAACTCTCTATGGCCGAATGGCGACCTTCAATACGCCGTCACCTGACTCAGATCAGGGCTTCGCCCACGCCAGGTTTGGGCTTTGGAACCTCGCGCCGCTTGATCGACCCTTGCTTCTCGAATATGGCAGCTCGCAACATCGACATGTTTCGACTCCTCGGAGCGCGACCTAGCAACACGCGTGCCGCGGGCAATGCGCGGCAATCGCCAGGTGTCAGGTGCGCGTAGCGCAAAGCGTGCGCGCCGAACTCGCATCCCTGCGTATTCACGTTGCACAACGAGGCACGCTTCTTGAGGACGCCAAAGTGGGCGAAGATTGCACTCGCTGGATCCGGAGCGCTCGGCGAGCGGCGCACCTTCAACCAGCAATGAACAAACAGGAGCAGCCATGACTATCCTCGTCCCCTACGCCAGCCTGCACGCTTCGACCTGTACGCGGTAAGCACGACGCGAGAAGCCTTGGCGGGTTGGGCACCCAATCGCAGCAGACGCCTCCGGCAAGCCGCATCATGGATCTGGCGCGAGAGTGTTAGGGTGCGTGGATGGGAGAAGCTGACCTGGCTCTGCAACCAACTGCCGCAGACTCGACTTCGAGGGCGCCCTGTGCGGCGACGCGAGGAATGCGGCGAACCATTGAGCGACGCTGCGTTCTAGCTGAGGCGTAGCTTGAGCGAACGACAGATCCACAACGTCGATCTCGCCGAGGTTTGGTCGCTGCTCCGAAGTCGGGCGGAAGGACTGAACCCGGCCGAAGTTGCGCAGCGGCTGGCAGAGGTCGGGCCGAACGTGCTGAGTTCGCCACCTCGTTGGGGTTGGCTGCGCACGCTGCTAAAACAATTCACGAATCTGTTCAGTCTGTTGCTCGATGTCGCGGCCGCGCTGTGCTTCGTAGCCGACCACATGCAGCCCGGAGAGGGCATGGCCTCCCTCGGCTGGGCGCTGGTTGTGGTGGCGGTGTTGAACGCGCTTTTTACCTTCGCTCAGGCAATCCGAGCCGAGCGTGCGATGCAGGCCTTGCGCAACATGTTGCCCCAGCGCATCACGGTGCGGCGCGGCGGCGTCGACGGCACGCTGCTCACGGCCGACCTTGTCCCGGGTGATGTCCTCCTGCTTTCGGAGGGAGACCGCGTGCCGGCCGACGCACGCCTCGTAGATGCAAGTGACCTGCTTGCCAACAACGCTCCGCTAACAGGCGAGTCACGGCACACGACGTTGCAGGCTGAGCGTGTGGAAAAGGGCAGGATGGTGGACGCTCCAAACCTGGTCTTCGCCGGCTGTTCGTTGCTGCGCGGCTCCGGTACCGCGGTGGTCTACGCTACCGGACGACACACGGAGTTCGGGAAGATCGCAGCGTTGAGCGTCCAAGTGCGGCGGCCGCCGACGCCGCTCGAGCGCGAGGTATCGCGCATGATCCGAATCCTAACCGGTGTAGCCGTCGTGCTGGGCGTGGCGTTCTTCGTCTACGGCCTCGCCAGCGGGCGACCGCTCTGGATCAACATCGTGTTCATGCTCGGCATCATCGTAGCGAATGTGCCGGAGGGGTTGCTTCCAACGCTGACCTTGGCTCTCGCGATGGGAGGCAAGCGCCTGGCGAAGAAGAAGGTACTCGTGAAGAGCCTAAACGCGGTCGAGGCGCTGGGCTCGGTCGAGGTCATCTGCACAGACAAGACCGGCACATTGACCAGGAACGAGTTAGCCGTGACCGGCGTGGTGGACGCGCTGACAGGCCAGCCTCTGAGCGACTCTGCCCATCGCACATTGCTCGAAGTAGCGGTAGGTGCCTCCGAAATTCACCGACGTGCTGGCGTCTGGACGGGGGATCCACTCGACGTTGCTGCGGCCAAGGCGCTCGAAAAGATCGGCGGGGATCCGCAATCGCTCTCGCGCGGGATCGTCCGTCGCCTCGCCTTCGACGTTCAGCTCCGGCGAGCCGCGGGGGTGCTCATGCACGGGCAGTCGCTGCGCTTTGCAGTCAAGGGAGCCTGGGAAGTCGTCCGACTGCATGTCATCGCATCCCCCGAGACGCGGGCCACCTGCGACGCTACCGTACGCCGCCTTGCATCGCGGGGCCTACGGCTGGTTGCCGTCGCGTCCCGACCAGTCGCGGCGGAAGAAGTGAAGTCGCCAGAGACGACCCTGGAAGCGGGACTGGAGCTGCACGGGTTTCTCTGCCTCTCCGACCCGCTCCGTGATGAAGTGCCGAATGCAATCGCGTCCTGCCAGGCCGCTGGCATTCGCGTCATCCTGGTGACCGGAGATCACCCGGACACGGCACGCGCCGTTGCTGCGCTCGCCGGGATCGTGAAGACAGACAGTCCCGAGGACACCGTGCTCACGGGGGACAGACTCGATTCGATGACAGAACCAGAGCTGGTCGAGAGACTACATCGGGGCGTCAGCGTATTCGCCCGCACGACGCCAGAACAAAAGCTCAAGATCGTGACAGCCGTAAAGAGCATGGGGCTGATCGTCGCGATGACCGGCGACGGAGTCAACGATGCGCCGGCCCTTCGCGCTGCGGATATTGGCATTGCTATGGGCGCGACGGGAACCGACGTGGCCCGCGAGGCCGCTCAGATCGTCCTTCTGGACGACAACTTCGCCAGCATTGTGGCAGGAGTTGAGGAGGGGCGGACGGTCTTCGCCAATATTCGCAAGTTCACGAGCTACGTGCTGTCCAGCAACGTGCCGGAGATCGCGCCGTTTTTGGCCTTCGTTGCGCTACCGGTGCCGCTCGGCCTCACGGTGCTGCAAATCCTATGCATCGATCTTGGCACGGACATGATTCCTGCGATCGGCCTCGGACAGGAGCCGCCGGACGGCGAAGCATTGAAGCGGCCTCCCCGTGGTCGCCGCGGGCGTCTGCTCGACGCGAAGCTCATTCTGCGAAGCTACTTGTTCCTCGGTCTTCTGGAAGCGCTCTGGGCAATGTTCATGTTCTTTTTCGCACTTCATGTCGGCGGGTGGCGCTATGGAAGTGCTCTGCATTCGAGCAGTGCCCTCTATCGTGGCGCGACCGGGGTAACTCTCGTCTCGGTCGTGTTCGCGCAAGTAGGGAACTTGATTGGACGCCGCTACGATGCTCGGAGTGGGCTTGACGCTGGACTGTTCCACAACCCATTTTTCGTGTTCGGTATCACCCTTGAGCTCGCGTTCGCCTTCTCGGCCGTGTACTGGCTACCCCTGAGCTCCGCCCTCGGGACCGGTCCGGTAGCGCCGTGGCTCATCGGACTCGCGGCGCTCGGCGGGCCGTTCCTCTTTTTGGCGGACTACGCCCGCAAGCATCTCGCTAACGCTAGTCCCACACGCTCCTAGCTCGAGCACCCCGTTCGTAGAATTGCTCACGCCGGCAACGCGAGCTCCCACTCGGCTAAAGCGGGGTCCCGGGAGCGACTCTCTGTCACCTCGGACAAGCTCAGTGACGCCTTGAGGTCGTGGGACAGAAATTGCCACAGCGCGAGACCTCGATCTTAACGCAACGGCGCGGCAGTTACGAAGACCTGGAACGCGGCATTCAGGCGCAAATCATGATCTTGCCGTCCAAACCGCCAGCTTCGATTCGCCGGTGGGCATCGGGTACATCACTGAGCTCAATTCGCTCCGCGATCCGAGGGTGGATGCGCCCCTGACAAAGCAGCTCGAAGAGCTTTTCGAGATCAGCGCGGTACCATTCCGGGTGGCGTTTGCGCACAGCCTCGATCGAGTAGAAGTGCGCCTTTCGCCCATTGGGCAGCAAATTCCAACACTGAAGGCGCAGGAGCCAAAAGCCCAAGTTCAGTGTGCTCACGCCGCTGAGCATCGGCTGCGAGAACCCAAAACCAATCAGCCTGCCGCCGGGCCTCACGCAAGCCCAAGAGCTTTCGAAGCCTCGCTCTCCCACTCCGTCGAACACTGCATCGAAACCAGGGTTTGCAAGGCCGCGCGCTCGTGCAACGTTTGAACCAACCGGTGTCGCCCCCAGCGAGCGCACGCGATCGAAGTGTTCCTCGCGGACCGCACCCCACATCTCGAGACCCGCCAGGGCACCGAGCACCAGTAGCGCCTGCCCCACGGCGCCGGTCGCGCCCAAAACGAGCACACGCTCACCTTGTTTAACGTGGGCCAATCGGTGAAGAAGTTGGTAGGCCGTTGCCCAGCTCAATACAAGCGCCGCGGCCTCCGCGGGGTCGACCTGCGCGGGCACGCGGACGACACGGTCGGCGCGAAGCGTCCGGTACCGGGCGTATGACCCGGTGACCGTGAGGTCGGCAACGCGTTCACCAACCTGGCAGTTCGACACTCCTGGCCCCACCTCATCGATCTGGCCCACCACATCGTACCCGAGCACTAGGGGCGGCTTCTGTTTGAGGTCAGGGTACTTCCCCCTCCGCAGAAGCACATCGGTGAACTGAACGCTGGCGGCGAGTACGCGCACGCGCACTTCGCCGGGACCTGCTGATGGCAGCGGGGAGTCGACGAGTTCGAAACCCTCCGGTCCGCCGAAGTGGCGGAGCACTACGGTGCGCTGGACCTGTGGTGGAACAACGCTCGGCACCGGGCGCACGGTGCGCGTGGCTCGTTCTGAAGGGGGGCGGGCTTGAGTCATGGCCGAGAACGACGCAACTCGCGTGCCTGAACACGAAGCGAGCTACGTTGGGTGTCGCCAGACACGAGCCCAACCTCGAAGCTCATGCCGAACCGCAAGCACGCCCCACCGCAGCGCGCAGGTCGGGCAGAGCCGGTCGTGCTAACGTGCACGACGAGATCTGATGGGCCTCGTACAATATGACCCGTGACGTGCGAAATGAGGCCTCGGGGCGGCCCCCAATCGGCCATTTGACGGCGATTGCGATCGGCCTCGAAATTCTGCTCGGAATAGGGGCCGTTGGTGGCGGGCTCGCGCTCATGGCGGGCCCCAACGGCGAAGTTCTTCCGCTCCCGGTCGCCGCGCTGAATGGCTCACCGTTTGCCAACTACTTCGTCCCGGGCGCGATCCTATTCACCATCATCGGCTTGGGTCCACTCGTGGCCGCGGTTCTCGGGTGGCGGCGGCACCCGCTCGCTCCCCTGCTGGCGTTCGCGGTCGGAGTCGCGTTGCTCATCTGGCTCGTCGTTGAGATCGCGCTCGTGGGCTATTCGAACGATCCGCCGCTGCAAGCTCTCTATCTCGGACTCGGGGTGGTGATTACTTTGGTGGCAGTCGGTTGGATCCGCCAGACAGGAGGTGGACGATACGCTTTGCATTTCGTCGTGCGTCATCCACTTTGCTCGTTCTTCGTGCTCGCGAACGTCTTCTCTTGGGTTGCCTGGGCGCCCTTGGCCGCCTGGGGGCTCGGCTGGACGACACTTCGCTTCTCGCCCTATCTGCATCTCATCGGCGGACTCGGACCGTTGGTGGCCGCGCTCATTGTCACCGCCGCCTGCGATGGCCGAGCCGGGCTGACCCGTGCGTTTGAAATGTGCATCGCCGTGCGAGGGCGGCTGGGGTGGGTTGCTTTCGCGTTGGCCGCACCCCTACTACTCTTCGCAGCTTCGGCCGCTCTGCTGCAGGTTACGGCGCAGGGTCAAGTAGCCTGGGCAAGCGTAGGTAGAAGTCGTGAATATCCCGAGCTGAGCCGCGGCGTGTACTGGGCTGCGAACCTCTTTTTCTACGGCTTCGGAGAGGAGATCGGATGGAGGGGTTTTGCACTGGCGCGTCTACAAGCTCGTAGAAGTGCTTTGACCTCGGCGCTGCTGATCGGCGTTGCGTGGGCGGCTTGGCACCTCCCGCTGTTCGCGTTCGCAGGCGGACTATCCTCGATGGGCATGGGAGGGGTGGCCGGGTGGTTGTTCTCGATCTTCACGGGGTCGATCCTGATGACTTGGCTCTTCAATTCAAGTCGCGGGAGCGTCTTGGCCGTGGCGCTCTTCCACGGGGTTCTGGACATCGTCATGACCTCGCCGCTTAAAGGCCCGGTACCCTCCGTAATGGGTGCGAGCATCACTATTTTCGGTCTGGCTATTCCGCTCATTTTTGGCGCGACGAACCTCGCTCGCTGCCGGCGGGTTCAGACTCTCGCTGCCGCTCCTCCTGAGTCGGTTGCGATTCCTTCCCCCTGAGTCTGGTCTAGAAGACCTAGGGCGTCGGCGCCTTCAAGGCGCGCTCGCAATTCACGCACGAAACGCGCTACCGGTGCCCCATCGATGAGGTCGTGGTCGGCGCTCACCGTCAGGCACAGAACCTCCCGCGCAGGCTGTCCTACTGCCACGGGTCGCATGGCGATCCCTCCCACGACGATAGAAAGACTGTGGATCCCCGGCGCGCTAAGTCCCCACCCGGGCCCGCCGCCAAACATCCCAACAGCCGTCAGCAAGACCGTGCCGGTGTGCCGTTTGGCTAGGTGCGGGAAGCGCAGCAGAATACGGAAGACCAAGCGGCGAATGGGACCGGGCACGAGCAATGCCACCCTGGTCGCAAGTCGAAGCCCGGGCGGCACTGAACGTGCTCCCTCTGCCTGAACAGCTCGAATCTCGTCGTGAATGTCGTGCGCCGTTCGCCGATTGACCCCTCGCACGACGTGCGCGAGCCCGAATGGTCGGCCTTGCACCGAAACCTCCACAATGGTCGTCACGTCCACATCCTCGAACAACACGCTGCGACCGAACCAATCACGCAGAGCGTGGACCTCTGGGTGTGCAGCGACCGCTCTCCCGAGGCAAGCAAGGACAAACGCCGTGAACGAAAGGCGCTCACCAGTACGCTCTCGATGCTCCTCCAGCAGACCGCGCGCCCGTGTCACATCCACCTCGAGCAAGCCGTGCATCATGTGCTTGCGCTGGCCCAGGCGCAGGGTGTCGAGCACTAGGCGCCGCTCGGGTGGGAAAGCGATTCGGCGACAGCCTTCACGGCTGGCCTTCGTGGCGCCTGTCACTGTTGCCCCTTCGACGTCGACCATCAAGGCACTCTTACGTCGTAGTCCATGGCTTCGACCAGCCAATGCGCGTAGGTGAAGGGGCCGGACTCGAGCTGCCAGCTGACCGTCGCTTCGAACGGAACGCGCATCCCCGAGACGCTCCGCCAGTCGCGATACGTGCCACCCCAGGGGCGGAGGCCGCGCTTGTCCATCGATCGCTCTGCGCTCATACTAACGGGCAAGCCGTCGGCGCCGAATTCGAACGTTCCGGAGACTTGGCGCTCGCCGAAACGCAGGGTAGCAACCGAGTGGGCAGCGTCGATTGCGGACCACGTGACGTAGCGCGCGTCGAAGAGGGCGGTTGGATACCACACCATCTCGGCGAGCAGTCGTAAGGCTGAGCCTTGGTCAAGCTCCGGACCGCGCGCGTCCGCGATCGTCACGGTCGAGTCGAGCAAGACACGCATACTTCCCTCGCCGTTGGCGGCCATGTCACGGGCATCTATCCAGATCCCCGGAAACATTCGCACACGCGCGCTCCAAACGAAGCCTGGCGGATCAGAAGTGAAGAGTTGCGTGCCCCGAATCGGCAGCGGTTTCGCAGTGGGGCTCATGCAAAATGTGCCGACGTGGCGCAATTCTAGCGTGCGTACTGGCGCGCGGTCGCCCAGTGCGAGCTCACGGTAGCGAGCCACCGGAGGTGGGAGGTAGCCAACGGCGGGCAGTGGCTTGGTTGACGGCGCCACGGCAGTCAGAGCGCGCATTTCGCGGGCAACCAGCCCCTGGAGCCGTAACTTGTTCACGTTTACGACAACGCCGACTGCACCGAACAGGGTCAGCGCACTCATGACCACTAGCCAAACCATGGATATCTACGAATGCATGAAGCGCGCCGCTACCGCCGGAAGCGGCCCGCCAGACCACCCCCACAAAGCTGACCCGCATAGTTGCTGCCACGGCCGCCCACTTTTCAGCGTAGGCATCGACGGTTCCAAGCTGCGATACCGCACCCCTATCGACAGCAACTCCTTTTTTTTTTGCGTTCACCCTTCGGTACCACGACAGCTGCCGCCTCAACATCGTCCGGCACGATCGATGATCAGCGGTCGGTTCGCGACAATGAAATCGTGGAGCTTGGTGAACACCATGCGCCAATCACACTAGACTGCAACGCAAATGGGACTTCCCTGTCGGCCGAGGAGTGAGACCCTAATGCGCGTCGGCCGCTGCAACCCGCGAACGCGCGCCCCTGTGGTCGAGCGGGCTGCTGATCCGATCAAAGCCATCCGAATATCGACGCAACTTCGATCGCGAGCGCCCCGTGCGCGCGGTGTGGAATCTGCCAGCATGCATGGCTACACTCGAAATCAAGTCAGTTGCCGTTGAAGGGATGTCGTCATGACCGAGACCACTCCGCCCGTGAGCGTCGCCCTGTTGAACTTTGCCGAGACTCTCGCGAGAGGAGATCCGGAGGGGTTTCGTCCCAAGATCGCGATGTTGACCCATGTCGGATACAACTGGCGAGACGAGGAGACGATCGTGTTTCGGCTCGCCGATCAGGCCGTTCGCGTGTGGGGAGCGGCGATGCTGGAATTGAAGGATAGAAAGTTCGACGCAGACACACTTCGAACCCTCGCCCCGATCACAGATCGCGAAAGCTCTGGGGCCGCGACTACCGCACTCGAGGGACTCGACTTTGCGCTCGTCAGTCATTCCAAGGACTGCGCGTCGTCCGCCGCCGGTGGCGCGGGCACCCCAGAATTCATTGGTTCGCAAGCGGCGTACGCTGCGATCGCCCCGGCTAACGGCTACGATGACCAGCGCAGACAGGACGTATACGAGAGCGCGGCAGCGCTGCTGGCAGAGTTGCGGTCCGGGTTCGACCTCTTTCATTGAGAGATTCCCTGGGCCGATTGTCGTGGGTGGCGGGTTCTGTGCCTTGGCCACTTGCGCGTCACGCCAGAAGCGGGCGGTGCGTCAGACAGTGAGTAGAGCAACGGCTTCGGCTTCTGACCCGCAGCTGGCCGGGCAAAGTGCGTGAGCTCGAGAACGCCATGGAGCGCGCAGTCGTCTTCACCGAAGGCGAGCGGGTCGAGCCGCAGGCGCTGCCATTCGAGGGCGTCACCGAGGTCGTAGCTGGCCTGCGCGTCCCCGGGGCGAGCTTGGCGAAGATCGAGCAGCACGCGATCCTTGCCACGCTCGAAGCCGCCGAAGGCTCGACCGCCCTCGCGGCCGAGATTTTGGACATCCGCGTGCGCACGATTCAATATCGCCTGCACGAGTATGGCGTGGTGGTACCCCGCTCGAAAGGTTGAGCCGGACCGGCCCTTTACGGGCGAATAGCGACCTTTAGTACGCCATCGCGTTGGTGCCCGAATAGATCGTAGGCCTCCTCGATTTGGTCGAGGGTGAAGGAGTGAGTCACCAACGCCTCGAACGGAGCGCGTTTGGCAGCGACGATGCTCATCAAGCGTCGCATGCGCTCCTTACCGCCGGGGCAGAGGGACGTGACCAAGGTATGATCGCCGAGACCGGCGGCGAAAGCGTCCAGCGGCAGCGAAAGATGCCCAGAGTAGACACCGAGGCTAGAAAGGGTTCCGCCGGGGCGGATCGAGCGCAGCGCGTTCTCGAAGGTCGGCTGCGTGCCTAGGGCCTCGATCGCGACATCGACACCGCCGCCGGTAAGCTTCTTAATCTCGGACACGACGTCTTGCTGTTCGTAGTTCAGAACGACGTCGGCGCCATCCGCTTGGCCATTTCGAGCCTCGCGGGCACGCGGTCGATGCCGATGACCAGCGAGGCCCCGCTCATCTTGGCACCCGCCGTCGCGCACAGCCCGATCGGCCCTTGCGCAAAGACTGCGACTGCGTCGCCCAGGCGCACGCCCGCGCGTTCGGACGCGGAGAAGCCAGTGGACATGATATCCGTGCACAGCACGACGTCCTCGTCGCGTAGCCCGTCCGGGATCTTGGCCAGGTTTGCCTGAGCATTCGGAACCAGCACGAACTCAGCCTGACAGCCGTTGATGGTGTTGCCGAAACGCCAACCTCCAATCGCCTCGTAGCCGTCGCCCATGTGGCCACACTGCGATGGCGAGCCCGACAAGCATGCGCGGCATTGCCCACAGGGGGTGATGGCGCCGACGATCACACGGTCACCGCGTTCGTAGCCGACGACGCCGGGCCCCACATCTTCAACGACGCCCACCGGCTCGTGGCCCACGATCAAACCTGCGCGAACCGGGTACTCTCCGCGCAAAATGTGCACGTCAGTGCCGCAGATGGTCGTTAGCGTGACTCGGATCAGCGCCTCGCCCACGCCGGGTTTAGGCTTTGGAACTTCGCGTAGCTTGATCGTCCCTTGCTTCTCGAATACGGCAGCTCGCATCATTGACATATTTCGACTCCTCGGAGCATGACCTAGCAACGCGCGTGCCGCGGGCGATGCGCGGCGATCGCCGCGCGTCAGGTGCGCACAGCGCAAAGCGTGCGCGCCGAACTCGCATTGCTACGTATTCACGTTGCGACAACGAGGCACGCTTCTTGAAGACGCCAGACTGGCGAAGGTTGCATTCGCTGCGTCCGGAGGGCTCGGTGATGCGCCGCACCTTCAACCAGCAATGAACAAACAGGAGCACCCATGACCATCCTCGTCGCCTACGCCAGCCTGCACGCTTCGACTGCCGAGATAGCGCGACAGATCGCGGACCGATTGATGAAGTCCGGCTTCGCGGCGGTCGCCCGCCCGGCGAACCAGGTCGATAGCCTCCAGCCGTACCAGGCGGTCGTGCTGGGGAGCGCCGTTCACAACCAGGCATGGTTGCCCGAAGCAGCTAACTTCCTGACCAAATTTGCGAACGAGTTGACGAAGCGACCGGTGTGGCTGTTCAGCACCTGCTCGGTGGGTGAGACGAGCAGCTTTTTTGGCCCAAAAGTTAGCGCGCTCATTCGTCGGAAGCGTCAGGAGAGCGCGGCAGGTGCCGGCGCCCGCGAGACGATTCACTTTCGAGATCATCACTACTTTGCGGGCGCGTTCGAGCGCGGCGGGTGGAGCTTACTGGGCGACCTATTCTTGAAAGTGTGCGGAGGTTCGCCTGGCGATCATCGCGATTGGCGCGACATCAATGAGTGGGCAGCGCGAATTGCTCAGGATCTACAAGGCGTCGATCGAGTCAAGGAGCGCCGACGGCTCCACGTGTCGGTCCGAGGAGGAGCGTGACCATGCAACCTGTGACAATGAGTTCTGATGCGGCGGCGGTGCACTCTCGGAAGCCCGCACCGAAATTCATGCTGGCGGCATTCCCGTTGGCTGCGCTGCTGGCCTTCGTTTCATTGATTGGCATCCTCAGCACGAGCGTGTACACGCAGGAGACTTCGAACTGGAAAGCGCAGGCGCTAGGGCAGGACTGGGCCGATCTTCTGCTCGCCGTACCGTGGTTGACGATCACTGGCGCGCTTGCGTGCCGTGGCTCGCGCCCCGGCTTGCTCCTACTGGCGTCGGGCCTGCTCTACACCTTCTACGAGTTCGTCATCTATGGCTTCGCTTTGCACTTTAATGCCCTGTTCCTGCCCTATTGCGCGGTGCTCGGCGTTTGCTTCTTCGCGTTGGCCGGAATTGGTTTCGGTTTCTCCCAGCAGGACCTCAGCGGTTGGTACTCGCCTATTGCACGCGTTCGATTGGCGGGCGCATTGCTGCTAGCTATCGGGACATCGTTCGCGCTGGCCTGGCTAGCGGAAATCGTTCCTGCCCTCGTGACCAGCGCGGCTCCAGCATCGGTCGTAGCGGCAGGCACCCCGACGAACCCCGTCTACGTCATCGACCTCTCGATTGTGCTGCCGGCGCATCTTCTTGCCGGCGTCTCAATCCTTCGGCGTCGAACGCTGGGCCTTGTTCTCGCTCCCATTCTGCTTGGGTTCGACGTTCTAATGGCGCTCTCCATCGCCGGAATGATGTGGGTCATGAAGCAACGCGGGCTGGAGTCCAGTCAAGCCGTTGCTCTTGCCATGGTCGGACTTGCCGGCGTCAGTGGATTCGCTCTCCTGCGCCTGCTGCGCGGGCTATATCCGGCCCGTGAATGAGCGCCTCCGCAAGCCTTGCGCCTGATGCGCACCCCTTCGCCCTCCGCTGCAATACTGCTGTGAACATCGTCGAGCCAAGGAATGGACCGATTTACCAACTGTTGCGTTTGAGCACACAATGCGGCGGAACTCAGCGTTTGAACTCGACGGTGCCGCTCACCTCGCACCTTGCCTATTGCCTGAGCCCTTCGTGTTGAGGTGCCAGGGTGACGAATGAACGTGGAAACGACGCTTTTTTCATGCGAACGGAGCTGACAAAACTGGCTACAGGTCGCGCGTCGAGGTGCCCAACACGGGCGCCGCGCAGAGTCGCGCCTTCCTGTTGCGATACGCCCCTCGATCTCGTCCGCGGAGGGTCCCGAGTCCGTTCGGTTCGAATCGCCGTTGCCGGCTCGACTTAGGTGTAGGGTCTCGCGAGCATGCCGGACCGTCGCTCGGCGAGGTACCTCCGAAGGGACAAGTCGCGTGGAGCAAGAGCCAACACCAGCAGAGACGCGGAGGGTGCCGACCGGCATCACAGGCTTCGACGAGATCGCGGACGGTGGGCTCCCCCAAGGAGGCGTCACGGTCGTGCTCGGCGGAGTCGGCACGGGTAAGACGACCTTTGGGATGCAGGTGCTCGCGAAGGGCGCTATCGAATACCATGAGCCGGGGATTCTGGTCGCGTTCGAGGAGAGCGCGGGGCGAGTGGTTGCGAATACCTCGGGTTTCATCTGGGGAGGCGAAGCGCTGAAGGATAGCGGCGTTCACGTCATCGACGCGCAACTCTCGCAGTCGGTAGAGCGGTCCGGCGAATTCGATTTGAGCGGGCTGCTGGCTATCGTTGCTGCCAAAGCGAAGCAGGTCGGAGCACGCCGCGTCGTGTTTGACGCCATCGACATCCTCCTCAGCTGCCTTGGCGATGCAGCATCGATCCGCCGAGAGGCTTTTCGTCTTCGCGATTGGGTGAACGAAAGCGGCTTAACCGCCATCGTAACGGCGAAGGCGGATGAATCGGGGGAAAGGTCGACGACGGACTTCGACTTCTTGCAGTTCATGGCTGACTGCTTCATCACGCTTCATCATCGCGTTGTTCACGGCATTGCGCTCCGATTCATCCGGGTTGCGAAGTACCGCGGCGCGACGCATTCCGCGAACGAGTTCCCGCTCGTTATCACTCGAAGTGGTCTGGAACTAGCTGCCAACACAAGCATGGGGTTGTCGTACCCCGTATCGGCGGAGCGTGTGTCGACGGGCGTGGAGCGGCTCGATGCGATGCTTTCCGATGGGTATTACCGGGGCAGCTCGGTATTGATCACCGGCGTTCCGGGAACGGCCAAGACGAGCCTTGCGGCAGCCTTCGCCCAGGCCGCTGCCCGGCGGGGTGAGCGCACGCTCTACGTGAGCTTCGACGAGGCGCCGGACCAGATTGTGCGCAATGTAGCTTCCATTGGCCTCCAGCTTCGTCCGCACATCGAGGATGGAACCCTTGTCCTCAAGTCGCTCCGCGGGCGCGCGGCCAGCCCAGAGGCACACGTCGCTGAAATTCGCGCGTTCCTTGCCGAGTTTCAACCGCAGAATCTCGTCATCGATCCGCTGTCGGCGCTGTTCCAAAACGGTTTCGACCAGGTCTCCGAGGGAGCCGCGCTCCAAATTCTCGATGTCGCGAAGAGCCGAGGGGTCACGATGATCTTCACGTCGCTCCTCGGCACTGCGACTGCTTTGAATGAACAGACACCGATCAATGTGTCGGCGATCGCCGACACCTGGATGCACGTGTCGAATGTGAGCCATGCCGGGGAACGGAATCGTACACTTACCATCGTCAAGTCGCGTGGCACGGACCATTCAAACCAGGTTCGCGAGCTGGTTCTGACACGCGATGGCATCACCCTTGCCAACGTCTATGCAGCGGGCGGAGAGGTGCTGCTGGGCACCCTCCGCTGGGAGAAGGAAAACGCGGACCAGCGGGCACGGGAGATGACAAAGAACGAAGCCATCGTGCGCAAACAGCGCGCGCAGCTGGAGCTCGCAGAAACGAAATTCCACATGGCCGCTCTCGCTCAGAAGGTCGCGATCCAAGAGGAAGAACTCGTGCAGCTCAAGAAGCGCACGACGGCGGAGGTCGAGACCCGCGTGGGGGAAGATCAGGAGCGCCTCGAGCGTAGACATGCCGACGAAACGATCGCGACGGCTCCGCCCTCGGGCGCCACAGCCGAGGGTGCAGAAGCACCGAACGGGCGGGATCGTCAATGAGTGACGATGCCAAGCAAGACGTTCGAGTACGGCTCTATCTCGCCGGGGATGCACCCAACTCGCTTGTTGCCCTTGCAAACCTTCGCGCCGTAATCGCCGAATATGCCGACGTCCGGGCCGATGTCGAAATCGTCGACATCTTGACAGATCCGGAGCGCGGCTTGCGCGACGGCGTGTTCGTGACGCCGATGCTCGTCAAGTTTGAGCCCTCTCCGGTCCGGTTCGTCCTTGGTAGTCTTTGTGATCGGCGCTTCTTGCTCACAGTCCTCGGCCTGCATGAGCCGCCGCGTGAGTGACGTCGAGGATCTGCGGCGGGAGAACGAGGCGCTCCGCCAGCGTAACGAGCAGCTCGTTCACCAGGCCGCCGATGCCCGGAAGGCCCTTGAAGCGTTCGCGCGTCGTGAGGTCGACTCAGTCACCGTCGAAGCGTCTGCAACACCTCTCCTGGTCCATGAGGCCCAGGAGAGGTTGCGCGATGAGCAACGGCGCGCTCAGACCGCACTCATCGAAGCCGAGGAGCGCTTCCGACTCGTGTTCGACGGGGCGCCTGTGGGGATGCTCATGATGAACGCAGGCGGTAGGATTGCGCTCGTCAACGCGCGCATCGAAACCCTGTTCGGCTACACCCGCGAGGAGCTCGTGGGCGAGCCCATCGAGATGCTCATCCCGGCCCGGTTTCGGGAACACCACCCGCAATACCGTGAAGCTTTTTTCGCCAACCCGCAGAGTCGCGCGATGGGCAACGGACGCGACCTGTCCGGTCTCCGTAAGGACGGTTCCGAAGTCGCCATCGAGATCGGCCTGAGTCCGATAGCGACGAGTGAAGGCGCGTTCGTGCTCGGATCAGTCGTGGACATTTCGGAGCGAAAGCGCGCAGAGGCTGCCCAACAGCAGATTGTCGCGGTCGTCGAGTCCGCGGCGGACGCGATCATCACGCGAGATCTGGAAGGTGTGATCCGTAGTTGGAACCCAGGCGCGACGCGTCTGCTCGGCTATGACGCGGACGAGATGGTAGGCCAAGCAGCGAACGGGTTGGTCCCGGACGAACGGAGAGAAGAGGAGTCCCAGGTGCGCGAGCAGATCGCCGCCGGCAAGGAGATCCTTCCATTCGAAACGGTCCGCAGAAAGAAGGATGGAACGCTGGTGGAGGTCTCGATCACCATGTCCGCCATCCACGGTCGTACCGGCAGCGTTGTCGCGGCTTCGATCATTGCCCGTGACAACACGGAGCGCAACCGAGCGGAGCGAGAGAGGAGGCAGCTTGTCCAGCAACTCCGGGAGCTGAACGTGGACCTCGAGGAACGCGTCCAAGTCCGCACGACGGAGCTATCGAAGACGCTTCGAGAGCGTGAGTCCTTGCTCCGAGAGAAGACCTCACTGCTCAAGGAAATTCACCACCGTGTAAAGAACAACCTGCAAGTGATCTCGAGCCTACTAAGCCTCCAAGCTCGCTACCTCAAAGACACGGCCGCGCGAGAGATCTTCACCGACAGTCAGAACCGGGTGCTATCGATCGCGCTGGTTCACGAGAAGCTCTATCAGAGCGCCGACCTGTCGCACGTCAACTTTTCGGAGTACGTGGGCGCGCTACTCGACAACCTGTTTAACACATACGACGCAACCGAGCGGGGCATTCGCAGGGTCGTAGAGGTCGGGCAGATCGATCTGGCTATTGATGTCGCCATTCCCTGCGGGCTGATCGTGAATGAGCTCGCCATCAACTCCCTCAAACATGCTTTCCCGCAGCAGCGCAGTGGGCAGATCCGCGTGGCGCTCGAGGAGCTGAGCACCGGTAAGCTGCGCCTGCTGGTGGCCGACGACGGCGTCGGAATGCCTGCGCATCTTGATCCGCGGCACACGACTTCGCTGGGGCTGGACTTGGTATTTACGTTCGCGGAGCAGCTTGAGGCGGAGGTCGAAGTCACGCGCGAGGGAGGCACGGCGTTTCGCTTCGAGTTTCTGAAAGCACAGCACTAATGGATCCCAAGCGCAGCATCCTGGTGGTGGAAGACGAGCGCATCGTCGCCCGCGACATTCAGCGCAGTCTTATCGATCTGGGTTACGACGTGCCCGCGACTGCAGCGTCGGCTAACCAAGCCATTCGGCTCGCCTCCGAGCGCTGCCCGAACTTGGTGCTAATGGACGTGCAAATCAAGGGTGACCTAGATGGGATTGAGACAGCGAAGCTGCTACGAGAGCGGTTCGATGTTCCGATCGTTTACTTGACCGCCTTCTCTGACCTAGCAACCGTCGAGCGCGCCAAGGCTACCGAGCCGTACGGCTACCTGCTCAAGCCGGTTAGGACCAACGAGCTGCGCAGCGTTGTCGAGGTCGCAATTTATAAGCATGAGCTCGATCGGCAACACCGTCGCCGCGAGCGCTGGTATTCGACCACACTGCACTCCATCGCAGATGCAGTAATTTCGGTGGATTTGGCGGGCAACGTCATCTTCATGAATCGTATGGCCGAAGAGCTGACCGGCATTCCCGTCGCGAAGGCGCTCGGGTTGCCAGCCAGCGAGGTTTTGAAGCTTCGCAACAAGCGGGCCGAGGCTCTCGCCGAAACACCGATCCACCAGGCGTTGCGGGAACAGCGGATAATCGTGCTCGAGGAAGGGCAGCTCATCCACGCCGAGTCGGGCATCGCGCGCTCGATCAATGATAGTGCTGCGCCGGTCATCGACGGCGGTGAGGTAGTGGGCGCCGTGATGGTCTTCCGCGACGTGACGCAACAGAAGCGAGTGCAGCAACAGGTGGACCTCGCCGATCGGCTGGCCTCGCTCGGCACCATGGCAGCCGGTGTTGCGCACGAAGTGAACAACCCCTTGTCGGTGGTAGCAGCCAACGCGGCCTTCGTACTCGAGCAGCTGGAACGTGCGCGGTCACAGCTCGCTCGGTGCATCAATGTGCCGGCTGCCGAAGTGCAGCTGCTCCAAGAGGCGATCGAGGCTCAACTCGAGCTGCAATCAGCCACCAGTCGAATTGCCCACATCATCTCGGATTTGCGGGATTTTTCGCAGAGAGAGCGGGAGCTGCCCGGGCCGGTGGACGCACGACACGCGATCGAATGGGCGCTTCGAGCCACGGCGGACCAGGTCGAGCCTAGCGCTCGGGTAGTGACCGCGTTCGAAGACGTCCCGCGCGTCGACGCCGATGAGGCGCACCTGGGTCAGGTGATGATCAATCTGCTAACGAACGCGGCCCAAGCGATCACGCCGGGCAACGCTTCCGAAAACGAAATCTCGGTGGCTCTGCGCTCCGATGGCGGCCACGTCATCATTGAAGTGCGAGATACCGGACAGGGCATTCCCGAAGAGCTGCGGGCCAGGATCTTCGAGCCGTTTTTCACGACCAAGCGAGCTGGTGTCGGTACCGGCCTCGGCCTCTCAATCTGCCAGGGCATCGTGGCGGCGCTGCACGGGCGTATCGAGTTCGAAAGTGACGTCGGGCGCGGCACGCTGTTTCGTGTCCTGCTGCCGATTTCAACAGCTAAGAGCTCCGCGCCTGAAGCTCACCGTTCACCCGTCAGCGGCAATCGCCGTGGGCGGGTGCTCTTGATCGACGACGATGAGCTCGTGCTACGCAGCGTGGCACGCATCCTCGCGCCGCACGAGGTGATCTGCCGGGATGAGGCGGCTGACGCCCTGGCGCTGCTCGAACACGACTCGCGTTTCGATGTCATACTGTGCGATCTGGCGATGCCGCACATGAACGGGGTGGACTTCTACGAAGCGCTCTTGCGAGCGCGGCCAGCGCTGGCAGCGCGCGTAGTGTTTCTGACGGCGGGCGCGACTACGCCTTCCACAGCAGACTTTCTCGCGACCGTCTCGAACGCGCGCGTTCAGAAGCCCTTTGACGTGACTGATTTGCGCGCGCTCGTGCAAGAGGTGCTGGCGGCGCGCGAGCAACAAGGAATGATGCATCCAGCTGCTTGAACAAGCAAAGCAGCGCAGATTTTCGCCACGCGCGACTCCGCTCGGGCATGACGTGGCAATAAGTCTCGTCCGCCGTGCACGAACTGGAGGCGGGTCAGGTCGGGCTGAATGCGGACTTCCCGATCCGAATTCTTGCCCTTTTGGTCGCGTACGGCGGGCGCATGCTCGGCATGCCGGGTTCTCACAGCATCTCTCGTGCCTGACGCAGAAGCGACGAGAATCGCCGACGAACTGGTCGGCGAAGTGTGCGGCGACCGCAAGGCGTGCCCTTGGGCGCCACTCATTGCGGACGCACGGTGCGTCGAGGCAGGCGACGAGGGCACGCAGCTTCATTACTGCCGCCCAGACGTTTTGTATTGCTCAGCCTGGGTCAGTTCGCGGGGCCACTCCGTCTTGGGCGGCAGGTCGCCCTGGAGTTTTCACACCTTGTTGGTTTGAAGATCGCCAAATGCGGCGAAACGAGGGCGCGCGCTGGAGCTGTGCGCTGGAATTCAAATGCGGCCGGCCCACGATGTGATCGGCTAGCGTGGGCGCGCACCGTGGCCGGTGCGCTTACGGCGTTGACTCGCCCGCTTCCGCCCGGCGCGTGAGCACTGGCAACAGCTCGATAAAGGCAGCGACGACGCTCATATCGAAACGCGCCCCAGCTTCGCGACGGAAATGGGTCTCGAGCGCTGCTGCGTCAGGGACCCCAAGCCGGGTCATGGCCGCGAAAGCATCGGCGACCGCGACGATACGAGCGTCCATCGGGATCTCCTGGCCGCGCAGGCGGTCCGGATAGCCCAGGCCATCCCAGCGTTCGTGGTGCCGAAGCGCAACGCTGGCCGCACGCTGGAAGAAGTCATCTTTGGTCGCCACCGAGCAGGCTCGCACCCAGCTTCGTGTGGTGCTCTAGGCGCTGCTCCGAGGAGCTTTGGTCAACGTACGAGTCCGCCTCTGAAATGACAAGCTCCCCAATGTCACGCAGGTACGCTGCCCGTCCCAAAATTACGGCATCTTGCTCCGTATAGCCGCAGCCGCGTGCCAAAATCCGGCTGTACCGGGCCACGCAACGAGCCTGCGCAGCGAGCGCAGCGCAGCGCAGCTCTAGCGCGCGCGGGGCCGCGACGGCAGGCGGCGCTGGGCGTGTCGAGCGCGACTGCGGAGGGGTGACGCTCGCCGCGCGAGCCGCAACCGGCATACTCCCACTTTCAAGCTGTCGGTGCTGCAGCTTGGCCTCATACATCTTCGCGTCCGCTTCCGCCAAGAGATCCTGGAGCGTCGGATGAACCTTTGGGTTCCAAGCGCAGACACCAACGCTCATGGAGAGCGGGTCTAGTCGGCCCGAGTCGTCATTGAGCTTGCGAACCGTCGCCTGCAGGCGTTGCTCCAGAATGTCCTGAGCTTCGCCATCCGGCTCGATCGCGAGCGCGACGAACTCGTCACCGCCCAACCGCGCGAGGATGTCAGACTCACGGAAAGTCAGTCGCAATGCCTTCGCAGCATCGCGCAGCAGTGCGTCCCCCGCTTCGTGCCCAAGCGTATCGTTGACGGCCTTCATCCCATTCAGGTCGGCGAAAACCAACATTGCCTGGCGATTGGCGCGGGCAGCCACCTTCAGCTGCTGCTCGGCAAGCATCAAGAAGCCGCGACGATTGTTGAGCCCCGTCAGCTCATCGGTGTTCGATTGCCGTTTGAGGCGAGCATCCGCGGCGTGCCGGCGGAGCGCCTGCTCGAGACCGGCACGCAGCTCGCGAGGCGAGAAGGGCTTGAGCACGTAGCCGTACGGATCGATCGCGCTGGCCCGCGCCCAGGTGGACTCGTCCGCGTGGGACGTGAGAAAGACGACGGGCAAAGCAAAGCGTTCGCGCGCGATCGCGGCGAGCTCGATGCCGTCCAGGTCACCCTTGATTCCAATGTCCGAGAGCATCAGGTCGGGGCGCGTCTCTTCGATGGCGCGGAGCGCCGCCAGCCCCGTCCGCACGTTGCCGGTCACGCGGTAGCCGAGCTCGACGAGTGTCCGCTCGATGTCCTTGGCGATGATGATCTCGTCTTCGACCACCAGAACCGACGCTGGCAAGTCTGGCCGCGCTTCCAGCGATTCTGGCAACTCCCAAAAAGCAGGAGGCTCGAGCGTTGCGTGATGGCTCGTCACGGGTCGTACGAATTAAACGGTCGTGGCCATTCGAATCTTAAGCTCACTGAGTTCGCCGGCAGGGCGGTCTTAGGTGTAGAGTCTCGCCGGACCGGCGCTCCGCGGCGCACCCGGAAGGGACAAATCGCGTGGAGCAAAACGCAACACATGCAGAGACGCGCCGGTGCCGGCCAGCATTCGATATGGCCTTTGGTGCAGAAGAGCGCGATCCAAGACGAAGAACTCGTGCAGTTCAAAAGCGCAGGACGGCGGATGTGGAGACCCGTGTGAAGGAAGATCAGGATCGGTTCGAGCGGGAAACGGACTGGCGAAACGATGACGTCGGCGCCGCATCCCCGGGTCCAGAAGCGCCGCTCCGGCGGGATCACCGATGAGTGACGATGCCAAACAAGGCGTCCGAACACGGCTCGAGGTAGCGGGCAATGCACCCAATTGGATTGTTGCCGTTGCAAACCTGCGCGCCGTGATCGCCGAATGCGCCCACGGCTGGGCTGATGTCGAAATCGTAGACCTCTTGACAGACCCGGAGCGGCGCTCCCGCGACGGCGTCTCCATGACGCCGATGCTCGTCAAGCTTGAGCCATCTCCAGTCCGGTTGGTCCTCGGTAGCCTTCGTGATCGGCGCTTCTTGCTCACGGTCCTCGCCCTGCATGAGCCGCCGCGTGAGTGACGTCGAGGATCTGCGGCGGGAGAACGAGGCGCTCCGCCAGCGTAACGAGCAGCTCGTTCACCGAGCCGCCGATGCCCAGCGAGCCCTTGAAGCGTTCGCGCGGCGTGAGGTCGACTCAGTCACCGTCGAAGCTTCTGCAACACCTCTCCTGGTCCACGAGGCCCAGGAGAGGTTGCGCGACAGCAAGGACCTGCTTCGGGCCATCTTTGACGGCTCGCTAGACGCAAAGATGTTCGAGGACGACGGTGGTCGCTACGTGGATGCTAACCCCGCGGCGTCCGAGTTGTTCGGCCTGGCTCGCGAGCAGCTCCTCGGTCGGTCGCTCGCCGAATTCGCCGAACCTGGTTACCAGGACGGGGACATCTACCAGGCCTTTCGCGAGCAGGGAAGAACGCGACGGCGGTTCCTAATGAGGCGATTCGATGGGGCTCGGCGCGTCCTCGACTACTCCGCCCTGGCCAATGTCGCTCCAGGCTTGCACCTGTCTGTGCTCCGGGACGTTACATCCCAAGTCGAGGTGGAGGACGAGATTCGAAGGAGCCGCGCCAGCCTCGAGGAGGCCCAGGCCATCGCCCACGTCGGTAGTTGGAGCTGGGGGCTCTTGCCCGAAGGGGTCGTTCAATTTTCACGCGAAGGAGCGCTTATCGTTGGGGTTCCAGTCGGCGTGCCTCTGGCCGTGGCGGCGTTTATGGACAGCGTGCACCCCGACGACCGCGTACGGTTCTCGCACGCGATCCGCGTTGCGATCGATCAGCAAGCTCCGGTGGATATCGAGCACCGCGTGGTCCGCCCAGACGGCGCAATTCGATGGGTCCGCGATAGGGGTATCGTGGAGCGCGACGCGCACGGGCAGCCAATACGGCTCGTCGGCACGATACAGGACGTCACTGATAGGCAGCTTGCGGTTGAGGCGCTGCGCACTAGCGAGGCGGAGTTCCGGCTGTTGACAGAAGCCATGCCACAGATGGTCTGGGCCACCCGCGCGGACGGCTGGACCATCTATTTCAATCAACACTGGGTGAACTATACGGGTCTCACGCTCGAACAGAGCTACGGCCATGGCTGGAGCACGCCCTTTCACCCGGACGATCGAGAGCGCGCGTTGGAGGCTTGGCAAACCGCGACGGCGACGGGGGGCGACTATTCGCTCGAGTGCCGCCTGCGCCGGGCCGATGGCGACTACCTATGGTGGTTGATCCGTGGAGTGCCTTTCCGGGACGCGAGCGGCGCGATCGTCAAATGGTTGGGCACCTGCACGGACATCGACGAGATGAAGCAAGGTGCGGAGAGGAAGCTGCGCGAGGAGCGCTCCCGGTTTGAGTTCAGAGCGCTCGTCGACAACCTCCCCGAGCTCGCGTGGATGGCGCAGCCCGACGGATTCATCGATTTCTACAACCGTCGTTGGTACGCGTATACGGGCACCACGCACGCGGACATGGAGGGTTGGGGCTGGCAATCTGTTCACGACCCTGACGAGCTTCCACGAGTGATGGCGGCGTGGACTAAAAGCATCGCGACGCAGCTTCCCTTTGATCAAACGTTCCCTTTGCGGGGCAAGGACGGCGTGTTCCGCTGGTTTCTTACACGGGTTGCACCCATCTTCGATGACTCAGGCGCCCTCATTCGCTGGGTGGGCCTCAACGTAGACGTCGAGGATCAGCGGCGTGATCAGCAAGCGCTTCTCGAAGCCGAGGAGCGGTTCCGGCTCGTGTTCGAAGGGGCGTCTGTAGGGATGCTCATAGTCAACGCAGGCGGGAGGATTGATCTCGTCAACGCACGAATCGAGGCCCTGTTCGGCTACGCCCGAGAGGAGCTCGTGGGCGAGCGCATCGAGATGCTCCTCCCGATGCGCTTTCGCGAACACCACCCCCAATACCGTCAAGGCTTCTTCGCCAACCCGCGGAGTCGTACGATGGGCGATGGGCGCGACCTATTTGGTCTTCGTAAGGATGGCTCGGAAGTCGCCATCGAGATCGGCCTGAGTGCAATACGAACGCGTGACGGCACCTTCGCCCTAGGATCCGTCGTGGACATTTCGGAGCGAAAGCGCGCAGAGATCGCCCAACAGCAGATCGTCGCTGTCGTCGAGTCCGCCGCGGACGCGATCATCACGCGGGATCTCGAGGGTGTGATCCGGAGTTGGAACCCGGGCGCGACGCGTTTGCTCGGCTATGACGCGGACGAGATGGTAGGCCAAGCAGCGAGGAGGTTGATCCCGGACGACCGGATCGAAGAGGAGGCGCAGGTGCGGGAGCAGATCGCTACGGGGAAGCAGCTCCCCGCCTTCGAGACGGTGCGCAGAAAGAAGGATGGAACGCTAGTGGAGGTCTCGATCACCATGTCCCCCATCCGCGATCGGATGGGAAGCGTCGTCGGCGCTTCCATCATCCAGCGTGATATCACCGACCGTAACCGAGCGGAGCGAGAGAGGAGGCAGCTTGTCCAGCAGCTCCAAGAGCTGAACGTGGACCTCGAGGAACGCGTCCGAGTTCGTACGACCGAGCTATCCAAAACCCTTCGAGAGCGTGAGTCGTTGCTCCGAGAAAAAACGTCGCTACTCCAAGAGATCCATCACCGGGTGAAGAACAACCTCCAGATGATCTCGAGCCTGCTCAACCTCCAGGCTAGACAGATCAAGGACACTGGGACTCGTGCCCTCTTTCGCGAGAGTCAGGGCCGCGTGCGCTCGATCGCACTCCTTCACGAGAGTCTCTACCAGTCCGACGATGTGGGACGGGTTGACATGCAGGGATACGTCGACAAGCTCGTTGCTACGCTGACACGGACGTACAGACAAACTGCTCGCGTCGTCACGGAGATCGATCTGGTCCATCTGCCGGCGGATTTGGCGGTCCCCTGCGGCTTGATCGTGAACGAGCTAGTCACGAATGCACTGAAGCATGCGTTTCCGCACGCTCGCGAGGGCGGTTACGATGAGATTCGCATCGAGATGCGGCGCGTGGAAGACGACCTCGAGCTCGCGGTCAGCGACAACGGCAGTGGCTTTTCAGGCGCAGTCGACCCGACGCGTGCCGAGACAATGGGGCTGACGCTCGTGCGCGATCTGAGCTCCCAGCTCTGCGGCATTGCGGATTTCGTTACGGCGAACGGCACTCGGTGTTCGGTTCGCTTTCCCGCACCGAGGGAAGGAAGTCGCTCATGAGCGCAATCATTCTAGTCGTCGAGGACGAGGCAATCATCGCCAGGGACATCAAGACAACGCTCGAGGGACTCGGATACGTCGTGCTGCCGCCAGTTGCTACGGGCGCGCAGGCGCTAGAAGCGGTCGTTGCTCATCGTCCCGATCTCGTGCTCATGGACATCCGGATTCAGGGAGATCTGGACGGGATCGAGACGGCCGCTCTCATTGGCAAGAACGATCGGACGCCGATCATCTATCTCACGTCGTACTCCGACGACACGACGATCGCACGCGCCACGTTGACAGGCGCCTACGGCTACTTACTCAAGCCTTTTCAAGATCGGGACCTCCGAGCCGCGATTGAGATCGCGCTTCAGAAACGAGAGCTGGAACGACAACTGTCGGAGCGTGAGCGCTGGTTTGCAACAACGCTGAAGTCAATCGGTGACGCTGTCATCGCTACCGACGTCGCCCAGCGCATCACTTTCATGAACATCGTAGCGGAACGTGTCACTGGCTGGACTTCGAGCGACGCGGCCGGTAAGCCGCTCGGGGAAGTAATGCGGCTAGTCGACCAGAACACAGGCGCGCCCGTCGGTTCGCCACTCGAACAAGCATTGGAAAAAGGGTTCGCGGTCGAGCTTCCACTCGCGCTCCTATCTCCCAAGCAAGGCGGTCGGCGATCGATCACCGATTCGGCGGCACCAATCGTCGACGACGCGGGACACACGCTCGGTGGCGTTGTTGTCTTCCGCGACGTGACGGACCGACGCCACCTCGAGGAACGAGTCGCCCGAAGCGAACGCCTCGCGGCTATCGGCACGATGTCCGCCGGGATGGCGCACGAGATCAACAATCCACTGGCCTACGTGCTCTCGAACGTGACGTTCGCAATTGATGAATTGCGCGAGTTGACGGACCACCTGAGTGCACTACCCGGCCCCATGCGCAATCCTTTGCTTTCGCGCGTCGCGGACATTGCGAACGCACTCGGAGACGCTCGCGAGGGCAGCGAGCGCGTAAACCAACTCGCTCATGACATTAAGAAGTTCGCCCGGTTCGAGAAGGCCGAAGCTACTGTGCTCGAGCTGAGCGAGGTTCTCGAGAGCGCGATCCGAATGACGGAGAACATCGTCCGGCACCACGCCCGCGTGCGCCGCCACTACGGCACGACTCCGTTCGTCGAGGCGGCCGAGAGTCAGCTCGGGCAAGTATTCATCAACTTGCTCGTGAACGCGGCGCAAGCCATGAGCGACGGGCAGGTCGACACGAAGGAGATCGTCATCGCGACCCATGCGGACGCGGCTGGGTGGGCGGTCGCTGAGATTCGCGATACCGGCCCCGGCATTCCCCCGGAGACGCTGCAAAGGATCTTCGACCCGTTCTTCACCACCAAGGACGTCGGACAAGGGACCGGGCTGGGGCTCTCCATCGCGCACTCGATCGTTGAGTCGTTGGGGGGCAAGATTTCGGTTGAGAGCCGCGTCGGCAAGGGAACAACATTCCGGGTGGCCTTACCGCCAGCGAAGCACCGCGAGCCGACGGTCACGCCCATTGCGCAGCCCACGTCCGTTCGGCGCGGTCGCGTTCTCCTAATCGACGACGAGGAAGCCGTCGGACGTGTCATGACCCGCGTGCTTCAGCGGGAGCACGACGTCTCGTCCGTGACTGACGCGCGTGAGGCCCTGACCCTCATTGCGGCCGGCGAGGACTTCGACGTCGTGTTCTGCGACATAATGATGCCCGGGATGACAGGGATAGCGTTCTTCGAGTCCCTCGAAAAGAGCAACCCTGAGCTCGCCCGGCGTATCGTCTTCGTCACGGGCGGCGCGTTCACGCAAAGCACGACGGAGTTCTTGGACCGGACCAGCAACCTCACGGTGTCGAAGCCGTTCGACGCCGTCGCGTTAAAACGCATTGTCGCCGACTACATTCGAACCCCCGAAGCCAAGTGACGAGCGCACGAGCTCAACTGTCACCTTCAGATTTGCCCCGGCACGCGCAGGCCAAGGCTACATCGAAATCCGGTGTGCGCGAGCCCTCGCTGCGTCATTTACGCTTCGATCTCGACACCGTCGAAGACGCCAACTGCATTCCGTGTCGAATGCCTTACATCACGAGCATGTTCATGCTTCGCAAGCACGGCGACCGACCTCTGCCAGTGCCCTGAATCGATGAACTTCGCGTTTATCAGCCAGTTCGTCGAGATTCCGGACGATGTGGTTTTCACGGTCGAGTATTCCGTGCGCGCTGCGCAGATGGCCGTCTATGAGCTGCTTGGCGTCGATCGCAAGGTCCCCCCTGTCACACGTCGCGACAAGTCGCTTCGAACGCAATTGGAGGCTTTGATCAAGACAGAGCGGCTCCGCGAGTCCGCGTGCTCGCGGAGTAGGTGCAACGTGTTTCGGGACTTGGTTAGGACGTGACCCTGCAGTTGGACGTGCGGAAAGAAGCACTGTACGCGCGGAGCTCCGCGAGCGAACCACTGAAACGGTCCTCGTCCATATCTGCCCTGCCGGGGATGCCGGAAATTGTGGCCTTGTTGGTGAATTGCCAAAACGTCCACTTCGACCAGCCATGGACCGCAGCCGGCGACCGCGCCCCCCAATTGGCGACCCACAAGTCCGCCTTCGAAGCGATTGTCGAAACATCAGGCAAGGCGTTCCAGAAGCTCGGAGACGTGTACACGATCGGGCGACCGACACTGTCGCTTACGATATCCAACCACGCGCCCACGCTCGCCGCAATCTGCCCAAGCGGAACGCCGTTGACCACCTCCACGTCAAGCACCGGCGGCAGCTCGCCGGGATCGCTCAGCTGAGCGAGAAAGAACCGCGCTTGTGCGGCCGCGTCCTGCTTTGGACGAAAGAAGTGGTACGCGCCGCGAAGCAGGTTGGCTTGCTTGGCACGCGCCCAATGATCGGCGAACGTGTGATCGATCAGCGTCGTGCCCTCGGTCGCCTTGATGAAAGCGAACGCGATGCCCGAAGCGGCGACCTTCGCCCAATCGACGGTAGGTTGATAGCCGGAGAGATCGATGCCCTCAGCGGCCGGCGCATCGACGGCGTCGCGAATGGGAGCATACAACGTCACGCCACGATGCTCAGCGTGGTTTTGAAAATCTGGCGAATGCCATTCTACTCGCGCGAGCACGTTCAGTTGCTCGAACACCTTTGTGACCGTAGTGAACATGGGGTACTTGCCAGGGTCTCGTAGAATCTGGACGGCCCAGGCGGTCATGGCCGGGGTGACGGCCAGCTGCGGCATCAATCGGTAGCCATCGGGGATTGGCGGGTTATTGGGCATCGCGTCACCTACGCCGAACACGCGGACGCGCACCTCGCTCGCCCCGGCTCAGCCGCTGCCGACAATAAATTAGACGAGCTGAGTCTCCCAAGAATACCGAGCGCGATAGGGCGGCACGCACCACACGACACCGACCCGTCTTAGGCTCGGCGAGCAGGTGGCACGGCCTGCGGTGCGTGCTGGTACGTTGGCCAATCAACCCCAAGCCCGTCGATCCATACTCGGATGCCGGTTTTACCCTACAGGCGCGGTCGAGCGCGGTTGTGCCCTTCCGATGTCTTTATTGTCGGGCGGCGGGATCAGAGCACGCCTTGGACGAACATTCTGCGCGCGCCCTGATCCGCTACCGCGCAGGTTCTAACCCTCGTCGAGGTGGGTCGGCGCCGGCTCACACGCGTCACGTATATCCGCGATGCACTCGAGCCGCTCCGCCTTGCAAGCGAGCCGAGCCATGCTCGCCAGCACGCCGGCTGAGTGCGTCTTGACGATGGCTGCCACCTGCCGCAGCAGCTCCGGGCCGGCCGTGGCCGGCAGTTCCCCTACCCGGTCGCCCAGAGCAGCGGCGATCAGCCGCAAATTCTCCGCCCCGGCATACAGTTCCCCAGTTGTTTTCCGCACTTGATATTGGATCGAGTCGGTATTCAGCGATAGCGTCGCGTCCGTCATGGAAGCTAACTCCTTCCGTGGCCAGGGGTCCGGCTGTTAGCGCAGCGCGGGCCCCACTCTGTGGTTACTTTTTTGGTTTAGGTCGTTTGGGTTTCGTCCCCTGCTCGGTCCCAACACCCAGCTGCGCCGCATACGCACGCACGGCGCGCCGCACGATGTCCGAGCGCTTGAGCCGTTCAAACTGCTCGAGCGCTTCGAGAATCGCCAAATCGTCGGGCGGGAATTTGACGCAGACGGTGGTGGTCGGGTCGACCATGGGATGGAAGACATTGTATTACCAAATTTTCCATGGGCAAGCGCCTTCTGCGCAGACGAAAACCGCCGCAACTATGGAGACTGGGTGCCGACCTCGCCCGAACGAGCGAGCGGCCCACGGCTACGCGCCCCCCGATCGCCAACACCTTGCGCGTCCCTTCAGCACTTGGTCATGGCTCGCCCGCGCATTCGGCGATACCTTATTGCCGGCAACTGCAAGTCAGACCTGGAAGGTAGCGACGTGGCTCGATCGAAGACGCCAAAATTCGCCTCGCGACATCAGCCAACGTGGAGGGCGGCGAAGCTCGTGAGGTTCGACCGCAATCGGGCGGAAGGGTTGGCGCATCGTGGCTGAGAACGAACTGGACCTGCCGTCATTGGTCGCCGCCGTCCTGAGCGTCCACGAACGCTGCGCCGCCCAGGCCAGTCGTGCTGTAAATGTAAACCTCACCCTGCGCAATTGGCTGATCGGCGCGTACCTGCATGAGTACGAGCTCCGGGGTGCCGACCGAGCGCGTTACGGCGACGGGCTGTTCATTGAGCTGGCAGACCGGCTCTCGAAGGCGAACATCAGCAACTGCGGAAAACGGCAGCTTTACCGCTACGCCCGCTTCTACAGGCTGTACCCCGAGATTGTGGGTACGCTGTCCCCACAATTGGCCGGCCTCGCCCCGCCCGGGCTGGAGAAAGTGGGAACACCGTCCGCACTATTGCGGACCGACCCAAAAGAGCTGATCAGCCGGCTTTCGTACAGCCACATCGAACAACTGGTCGAGCTGGAGGAGGACGCCGAGCGCTGCTTTTACGAAGCCGAGTCTCTACGAACCGGCTGGTCCGTTCGCGAGCTCAAGCGCCAAATCGGCGCGCTCTACTTCCAACGCTCGGGCCTCTCGAAGGATCCAGAGCAGCTAGCCGAACTCACGCGAGCCAGCGCCGAATCCGCGTCCCCTGGGCTCAGCATTCGCGATCCATACATCTTCGAGTTCCTGGGCGTGAAGGCCAAGGAGGTGATGGCCGAGTCGGACCTTGAAGACGCACTGCTCGACAAGCTGCAAGAGTTCCTGCTCGAGCTCGGTCACGGCTTCTGCTTCGAAGCTCGACAGAAGCGCATCTTGATCGGCGACACGCACGGCTTCGTCGACCTGGTCTTCTACCACCGCATCCTGAAGTGCCACGTCTTGCTTGAGCTGAAAGTTGCCGCCTTCAGCCACGAGCACCTCGGCCAGCTCAACACCTACGTCAGCTGGTACAAGCGCAACATGATGACCCCCGGCGACAACCCGCCCGTCGGGCTGCTGCTCTGCACGCGCAAAGACCACACCCTGGTCGAGTACGCCCTCGCCGATCTGCCGAACCAGATCTTCGTCTCGAAGTATCAGCTCGAACTGCCGAGCAAGGAGCAGATTCAGGAGTTTATCGACGCGCAGATTGGCGCAACTGAGCGCAGCTAATGACGATCGCGGCCCCGCTCACACCTATCGCCCTCGACGAGCCCAACACCTGGCCGAGCGCTGTTCGCGCGTTGCTTGCGGAAGGCGCCGAGGTTCTTCGAGCGCACGCCGTGTTCGAAAGTACAAGGTACACCGCCAATCCGAAGAGATCGGAGCGCGACGCGCAGGCGGTTCAAAATCCATTCGAGGCGGGGCGCAAGCAATTGCTTGACCGAATCGATCAAGCATTGGCGGACTCAAGCATACTCGCATACCACTGTACCCGCTTCACCGAGGACGAACTCCAAGCGGTGCGTACGCAAGGATTGATTGCATTGAACGCGGAGGGCATGTTCGAGCGGCTCGCGCGCCGCGTTCAAGCAGGGGACCTGGCGCAAGCCGACGCGACTCGGATGCTTGAGCGTTTCAAGACCACAACGGCGGATCATCCTGAAACGCGACTAAAAAAGGTTTGGGCCGCGCCCAGCAAGGGAGCGCTGCTTGATGAGGGTGGCCTCGCGACGCCACTCACCTACTGGGGCGGCGAGGCCATCCTCTCGCTAACCCACCCAGACAGACATGTTTTGGCAGGCATTGGAACAGCGTGCATCGTGGAGTTTTCAGCGCCTGTATCAAAGTTGTGCTTCTCCTTGGCTAAATCGCTCGCGGCGTTCACATTGCATCAAGACGATAACGCTGATGCGGAGCTGTGCGATATCTGCGTCGAAGGATCCATCGCTGGTGCCGACGTGCGCCGCATCGTCCGGCGGAGTGACGCTGAGTTCGAGACCATGACGGGCTGCCTGACTTGGGGAGTCGCAGTCACTTGAAGATCTCGCCGATGGACGCGCAAGCACAGGGGCAGGCAAAAACGAAGGGGGAATCCGCCGGTGTGCGCCGCACCTATCCAAGGAGACTGAGGTCGCTCGATAACAGGCTATGGGATGCTCGCGAATACCTCAGGTCCCGTCTTTCTCTCCTTGAGCCGACAGAGACTTCGTTCGCGCCTGAGCCGGGGAGCGCCGATGCAGCGCGTGCCTGGGCAGCTGACGAGCTGATTCTAAAACTGATCCAGCATGCCGAGCTTGGCCCCGATCCACGTGGACTTCCCAATGGCGAGCGCGAGCTCAAGAAATTCCTGGCTAAACATCCGGAACCGTCCGTTTCATGGGACAGGCTGGTCGAAGAGCGATGGGTTCGCGTGATTTGGGGCCGTTGGCATGCACCCTACCAACTTCAGACTACGCCCCGCACCGATCAGCCAGTTGCGGGTCAGAATCTCATCCTGGCCCTTGCACATCTACGCATCGCCGCACGACAGCCGCGTGCGTTCGTCGTCCCGAACGCAGAACGCTTGATCGAGGGTCATCGCTTGGCACACAGCTCAACGCCGCCCTTGGAGACGCTGATCAGCGATGGATTGCTCACGGTGCAAGGCGACGAAATCCATCTCGCCGCGCGCTCGTCTGTTCTTGTGGGCTGTGGCGAGTGGTTGGCAGCGCGGCTTTGGGATCGCATCGAAGCCGGGCCCCCCGATTCCAAGCGCTTAGGCTGGTGGCGAGATCGCATCTTCGGTCTGGGGGTGCGCTGGTACACCTTCGGCGAACAACTCGGGACGGCAGCTAGGGACTCCTTCCTGGAGCTCGCTTGGAAGCAGATCCTCGAAGATCCCGACTTGATTGGGTGGGATCAGGAACGAGTCGCATTCGCTGCGTACATAGCGGCTAGCGCTGGAATTGGATCGCTTCAAAGCGGGCTAGACGTGGTTGAAGAGTTCGATTCCGACGAGCCTGTTGCCCGCATGCGGTGGCTCTCGTTGTCCGGACACAACAACAACCAGGAAGAACGCGACGAACTGGACGCGCTGATCTCCGTCGTCTTTCGCTGGCGCACAGCCTTTCGGTCGCCCACTCCGTTTGAGTCATGGATTGAGCGATTCGTCGAAGCTGTCGCGACGCGGCCGCACCTGCTAACGGCAATGAACTCTGCCGTCGGACGTTCGCCGGTGATCGCTGCAGATCTCCTCCTCGTACCGACGGCCGCCGCCTTTGGTGTATGTGCGCTCGCAACGCGGATGAAGCGCAGTCCCGCGGGTTGCGATCAAGACGTTCGAGCGGACGACGACCGCAACATCGAACAAATGGTATGGCGACTGGTTGCCGAATGTGCCGCATCTTCTATCCACAAGCTACCGAGTGCCCAGACAGCATCTCAGATCACTTCGCTGCTGGTGCATTTTGCTGGCTTGGCATCGCCGAATGCATATGACGTGCTTGGTCGTCACGCTACGCTCGTTGAGCGCAACCGGGCACTGCGTGAAGCGCTCGTGCGCTGGCCTGCAGAGCGCGCGGGAAATGTGTTGCCGTTCGATCTGATTGGAGCCGAGGTGGTGAACCGGTTGTCAGCGGACCTCGACGAAGCCAAGGTTCCGTTAGAGTGCATCGAATTCGATGTTCTCGCGTGGTTAACAGCATTCGGCTGCGATGGGCACGCTCCGTGGCGAGAGTCCGCGGCACGTGCCGTAGTCCGCGCGTACTGCCACTCGTTGCAGGTATCAAGCAACCGATTCAAGGACTTGCCTATCGACGCCAACACCTGGATCAGAATCGCACGCCTGACGCTCAGCCTCGAAGGCGACATTTGGCCCCAGCTCATCGAGGGCGACGAGTTCGGACCCGCAATGCCGCATTCTGCGTCCCCCTATGTCGAACAACGTTCTCTCGTGCATCGTGTGCGGGCTCACCTACTCGTGTTGTCTATTATCGTGGGCAATTGGGAACGCATTCAGCCGCGGCAACCGGTCCCTGAATCGGTGCAGCTCCGAATAGTAGCCTTGCTGCAGCGCTGGTTGACATCCGATGAATCGACTCCGCGCCCCTCCGTGATCGAGGCCGACGTCGACATCGAATTCTCGCCCCTGCCGCGCGCCCAATCGTTGCTCGTCTCGCTCGCACAAGCTCTCCCCATGCTCGACTCGCCGCGGCGTACAGTCGTCCGCGACCTATTGCTGGCGGCGATGACAGAGGTCCGCCAGCTTGCGACTTTTGTCCAAGCGCTCGCTGACGGCCCGGACAAGGACGCGGCTCGCCAAAAGTTGCGCGAGCAGGAAGTGCTGGAGGGATCCGACGACATCAACAACTTCGTTCAGGTTCAGCGTTCGGTGGACGCCCTGCTCGACGCGGAGGAGCCCGGGCGCGCTGCTTCTTGGCTCAAGATTTGGGCAGACAAAGCGCGAAAGCGGCGCGTGGAAGGTTGGGAAAGATGGGAGGTCGCGGCGATTCAGCGCATACGGCTCGCGCGAGGGGAATTCGAGGTCGCGGCCAACGCAGAAGTCCCCGAATGGGCAAAGAACGATTTCGAGGCAGAGAGAACGAACAACTTCTTCCGCGGAGTCGCCCTGCTGCGAACAGATCCGCCAAGATGCGAGGAAGCGGCGGCAATCTACCAGCAGCTCGTATTAGACGCGCCGCAACGCCCCGCGTACGCTGTAAATCTATTCGCCGCGCGCACGCAATTGGCAACCCAGGGCCGGGACGATGTCGAGCCCGCGCCGGACGAGGACGACGACCTTAGAGCACTGCTCGCGGATGGCGAATCATTGCTCTCTGCCTTTTCTGCTGAACAAAGGGCGGCAGTCGAACAAACGTACCAGGTCAACCGCCTCTACATTTTTCATCGTCTACACGATTGGTCTTCGCTCCTCGAGGCCTACCAATCCCTGCCCAAGCCCCTCCAAAGCGACCCCACGTTGGCGTCGTATGCAGCGCGCGCCTTTGAACGCCGCGACCAGCCCGCTCTCGGGCAGGCACTCTTGGCAGACCTCGGGCTCGCGCACCAGGAACCGGCAGCGCCCCCGGCTGGTACGGAACGCCTGGACTCCACCCGAGCCGCGTACCAAACCATTCTGGAGCTACCGAGACTCACACCTGTCGAGCAGGGCAAGATATGGTGGGGCAAACCACTGCCAGAAGGTCTCACCGATGCCGTTGTGGAGGTGTGTATGGCTCTAGCCGGCATTGCGCCAGCGTTGGCCGTTCCGACGAAGGGGTCCTCTGGAACTAGAATCCACGAGGAGGACCGCGTCACCAAGCTGATCGCGGAACTACTTCGTCAGCAGCTGGCGAGATTGGGCTGGAGTGTGCACTCGCAGGAGCACGGTGGCTACACGGCGAAGGATCCATCGGAGGGCCGTGCCGGGATCGGTGAAATTGACTTGGAGGTCAGGTCGGGGTCCGATCGCATCATCGTCGGCGAGGCTGTTCTTGTTCAGAGTTTCAAGAGTGCGTACATCAAGAAGCATTATCAAAAGCTGTTCGGGTACGCGCCCTCGGGAACGCTGTTGGTCGCCATGATCTGGAGCTACAGTCAGAACCCGGGCGACGTTTGGCAGCGGTACTTGCGGGAGATCGTGGAGAAGGAAGCACCACCGCAGTTCGAGTTCCTGGGGTGGCTCCTACCCGAAACCGGGCCCTTTTCCGATGTCTGGCATGCGGTCTCTGAACATTCCCATCCCGTGACTGGCAAGTGTCGGGTCGTGCACACTCTAGCTGACCTGCAACAGCATGCCCAAAGATCAGTTGGCGCCAGCGCACGCCGCGCAGCAGGGACTGCTGCGCGAAGAGCAAGCAAGCGGCGCAGCGCGGGCGCAAAATGAGCGACAGCAAGTTAGAAGTGCTCCACTCGCCATCACCATCTATTGTTCGCGCGCGGGGGCGAGACAAGTTCAACTTGACGGCACGGATGGACGCGCCGCTCTGCGCAAAGAGAAGGTGATAGCGGTTCATGCTCGACGAACCATCCCCCGGCCGACTCGAAACCGGGCAACACCTGCGATCTGAGGAAAGCTTCGGTTACGATATCGCTTTGTGTTCGTGAACGTCCGAACGCGAGAGTAGTTGATTCGAGCGCGCGCCCGCGTCCGCGGCCCTGGCCGACTCGGGCGTCAGCACGGAGCTCTAGGGGCAGAGATGCCCGCGAGCTATGCAAAACGTGATCGCCCTGAATAGTCGATCCAGCCGGACTTAGGGCATTCTCAAACATGCCTAGCCGGGCGCTCAGACGGGGGTTTGCAATTTGAAATCGCGGGGGACCTTGTATGCTCCCACGATGACCCCTCCTGGGTGGTACAGCGATCCACAGAATCAGGCGTTCGTCCGTTGGTGGACTGGGGAGGCGTGGACAGAGCACACCAAGCTCGCTGGTGCCACCCCGTCCCCTCCCTTTGTACAACAAGCGCCGGCGCCCCCAGTTGCTCCGAACCCGGCCGAGGCGCACCTGGGTCATGGACCTGGCAATCTTATCCATCAGCAGATTCAGGCGGCAGAGGCGCGCCTCAATGCGATTCGCGGGGAGCTGGAGTCAGTCGAGGAGTCGATCGAAATCCAATCGTTTGGCTTTTATCGTCCACGCTACGGGTTCCAGTCCTCCGACAAATACTCCGAACGGCTCAAGGAGATTCGCGACCAGCAAAAATCGCTCATCAAGTCGGGCGAAGCAACGTTTTGCGACACCAAGTGGGTTGTCAGTGGCAGTGAGGCCGAAGGGCGAAAGATGATCCAGCGCCTGGCGAAGTTGATGCTTCGGGCGTTCAACGGCGAATGCGACGCTGCGATCGCCAAGGCGCGCTACGACAACGTCGTGATGCTGGAGCAGCGCATCACCAAGTCGTGCGAGGAGGTCAACAAGCTCGGCCATTCCAATCGAATCACGATCACGACCAACTACTACGAACTTAAGCTCGCCGAGCTTCACCTAGTGCACGAGCACCGCGAGAAGCTGCAAGAGGAGAAGGAAGAGCAACGGCAGATCCGCGAGCAAATGCGCGACGACCAGAAAGCGCGTGACGAGATCGAGCGCGCGCAAGCGGAGGCTGAGCAGGAGGAGCAACGCTATGAGAAGGCCCTAGCCAAGGCCAGAGCGGACCTCGATCAGGCGACCGACAAGCAACACGACAGGCTTGAAGCTCTCGTCACGAAGCTAGAAACCGAGCTCAAGGACGCCATCGACCGCAAAGCCAAGGCAATCGCGCGGGCGCAACTCACAAAGTCAGGGCACGTTTATGTGCTCTCGAACATCGGTTCATTCGGCGACGGCGTCTACAAAATCGGGCTGACACGGCGGCTCGATCCCCTCGAGCGGATCGACGAACTCGGCAGCGCGTCCGTTCCGTTCGCCTTCGACGTGCACGCCATCATCTACTCTGCCGACGCGCCCGCGCTCGAACATGCGTTGCACAAGGAGTTTTTCGAACGCCGCGTCAACCTAGTGAACCATCGCAAGGAGTATTTTCGCGTCTCGCTCGAGGATATTCGCGCCGCCGTCGAGAAACATCACGGCCTCATTAGCTTCGTCCTCACACCCGAGGCCGAAGAATGGCGAAAGACTCGGTCAATCATCGAGGCACCGACACCGTAGCTCTGGCGCCCACGCGATCTACGTCGAAATCCATTGCTCTTGAGTCGAAATGGGTGCCACGGCCTCGAAGCCTGTCGTCTTCTTAAACTTCATCCGATGCGGAAAGTTCTTCATGGACTCGGACGGGTCAATATTATTCAGGTTCAGCTTACTCAGCGTTTCTCTGGCGAAATGAACCGCGAGGAATGTTGACAGCTCGTGATGCCCCGTGCTCGGGTTAGTTCGAACAGCGCCGACGTTTACGATCGCCCGATCGATAGGAAGCACCGCGAACGTCTCATGCGCAATCCGTATGGCGGCCGAGCAGACGAAATCTTGGTACAAGCTCCAATAGCGGGTCGCTGGCATGGCCTTCGTCGTTAACTTGCCGGTGGCACTCAGCTTCACCTCTTCGGCCGGCACGACTTCAGCGTCGGACAACTGACACATGACGGCTACCACATCGGCCTCCGTAACGGCGATCCGCGTCTGTATTTGGAACTCCGCGACCTCTTCAAATGCCGAAGCGTGCGCCAGCGCTTCGGGGTAGGAGGACGGGTCGCGTGAGAGAATTCGCATCGCCAGGGCTCTGCGCTGGTTCCAAAGTTCGAGTTCGCGCTGATGCTGTTCGATGGCTTGTTCATGTTCTGCTTGATCAGCGGCACGCCCACGAACTACGTCGACCTCGAGTGACACCGTACGCTTTTTGGCGCCACCGAAAAGCTTGTCGAAGAAGCCGGGCGAGTAAGAGCGAAGGGCCTCGCTGGCCACAAGTTCATTGCGACTACCGAGCTGTGGAGCCGGCGGAGCCGAAGCGCTGGCGAACCCGTTCCAGTCCCAGACGTCGCCCCAATCCTTGTGCAGCGAGACAAGAAGTTCCAGGTAGTTCTCGAATTGCTCAAATTGATGAGCCGCCTGGGCCTTTTCAGTCTGCTTCGCCAATTCCTTCTGGGAGATTTGCAATTCGCGGTGTCGCTGCATCGCCGCACGCTCAGCTTGGCGCTGCCCACGCTCCATGTTCCGATGGCGGCGTCCCGCCTCGCGATTCCGCCGCCGCGCGTCCGCCTCTATCGCCCGTGCAAATTGCCGCCAAGTCATGACCGCGAACGCTATCAGGCGATCCGCGTGTGGTCACCGCGGAAAGAATGAAGACGGGATAACACGCGACCCGGAAAGCCCAGCCGCACAGCGCCGTCAAGCGTGCCCGTGCCGAGTTGAGCCCGGGCGCCCGGCCATGAATTGGCGTCGGGCGTAAGGCCCACGACAGACACCCGCTCCAGTGGAGGTCTGGGACCAGGCCCGGCGTCGGTCACGACGATCACGAATCGAATCGATGCCCTCTGGCCCAGGCGATGTCAGCGAGAACGCTCGCCGCAGCGAGCGGCAGCCGAGCGCGCGGGAGGCTCTCGAGCGTACGCGCTCGCTGTCGAAGGGTTCCGTGGGCGCAAGGGCCTCGTCGGTGACAATCACGCGCACTTCGGCGCCCTGCGCGCTCCAGCAGCTGGACGCACGCCGGAAGCTCAATTTTGCCGTCCTTTAAATGCGCCGACCACTTCCATGTCCAAGCGTATCACTTGCCCGCCCCGGTCGACTTTTCGGCCTACGAGACTGGCACAGCCAACGCCGCTACTGGGTGGATCACTGGATCACCGCTCCGCCGCTGGAAGTGGCTCACCAACTGACCGCCGGCCACACACGCTTAGTGCCGGTCACGGTTAGTGCTAGTCAGAGGATGTTTTGGAGACCTTATGCGCTGGCTAGTGAATTCAAACGGGCAAACGTCGGGACCGATGGAAGAGGCGATGCTCGCGGCGCTCGTCCACGCCGGGCAAATCGCGGATGACGCAATGGTGCGGAAAGAGGCCGAAGGTTCTTGGCAGCCGATCGCAGGGACGCATTTAATGGCCCCGAAGACGAAGCCGCCGAGTCTGCCAGCTGCTCCGAAAACGCCTACAGCGGGCAGCGACGCGCTCGGCTACGTGATTCTCGCGATCCCATTCTTCTCTGGCCTACTGGTGTGGCTGTGGATCGCTAACCTGAATATTCTCCAAGATCCTAGCGGGACACTCTGGGCCCTGACGTTGGCTACGATTGGCGCTACGGCGCTCCTAATGAGCGTTGAGGCCTCGCAGCTCGCCATGGGAACGTGCAAGGATTCGCACGGAAAGATAGGGACCGGACCTGTCGCATGGTTCTTGGCAGCATGTCTCATGTGGCTCATTGCCTTTCCTTGGTATCTTGCGCAGAGGGGCCGCTACGGTCGTAAGTCACTGACCGTTGGCGGAATTTTTGTGGCGCTCTTTTTCATTGGGAGCGCCGCGACCGTCGGAGGCGCAATCGGTGCCCAGAAGACGCGGATCGCTAGCGCATTCACGGGGAACGCCGCGAGTCTTACGAACCTAAATGAACAACCGGTGGCGACGCCGCAGCCTCCGGGGCTGTCGCAGCTGTCTCCCCAGGAGCAAAGCGAATCGGCGCGTCTTCAGGCATTCATCGACTGGCACATCAAGAACAGCGCTGATCTAGTTGCGACGATCCTGCCGGCCAATCGCGCGTGCTACGACAAGAGCGACGGAGAACTATTCGGCACGTGCACTGGCATGCACATTCTCAGCAACGGCGCAGACTCTTACTCCTTGAACTGGATCAAGGCGAGGCCACAAGTAACGCTCGCGAACTACTCTACGAATCATGCACTCAACCTTGACTGCGCTGGACTAAGCACGACGGAAGTCCGCCATTTCGATCACAAGTGGCTTCAGCTAGTTTCCTTCAATCAAGTGTGCTCGGGCGGGCACTGGGGCTATTTGATCGAACACTATACTGCGCCGAGCCAAAGTACCAAGGTTACGATCTATAGCGCCGACTATCCGAAGTACGACAAACCGTTTGGTCGCGTGTTGCTCGGTGGTGACTAGATCAACCTGCGGCACGCCACTTCTCGCCGTGTGCGAACGTTTGATCCAATCAGGGCCCGACTACTCGACCCCTAGGTCTTCGCGCGGCCGCTGGAACTTGGCCAATTTCCGTTGTCGCCTCACCAATGCCCGCACCGAGCACCCGAAGGAGCGCCGCGTCTAATCCCCGGAGCCACGAGACCGCGGGCGGGAGACGGCGATTTCACGCGGTGGGCGGGGGTGAAACCGCCAATGAGGGTCGTTCGGAGCGTCTTGAGCTCGGGGACGGACGAGAGCGCCCCCAGGTCTCCGTGAAGCGCGTCAGAGCCTTGCCTTCCCCGCCGCACCGGTTGCAGCGACTGAAAAACGAAGCCGTCCAGCGCAGCCGCGGTTTCCGCCCGACTGGCGCGGCAGTCACCCTTGCCGCCGGTCGCGCCGCGGTGCAAGATACGCAAATCAGCGGAGAAGCATGGGACGACAATGACAAAGCCCGAGCCGACGACCTTCGGCAGCCACATTGCGAGCGCGCGAAAGAAGATCCCGCTCAGTCAGAAGCAACTTGCGGAACGAATTTTGCGCGATGAAGATGGCCAGCCCATCTCGCCGCAGTACGTCAACGACATTGAACGTGATCGGCGCAGTCCCACCTCGGACAACCTAATCCAACAGTTCGCCAAGGTGCTGAAGATTGACGCCGACTACCTGCACTACCTCGCCGGCAAGCTACCGGAAGAAATACGGGCCAAAAATCTATCGGAGGACGCCGTAAAGGCGGCGTTCACTGCGTTTCGAAAGCCAGTCAAGAAGTAACGCCCCATGGTGACTTACATTCGCGACCAAACGGGCCGGTTTCCCCAACGCCCGCACTACAAGCCCGAAGAGCTCGATCGTGAATGTGAATCGATCATCGGCAAGTTCCTCAAAGAACTTCGCGGCAGTGTTCAATACCCGGTCCAAACCGAAGACCTGAAGACGCTCATCGAGCGCGATACCGCAGACCTCGACGTGTACGCCGACTTGTCGATCTACGGGAACGACGTCGAAGGGGTCACCGAGTTCAACTCCGGCAAAAAGCCCTCGGTAAAGATTGCGTCTCATCTGACGGAAGATGAGCGACGCGAAAATCGGCTACGCACTACGCTGACCCACGAGTACGGGCACGTCCGGTTTCACGGCTACCTGTTCGAGGTTGAGGCGCCCCAGGTTAGCCTGCTGAAGCAGCAGGCTGACCGCAACAAGATCATCTGCAAGCGTGATTCGATGCTCAACGCGGCGAACACGGACTGGATGGAGTGGCAGGCCGGCTACGCCTGCGGTGCGTTGTTGATGCCGAAGACGGCCGTCGTGGCCACGTGCCGGGCCTATGTTGAAAAGCACAAGGTTTACGGGACCATTTCGCTACAGACCGCGCATGGGGCCTCCCTCGTCGCCAGCGTTACCGAAGCCTTCCAGGTTTCGGGCGACGCGGCGCGAGTTCGTCTCCTGAAGCTCGGCCTCGTCACCGAAGGCCCGCCCAACCGCACGCTTTTTAGCTGAACCGGGGACCGCGGCCCCGCTCTTGCGCTCCGCTCATCCTGAGCTACGCTAATCAGCGTATCGGCGGATAAGCGGTTTCGCGATGTCGCACCTCGCTACCCCGAAAGTATCTCTGGAAGGAGCGAGCCTCGATGTCATCCGCACACCACGAACTGCCCAAAGGCGTTCACCGTTCCATCAAGCTTCCGTCGCCCGAACTCGGCGAGCTTTGGGACTCGATTATCTTGGACCCAGCGATCAAGGACCAGCTGCTCGGTCAGGCCATCGTTAACTTCACGGTTCGCCAATCGGTCTCGCGGACGGTGCTGCCGCTGCACGGAACTATTCTTCTCGTCGGACCTCCCGGTACCGGTAAGACGTCGCTCGCTCGCGGTCTCGCGCACAAGACCGCGGAGTGCTTCGGGCGTGCTCCCTTTCGGCTGCTCGAGATTGACCCACACGCCCTCGGCAGCTCGATGATGGGCAAGACCCAGAAGGCCGTCTCAGATCTTTTCGCGCAGTCCATCGCGGAGACGGCGACCTCCGGCGCCACCATCGTCCTTCTCGACGAGGTCGAGACGCTCGCCGCCGATCGCAGCAAGCTCAGTCTGCAAGCGAACCCGGTCGACGTACATCGGGCGACGGATGCGGTGCTCGTTCAGCTGGACCTGCTGGCGGAAACCCACAAGAACTTGCTCTTCATCGCCACCAGCAACTTCCCCGAAGCCGTCGATTCAGCGTTCACGTCCAGGTGTGACCTGGTCATGGAGATTCCGCCTCCCGGTGAAAAAGCTTGCGAGCAAATCCTTCGGTCTTGTCTGCAGGGCCTCTCGACGACGTTCAGCGCGTTGGGCAAGCTACCGGATGCACGCGGCTTCGACGCCGTGGTTCGCGAAGTCCACGGCCTGGACGGTCGCGCGATTCGCAAGGTCGTCGCAAGCGCGCTATCGCGGCGCAAAGAGGTGGCTGCGAAGCCTGACATGCTGAGCCTCGATGACCTGCTCGCTGCCGCCAAGGCCGCCAAGGCGGTTCGCGCCGTCGCGAAGGGGACGCGATGACCACCGTCGCGAGCCGCGTCGTGCGGAGCTCCCCGCATCGGGACACGCCAGCAACCTGGCAGGTCATCGTTGATCTGCTGACGCAAGGCGCGTCGAGCGCAGCCAGAACGGAACTCATGGCGGTGGACGGCGTCGTTAGCGCAGTCATCGCGGAGCGCGCGCCGAAGGACGCGGCGATCGTCGTCACCTGTAACGGCCCGCGCACGAGGATCTACTGCCTCTACGACGAGGACGCCATCGAAGGCTCCGACGCAAAGGAGGACAGTCTCGGCTACGACCCGCTCGCCGGCGATTGGAGTATTTCGATCCCGTGCCCAGCGGATGACCTGGCGTGGGTCCAACGATCACTGAAGGCAAAGAGCACCCGGGTCACGGCGCGGGACTTGAGCTCGAAGCTCGGTGATGACGACGCCGCGTCATCGAAGGCCCAAGACACGGCGTTGACCCTCGATCTCGGAAAGTTTCTCAAATCATGAGCGCTGTTGCTGTCTATTCCTACACCCAATCCGTGACCTACGTCGCGGACAACATCCTCAAGAGCTTGAAGGACATCATCCTGCTCAGCGGGCTCGACCCCGACAAGCTGGTCGGCGACTGGGTGGTCCTGGTGCGCGGCGTCAGCACGTGGATCGAGTCCAAGCACCTCGAAACCGTCACGCTCGAGATTTACGACCCGTCGTCCAACAAGTTGGTTACGCGGTGGGACGTATCCGTTTCGTACTCCTGGAGCTTCGACGCGGGCAGCTTCTGGACCGATACCGACCAGCTTCGATACGCCATCAAGAAGGCAGGCCTGGTGCCGGCACAGGCGGACTATCGGGTCGTCGTCAGCAACAAGGATGGCCGGCCGAATGTCGAGGGCTGGTCCAAATGCACCTTGCGATCGACCGACGGCATGGTGCGCCAAAGCCTGGGCGCCACCGTCGAACACAACGGCCTGAGCGCCAACGCCGCGTATTGGAGGACCGCCTAATGCTGACCATCGATGAGGCATTTCGCAAATTCAAGAGCCGCCTTGAACTCAAGGAGAAGGAGCAAAAAAACGCGAGTGACCGCCACACGGAAGTGCGCGAGTACATCCGCACCAAGTTTGCGATCGACCGCGATTTTCTGACCGGCTCCTACAAGCGCCACACAAAGACGAAGCCGCTGAAGGACATCGACATCTTCTTCGAGATGAAGGAGGCGGAACGTCACTATCGCGACAAAGCTGCGGGCGTGGTTCTCGACGCCTACAAGGCAGCGCTTGTCGCCAAATACGGCGAGAAGGCCGTTCGGCGACAAACCCGGTCAGTCAACGTCGACTTCGGCGTCGACGTGAAAGAAGAGGACAAGACCGACTACAAGATTTTGAGCGTTGACGTCGTGCCCGCGTTCGCGTGCGGAAACGACTACGAGATTCCGGACGGCGACACCGGCAAATGGATCAAGACCAATCCGGAGAAGCACGCGGAGAAAGCCACGCAGGCCCATCAAGCCTACAGTAACGAGTGGAAGGGCTTGGTGCGCATGGCGAAGTACTGGAACAACAACCCGAAGCACGGGGAGAAGCCGGTCAAGCCGTCCTTTCTCATCGAAGTCATGGCTTTGCAGTGTCTTCACGGCGGATGGGGCGGTGCGTTCGATCGAGAGATGCAGGGCTTCTTCGCAACGATGGCCGATCGCATCGGCGACGTCTGGCCCGATCCTGCCGGACTCGGGCCTCCGATTAGCAAGGCGATGGATTCGCAGCGTGTGCCCCGAGCCCGCACCGCGCTGGCGCAGGCGGCGCGGCAGGCTGACCTCGCGATCAACCACGTGCGTCAGGGCCGCAACGGAGAAGCGCTGAAAGTTTGGCGCGAGCTTTTTGGTCCGATGTTTCCTTTGAGCTAACCCGATGACCCAAGCCGTTGTAACCCGCCGTGATGGGGATACCTTCCAAGCGCGCATGTTCTGGCTGAAGGCCGCACGCCTGCTGGACGAACATGGCTGCATTGTTCGCGTCGGTTTCGAGCACGGCCCGAAGGGCTTCGATGACGTGTGGGTTGAGTACGAGCCTGACCGCGCCCCGCAGGACCAGTTCGGAAATGCGCTTCACGTTGAGCGCATGCAGTGCAAATGGCACGCGACGCCCGGGACGTTCACTCACCAAGCACTGATCGATCCCGCCTACGTCAACGCAACCTCCGCATCGCTGCTGCAGCGCGCGTTGGGGGCCTTTCGAGCCGATCGTTCGAGTGGTCACGCGACACGTCTGTCCCTCGTGACAAACCACATGGTCGATCAGGCCGACACGCTGTCGAAATACATTCGCTCGAAGTGCCTCACGCTGGATCTCGATGGCCTCTTCAGCGGAAAAACGACTCGCAGTGCCACTGGTCAGATTCGCAAGGCGTGGTGCGACCACCTACAAGTTGACGAGGACGAGCTGCGAGAGTTGTGCGCGAGTCTGAGCTTCAATTCCACGCGCGAATCGCTGGACGCGCTGCGCGAAATGCTGGACGACGCATGTCGACTGAACGGGCTGGTGCGCCCTGAGCCGAATGCCAGCACCACAGTCTACGACTCGAATATTTTTGAGTGGGTCGGCCAACGCCGCACCGTCTTCGATCGGAAGACGTTCAAAGAAAAATGTGCCCAAGAAGGTCTTCTCGCGGCCCCAAGCAAGACGGTATCGCTCTACGGTATTAAGTCGTTCGAGCACCCGCTCGACCGTTTGGAAGACCGGTGCCAGGACGTCCTCAATCTGGTCCCCGAGTTCAATGATCGCTTGATTCGCGACGACGAGGCGTGGCGCTCGTCGCTCGTACCGAGATTGCAGAAGTTTCTGGCTGGGGTGCCGGCGCCGGATGGCCGCATGCGACTCGCCATCGAGGTGCACGCCACGCTCGCGTTTGCAGCCGGCGCGGTCTTGAACACGAAGTCCGGCCGGGTTGTTGAGCTCGAGCAGCGGTCGCCGACGCGGCAGCTGTGGGCGCATGACGATCGACCGTTGACGCCTGATTTACCGAGCTGGGAGTACGTAGAACACGAACTGGATTCGAACGGCGTAGGCACCGCGTGCGCCATTAGCGTCACTCGAGACACGGAAGCTGCCGTGAGACGCTATATCTCGCAAAGTGGGCCAAGGATTCGCCGCCTGATCCTTGCGGCGCCGCAGGGCGGCGCATCGGCCCGAGCGGTCGCGTCGGGCGCACACGCCAACGCGCTCGCCGAAAGCCTCGCTTCGCGACTAAAACGTGATCGCGACGCGCGCGCGCCAAACGATGGGGAGCGCTATCACCTGTTCATCTCGGCGCCGAATGCTTTCACTTTCTACTTGGGCCGACAGGCGCCCGCCATCGCGCCCTGGACTTTGTATGAGTTCGATTTTGACCATCAGGTCGATGGCTCATATTGGCCTTCGCTCTCCTATCCCGAGATGAATCCGGCCCAGGCGAGCGCTTAGAAGCTACTTGCCCGCTACGGCTAGCGAGTTGAAAGTGCTACGAGCGTCCGAGTCTTCGTTGCAAGCTCGTCAGCACCCGGCGCAAATGCCGTTGCGCTCACTGTGCTCCGAGCGTTCAACGTGCTCTGACATGATCCCGCCGTACCGGACCGTTGGCGGCGGCGCCGGGCGCGCTCGCGATGGGTTGGGTGTGAAGCAGGCGCAATCCAGCCAGAGGTCCTACCCGCCCGACCTCCCGGCCACGCCAGAACCTGCGAAGGATGAGCTGCACCAGCGCCATGAAAGCGGCACAGCCCCGACGGACTCGGTGAGGCGACGTCCGACGGGCTCGTTGCCGGGTGCCGTTGCGCCGCCTTGGGATAACAGAAAGCGGCTCGGCACCCGCTACCCAACGAGACGCCGCTCAAAGCCCACGAAAACTCGGTATACAGCGTGTACTTGCGAGCCCTGGACTTGAATCTCCGTTGGCCCTTCCTGGTTGAACGCCGCCGCGCCGGCCCCCACATCCCAGGTCGGGCAAACGAAAGCGCGGCGCCTCAGCGCTCAGAGATCGGCGAACTAAAGGCACTCCTCCAACTCCATATGGATCGTCCCATTGAGCTCGGACACCGGCGAGACTCCGCCCGTGATGGCCTGCGAGTTCACCGCCACCGCGTCCGAGCCGACCACCTGATTGGCTCGAGCACGCAGCTTGATGCTCGGCGGAGGCGTCGCGTCGCTGATGCCGAGCGCGCTGCCCAGCACCAGCGGGAGCCAAACCTGCATGTGACGCGCTTCCACCTGATCGGTGAGCGTGGAGTTGATGGCGTGCACATTTTTTGCGCGGTTCGTGTACGTCGTGCCGCCGTCGATCGATACGTCGAGATACAGCACCACCTCGCCGCCCGGGCTCGTCGCGGTGTTTCTCACGTCGAGTGCGAGATTGGCTCGATAGCGGAGAGCCTCCTTAGGCGCGTCGAGGGTGAGCACGAGCGCTGGCGTGGCGCCGAAGCCGTTGACACCAATGGCATCGGGAACAGTCGGTATGGCTTGCGAGCCGCCCATGGTGCTCGATGCCTCGGCAAGCCGAATGCGAGCGCCGGGGCCGGGTGTGCCTACTTTTCCGATGATTGGGCCGGAAGGTGAGAGCCGAATCGGGGAATCAGTCATTTCAGTATCCTCCATTTGGTTGCTGTTGGTTCAACGAGGGCAACGGCGCCCCCGAGGGTCTGCGTTGCGGTTCCGGCTCGAGCGCGCGCCCCCGTGCGAGCTGGTCGATCGTCTCGTCATCTGGCCAGAGCGCGCCCTTCTTGATGTGCCCTACCGGGAGCGGGCACAGGTGAACGCCGCCAAGATTGATGGACAGCCGGAAGTCCTCAGCGACCCAGCCGCCGTTTTCAGGGCCGCACCAGGTGAACGCGCTGTACGACCTGCCGTTGACGTCGAACGATTCTGAACGCTTTTCCAGCTCGAGGAGTAAGGCCCGAGGAATTGCAACGCACCCCAAACCAACAAGCCAAAGGTCGGGATGGTCTGGCCAACGCGCGGCGGCAACACTGGCAGCGAGCGTGGCATAGACGGCCGAGCAGGCGCGCCCCAGCTCGCGCGCCTTGTCCGCGAGCGCTTGCGCGGTCTCGGCGGGCACGTCCATGTCGTCGTCGAGCATCAACACGATGTCGCGGTCTGGGTATTCGCGAAGCTTCTCGCAGGCCCACGAAAGTGCACGACAGCGCGCGAAGGCAACATCAGCGGAACCCGTTTCCATGAGCAGCATCGCGCCGACGCCGGCTAGATTTTGCAGCGTGTTCCTCGTCTGCTTTTCGAGCTCGCGATTGGAGCTCATGACGATCAGCGTGTTTTTCATTGGCTAGTGCTTCCCATGCAGACCGGCGTGGGTAGCGCCGGGGTCGCGTCGGTCGTGGCGATGCGCTGTCCTGAGATCGCCTGCTGGATGTCGACCCACGCGGCACGGAAGGCGGCGAGGCTGGCATCAAGCTGTTCCGCGGATAAGTCCTTCGCGCCGCTGTTTGCGGCGGCCGCCGCCGAGAGCGCCGCGCGCGCACGGGCGATGAGCTCTCTCGCTGAGGCCGCCTGTTTGCTGTCGAGTTTGAGCGAAGGGAGTAACGCCTCGGCAGCGCTCACTGCGTTGCCTGCGTCCGCGATGAACACGGCCGCTTGCGCGTAGTGCGCGTCCGAGGTCGCGAAGGCGCCGCATCCGGGAAGTACCGCGCAAAGTAGGAAGAGGCCGGTCGCGGCGAGCGGGGGCACGCTGGGCGGCTTGGGCTTGTCACCACCGTTATGCTTGTCGGGCGGGGGCGCTTCTGGGTCGTTATGTGGCGAGTTCAAGCCAGGCGCGACGAGGGCAAGCGGGATGGTGCCCACGATTAGCAATGCTTGGACGAAGTCCAACCAGGTCTGGACCGATCCGAAAGCGTTGACCGCTGCGGGCAATCCAGCAACGAGCGAAGGGAGCCAGGTCTGGACAACCTTTGGAAAGAACGTCCAGTACGGCTTCGTGAACGGCGCGAGCCGGCTCGCGGCCATGATGATCGCGACAATTACTGCCGAGACGGCGACAGGGCTAAATGTAGCGGCTATTTGCTGTTGCATCTGCATCTCCTTTTCGTTGTGAAACCGTGCTCGATGGTCTCGAGCACCGGGGACTTCCGGCGCGGAGAAGTTAAAACGGCACATGCGCGTCTCCTCTCCCCGCGGCCTCGCGCTCGTATTCCTTCACCAGCCGTTTGATCTCGCGCGCGGCTTCTTGTTCCTGCATCGCGTAGATCTCTGCCGGGTTCTCTTCCGCCCATTCCAGAAAGGCTTCGCTCCGACTCCTGCGATCGGAGCCTTTGATGTTTCGCCGCACCTTGTTGAACACACCCACGAGCTCGGGCGGGATGTCGCGCCGCACTTCGTCGTCAGACTCTGATTCCCGCTCGCGAGCCGCGTTGCGCACGCGACCGATGGGCTTGCGTCCCTTGGACGGATCTCGCTTGCCGGCGGTTCGCTGAAGTTTGTCGAGGTGCCGTTCTTCGTGGATCTCGCGAGCGCGTGCGTTCACGACCTCCGTGCCCTCGCGACGAGCGCGTTCGCGCCGCGCCCCACACACGTTGCGCAGCTTTTCGCGCGCTTTTCGGCATTGAAGTCGGATCCGATCGATAGACTCCCTTCGGGCTTCGCGCGCCGCTTTGAGCAGCACGCCGAGCTCAGTCAGGCGCTGCACCACCTTGGCACGCCGCTCGTGCTCGATTTCGCGCATGAGGCGCTTTCTATCGAGGCCCGTTCGCATCGCAGCATCCCCTAACTGGAGCGGCTCGAGGGCTTCTTGAGGGACTCGTAGTCAACCTCGTACCACTCGCCGAATTCCACGACGCACTCGGCAGCAGCGTCGCGGCGCGCGTTTGTCGAAAAGATCACGTTCCAGCGGTCACCCGGGCTGCCGAACTCGTGCAAGTATTTCTTCGCGGCCATGGTCAGCAACGCGGCGAATGCCTTTGGAGCGAGCGCAGCCTTGAACACACCGCGGTCCTTCTTCCTCGCAAGCGCACGGAAGATGAGCATCTTCTGGCGATACAAGGGTTCGTCGTTGTCAACGAAAAGGAGCAGTTCTGACGTTTCCGGACTCATGATGGTAGCCCTCAGCCGCGCCGCGCGATGCGCGCACGCGTGCCCTTGCGATTCGACCGAACCGCACTGCGATCTCAGATTGCATATTCAGTGACGTAACTGCGGTGTCGGCACCGCAGCGATTCACTTCGCTCGCGTCGTCATTCCGGAGGGATGCGCGCCCACTGGTTGCCGTCCCACTGATACAGTTCGGATCGATAGAAGGTCTGGACGCCAGCCTTCGTCGTCGTTGGCGGCTGGAGTTCGAATGCGCACCCGAGTGCGTCCATGTTGCTCAGGTACTTGGGCTTCGCCCATCGATACTGCACTCCGAGGTAACCCTTCGGCCCGTAGCGCTGCGCGGTGACGCGAACGGCGTACCAAGCAGGCTTGTCAGTGAGGTCCAGAATCGACATGGCGGACTACTCGTGTCTAGCGCGCGTGGTTCTGAAACCGCCGAAACGCGAGCATGTTCTCGAAGCTCTTTTCGGTGACCACCGGTTCCGAGTGGTGATGGCCGTGCTTGCCCATGTGGTGACCCGCGCCGGCTCTACGCTGGTGGTGCCCGACGCCAGGGTGACTTTGGGTCTCGTGATTCCGGCTGCGCTCCGCTTCGCGACGGCGTTTGATGGCGCGCAGAAGCGAAAACGAGTGGGCCTCCGGCTTGGAGGGCGCGGAGTGATGCTTGCGTCGCTTGGAGATTTTTGAACGTTTGGCGGGCGCAGAGTGGCTCGCAGCCTTGCGCGGAGTGGCGCGCTTGCTTGATCGAGTTTTCTTGCGGGGTTTCTTCTTCGGCATGGGTCTGTCCTTCGATGGCTAGGAACGCAGAATTTCAGGTTTCCGATCTTGTTCGCTCTGCTCCACGTCGCGGTACTGCGAGTAGAGCGCGAGCAGCAGCGCCCGATTTCCATCGCTGAGTGACGCGAACACGGAGGCGACTTCGCGTTCGCTGAGCCCTTTGAGGAACTTCCGCACGGCCAGTTGCCGGGCCATCACTTCGGCGGGCTCGGCGCTCGCGGTGTTGAACGCGCGGTGGAGTTCTGCAAGGGCGATCTGGTTGGCGCCAGACAGACAGCCCAGGACGCCCGAGATCTCTGTTTCGCTGAGATTTGCGAAAAACCTTCGAATCGCTGCGTCTTTCGGATCGGCGGCCTCCATACGCTTCACTTCCTGGCCCGCACCGGAGGCGAGAAACTTGGTCGCGAAGATGGGGAGCAGCGCTGTCGCCACCCCCATGAGTTCGTCCAGCCGCCTGGCGCGCATGAGCTCCTTGGCTTCGTCGACCCGCCGTTCCTGCTCCCGATCGAGGAGCGTCTGATACTTCTCGGTCATCGACCAATTGAGCTCCTCCGCCTTCACGCGGCACGCCCGCTCGCGCTCGAGGTCAGCCGCGAGCTTGCCAAGCAACGAGTCGCCCGCGCTCATCAGCAGCCGGTGCACGTTCTCGTCGTGGCGCATGTAGTGGGAGATGACGCCCTTCTCGGTCGCGGGTTCCGAGTCTTCGCCAAAGCGCGCCGGCTGAAACGTCGCCTTTACCAGGAAGGCGTGCTGGCTCTCGTGCATCGCCTCGGTGCCGCGGTACGCGTACACGACATAGCGCTGCGGCTGACCGCTGGTCCGCGACTGCGCGTCGCGCTCGGCGGCGTCTTGGATTTCCTGCGCGAGCTCCTGGGGTGCGTGCCCTGAATCGGCGTCGTTTCGCCAGATATCGAGCCGTTCGGCGTGCTCGGACTCGATTTTATGAATGAGCTCGAAGCGGGTGATGATTCCCGCTTCGGTGAGATCTGCCAGGTGCTTGGTGAGCCACTTGACGAATGTAGGCGAGGGAAAGCTCACGAGGCCCTCCTGGCTTGCCAGACTAGCAACGCGACTGCGCCGAGCGCGGCCAGCGGCAGCCACAGCAGGTTGAAAAGCCCACCCGCCATCGCGTCGGCGGCAGTGCTCACCACCTCACCAGCCTTCTCGCCGGAAGTCTGCTCCGGCGGAGCGTCCACCGTGGGCGTCTGTGCCGCGTCGAGCATCCAATCAGCGCCGACGGGACACTGCGCGCTGCTCGTCAGCTGCATCGCCGCGCCAGTGCGCACCGGCCACGGCATGTCGGTTTGTTGGCCGCGATAGGCGAACGTCACCTCGAGCCACACCACTTCACCGGGCGCAACGGTTGGTCCGAGCCCGGGCAGGTCTTCCCGACGGCGCGCGGGGTTGTCGACTGGCAACCGCTCCTTCGAAACTCGCTCGAGCTTGATCAGATCGGCCGTGGCGCTGCGCGTGGTGCCCTTGAAGGTGAACGCAGGGTCGAGCACGGTGCCCTCGAACCACTTGGCAAACACCGCTGCCAGCGTGTTTTTCAGGTCGTCCGGGGTCGGATTGTCGCGCGTCGTACGGACGAGCACCCAGCGGTTCACCTTGCCGGGGAATAGCGGGACGCGATTTTGCTTCCGCCATTGGTCGACATCGACGCCCGGACAACCTAGGTCACCAAACAGGGTCATGCCGCCTCCGATAGCTGGTCGAGCGCCATCTTCCGAATCACGCCGAGCGCGTCCTGCATTTGTTCGTCGGTCCCGACTTGCAGAGTCGTCTGGCCGTTCTTGAGATCGACCGCGAACCGGACTCCGTCCTCCCGAAACACCTCGAGCGTGTCGTTGCTGTAGCGGGTGATCTCGTAGCGCATTCCGGCGAGCACCAACGTGTGCTGGCGGACCACGTCCTTGCCAGTCAAGATCGCGACCAGAGCGACGGCCGCCGCGGCGATGAGTGCGGTCTTGAAGATCATGCCGCAAGCCTCCACGGGAGGCCGTGTTCGAATGGGCTTGAATGGCAGCGAGCGTGCGCGCGGCTAGCGACGGCGCGGGCGACGTAGCGTTCCGACAAAGATCGCTGCCGCGACGGCCAGGACGCCGAACGCTGCCCCCGAGCCGCCGCTCGCACTAAAGGGCGGAATTCGTCGAACAGCGACTCGACTGCTCGTTTGTAAGCAGCTGGGTTGCCAGTGAAGTACTTGGGAGCAGTGGCCAGCGCATCGACGAAGGCGTTTGGGTCCTCGGTCTGGAGTCCGTTCCACCAGTGCGGGCGGCTCTGGAGTACTTTGATGTAGTCGACGGCCCCATCGGCAGAGTTTGTGTACGCGCGGAAGTTGCAGTGCGGGTCGGGCGGGTCGAAGAACCGCTCGACGCCGTTCTCGACCTCGGAGCACCTGAACTGCGTGACGAGCGGATAACTCAGGTCGGCCTTGGCATTCCCGAAGTTGAAGTTGTGAATCTTCTGCCAGCGCCCCGTCTCGAAGGCGGTCTGCGCTAGAAGCAGCGCGAGCACTCGATCGGTCGGAGGGGCGCCGGTGACTCGCGAGTAGGCTTCAGCCAGCGCGCGCGAGGCATCCTGCTGGGTCAGGGGAGTTAGGTGATTCGCGACAATCATAGGAACCTCGCCACCAGGAGACTCACGACTGTTGCCGCGCGGCGGTCGATGGTTGGAAACTCGTTCGCGAGCCTCACCCGCACCGTTCCTGCCTTTTCGAGGTAGACTCGGAAAGCGTCGGTCTTTTCGGCCAAGCGCTCGCGGACCTCCGGTGGAAGCGAATCGAGGCAATGCTGGAGTTGTTCGCGAGTCATCGACGGCTAGGCCTCAGTAGGTGTGCCGCTGCGACGGGGGCTGTCCGCGCGAGGCGTCCCGCGTTAGCGGCAGACTGTGACTGCAGCCATTCACCAGGCACGATTTTGCCGTACTTGGTGACGAGCAAGCCGGGTGTCGCGGCCTCAGATTTCGCCTTGCCCACCAGGGACTGCACGCGAGTCCGGTGCGCCACGACGTGAGAGAAGATACTCGCGGTCTTGCGCGCACCAATGTCACCCCGCTGGGCACGCTGCGTGATTTCTTTGAGCTTGTTGCGCACGACTACCGCCTTGCGGAGCGTGTCGGCGATTTGCGGTGCCTTTGAACGCAGCAGCGCTTTCTCCGCCACAGTCCCCGAAGCCAGAACCTTTCTGGCCTCGTTCTTGACGCTATTTGCCTTATCCAGCGTCGCCAACGCGGCATTTGCGGTCGCGTATGCCGCAGCCGCTGGAAGACCAACCGGCGGAAAAACAACAGCCGCGGCTCCGACCGCAGCCCCAACGAGCTTGCTCTTGACGACAGACTTCACCGCGCTGGCGACGTTGCTCAAAAGCTTCGACTTGCCGACCTTCTTGACCGCCTTGAAGAAGCTGCCCGGAAACCCGCCAATGTGAACGCCGTGCTTCCTCCGGTACCAGTCGTGGAGCGCGCGCATGATCGGACGTAGGTCGACCTCGACGGAAATCGTCTTTGGAGCCGCGCCCGCAGTCTGCACGTGCACCACGGCCTTGAACATCGGCCCCTCGCGCCAGAACCGACCGCGAACACTGACCCCTGCAGGCGCGATACGCAGTTGCACGGTGTCCGGTGGAGCTTCGTGCGGATCGGCGCCGAACCGGATCGCTCGGGCCAAAGCCTCACGCGATTGGAAAGTGGAAATGGCTGGGAAATAGGACTCGGGCATGTGAACTCCGGCTCAAGCGAGCGACGCCCGCAATGCGCTCTGACGCAGCCGTTCAGCACGATCGGTCTTGCCCACCTGATCGGCTTCAAGCGCGAGGGTCTGGAGGTTGGAGCGGTAGGTGCTGAGGTCTTTCTGCCCGGCTCCCTTCTTCCAATAGAAAGGCGGTGGCACGTCGGCCACGAACCGACCGACGTGTTCCGCAGTCGTCGGCCCGTAATTGCCGTCCGTGGTGAGTCCCTCCTGCGACTGGAAGCGAGTGACCAGGCCCTTGTCCTCCTTGAAGCGGGCCTTCGGCACGCTGCCGTAGCGCTGAAGCAGGTCGTTCAGGCTGCTCGACAACGCCTCGGCAAGGATCTGCGCCTTCGATTTCTCGGTCGCCGGAGCCTGCGGCTGTGGGCTACTCGGTACCGGTAGAGGGGCCGCAGGTGTTGCAGTGACCGTGAGGGGGAACGTGCCCGTCGGCGTGACTGCGGGTGCCGCGGGCGACGGAAACGGAGCCGCGCTGGTCGGAAGCGTGCCGGGCGACGGCGCCGCAGTCCCTGGCGATTTGAACTCGGAATCGATGTCGTGCATCGTCCGGGCCGCATCCAGCATCGTTCGGATCTGCTGGGCCTTCGCCTGCACCTGATCCGCGGTGGTGTTGAAGCCGCGGTTGCGCAGTTCGGTCGCGAGCGTGTCCAGCGCGCCCGGATCGCCCTGAAGCTGCAACTGACGAGCGACCTGAAGCGCCAAGTCGGCCGGCATGCTCGGGTCGAGCGCGGCATTCGGATGGTCCTGCACCGGTGGTGGCGGAACGCTCGCTGCAGCGTCCTTCGCGCGGCGCTTCAGCTCATCGGCCACCGACTGGAAGCCGGCCTTCTCAAGCACGAAAGCGGTGCTCGTGAGAACTGGGGGTGTGCCATTCTGGATAGCGTCAGCCACCATCTTTTGCAGATCTGGCGACAAGACGGCTGACTGCGCGTTTGCCGCCACCGACGGCGAGCTGGGCACAATTCCCGGCGAGCTGGGACCACTCGGAGAGGCGACGAGCCCTTGTGAGCGTCCTCGCAGCGCCGTGGCTTGTGCACGCAGGAGTCGCGACTGCTCACGGAAGCCTTGCGCTTCCAGCTGCGTCGCCACCTGCTCGAGCATGCTCGGGTCGTTCGTCGCCTGCGCCTGCCCCGCCATTTGCTTCAAGTTGTCAGGCAACTGATCGAAGGCGTTCTGAGAGCGTTGCCGTAGCGCGCTCGCCTGCGCGCGCAGAACGCCAGCCGACTCACCGAACCCGCGAGTGTCAAGCTGGGTGGCCATCTGCTCGAGCATGTCCGGGTTGTTGGTGGCCTGAGCCTGCCCAGCAAGCTGCCGCAAGTTGTCGGGCAGCTGGTCGAACGGGTTCTTCGGCGCGGAGCCCCCGCTCGAGGTCGGGCCTGCGCTCGCAGTCGAGGACAGCAGAAAAATCAGACCGCCACCGATGGCGAGTGGAACGAATAGCTTTCCAATCATGACGACATCCCAGTCAGCACCCTGTGTGCGTTGCCAATCACATCCCGAGCAGTCTCGACGGATCCTCGATGCGACCGTCGCCACGGCGAACGACAACGTGGTAGAGCCTGCGTTCACCGTTGCGGCGCCAAGTGATTCGGATGGTTGCCCTCTCACCAGCCTCTTGAAGTTCGGCCACGCGCCACGGCGCGAGGTCATCGCAGTCAGCCCAACCACGGCTTAAAATCAGCGGAATCGCCGCAAATTCCTCGGGCCGCCCGTCTGGCGGCTCCTGCTGATAACGAACCCCGGACTCATAGAGCGCGGGCACGTGATGCGAGCGAATGAACAGCCGGTTCACCGCCACCAGCGCATCGAGAACCGGTTTGATGAAGAGACCGAGAAACCGGCTCCGCTTCAACAACGGAAACTCGCCGAGGCTGATCAACACGTCCATCGCGCGCCGCTCGTCCGGTTCAGGCCTACGCCTGCACCACCGTGCCGACGACGCCCGCCGAGAATTCGATCGACGCGCCGGTTTTGTTCCGAACCGACACCGACATCTGGTTGCCGATTTCGGCCGTCTTGAAGTGCACGTGCGTATCGATCGACACCTCGGTGAACAGCGCCGCCGGCACTTCCCCACCGCTCACCAGCTGCGAAGTGTTGCCGACCTTCACGTCCTGGACTCCGAAGTCGAACGCGATGTCGCTCGGAATCACCAAGCGCTCGGGCCGGAACATGTCTTGCGGAGCCGCCGGAATGTTGCTCGTTGAACCGGCCAGCACCGTAGTCGGCTGAAAACCCAACGGGAAACGTCGCCTTTTGGTCAAATCGCGCTGCCGAATCGCGACCGCGCCCGGGTCGATCTTCCGATACTCGGTCAACTTGCTTGCCGCCTTCTTCAACGCATTCGCTTTCCGATGATGGCCGCGCCGAGCAGCGCCGATCGACAGCGCGTGAAGGAGGTCCTCGTCGCCGATTTCGTCATCCTCGCCGATGATTTCTGACGTACCCATCCCCGCAACTAGATCGAGCTCGGCACCGATCTCGCCGAAGTCGTCGTCGTCACCCATGATCTCTTCCCATTTCGCCATTTGCTCTCTCCTGCTGAACGCTGAACGACGCGTCGCGAGCCAAGCTCGAGGCGCACGAAACCACCGCGAGCTCGCGCTCGCCGACAACCCGCCCTGTCGTGAAGTGCTCTACGTCAAAGTGACTTGCGCAAAGCCGCTGCCAGCTCGTTGTCCGACATGGCCGCGCCAATCGAAGGATGATTGTGCGTGATTGGCCCATTCAGTTCGGGCAGCCCTGCCCAGAACTTGTTCGCCTTCCGGCCAGCCTGCGCGTGCTTCCGGAAATACATCGCCGTCGCCCCGCTCAGTACGCCATTCGAAAAGTTCAGCACGTCCTCGTCCGCCCGCCCGAACATGTCGAAGAACGCGAGCCCGACGCCAGTGAGCCCCATCGCGAAATCGGCCGGAATGCTCGTGCGCGGAATGAAGAAGTTCGCGTCCGCATCCTCGAAGCGGCCATGCAGGAAGCCCACGAGCGCAGCACCCAGGCTGCTCTCCGCGACGACCTTTGCCTCGTTGAGCTTCTGGCGCACCTCGACCTTGCGCTTCTCCTCGCGCGTCTCGAAGCTCTGCAATTTGGTCGCGACCTTTTGCATCGCGGTATCGCTGATGAACGGCATGTGGACTCTCCTCGAGGTGGAGAGTGGCGGAGGATGAGACTGATCCCAAGAGCTCGCACGAGCAATTCCATGTCATTGCCGAGACGCGGCGAGGTCTTGGCTGCAACTTCTTCCTTTTCGCGCTAGAGACGTGAGCCCATAATTACCGGGCATCTCGTCATGACAGGCGTGCTGGGACCAACGAAGGTCGCGAGAGAGCGCGCAAGGGCACCACGGTGTTTCGAAGGCGAGCTCGCTCCTGAGCACGAATGCGTGCGGCGGTTCAGAACCTCAGAAACTCGCTCGAGACGAACACAACCTCCGCTTGCCCTCTTGGCCACCTGCCACTCACGTTGGCCGCGTATCCGGTGCCGGTAAGACCCCGTTTACGAACACTGCAAAAAGTTCGCAGTAATTGTCTCACCCACCCACTTAGCAATCGGCGGTGGCACAGCGTTTCCGACCTGCGTCGCCGTCTGCTCCAGCGATCCATGAAATACGAACGAGTCGGGGAAGCCCTGAAGCCTTGCCGCCTCGCGCACCGTTATGGCGCGATGGAATCGCGGATGCCCGAATCGACCATTAGAGAATGAGATGCACTTTGTCGTAATGGTGGGTGCGGGGCGATCCCAATACATACGCGCGTAACTATCCGCGAAGCTTACGTTTGTCGGGCGGCTACTGCCGCCGTTGCTCGCAGTCAGCCTGATACGCGCGGCATTTGCTGGTGAAAGGCGCATTGTGCGGTGATTCGCGACGTCACCGGGTTGTGACGGCAAATCTCGAATGGCATCTCTCACGGTCCGAATAGCACGTCGGGGTATTCGCGGCGTGAGTTCGCCGTACCGGCTGGCAATGAGGAGCAAACGTCGACGGTGCTGCGGAACTCCGAAATGATGAGCTTCCACAACATCAGACCAGACCCAATACCCCATCTTTTCGAGGCGATTTTGGATCGCTCCCCAAATTTTCTTGTGTGTTCGAAGCTGCGGCACGTTCTCGAAGACAACGTACGCCGGACGTGTCGACCAAAGGAGGCGGAGGTATGCGTCGATCTCCGACGTGACGGGAACGCGCGAGCGCTGAAGTCGACTGAACAGCTGACACGGCGGACACCCGGCGAGGACTAGGTTATCGCGGGAGGCGACGCTGGCCAGGATGTCGGACCCACTGAGCGTAGCGACATCCGCGACGACCGCGGTGCTCCGGGGAACGCTGGCGCTATAGGTGGCGATCGAAGCAACGTCGGCGTCGACCCCGAGACGTTGCGTTAAGCCCGCGCGGGCGAGGCCATAGCTCATCCCGCCAGCACCACAAAAAAGGTCCACAAACTCAAGCATCGTTACCTTGTACAATCTCCTTGAGGAGCTGTTGAATTTTCGACCAGACAACGCCCTTCTGGGCGCTAAACCGCGTCAGAAACAGGCGATGGACCACGCCGACCTCGACTTCAAGATGACGAGCCAGCAGTTGGAACCTTTTCTTCGCGTCTTCTTTGCCGGCTGTGAGGTCGACCTCGGGCTCGTCTGGACGAAAACTCTTCAGGGTGTCACGGCACGCGATGTCATCCCAGATCGCGTCTTCCGGCGACCCAAATGGCAGGAACCGCACTCGTTTACGGAGGTAGTCAAGGTAGTCTTGTCTTTGCTTAATCTTGACAGCGTCGAGCGCGTTCGAGTCTTCATGAAATTTCACGGCCATTCCGATGTGGTTCTTGATCGAGTCATCAAGTGCCTTCGGCGAAAGCTCGGAATTCGGGAACGATCTCCAGTCTGGCGCCTCGACCTTCGGTGCCTGGTCGCCATCGAAGACGAACCATGGCGAAAGCGGACCGCCCGCGTAGACTGCAATGTCATTGAACATCGTGGATGCTCCCCCAGGGGTGAACCTGACAACGAGGTTCGCCGCGACCGCAGGCATAGACTGCGCGACGGATTCTATGATTTCCGCAGCAAGCGCGTCTTCGACGAGGATTGTGGTGGAGTTCGGCGCAACGGCGCCGATCTCGTAGAATGCTTCCGCTGCGGATCGCCCTGCGTCGACATCAACGAAGCCGTCTGGCGCTGCAACACATACGCGAATCGCAGCAGCCGGAAGTGATTGTACGATCGTGGGCGAGTGCGTCGACAACACGACCTGCAGCTTCTTGTCTCTGCATTGATTCAAGAGGAATCTGACCAATTCTCGTTGGGCGCCCGGATGCAGAGAGATCTCTGGTTCGTCCAAGAGGACAAGGGTCCCTGGTGCCGCAGCGCATACCTCGCGGACCAACGTTACGACTGCCGCCTCTCCAGACCCAGCATAAGCGTCCGTGTAACTTCGGTGCTCAGTCGAAAACTGCACTGACGTGCCCCACGTTTCATAGAACCTGTGTTCGATCAGGGTACCCGACGAGTACTCGCGGCCCAAGATCCGAGCGATGTGGGTGAGCTCCTCGGCGGACAGATTCGCGCGCGTTCGCACTCGCTGCTGAGCCTGGCGAGTCTGGCCCACTCCAGCTAACGCGTTCTTCAATGCTCGCGAGCGGTGACGAAGAAAGTCCTGCACTCGTGGCTGACGAGGCTTCTGACCGACGAGTTTCTCCCACCGCTTAGTCTGAGCGAGTGCGGACAGGCTCTGCTTTGAATGGTAGTAAAAGCACCTATCGAAGGCGCTAACCTGCATTCGAAAATTCAAGTAGAGAACGTTCATTTCGATCGTGGGATGTCTCTCCTTCCCATCGATGAGACTCATACCGTATTTCTGAATGGGCCTGCTCGGTTCCCAGTAGTCAGGATCGGCGACGCGCAAGATCCGAGTTTTCAACACCTGTCGCACCGCGCCGTTCGAGCGGTAGCTGTACCAGAATGCGGAGCGCTTTTCCGAGTCAAGTGTTCGCCGGGCCTTCGCGACAGATGGGTCGGCATCGGCATCGGCATCGATTGGGTCGACCTCCGTTCCGAACCACCAGTTCCCAACACTGGTTCCGCCAGGCGATCCTCGTAGAGCGAGCAGCACCGCAGTCTTGCCGGTACCATTGCGGCCAACTAGAACCGTAAGTGGGAAATCGAAGGTGACCCTCGTGCCAGGTCTGAGATTGCGAAATTTCGGAAACTGCACGAAGTCGATGAACGGCTCAAAGACTCCAGAGTCCTTCATCTTCTTCAGAGCAGCCAGGGTCTTCTGGATCTCTGTCTCTGCGCTGGCCCACGGCACTTGTTTTGTGGTGCCCGGTGGTTTTCGCGGGATTTGCATTCGGGTAGTCCAATTGTAAAGGGTAATCACCCGAGCTGATTGTGGTCAACCGGTGGCTGGGGAACGTCTCGCCGGGTGGCGGAAGCGCCGCTGGATAAAGACCTAGATCCGCATGAAAGAGCGATCGAGCACCAGCGTGTTTGCCCGGGACCGCAGACCCAACCGCCCCTACGCCGATTTGCATGACCGTCGGGTAAGCCAACATGCAGCTCAAATCGAAGGCTGAGTATCGTTCGTCATTGCCGTACGTGACCGCCAATCGCGGGCCCCCGCACTGCCCCGCCTTCAATTCGTATTCTTGAGATCCAAACGCAGGTCGTGTCACTCCTGATCCATGAGGATCTACCGACTGAGTCAGGCGGAGTTCCGCGCGTGGCGCGATCACGACACGCGCATGGAGCTCACCAAGCGCATCTTCACCGAGCACGGGCTCTCCCAAATCCGTACCCCAAGCGGCCGTGTGCTCGGCACCGCCCGCCAAACGAGCGAGCGCGTTCCGATCGAGCGAACCAAGTTTCGCGCGGCACACCACGCGGTGCGGCCCGGCGAATGCATGTGCCGGGAGTGGCAGAAGCCACCCGGCAAGGAGGACGAGCACCATCCGATTTGCGTGAACAAGTCCGCCTGGGAGTCGCAGCAACTCCACGACCCGGACGCGCCGCGCGATCGGGTGGTCGTGTCGGCAACGGCCGCGCATGACCCGGAGCCCTCGGATTCGACCGCCCCCACAGAACCGCCGCCGCCGGATATCGCCGTGTCCGCAGCCCAAGCGCCCGACGTTCCTGCGGCTCCGCCTGTCCCCGATATTCCAGACCCCCAGGGCTGCGCCTGCCACATTTGGGCCGGCGGCGTCTCCGGCCATCACCACCCGTTATGCCAGTTCCGTAGCCCCTGGGAGCGCAGCCACAGTGTCGCGACGCTCGAGCTGGTCGACCTAGAGACGGGCGAGGTAGCGCGCGAGGCCTCGGCGGAGGAAGCCGCCGCCAGCAAGCGACAGGAGCCGGAAGATGGCGTCGGCGCCATCGAGCTCAGTGACGGCAAGCTGTATTACGTGAGGGCGGGATGAGCGACATCATCCGGATCCCGCTCGACCGCGTTCTTCCTAACCCGAAGCAGGTCCGGAAAACGTTCCGCCGCATCGACGAGCTGGCGCGCTCGATCGAGCAGTACGGACTCCTTCATAACCTCGTTGTGCGTCCGCACGCCGAGCCGGGCTACTACGAGATCGTCGCCGGGGAGCGCCGTTACCGGGCGTTGGTTCTCCTATCCAGGGAGGGTCGGCTGCTGTCGGCCGAGGTCAGCTGTCTGGTCATCTCGGGCGAGGGCGCATTTGCCAATGTCGTCGAGAACCTCGTGCGCGAGGACGTGCCCCTTTGGGAAGTCGGCCGAACCTATCTAGGCTTTTACGAATCGGGGTTCACCCAAGCTGAGATTGCCGCCAGGATCGGGAAATCACAGGGTCACGTCTCGACTGCCATGATTTTGGCTCGAAATCTCGCACCTGCGGTAGTCGTCCGACTCGCCCAGCTGCCCCCGAACACCGTCCCAATTCAGCGCCTGCTGCGCATCACAACCTTGGTCGACGATGAAGATGAGCCCGATGAAGAGGCTCAGTGCCGGCTGTTCCAGCAAATGCTCGACCTCCCCGTGCGCCGGGGCCGGCGTGCGGCGCGCCCGCGTACGCAGAAAGAAGCGCTGTGGCTGCGTTTCCAGCGGCTTCGCCAAGGCAAGGTCGGCAACCGAGTTGACCCTGTCTATCAGAGCTTCCTCGATTCACTCGTCAGGTACTTGGCAGGCGAGACTAAGGGACTCGTACCGTGATTCCGCACTTTCGCTTGAACACGCCCCTCACGCGCGCCTGGGCCGTTAACCGCGAGGCGCGGCACAAGCTCGCGCGATGGCTCGCGCACCAGTTCGCGAAAACTGGGGTCGCCGTCTGCACGGACGAGCTCTCGGTGGTGGCGTGGGTCAACCCGCTTGCTCAGGTGAAGTTCGCGGTTCCGCCCTTTCAAAAGATCGAGCGGCACCAGTGCGTGAACAACCCGTCATGGACCGATTGCGAGTGCCGGCGCTGGTTTGATCCAGAGAGCGCTGGCCCCTAGGGTAAGCGCAACTCGGCGGCGCACCACCCTCTCTGCATTTTCGACGAGAAGGCATTGGGTCGCTGGCGCGAGTACGATTTGCCGCAAAAGGTGCAGGAACAAGCCGAACGTGGCGGGTTCCTCGACGCGCCGTCCGTCCGATAGAGGAACGGGCGAGGCCAGCGCTGAGTTTCAGCGCGACCGGGAAGTATTCGTGAACGCGAGGCGTTCAGCGATGGAGGACGTAGGTACTAGATGCTGGCGGCTTTCGCCCGCCGCATACTTTTTGTGAGTGGTCGCGAGCAAAATGCTTGGAGGGTGTCCGCATCGCGATCACTGAGCCAAGGTGTGGGAATAGGATTGGTCTAAGCCGACTCCAATTCAGAGAGTTGCGCCGTGTCATGTCGAACGCCACCCTCAGCTGTTACCGGCGTGGAGCGCACGGCACTTGCTTTGCTGCGCTCTCGTCGATCGCGCGCCGCGTTCGTTCAAGCAACGCAAGGACCGCGCACAATCGTCACCATCTGCAACAAGATCACTTGCGCCGACTCAGACTGAGAACATACTTCTTCTCCAGCGCAAAGGTTGTGGGGTTTCCGAATGGAAGACGCACCGGTGTATCTGTCGGGTGGGGTTCTCGCGCCGCGCGCGAGTGGGTCGACACACCAGTGCCAGGCCCTGGTGCTGACACATCGCGGCAAGGGGGCGGGCCGAGTCCATGCCGAGGCGGAGCCGTGAGCACCACGGACCTGATAACCCGCGCAGAAGCCGCGGCGCGACTGCGAATCGCGCCCCGCACGTTCGATGCTCATGTCCGGCCGGACTTGACGCCTGTCCGAATTGGTCGCCGTCTGTTGTTCCGGCGCGATGAGGTCGATCGATGGGTAGAAGAGCACGGGGATGGAAGTTGCGTCAGCGGGCGCCCGGTCACGCATTCTCGGTTCGCTTCACCTGGGCTGGCGTCGAGTACGAACCGTCTACCGGAACCGCCGATCCCGAACTCGCTGCGCGTGAGGCGGCCCGCATCTACGCCGACGTGGTGTCTCGCGAGCCAAAACCCAAGCAACGTACCAAATCGGGTACGCGGCTCGAGGAGCTGATCGAGAAATGGCTCGTCTCGATTTTGGCAACGCACGACCCGAAGACGGTCAAGACTTGGAAGCTGTACGCGGAGAGTCACTGGCTTCCGTTCTTCGATGCTCTCCACAACATCAACGACGTGATGGCGCTCGAGTATCGCGACGCGCGGTTGCGCGTGGTGCTCGCGACCACCGTTCGCAAGGAGCTGACCGCGCTGCGCTCATTCATTGGCTGGATGAGTGCACACGGCCATCTGGAACGACCGGTGGTGGTGGCTGGGGTTCCGAAGCGCTCGACTGGCACGAAGCACACTCAGCGCCGCCGCTCAGCCGCGATCGAACTCAGTCCGGCAGAGGCCCTCTCGATCATCAAGGCGCTGCCGGAGTGGTCGAAGTCCAAGAAGGTGCCGCCCTTCCCCGTCCGAGCTCGGTTTGTCGTTGCCTACGAGACCAGCCTCCGGCCCGAGACCCTGGATTTGCTGAGCTGTCCGGAGCACTACAGCCCTGGACGCGACTATCTCGATATCCCGCCCACGCTCGACAAGAACCGTTGGGACCGGGCCGTTCCGCTCACGGCCGCGGCCAAAGCGGCTCTGGAAGCCGTGTGCCCGAGCGAGGACGGCCTGATCTTCGGCAAGCACGACTATCGCGACCAAATGCGGAAGGCGACCAAAGGGCTGCCAGCTCACAAGAAGAAGCTCTTCACGAGCGTCCACCTTCGGTCGGCCAGAATCACTCACCTGCTGGAAGCGACCGGCAATTTGCCGGGCACGCAGTTCATGGCTGGCCACAAGCACACGACGACGACTGCGCGCTACGTGAAGCCCTCGCTTCGGGCGGCAGAGGCGATGCTTGGACAGATTGCCAAGCCGGCTCGCAGAGCGCGCGCGAAGTAGGGTCGTTGTGCTCGGGAGAGGACTTGAACCTCCATGCCAGTTACGGCGCCAGCACCTCAAGCTGGTGTGTCTGCCAATTCCACCACCCGAGCAGGGTTTCCGGGAGACTCGGTGAAAGTATCCGGGAGAGTGGGTCGTTCTATCGAGGATTTTGGATGTTGTCGCTAGCACCTCAAGCTAGTGCGTCTGCCAGTTCCGCCACCTTCGCGAGGTGAGTGATTTCGGAGCGTTGTCTCAGTCGCGGGAGTGAGGAGTTTCCGCGTTGGCCCACCCTGACTGACCCGCTCGTGGTGGGCCAGCTCCGGGATGCCGGGAGCGGGTGTCTACATCACCCAAGGTGAGCTCTGCAAGCCCAGAAGCGACCGGACACTGCCGATGGTCTGGAGATGTCCCTCAGGCTGCCGGCCGAAGGTCCGAATGTGCGCGGCGGGCGCCGGCTTCAGCGGGGGTTGCGAGCGATGGAGGCGGAGCTGGGAGCGAGATGGGACCCCAGCACCTCAATCACTTCACCCATCTCGAATGGCTTGCGAACCCAGGCCGTGACGCGGTCGATCACTTCTTCTGGAACACCACTGGCAACGCCGCTGATCAGAATCACCGGAATGCCGGGACAGACCTCGTGCAAGCGATCGAACGCACCAGAGACCTCACCGGCCAGCGGGGACAGGTCGATCAGGGCGGCGTCGAAGGGGCCGGCGTTGGCCAGGGCGGCGTTGAACTCTGCCTGTGAGCCCGCGACCACGACCTCAGCGCCGCGGGCACCCAGCGCGAGCTCGACCAGGGAGCAGACGGCGGCGTCGTCTTCGACTACGAGCACGCGGGCACCACGCACCAGCGACTTCGTCTGGTGGGAGGGGCGCACACTCGAACGTGCTTCGGCGATCGGCCAACGCAGCTCGAACGCCGCGCCCGGGTTGGCGCGAGCGACTCGCAGCTCGCCACCGTGGCTGCGCGCGAGCGTGGCAGAGTGGCGAAGGCCAACCCCGGCGCCGCCGCGGCGCGTGGATTGCGGCGCGCTGAGGAGTGTGGCGACGCGATCCGGATCGATGCCTGGGCCTTCATCAGCCACGCTGAACACGACGTTGCTGCCGGCATCCGACACGCTCACGATCACTTCCCCTCCCTCGGGCGAGAAGTCGATCGCGTTCAACAACAAGTTCGTCAAGATCTGCAGGGCTGAGCTGGCGTGCCGCACGAGCGCATGACCCGGCTCTGCCGAGTCGATCAAGACGCGCACGGCGCGGCGTTCGGCCTGCGGGGTGACGCCGAGTGCCGCCGCAGACAAGACCGAGCGCGCCGAGCGTTGCTCATTCTCGCGTTCGGGAACCTCGGCACCGATCGCGGAGCGGGAGATTTGATGACCCAAGCGCGCGTGCAAGCGTGCGACTTCTACCGCTTCACGAATGGCGTGCGCGTCATGGCGAGTGCACGCCACATCGAGCCACCCCAAAACGACGGTCAACGCATTGGAGACTTCATGCAACGCGCCGGCCAAGTCGGCATCGCGAACTGACCCGCTTGGAGCCGGAAGGCTGGCTGGTGCACCCGAACGCATCACGCGAAAACCTTATTATGTGCGGTCATTGATCGCCAGTTCTTTCCCAAGGGAAACCTGGCTTTGAGCTGATTACAGTGCAACCGCACCCTTGAGAGTGAGTGAGACAACCAGCCTCACTTGCGGAGTCAATTCAGCTCCGCTGGAATGAGGAGCTCGAATTTGCCGTCGCTCCCTGCCCGCGTTTCCGCGACTTGGAGCAGGGAATTGGCGTTCGCGTCATCCTTGGTGGTGTAGACGCCATCCTTCAAATACAAGTACGCGCGGATGAGGGCACCCGGCACGACATCCGAGCTCTCGGCTATCGCTACCGTGCCGCTGTACGGGACAGGCAGTGGCATTCGAATGGTGTTCAAGCCCAAGCCGTTGGGAGCGGGAATCACCACATTGGGCATCACCAGCCAGGCAAAGCCCGTATCGGCGTTCGGACGCACGGTGATGTCGAACGTGCCCGGGTCGGTCTTCAACGCGAAATTGCCCGAGCTGTTGACTCCGCCAGCCGTCGCACGCGGCACGAAAGCCGAGCCTTCCAGCGATTCGCGCAGGAAGTCGGGGCGGCTGATGGATAGCGGGGACGCGGTCGCTTGCACCTGCGCGGTCGTGACCGGGCCGTTCGAGGCGTCGAGTACCTGGCCATACAGGGCCAACGCCGGGTTCAGCTCGATCAACTTGCCCTGTTGTACCGCCGGTGAGTTGGGCACGGTCCACGACCGAACGTCGGCGGCGAAGGTCGTGTCGCTCGCGTTACTGGGATCGAGCGACAACTGCGGTACCGTCGACACGCGGTACTTGCCAGGCAGCAGGTAGACGTCGAAGGGCTGGCCATCGTCGCTCACCGTCACGGTGCGCACGAACGAGACCAGCACGCCCTTGTCGATGCCGTCGATCTCGGTCGCCGCCAAGGTGACCGTAGCAGCGACGGGCCGTGGGGCGGCCCCTCCTTCGGTAACTTTACCAACCGAGGTGACTTGACCCACGACGTGGACGGGTGTCGGCAACGAGCTGAACGCGGTCAGCGTGCCGCTACCCGCCTTGAACAGGCCGAGGGCGCTGCGCGCCATGAGCACGGTGGGCTTGGCCTCTGTCACCGGCAAATCACTCGGTGGCGAGAGCCGAAGCAACTGATCTTGATCGGGCTGCTGCTTGCTCCGCACCGTCACAGAACTGTAAGTCAACGTCGCTCGGTAGTCGGTTTTGCCGTCGCTGGTCTTGCCCACCGGCACGAGCGGGACTCGATTCGAGATCACCTGCCCACTCGCGGGCACGAGCATGTCGACCATCCAGCCATCGAGCGTGTCGGCGCCGGGTGACCAAGAAACGTGGAATTCGAACGTGGACGGCTCGGGTAAGTCGATATCGAGTTGCCACGCGCCCGCTTTGACCTCCTGCTCGAGCAAGAGCTGCGGCGGAATGGGGCAGGTTTGGTCGGGCTGGTACTTGGGCTGAACGTAGATATCGTAGGAGCCCGGCGGTACGTTCACCGAATAGCCGAAGAACGTCGCATCGCTGTTCACCTCCGACTGCACCACGGCGCGCGGTGAATAGAGACCCAGCTTTTCGGTCACCGGGATCAGCGACAGCAACGCGGGCATGCTCGTATCGCTAGTGATCGCCACCTCATTGCCGGCATCGCCGAAGCGCGGTTTGCAGCTTCGATGCGTGGCCAACACTCGGCCCGTCACCTGCGAGATCTGCGCCAGCGCCAGCGCCGTTTCACCCCCGGCCACCAGCTCCGTCGGCAACAGAAATTGCGCGCCCGCGATCGCTGTATTGTCGGCCGGCGGCGTGACCTCCAAAAGAACGCTCGGATAACTGCCGTTTTTGCTGCGGCATTGCGAACCATCGCAGACGCCGTTGCCGCAATCGGCGTTGGTCTGGCATTCGTTGCGCGCGATCGTATTGCGGGCCTCGAGCACGGACGCGGCATCACAAGCGGAGAGCAACCAGAGCAATGGTGTGAGAGCGAGCCAACGCATCATGGCACGGTCGGGAGCGCGGTAGTGGGGCAGTTTTCCAGAGCCAGATCGGGTTGCGGGTTGATGTTGACCGTCCACGTGACGATCGCCGCGTCGTCGTCCGCGAACCTCGGGTCGAGCTTGTCTTCGTTGTCCGCCAGGAAGCTGCTCCGGTGGGCCACGATCAACGAGAGGAAATGGCAACCGAAGTCGGTTTTCGCGGGCGGAGGCCAATCGTACTGGATGTTGCGGCCGGTGTTGTCGTACGTCGAGGCGGGGATCGGCTTGCTGATGAGTTTGCTGTGGCCAGCAAGTTGGTAGTCCAGAAAAAAGAGCGCGCGCATGTCCTCGCCCGCATCCTCGGAGCGCACCTGAACCGTGAAGCTGGTCGGTGTCTTGCTCGAAGCGTAAACCACCAGGGCGTGGGTCGCCGTCGGCACGGCGCTGTACACGTTCAGCACCGGGCGCGTCTGCACGGGGGTCCGGTACTCCGGGGGATCGGCCACGACGCAACTCTCGACGACGAGCATCATCGACAGCAGCCATAGCGATCGCCATGCCAAGCCACAAATCGCGCTGATCTTAGCAACCCCGCGGGCGCGCCGTGACAACCGTGTCGCGGCCAGCCGAGGAGCGGGTTCTGTCTGAATTCGCATCGCGTTGCTTCTCAAAACCGGGTGTTCCCCGCGCGGGGTGAGAATTGCCAACGGGTCTCCGCGTACTCCGGGCTGAGCGCCAGCGTCAGCAAGCTGCGCAGCGAAGGCGCGGTGCGGCTGAGCTCGGCCAGCGCGTGGGGCGCGCGCAGCTGTTCGCGACTGACACCATCGTCAGCGGCGGCCTCGTTGAGGGCCACGGCCAGATCACCCGCGACGAACAGGCCCGCGCGGCGCACAGCAATGCGTGAAGCGGCGAGCGCAGCGTCGTAATCGAGCTCTTCGGGGCGATCGCACAGCTCCCGCAAGCGACGCTGGAAGCGCGCCGGGATGCTCTCCCACAACACCTCCGCCAAATTGAGCACGCCACCCGACTTGGTCTGACGAGGCGGACCGAAGGCAAACCCCAGGCCCTTCAGCACGGCGCGCGCCTGCGATTCGGGCGAGCCGAACAGGAGGGCATACTGCGGGATGGAGGCTGCGAGCATTGCGCCGAGGTGGAAGCGTAGCTCGGGCGTGTCACTTCGCACGTCACCGGATAAAATCACGGCGGGGGGCGAAAGTAGCGCCAAATTGACGGTGATCGCCCCGGAGCTGCGCCTTTGGAAGAGGGGCGTTCGGGTCAGCGCCAGGGCGCGTGCTGCGCCGGCATAGACCCGCGCCAGCGGGGTCGACGAGCCGAGCGGCACGCGCTCCATGCCCGTCACGCCGTAGGTGCTCGCGTCACGCCGGAACACGTGCTCCGCACCTTCCCAGACGATGGCCAGGGCCTCTTGCACCGGGCCGATGCTGTCGCGGAAAAGCATCGCGCGCACGGCGTCGGGCTGCTCGACTTGGTCAGCCAAGGCGGGGGGTTCGATGCGCGCACGCCCGGGCGTCAGGATGGCGAGCACGTGTTCGATCGCGCGCGCATACGTCGAGTTGCGATCGGCGAGCGCCGCTTCGTGCAGCTTGCCCACGGCCCACGCGTCACCAGGGGCCAAGAAGGCAACCCGTCGACACACCATCACCAAGTCTTGAGTGCGGCTGGTGCGATTTTCGAGCTCCTTCACCAGCTCGACGCCCGCCTCGAGCGAACCGTCGTTGAGTGCTTGGAAGAGGGCCGATTCACCCTCGCTGGCCGCCGGGAAATAGCCACTCTGACGCAGGGGATCGTGTTGCCGCAGCGTAGGCAACGGCTGCGCAGTCAGCGGCGAAACCGACTGTTGCGTGCTGGTGAGCGGCGAAGCCGATTGCTGCGTGCTGGTGAGCGGCGAAGCCGATTGCTGCGTGCTGGTGAGCGGCGCGGGCGCACGCACGCTCTGCACGGGCTGTGGGCGAATGGTCTGCCCCCGCGCGGGAGCGGTGACCTCTTCGACCGCTGGGGGAGCCACCGAGTAGCGACCCGATACGGCGGGCCGCGCGTTGGCCAAATTCGGCGGCGTGGGTTTGTCGTAAACCGGACTCGGAGGCACGCTGCTCATCGGTTCGCCGATGCTTTCGCCGAGTGGCGCCGGACGACGCGAAGGGCGTGGCAACGGCGGCGCTTCGCCTCTCTGGACGACTTCGGCGGCCGAGAGCGCCGCGTCGCGCATCGAACCAGAAGACAGCAGCGTGCGCGAAAGGAGCGGCGGAGACGCCCCTTCGGGTGCGCCGTCTGGCGAAAGGCCCAAGCCGCGCTCGGTGAGCACCGAAGATTCCCCGAGCTCGGCCGAAAGCAGCGTCGTGGCTTGCGGGCGTTCAGGGCGGTGACGCAAGCTCTCCAGGCGCGCTTGCTCGCGCGTCTCGGGCTCGCTCAAAGCGATCGCCAAGTAGCCGCGCGCACGATCGGCGTTGTCGAGCACGAAGGCCACCTCGGCGGCGCGCAACGCGACCTTGCCGCGCGTCCGAAGCCCGTGCAGATCCCCGCCCAGCGCGACATCGAACAAACGCAGCGCATCGCTCGGGACGCGCTCGGCGCGGCGTTCGGCCAGGCCGAGTGCAATCAGGGGCCGCTCCCCGAGTTCACCCGAAACGCGCTCGAGCTCGGCCTCACCGGTTCCGGCACCCGCGGCCACGTCCAACGCCTCGGCAACCAGGAACGTGCTCAGTTCGAGTTGCTCGGTGGTGAGCGGCGGGCGAATGCGCCGCAATTCGGCGATGGTCACGCGGGCGTCGGCGGCATCCCCGGTTCCTTGGTTGCGGTATTCCAGCTCGCGCGCCAAGAGCTGAGCGGTGGCCGACTCGGGCGCGATGCGCGCTGCCCGCGTGGCCAACGAAAGCGCCAGGTCCGTATTGCCACCCGCGAGCCAGGCGCGGGCGCCCTCCACGAGCCAGTCTGCCCGTTGTTGGGCGGGGCCGGTCGACGCCGTAGCCAGTTCGTCCAAGGCTTCCGCCAGCGTTTGTGGACTGCCACGACGCCGCTCGACCTCGACGGCCAGTTCGAGGAGCTTCGGCGATTGGGCCCACGCGCCCATCCCTTCCAGCACTCGTCGCGCGGAGTCGACGTCACCGCCGGCTAGATACGACTCGCAGGCGTGGCGCGAGAGATCGGCGGCTTCGGCGCGATCTTGCGCAACCGCGCTGGCGCGCAGCCAGAGTGGCGCCGCACGCAGCGGCGCGCCGAGGCGCTCGTGGAGATCCGCGAGCACTCGCAAAACGCTCAGGTGGTCTCCAGTCGCCGCGGTCAGCGCCTCGAGCTCGGAGCGCGCCTCGTCCGTACGGCCCAAACGCTGTTCGAGCAAGCTGGCCCGGCGTAGGCGGATGCGACGCTCGTCGTCGACGATTTCCGCGAGCGTCGCGCGCCGCGCGAGCAGCGCCAGCAATCCCTCGTAGTCACCGTTCCGCTCGAGCTCGCGTTCGACGACGACCAGCGCGGCTTGGTCGTTCGGGTCGAGCTCGAGCACTTCCCGCCAGCGATTGAGCGCGGCGCCTTCGTCACCGAGCTCGGAGAGCAAGGCGGCGAGCTGGCGCAACACCATCAGCCGCTGGCTCGGCTCGCGAGTGGCGTCTGCCAGCTGGGCGAGGGCTTCGGCCTGCCGCGACCGATCGCCGATTTGCCGCGCAAAACCCACGATATCTGCGAGGATCGCCAAGTTTCCCGGATGATCGAGCAACACCTGGCGCAAGAGCTGGAGCGCGCCCTCGGGGTCCCCACGCGCGCCGATCAGCGCGGCGAGTTCGGCGGTCAAGCGGGCGCGCGTCTCCGGATCCAACTCATCATCGCCGAGCTCGGCTTCGAGCACGAGCTCCAGATCGTCGCGCCGACCCGTCCGCCGCAAAACGTCGCACAACCGATCGAAGATTGCGCGGCGGGCGACCGCACTCGAGCCCTCGATCGCGCGCGCGCGGCCGAGCGCCAAAATGGCTTGCTCCGCATCTTGGGCGGCGTCCGCCGCGTCGGCGATGGCCAGGAGCGCGTCCACTCGGTCGCCCACTGGAATCGCGTCGAGCACGGCTTCGAGCAGCTCCGGATCGCCGAGCGCACGCGCGCTTGCTTCGGCGCGCCGTACGAGGCTGGTATTTTCCGGTTCCTTCTTGGCCGCGGCTACCAAGAGCCGAGCTTCGGAGCGGTGGTCGCCGAGGGCCGTCGCCAGGCGCGCACCGAGATCGAGCACGGTCGGGCCGGCACCGCCGAACTTCTGCGAGGCCAAATCTACCAGGCTTTCGACCAGCGCCGAACCGCCGGCTCCGACGGCAGCCAGGCTCGCCGCGTACGGAAAGAGCTGCGTAAATTCCTCCAGATCACCGTCGCATTGCACCGCGCGCGACAGGGCCGAGACCGCCACCTTCGCCGAGCCGAAGGTCTCCAGCGCGGCGATCGCGCAGGCAATCGAGATGCGCGCGCCCTCCGGGCCGTCCATCTTCGGCAAGAGCGAGGAGATGGCCTTGTCGAAACGCAGCTCGAGCGCCTCGCGGTCGTCGATCGAGGTGACCAGCAGCGCACGCAGAGAATCCGAGAGCGACTGCACGAGCTCGACTTCCGGGCGCACCGAGAGCGCCCGCAGCAGCACCTCGACACGCTGCCGTTTGCCCTCTTCGCTCGAGCCAGCGAAGAGCGCGGCGCGACGGAGCCAAGCTGCGCGCGCCTCGGGCGTCGGGTGCTTGAGCGCCACGCGTTCGATCGCGCGCACCACTTCTGCGCCTTGCGACGAACGCTCCGCTAGCCGCGCCATGATCACGAAAGCCACGCCCTCGGAAGGGACGGCCTCGAAGGCACGCACCGCGTGCGAGAGCGCGAGATCGGTGAAGTTGCGCTTTTCGAGTTGGCGCGCGGCCCGGTAGTGCACCGCCCGCTCGCCGTAAGGGCCGAGCGCAGCGTCGGACAAGCGGAGGTACAGCTTTTCGAGGGCCGGCACTTGCTCGTCAGCGGCGGAGCGTTCGGCGACGGCCAGCACGTCCGTGCGCGACGGATCGAGTTCCAGCGCTTGGCAGGCAATACGGAATGCGTCCTCCAGTTTGCCGGATGAGAGCGCAACCGTGGAGGCTATCGCCAGCACGCGCGCGGTGTCCTTGGCCTTCGGACGGCGTGTAGCTAAATCGCGCAGCGCGCCCAGCGCCGCTTCCGGGCCGGCAAAGGAGACGAGGTCGCTCGCGAAGCACTCGACTCCGCGCTCGGGGTTCAGCGCAGCCGCGCGTTCCCAGGCGCGGATGGCACGGGGCACGTCCGCCGCGAAATCGAAGTAGGCGGCGCCCACTTCGCGCCAGGACAATGCAGTGCCGGCTTGGTCGGCATCGACCGAGCCACTCAAGGCCTCGGCGCGAGCCTCCAAAATCGCGATTTCACCGTCGGAGCTCTTGGTCGGCAAGGAACTGTCGAGTTCGCCGAGTACGAGCGAGGCTTTGGCCCCCTCGCGCACCGCGCGGAGCAGCGCGCGTGCCGAGCCGTCCGCATCACCGGCCGTGCGCCGCCGGCGCGCCAAATCGAGCAGCAGGTCCGTGCGCTCTTCGCCGGCTGCGCCGGCAGCGAGGAAGCGCTCGATGGCCGCGATGCCCAGGCCACGCTCACCGGTCGTGTCCGCCACCGCCAGTACGGCTTGGCGCAGCGCGGTCGAACGCGGGCCGATGACATCGAGCGCGCGACGGGCCAGCCCGCCAGCACGTCCTGGATCCAAGCGCGCCAGGGTGCGCAACGCCACGTCGATCAACTCCGACAGACTGCCGAGCGGTTCGGGCTGCGACAAGAGCCAGGCCAGCGCATCGGCCAAGCGCGAGCTATCGGCCGCTCGCGTGACGTGCTCGAGCCGCGCGCGCGCCGCGTCCAAGTCCCCCGGACGCAGCGCGATCAGCCGCTGGGTGAAGGCCATCGACAACAGCGGTTCGCCCAGGGCTTCGTAGGTGCGAGCCAAGGCGCGGCACGACTCGGCGCGCGGGACGATCACGCCCATCGCTCGCTCCATTGCCTCCGCGCCCCAACGGTCGGCCGACAGCAAGCCCACTTTCGCCCGCGCGGCCACCGGGCGCGCGAGCGAAGGATCGGCGTGACACGCTTGATCGGCGGCGGTTCGGGCCAAGCCGAGCTCGCCGCAAGCAAGCAACTCTTCGGCCGCAACACTGCTCAGGATGGCGCGAAATGACGGAGCGAGTTGCGCCGCGACGCGCAAGAGAGCGCGCGCGTGCAGCGCCGTCTCGCCTTGCCCGGCCGCGAGCAGGAGCGCGAGGCTCCAAGCCGCGGCGTGCGATCCGGATTCGTCGACGAGCGGCGCAAGCAGAGCCAGCGCTCCTGGCGCATCCCCGCGGCGTCGACGCAAGTTCGCGCGCAAAAAGCCGAGCCGCGCGCGATCGGCGGCGACGGCGGTGCGCGCGCTCGCGCGTTCGAGTTCGAGCTCCAGATCCGCGAGGCGGCCCTGGCGCATCAACACGCGCTCGAGCGCGCTCTGAAAGCTGCGCTCCGCCGGCACCAGCCGACACAGTTCACTCAGCACCGCGCTGGAACGGTCCGCTAAATCCGGACGACCTTGAAGCAGCGACGCCACGCGCGCCAGAAGCTCGACGCGGTCAGTGTCCGTCGCGAGCGCAAGCTCGGCCTCTGCGCTGCGGAGCGCCTCGCTCTGCGCCGTCACCCGCGGCTCGAGGCGCTCCTTGGTCGACTTCGCAGCGTCGTCGGCTTCGCTCTCGAGCAGGCGTGACAACGCCCAATTGGCCAAGGCCGGATCGGCCAGGCGTTCTTCGGCCAGCACCGCCAGCTCTCGCAAGCACGCGTTGCGCTCGGGCCCGGCCTCGCTTTCGGCGATGCGAATCAAAGCCTCGAGTAGGGGCGCGTGATCGCGGGAAGTGCTGGCGTGGTTGCGCAGCAGACTCCTGGCCTCGGCGTTGCTGGGATCGCAGACCAGCGACTCAATCCAGGCTTCCACGGCGCGATCCGGGCGGCCCAAGGGGCCTGCATACAGCCGACCGAGGGCCAGACCGACGCTCGCCCGCTCCCGCCCCTTGAGCTGATCGCAGGCCAGCTCGAGGCGCGCGGCATACAGCTCGTGGAGTCCCGTCCGCTCCAGCAACTCGTCGAAGCCGAACTCGCCGGGTTTCGCGGCCAGGTCTTTGCGCTCGATCGCCGAGAGCACGCTCTTCAAATCCAGCTCTGCATCGCAGCGAGCGTCGAACGCCGCCCCCAACGCACGCGGCCAATCGCCGTCGTTCAGCGCGGCGCGCAGGCGCTGGAGCTGCACCGGCCTACCCTCACCGCCCAGCGCGAGCGCGTGCTCGCGGTACACTTCGTCCGCGGCGCCGGCCCGACTGCGCAAGGTCAGCACATGCGCCAAACGACTGGTTGCGGGCGCCGATTCAGGCGCCATCTCGTAGGCACGCAGCAGGTCTTCGAAGGCGCTCGAGCGCTCGCCCAAGCGATCGCGGCGCTCGGCCGCTTCCAGGTACGCGTGGGCTGCGGCCGGGCCCGACATCACCTGCGGCGCCCAAGCGCCGATCGCCCCCAGCAATTCCAGGGCCTGAGATTCGGCTGGATTTTCGGCGGCCGCGTGGGTCAGCGCCTCGCGCTGTCCCTCTGCATCACCCGCTCGACCCAACAGCACGGCCACGCGCAGATAGAGCGCAGCGGCCTCCGGACCGCTCTTGCCGCTCAGCAGTGGGCGCAGCGTGATCGCGGCCAGCGACGGTTCTCCGAGGCTCGCGAACCAACCGGCGAGCTCCTCGCGCAGCACCGGATCTTCGGCGATCAACAGCGAGCGTCGCGCGTAGCGCGTGGCCAGCTCGAGCTCGGTGCCGCGCGCAGCGAGAGCACGCGAGAGTGACGAAGCCGCGACGCGTTCTCGTTCACCGTCGCCGACCGCGCTGGCGGCCGTCAGGCGCGCGCTGAGCGTGGCGAGTTCGGCGCGCGGCCCCACGCGGTGGGGCACCGGCATATCGAGTTCGTAGCGCTGCAGCGCGAGCGAGGCGGCAGAATGTGGGCCCTCTCGCCCCAACCACTCGGGCGGTGGCGGGGTGCGCAGCTTCGGTCGCTCGGGACTGAGTTGACTCGGCGAATCGCCGAGCACACCCGACGCAGGTTCGAGCACGGCTTCGTTGGGCAGATCTTCGTTCATCGCGTGCGTGGGCCCCATGACAGAGCCCCGCGCCACAATATAGCGAAACCCGTTGGCGTCCCGCCTTCTCGGTCGAGATCGCGGTCAGCGAACCGAAAATCCGCCTCCATGGCAAAGGGCGTCGAGGGGCTTGTACGGAGCATCGATAGCGGATTACGCTCCACCGGCCGCGCTGGGCCCCCAGGCGGCGGAGGCATTTCATGCGACTTTTCAACCGCTTTGCGCCGTTTTCCCAACTTGCCCTCTCGGTCGCCATCGGCGCCCTGGGCGTCACCCTTTTTGCGGCGCCCGCCCACGCGGCTGACCCGGCCAAACCCGCCGCCGCCAAAGCGGCGCCAGTCACGGCCAAAGCCACCGCCATGCCCGCGGTGAAAGCCAGCGCGGCCACGCCTGGCGCCAAAGCGCCGGCAGGTCCCGACAAGAAAACCAAAGACCTTGCCCGCAAAGCCTACGGCGAAGGCGAAAAGGCCTACGCTGCGGGCGACTACAGCGCTGCCTACACTGGCTACAGCAAAGCCAATGACCTGATCCCCTCCGCCCAGGCCTCGTACTGGGCCGCCAAATCCCTCGACCAAGCCGGAAAGACGGACGATGCCATCAGAGGCTACGAGGCGCTGCTCGCCGACCCGAACGTCAACAAAATCGGTGAAGACAAGCTGGCCGATGCGCACGCGCGCCTGACCGCCCTGAAGGCGTCTTTGGTCGGTGAGGTCACCGTCAGCACCGCCGCGCCGGGCGCTGTGTTGCTGGTCGACGGCGCTCCGCAACCGGGCCCCTTGCCGACCGTGCTGAAGCTCAGCCCCGGCCCCCACAAGCTGACGCTTACGGCCGAAGGCTACGACGCGAAAGAAGTGGACCTGCAGGTTCAGGCCGGCACCCAAGTGCAACAGTCGATCGAAATGGCGCCACACGCCGCCCCCGCGCCGCCGCCCGCGCCAGTGGCTGAAGTCACGCCCCCGCCCCCCCCGCCGCCGGCTGAGAAACACAGCAAAGTGCCCGCCTATGTCACCCTGGGCATCGCTGCCGGCGGAGCCGTGGTGGGGACCATCTTCGGCGTCAAAGCCCTGAGCTCGAAGAGTGACTTCGACAAAAACCCCACCACCGAGCACGCGGACGATACCGAGCGCAACGCGCTGATCGCCGACATGGCCTTCGGCGTTGCGTTGACCCTGGGCGTGACCGGCATCGTCCTGCTCACCAGCAGCGATGACGAAGCGCCGGCCAAAGCGGCCAAGCTGCTCAATCCCCCCAAAGGGACGTTCCGCGTCTTGCCCTACGTCGGTCGCGAAAGCGGCGGCGCCGCGGCGCGGCTCACGTTCTGATCGGGGCTGGTTCTAGCCGAGAGCGCACTCGCTGCCCGGCGAGTGCGCCGGCTTGGCGAAACGGTCACTGGATCAAATTGAATTCGACGCGCCGGTTAGCGGCGCGCCCCGCTTCGTCTCCGTTGCTCGCGATCGGCTCGTCCTGGCCGACGCCGCGGGCTTCCACGCGGCCCGCGTCGATGCCGCGATCGATCAGGTAATCGCGCAGCGCATTGGCGCGACGACCGGTCAAGGCACGATTGTCAGCGGCGGGGCCCTGATTGTCGCTGTGCACGCTGATCCTGAGCCGTAATTCGGCATACTGCGCGAACAGCTTGGCCGCGGCATCCAAGGTGGGGGTCGACTCGGCACGGATTGAAGATCGGCCCGCATCGAACTCGATGCCCGGGATCACGCCCACGAATTTGGCGACCGGCGCCGGCAATTGGTCGGGGCATCCGTCCGCGTCTTGAAAGCCATTTCTGGTCTCCATGTCGTTCGGGCACCGGTCGCGGCTATCGACCACGCCATCGCCATCGCGATCGAAGGTCGGTAGCAACGCTTGGATGTACCAAGGAGTCGGCTTGGCGGGCGGCGGAGCCGGCCGCGCGGCGACCGGCGCGACCGACACTGCGGGCGCGGGCGGCGCGGGGACGCTCGCCGCCGCGGCGGGCGCCGGCAGGGCCGGCGCGGTGCTCGGCGCAGGCGGCGCGCTCGTGGCCGGCGCGCTCGTCACGATCTGCAGACAGGTATCACCCTGAAGGGTGCTGCCTTCGGGACAGCTGACCTTGGCCGGCGTAGCCAATGCCTCGAGCCCGATGCGCAGCGGCACGGCGCAGCGGTAGCTTTCCGTCCCTTCGCGCTGCGCGACCGAACAGGCCTCGGCGTCGCCCTCGCTGATCAGCACGTCCACGTCCGCGCTGCTGTGCGCGCCCGCGCCCAGCCCAAAGAGCGTGGTCTGTGCGTCGATTTGCCGCGCTTCCCCGGCTCCCATGATGAACGCGCCCACGTAGATTGCGCTCACTACGTGCGTCGCACGCGCGCAGTCCACGCCTTTCAGATCGGCCGCGCGAAAGCTGGCATCGGGCGGCAGCGCATACTGCCCGGCCAGAATGTAGTCCGTGCGCAGCGCGCGGCCGCCTTTCAGATCGGCGCCGAGGGCGGCCGCGCCGACGGGCAACTGAGCGAACAGCTCACTTTGGTTGTGAGCCACCTTGCGCTGGTTCGCGCTGTACGGTGAAAATTGGTATTTGCTCGTGGTGCCAATGCAGTGACTCAAGAGTTCGAGCGTCACGTTGCAGCCCACGGCTTCGTAACGAACCGCCACCACGCCCGCGCCGCGCAGGCGATTCAGGTTCGAACGCGAGCCCGCATCCCAGGCCATCAAATCGGGCTCGGTTTGGGGCCGAACAGCGCTGCACGGCGTGCCCTCGAACGCTTCGCCCGTGGTGGTCGGACTGTGCAGCGTCTCGCCCGCCAGATTGGCGGGCGGCGCGCAGGCACACAGGCCCGAGACGAGCGCGGCCCAAGCCGCGCACTCGGCGACCCGTGGCGCGCGCACTTCAGCCGAACCGCTTCGCGATCGCGTCGATCACGTCCCCGTACTTGGGCGGCAGCATCACGGGCGGATTGGCCATGGTCGAGCTCACGCCAGCGATCGTGCCTTCGTGATAACCGACTTTGAACTCGGTGAATTTCAAGCCGTTGGCGGTCGAAACGCAGACCACCCGCTCGTTCTTGGGGATCACGCCGCGGCCGACCAGTTTTTCCAGCACGGCCAGCGCCACCGCCGTATGCGGACAGGTGTACATGCCGGTGCGGTCGGCGCGCGCCGCAGCATCACACAGCTCTTGCTCGCTGGCCTGTTCGACGATGCCGTTCATCTCTTCCAGCGCGAGCATGGCGCGCGGTGCGCTCACGGGGTTGCCGATTTGAATCGCGGTGGCCTGCGTGGGCTTGGCCGTGATCGGCGTGACCACCCGCTTGCCGGCCGTCCACGCGCGGTACATTGGGTTGGCGTTCTCGGCTTGGGCCACCACCAGCCGCGGGTAACGCGAGATGATGCCGAGTTCGCGCATCATCTTGAAGCCCGCGTACATCGCAGACGCATTGCCCAGATTGCCGCTGGGCAAGATGATCCAGTCCGGAACTTGCCAATCGAACTGTTGCACGATTTCGATGCCGACCGTCTTCTGCCCTTCCAGGCGGAGCGGGTTCATCGAGTTGGCCAGGTAGACCAAGCCTTCGGCGGCCAGCTGCTGCACGATCTCCATGCAGCCGTCGAAGTCCGTATCGAGACCGAGCACCAGTGCGCCGTGCGCCACCGGCTGCACGAGTTGCGCTGTGGATACCTTGTTGCGCGGCAAGAGCACCACCACGGGCAAGCCTGCCGCTGCGCCGAACGCGGCCAGCGATGCGCTGGTGTCGCCGGTGGAGGCGCAGGCGATGGCCTTCACCTTCAAGCCTTCTTGAATGGCCTGGCGCACGACGCTGACCAGCACCGTCATCCCCAAATCTTTGAATGAGCCGCTGTGACTGTTGCCGCACAGCTTGACCCACAAATCATTGACACCGATTTCACGCCCGTAGCGTTCGGCCCAAAACAGGTTGGTACCGCCCTCGTACATCGAGACGATCATGTCGTCCGGCAGCTGCGGCATCACCCACTCGCGCTTGCCCCACACGCCCGAGCCGTATGGCCACTGGTTGTGCCGATAGCGGTCGTCGAACAGCTTCATCCAGGCGGGACCGCTGCGGTCCTTCAAGGCCTCGATGTCGTGCACGACTTGCAAGAGGCCGTTGCACTTGGGGCAGCGGTAGATCGGGCGAGTGACCGGCCACGAGCCTTCGCAGCCATTGAAACAGCGGAATTCAGAGGAGTACGGCACGGCGGGACTATAGTCGCTTCGATGCGCTTGGCCCGGTCTTTTTGGCGAGCCCCAAATCGTCATAAAAAGTGCCATATTCCAGTCCTTTCCGGACCGCCTGGGGCCGCCTGATTCGAGCTCGCTTTGCGCCCCGGCGAGCCCGTCGTACGCGGGCCAGATGACCGCCACTTTTGCGCTGGAGCTCGACCCAGGTACGGCCGATCCAGGCCGGGTCGTCGCTGGCCTCCCGCTCGCTCTGCGGCTCGCGCTGGACGCGCAGCAGGCTGGCGCCGAGTGCATCGTCGTGGCGACCGACGCGAGCGCGATCCGGGACTCGCTGCGGGATGCACGGCTACGAATCCCCGTGCTCGAGCGTAAACCCGCCGGGCTGCGTTCATTGCGTGTGCCGGCAAACTTCGTGGTTCATCGCGGCCTGTTCAAGAGCATCGCGGAACGGGACGCCGCTGATCCAGAGAGCCCACCACAGCGTGACCTCGCCCAGCAAGACAGCCTGCATGACGCGCCGTACTCCTTCGCCCCGCTCGCGGTGATTGACGATGCCAGCGCGCGCGCGGCCGAAAAGCGCCTATTTCACGCCTTGCGCAAACCTCAAGATGGCTGGACCTCGCGTTACCTGAATCGTTACATTTCCTTGGCCATCTCGCGCTGGCTGGTGAAAACGCCGCTGCTGCCCAATCAGGTGTCGGTGGGGATTTTGGGCGTGGGCCTAGCGGGCGCGTGGTTTGCGGCCCAAGGCGGCTATGGCAATTTGCTCTTGGGCGCTTTTTTGTTCCAAGCACAGAGCGTGCTCGACGGCTGCGATGGCGAGATGAGCCGGGTCACCCACCGCGGTTCGCGCACCGGTGAGTGGCTCGACACCGTGGGCGACGATCTCACCAATTACGGCTTTTTTTCAGGCGCTGCGCTCGGCTTGTACAAGGTCAGCCAGAACCCGCTGTACCTCGCGGCCGGCGCGATCACGGTCATCTCGGGCGTGATCGGCAGTGGCCTCGAGTACCGCTACCTGATCAAGATCGGCTCGGGTGATTTGCTCAAATATCCTCTCAGCCAAGGTCAAGGCACCGGTAAGCTGTCGTTCATTCAGCCGCTGTTCAAGCGCGATACGTTCGTATTCCTGACCTTGTGTGCGGCAGCGCTGTCCTGGGTCGGGCCGATGTTGTGCGTGTTCGCTGCCGGCGCGGTGGGGGTCCTGATCGCCGTGTTGAAGACCGAACTGCGACTGCTACGCGAAGCGCGAGCTTCGGAGGTCGCGCGTTGAAGCGCTCGAGCCGGCCTTGGGAGCGACTCATCGTGACCGCGCTTTGCTTGGGGCTACCGTGCGCCGCAGGCTGCGCCAAGAAAGAGCCCAAGCCGCTGCGCACCGAGCCTTGGCTCGCACACCCCACCGCGCCGGCCAGCGCGAGCGGGGATGCCGCGCTGCCCCTGACGCGCTATCTGCTCGGCGAGCGGAGCGTGATCCGCTTCGAAGTTCCGAGCAAGCGCGGAGCGCTGAGCGGAAGCATCACGCGCGTGCAGGGCGAGCTCAAGGTCGATTTGGCGAACTTGACGCAGAGTCGCGGCGGCGTCCGCGCCGAACTCAGCTCGCTCGAGATCCACGCCGCGAGCGGCGCAGAGCAGAACGACGCAAGCTTGCTCGAGCGCACCCGCGCCGCGCTCGAATTGCCGTCGGACCGCAACGCACAAGCAGCATTCGCCAGCTTCGACGTCACCGCGGTCGAAGACGCTTCACCGGCGCAGATCGAACCCGCTCCCGAGCGCGCGGCAGGCGCTATTCCGGCCGCTCCGCCTGCGTTCAGCCGCCGAGCGCGCTTCACCGCGATCGGAGATCTGCTCCTGCACGGCTTTCGCGTGTCCCGCCGCGCGCCGTTGGAGGCGGAATTCGCTTTCTCCGGTGACGCACTCGTCCCTCGCAGCGTGGTGATCCGGAGCCGCTCGCCGTTCGTAATCTCCCTGGAAACGCATGCCATCGTCGCCGTAGCTCAAGAAGGCCGCGGCAAGGGCCCGTCCGCGGCTCCCGTTCCAGCTCGCGAAGTCCGCGTAAGTGTTGAACTCTACGGAACAAAAGTCGATTAAACCGGAACCTCACTGAAACCGACGCGCGGATCGCCCGTACCTGTAGTGCTCGCTGACTGCAGCCCGCGCTGCCGGCTGGTGTTCCGGCCTCAGCCTCGCTAACACTATTGATCCCTACGCGCGTGCCGCGCACGCGTTTCGCAAGGAGACCCCCCGTCCATGTCGCAGAACCTCAGCTTCAGCTCGATCGCCGCTACGCTCGCCGTCCTCAGTGCCTCGGGCCTCGTTGCGTGCGCGAGCGCCGCCCCGCCGCCAGCGGAGAGCCCGGCCGATGCCAAAGAAGTGCCGGCCGCCACCACCGCGGGCGCCACCGCCGCGGTTGACCCAGGCCCAGCCAAGGAAGGCGTTGCGCCGTCCGAAGGCGCCAGCGGCAGCAGCCCCGCCCCCGAGTCGGCCAAGCCGGTCGCTGACGCCGCGGCGGCAGCTCCCGCCGCCGCCACTCCCACCGCCGCGCCGAGCAAAGACGAAAAGCCGAAGGCGACCGGCAAGAAGAAGGCGGCGGGCGCGAAAGCCGGCTGCGGCGCAGGCACCTGCGGCTGAGTTCGACGATGCCCGCCATGCCCCAGCGCGAAGCGCCCGAGCCCGGCCCGCGCTCGGCACTCGGCGGGGTCGGGCTGGGGCTGCGCTGGGAATTCCTCGAAGAAGTATTGGACGGTCCGCAGCTCGAGATCGCCTTCTTCGAGGTCTCTCCAGAAAACTATTTGGGGCGCGGCGGATATTACCCCAGCGCGCTCGAACGCATCGCTGAGCGCTACCCGATCGTGACGCACGGGCTCACGCTCTCACTGGGCGCGATCGCCGAACCCGATGCACGCTACCTGAGCGATTTGCGAGCCGAGCTCGCGCGCCTGAATCCGCCTTGGCACTCGGATCACCTGTGCTTCTCCAGCTCCGGCGAGCGCGCGCTGCACGAGCTCTTACCGCTGAAATTCAGCGAAGAAAACGTGCGCCGGGTGGCACAGCGCGCAGGCCGTATGCAGGCGCTCCTGGAGCGCCCATTCGCGCTCGAAAACATCACCTATTACGTGCACCCGGGCGAGCCGGAGCTGACCGAGCTCGAGTTCTTGCAGCGCGTGCTCGAGCAGAGCCAGGCGTACTTGTTGCTCGACGTGAACAACGTGTACGTGAACGCGCAGAACCACGGCTTCGATCCATACGCGTTCATTGCCGCGCTGCCGCTCGAGCGTGTGTTGGAGATCCATGTCGCCGGCCATCGCACTCTAGCGAGCGGCTTGCGGCTCGATACGCACGGGCAGGCCGTGGCCGACGAGGTGCTGCAGCTGCTCGAGTGGACGCTGGAACGCACGGGCCCCGTGCCCGTCTTGCTCGAACGCGACAATGACGTGCCGGAGCTGAGTGAGCTGTTACGAGAAGTCGCCCAGCTGCGCGAGCTACAAACGCGAGCCTTGCGTCGCCACGCGGAACGCCATGCAAGAAGCGCTTGAAGCGGCCCTGGCGGAGCTCACGCTCGGCCCGGAAATCGCCGCCAACGACGCGGCCGGCATCGCCGCGTGGCTCGCGCGTCACCGGGTAGCCGCCGCCGACGCGCGGGCCCTGACTCGCGATTTCTCGCGCTTGCTCGTGTACCGGGAGCTCGTTCGAGACAATCTGCGAGGGGCCTTGCAAGCCACCATTCCACGCACCTTGAGCCGGCTCGGTGCCCGCTTCGACGGGTATTTCGACGAGTTCTTGCGCGACTCGCCGCCTGTCTCGCACTACCTGCGCGAGCTCACCCCCCAGTTCCTCCGCTTCGCACTGGAGCGCTGGGCACGTGATCCGAACGTACCAGCGTACCTGACCGATCTAGCGCGACACGAAGCGCTGCAAGTCGAGGTTGCCTCGCTCTTGGCGCTGCCCAAAGACAACGTCCCGGCGGAGCTTTCGCTCGATCGAGGAGTCGAGTTCATCGATGCCGTGCGCTTGGTCGACTACACGTGGGCCGTCCACCGCTTGCCGGAAGACGAATCGAGCCGAGAATTGCCCGAGCAATGCCCGACCTCGCTATTGGTTTACCGCAGCCCCGAGCACGAGGTGCGCTACCTCGAGCTCGCTCCGTTCGCTCGCGCGCTGCTCTCGAGCCTCTTGGTCGAGCGGCTCAGTTTGCAAGCTTCGCTCGCCTGCGCTGCCGAACGCGTCGGGCTTCCGCTCGATGACGGGCTGCTGACGCGCGCCGCGAGGCTGTTGGCCGATCTGGCGGAGCGCGGGGCATTGCTCGGCAAAAGCGCGCCCCCTGCAGTTGGCCCCGCCAATTTGCTGCCCAAAGTGAGCGATCCTGCCTAATCTGAAGCTTGGTTCCAGAGCCCCCCTATGACTACCCGCGACCCCCTCAATATCGTTGGCACCACTATCGCGGAAAAGTACCGCGTCGAGCGCTTGGTGGGAGAAGGCGGCTTCGCGGTCGTGTACCGGGCCCAGCACATGATTTGGAATCAGCCGGTCGCGATCAAGTTCTTCAATGGTCTGTCCTCCGCGCCCGTCGAGCAACGGGAGGAATTCAAGAACCAGTTCATCCAAGAGGGCGCGTTGCTCACCGAGCTGAGCAGCCAAACGGCGAGCATCGTGCAGGCACGCGACGTGGGCGAGTACACCAGCCCCTACGGCCAGTGGATGCCGTACATGGTGCTCGAGTGGCTCGACGGCGAGGCGCTCGATCAGTTGCTCGAACGTGAGCGAGCCTCGGGTCTCGGCCCGTGGAACATCGAACAAGTGGTGACGCTTCTGTCACAGGTCGCCAACGCGCTGGATGTCGCTCACGGCAAGGGCATCGCGCACCGCGACATCAAGCCCGCCAACATCTTCGTGCTGGGCGAGCAGCCACGCCTGTCCGCCACCCTGAAAGTGCTGGATTTCGGGGTTGCCAAGATGATGAGTGACAACACTCAGCTGAAGGCGGCGATGGCCAAGACGGGCATGAACATCACCTCCTTCACCCCCCAATACGGCGCGCCCGAGCAGTTCAGCCGCAGCTACGGCGCGACGGGCCCCTGGACGGACGTGTACGCGCTGGCATTGGTTGCGATCGAGATGCTCATCGGCAAGCCCGCGCTCGACGGCGAAGACATCGTGCAGCTCGCCTTCGCTACCGGCAACACCGAGCGTCGCCCCACCCCGCGGAACCTGGGCGTGCAAGTGTCGGACGCGGTCGAGTCGGTGTTCGCCAAAGCATTGGCGATCAACCCGCACGACCGCTACGCGCGGGCCCGTGAATTTTGGAGTGCCCTCGAACAAGCCTATGGCGGCTACTACAACGAAAGCGGGTTTCGCCCGTCGAACGTCGGCGGCGAATTCGGCACTCGCCCGACCCACTTGATGCAGGGTTCACCCGTCACGCAACCCGGGCAGCCGTTGCACATCGCCAGCACCAGTAGTCCGGCCACCATCAACGCAGGGGCGACCCCGAGCAGTAAAACGGGCCTGTTCGTCGGCCTGGGCGTGGCCGTTGTCGCGCTGGCGACGAGCGGTTTCTTACTGCTCGGCGGCAAGCACGAGGACCCGGCGGGCAAGGCGGCCAGCGCATTGCCCTCCGCCTCGGCGCCGATGTTGGCTTCGGCGGCTCCCTCCGCGTCCGCTGCGCCGGCGCCGACTTGCCCGGAGGAAATGGTGAAGATCCCCGCGGGCCAGTTCTTCATGGGCTCGGAGCTGAAGGATGCCCCCGACAATGAAAAGCCGTCCCACAACGTGACCGTCGACTCGTTGTGCATGGACCTGTACGAAGTCAGTGCCAAGAAATACAAGGCGTGCTCGGACCAGGGCAAATGTCGCCGAGCGCCAACGGAGGTGGAATGGCCGAAGATCACGGCCGCCGAGCGCGCCACCTATTCACCGCTGTGCACCATCTCCGATCCCGAAAAGCTCGATCACCCCATCACTTGCGTGACTTGGGAGATGGCAGACAACTACTGCAAGGCCAATGGCGGGCGTCTGCCCACCGAGGCCGAGTGGGAGTTTGCCACACGCGGTCCGGACGGTCGTATCTACCCTTGGGGTGATGATCCACCCACTGCGGATCACTTGAACGCCTGCGACGCCCAGTGCCTGGCCTGGGGCAAGGCGCATCAAGTCGAGCTCACCGCCCTCGAAAAGGGCGACGACGGCTTTGCCACGACCGCGCCGGTCGGCAAATTCCCCGCCGGGCGCTCGCGCTTCGGCCCGTATGACGTGGTGGGCAACGTTTGGGAGTGGGTCGGCGATTGGTACGGGAACTACACGCCGGATGCGGCCAAAAATCCGCTCGGTCCCGCGACGGGCGAGCGCAAGGTCATCCGCGGTGGGGCCTGGAACGCGGGCGTCGTGACCTGGCTACACCCCTCATTTCGCTATGCCCAGGTGCCGACCGCGCAGAGTTACGGCATCGGCTTCCGTTGCGTGAAGAGCCTCGATCAGTAGTACCAGCCGCCTTGGTTCGACCGGGTGTGGCGTAAACCGCTACCGCGCTGCGCGCTGGGCCCTGCGCGATCGCGGTTTTGCCTGGCTTTTCTGCTGGGTAGCCAACGCCGGTCTTCTCAGCGCGGCAATAAAGAGCGATGATCAGGGGATGGGTTCGGGTCCTCTCGATCACCCGCGCTTGCTTGAAATCGAAGAGCGGCTCGACCGAGCAGAGATCGACACCGCCCAGCGGCTGTTGGCCGAGCTCGGCGATCTCAACGTGCACCGCGTGGCGATCAGCTATTTCGCCACGCGGCTGTTGTATCAGCGCGGACGCCTCGATGCGGCGGGCGTCGTCGATCGCTTGCGCGAGCTGGTCTTGATCGAGCCCGATTTTCCGCAAGCCAATGCCATGCTGACGGCGGCCGAGCTGGGCACGCTCAGGCCCGATCGCGATGGCTTCCTGCGCGCAACGCTCGACCCAGCGCCGGTCAGCTCGCGTCAGAACCCGGTCAGCGCCCGTCAAAACGCACCGACGCGACCCGCGCCTCAACGCGAACCTGCGCGCAAAGCGGTGGCTGAACCGATCATCGCGTTCGGCGCGGACGAGGTCGACACCGATCACGACCAGCTCGCGCTCGAAGCCGCCTTGACCGCTCCCGCCGCGCCGGCGGCGGCAAAGGCAGAACCGCGGCGCAGCATGAGCATGCCGGACATTCCGCGCGCGCCGATTTTGCCGCGATTTGCCGTACCCGAGAACATGGCACCGAGCTACGCGCCCGGTGCACGCAGCGCATCGCTGCAGTTCGAACTCGAGCTGGAGGCCCCGGAAGATCCGCGCGACACGATCCGACAACCGGAGCCGCCGCCCTCCTCCACGAAAAATTCGCTAGAGCCACCGCCCACCGATCGCGATCCGAGCACCGTACCGCCCACGCTGCGCGATCCGAATACCGTCCCGCCGGGCGCCCTCCAACGCTCGCCCGGTCCGGAATCGATGATGGAGCGTGCGCGTACGGTCTGGGACCAAGGCGGGCACGAGCGCGCATTGGCCGATGTCGAACGTCTGGAGAACGCGCCCCTGCTCGATCCCGAGCTGCGCGCCGACTGTGCCCGCTTCTTGATCGAAGCAGGGGAACCCGAGCGTGCGGTGCTGCAGGCCCGTCACGCGAGCCAAGACGATCCGAACTCGCCTCTGGTGCAGCTGATCTTGGCCTGGGCGCTGGTGCGCGCGGCCCGGCGCTCGCCCAATCATCAAACGATCGACGAAGCGGAGGGCGTGCTGCGCCACTTGCGCGCGAAGCCGGGCCCTATCCCTGCCCTGGCGCAGGCGTTACGCGCCTCGATTTTGGCCGAAAAGGGCGATCCCGAACGCGCCATCACCACTGCCCATTTGGCGCTCAAGTTGGACCCGGGTGCGCTCGACGCGGAGGCCGCCATCAGCTTGGCCAGCGCGCGGTTGGGCAGATTGGATGATGCGCAGGCGGCTTTTGAACGGCTCTGCGAGCTGTCTGCCGAAGAGGCGGAGCGCTTGAGCGATCGCTTGGAGCAGCTCGGCGTCACGCTGCGCGATGTCGAGGCCCGATCCGCGCGCCATGCCAGCTCCGCGATTCGGCTCTGGGACAGAATCGAGGTCGAGCTGTTCGGCGGCAACCAAGAGCTTGCGATCGCCAATTTCGAGCGCGGCGCCGCCCGAGAATTGCGCGGCTTGGTCGGCGAAAGCGCGACCGATGCCATCCCGCTCTTGGCCACCATGGCGGCCAGCTTCTTCACGACCGAGCCGGTCTGGCGTCATTTTGCGCCCTTCGATCTTTCGCTCGGCAGTATCGCACGTGTGGAAGCAGTGCTGGACGTGATGTACGGTCGTGTGCCGCGCGCAGCGCTGAGCGCGGCCGCGTACCCCGCGCAAGTCATGCTCTCGAGCTACGTCGGAGAATGCTTGCGCCAAGGCTACGGCGGCCAGTGGGCGGGCTCGCTCGCCAGCCCAGAGACGGTCTTCGTCGACGCCAAGCACACGCGCTTCGCGCCCTTCCACGAGCTGCGCCTGCGCTTGGAACAGGGCAAGCCCTTGCTTTTCGAGGGCGCCGAAGGGCGCCACACGCGCGTTAGCGGCGCGCCGATCGCTTTTCCGGTCACGCCTCCCGCGCCCTGGGATCCTGCGCAATGGCCGAACCCGCGCATGTTGCCGCGACTAGGCCTCGCCTTCGCGCAATCGGTCGTGGAGTTGTACTGCACCGAGTTCGGCGGAGGCCCGCTCGATCGCTCGCCCGTCGGGCTGCACTCGCTCGATCAATACGTGGCGTTGCTTGCCCCGCTCAACGCGCGCTCCGCTCCCGGTGCGCGCTGGGTCGAGCGTGTGTCGGTGTTGATCGGCGCGTACCTCGGCGAGGTCCTGCGCGACGCGGTGGGCGCGTCTTGGCGCGCGGTGATCGGCGCGCCGATCGGCCCCGAGAGCTATACGCTACTGCTACCCAATGGCGGCACGACCCACCCGGTCACCCAAGCCTACGATCGTCTGAGCGGCAGGACTTCGGATCTGCTCAGCCACTACGCAGCGCGGCTCATCGACGAACTGGGCTAGGCGGGCGAATGCCAACCTGCTTTCTAATCTTTTTCAGGAAGGTCTGCGTGCACAAGCCGTGGCTTGCCTCATGCTCGATGATTTCACGCGTCAGTCGCGCCTTGGTGTCGTTCGCACAGCTCGAGCTGTCGCGGATCTCGCTCGCCAGCTGAGCGCCCGCGGTCGTCGACGGCCAAGTCTGCTTTTCGATCGCCACGACCGAGCCGTTCGAGCCGCGATGATGCTCGGGTTTGGTCTTGGTGACGTCGCGAAAGCCGGTGTCCTGCGAACGCTTACCCGAGCCGTGGCAGCCCGGGCAGGTCGTGGTCAGCCCGAAGGTATTGCCGATCCGGCCATCACCGCCGCAAACCCCGCAATTTTCAGAGGCCAAGGGAGACGCTCATCGTCCGAGCGCGGCGCGATTGTTGAACCATCGCTCAGCCTAGCCCAGTTAGTGGGCGAGAGCTAACCGTGCGGGCGACGCGCCACGATCGCCAGCCAGGGCTGCTCGCTGGGCGGCTTTCCCGAAGGCCGGAGAAAGTGGCGCTCGACGGCGAAGCCCGCGCCTTCGATCAGCTCGAGCCAACTCTCGATCGTCAAAAAGCTGCCGTAGCGCTCACCCTTGAAGCCTTCCCAATCTCGCTCGAAGGCGCGAGGATTGGAGCAAAAAAGCACTCCACCGGGTACCAACGCGCGGAACAGCTCGCCCAGCACCCGTGGCAATTCCGCACTCGGGACGTGAAACAGCGAGGCGTTGGCGAACACGCCGTCGAACTCGCGTTCGCTCAGCGCGAGCGCCAGGAAATTCTGGTGCAAGACGCGGCAGCCCGATTGAGCGCGCGCCATTTCGGCGAACACGGGCGAGCCATCCAAGCCAGTGACGTGGTGCCCCCGCGCCGTGAGGGCCATCAAATCCCGACCTGGGCCGCAGCCGAAGTCGAGCAATTGAAGCGGACGCGAGCCGAGCAGCGCATCGAGCAACGCGGCGTAATTCTGCGTGACATCGTGATCGCGTGTGCCAGCCCAAAAGGACTCGGCCACTTGGTCGTAGTCGCTCAAGGTGCGCGCAGCGATTTCAGACAGCGAGCGCGAGGCTTCTTTTTCGGACACGGCTCAGCATACACCGCTCGCGGCGTGACGACGGGCTACGGACTGACGTAAACCAGGGTGCCACCACGCAGGCTCATCGCCCCGTGCCAAGCTTGCGGGACCGGGGGGTCCGTCCAATGAAATAGCCAGCGCGAATCGCTGGGTGACAGGTTCACGCAGCCGTGACTGTGCGGCGTACCGAAGGTATCGTGCCAGTACGCCGCGTGAAAGGCGAAGCCCTCACTGAAGTACTGCACGTACGGCACGTCTCGCAAGTCGAACGCGTCGCCTACCTCATCGCTATCCATGGTGGCCGTCACGTGCTTGGTGTGGATGAGAAACTGTCCGCGCACGGTGGAATGCGTGGTCTTGGGATCGCCGAGTCCGTCCGCCCCCGTGGAGACGAGCGTAACGTAGACCGGCGTGTCTCCTTCGTACGCGACCATGCTCTGCTTCAAAATGGAAACGTGGATCCAAGTCCGCCCAGGCTTCACCCAACCCGGGCGCTGGGCCATCTTGTCCACTCGTACGAGGTTCTCGTCGCGCAGCCAGTCACCGGCGGTGGTCTCGAGATAGGTGAGCCCGGACAAGACCCGAGAGCGACCCGTGATCGGCAAGGCCTCTCGAAAGCCGATTGGGCGCGCGATGCTGAGTCCACTGCTCGGGCTACCCGCGTACAAAAAGGCATTTTTGGCGCGCACGAACACCACCGGCAGGTTGACGCCCGCGGTCAGTGAGAGGCCGTGAAAGGTGCTGGCCACGACCGGCTTCATGCGATCGAGCGGCAGCAGGCTCATATCGGTGGTCAAGCCGAACCGTCGCCCCTGGTGGTCGTAAATCGCCAGCAGCGCGAACGAGCTATCGGGGACCGCGCGGCCGCTGGTCAGCTTGTTCGCTTCGTGCGCGTAGCCAAAGGGCGTCGGCGCTTGGCCGCCGCTGAGCAAAAAGGGCGGCGTTGGATCGCTCTCGGCGCTGCGCCAAGCGTAACGCGTGTTGGCCTCTAGGTGACGAGCAAGCTCAACTTCCTGCTGCTGCTGTTCGAGCTTGCTCGGCAAGCGCGTGTAGAACGGCGGAGTCGGATAGAGCGAGCGTGCGTAGAGGTAGGGCATGGGCGCGCTGCGGTCCGGGCGGACCCGCGAAAATTGCGCGACGGGGTGAGCGGGGTCGAGCGTGGCGGTCGGCCCAACGCAGACGTAACCCTCCGGCATCACCCGATAGAAGCCGAGCTTGCAGCCCTCGAAGCCGGCGGGCTTTTCGTCGCGCCGCACTTGCGCACCGGCGCGCAGGTAGCCAATCTTCTGTGACTTGAAGCTCGGCCTTTCGTAGACCAAAGTCTCTCTGCCGATCGCCACCAGCAAGTGTCCCGGGTCGACGATCGGTTCCGGTTCGCGCTGCGAACTCGGGCTCGGTTCGTCTTCGTCGTCGTCGCTCGGTTCATCCGCGCTGCTCGGCGCTTCCGGCTCGAGGCCGCTCGGCTCGGGGCTCGGCGCAACCTCTGCCGCGGCCATCACCGCCACGGGCGCCGGCGATAGCTCGGGCGACGGCTCGGGCGCAGCAGGCGGCGGCGCGGGAATGGTCAGGGTCGCGATCGGAGCGCTGACTTCGGCCCCCCGATCCGGCGCGGGGCGGGCAATTTCGCCTGCGGAGCAGGAAGAAAACGCGCCCATGCCCAAGGCCGCGAGGGAAAGCAGGCGCACGCTTGGCATCCGGCCAGGCTTATCGAAGGCGCACGGCACGGGCCAAGTTTTCGAGCTCGAAAAAGCCAACGAATCGCGCGCTTTCGGGCTCGTGCGCCGAGGCATGGTATATTTTTGGATGGCAGCAGAATCTTTGGAGTCGCTGAGCGCGTTGGGCACGCAGCTGAGCGAAGATGAGCGCCTGATCCAGCAAAGCGTGCGCCGCTTCGTCGAAGAGCGTTACTTGCCACGCGCCGGGCAATTGTTCGCGGACGAAGCCTTCCCGCGCGATTTGATCCCCGAGCTGGCCGGGCTCGGCGTGCTCGGGGCCAGCATCCAGGGTTACGGCTGCGCGGGCATGACGCCCGTCCAATACGGGCTCGTATTGCAGGAGCTCGAATATGGGGACAGCGGTCTACGCAGCTTCGTCAGCGTGCAGGGCTCGCTCGCCATGTATGCCATCTCGGCCTTCGGCGACGCGGCGCAAAAAGAGCGCTTCTTGCCGCGCATGGCACGCGGCGAGTGCATTGGTTGCTTCGGCCTCACCGAGCCAGACAGCGGGTCCGATCCGGGTTCCATGAAGACCCGGGCCCGCCGCGATGGCTCCGACTACATCTTGAACGGGACCAAGATGTGGATCACCAACGCGCCGTTCGCCGACGTTGCCGTGGTTTGGGCGAAACTCGACGAGCAACCCGACTCGATCGCGGGCTTTTTGGTCGAGCGCGGCATGAAGGGCTTCGAGACCCCACGTATTCACGGCAAAATGAGCCTGCGTGCCAGCGAAACCGGCGAGCTCGTGCTCGACGAGTGCCGAGTGCCAGCAGCGAATTTGCTGGCCGGCAAGCGCGGCTTGGGCGCGCCCTTGCGTTGCCTGGGTGAAGCCCGCTTCGGGATCGCCTGGGGGGCGCTCGGCGCCGCCAAAGCCTGCTTCGAATCGGCGCTGTCCTACACGGGCGAACGACGTCAATTCGGCGTGCCGCTGTCGTCCAAGCAGCTGGTCCAAGCCGAGCTCGTGCACATGGCCTCCGAAATCGTCAAAGGCGATCTGCTCGCACTCCACTTCGGGCGTCTCAAAGAGCAACAGGGCAAGCTGCTGCCCGAGCAAGTCTCACTCTGCAAACGGAACAACGTGGCCTTGGCGCTCGATTGCGCGCGCCGCTCCCGCGCGTTGCTCGGCGCCAATGGTATCCTGCTCGAATACCCCGCGATCCGACATCTGCTGAACTTGGAGAGCGTGTACACCTACGAGGGCACGCACGAGATCCACACGCTGATCTTGGGCAAAGCGCTCACCGGCCAGAACGCGTTCTGAGGCCGGTTCCGGCGCCGCTCCGAAAATTCGCCTGCGCCGCTGTCACACGAGCGGGCCGCCCGACGACTGACGGGCAATGGGCGCCCCGGACCTTCCCCCCCCCATCCCTCTGGCCACACGCAGGAACGCCAAATCCTTTGGCGACTCGTCACGTCTCAGGGGGATGCGGCGGTTTCTTGGTCACTGGCAAGCCCGAACCTTTCTGATTTCGATGTCGCTGGGCTCGGCACTCATCACCTGGATGAGCTTGCCCTACTTCGACTTCGAAACGCTGCCCCCATTCATGATCGAGAAGTTGCCGCTCAAGTTCGAGTCCTCGTGGCTCGCGGCATTGCGGATCCACGTGGCCGCGGCGTCGCTCAGCTTTCCACTCTGCTTATCGCTCATGACCCGCGCGTTGCAGCGTCACGCGGTCTGGCATCGCTGGCTCGGGCGCATCACGGGTCTGCTCGTGTTGTTCGCGCTGCTGCCCTCGGGGCTCGTGCTAGCGCTCGACGCAAAGGGCGGTGGCCGCGTTACAGCTGGCTTCTTGCTGTCGGGGGCCATCGTCGCGGCCGCGATGATCGCGGGCATTCGCTCAGCGCGGCGACGTGACATCGCCCAGCATGCGCGCGCCATGCGTCACGTCGTCGGTCAGATGAGCGTGGCCGTGGTCTCGCGCGCGCTGATCGTGGGCTTGGATGCTCTCGGCGTCGATCCGGACGTCGCCTATGTCGGGGCCTTGTGGGGCCCAGTTTTGCTCAGCGTGGCGGTCGTCGAGTGGCTTTCTCGGCGACCGCTCGCTAGCTCTCGAAAGCGAATTGAAACCGTCGAAAGGATGCGTCGTGAACTATCTCCGTTCGTTCTCATGCTGCGTATTCGTGCTCTCGTTCGTGCCTTCGCTGGCGATGGCCGATGAGTCCTCGCTCGCCCAGTGGGCGCAGCAACACGTCGAAGCCGGGCTGTTGAAACCGCTCGCTGAACGCAGCAGCCGTTTCTCACGCTCTCGTCCGCCGCCTCACGAGAGCCGCGTGCGGGTAACTCAGACGACACTCAGTCGTGACAAGCAGGGCCGCGAGTTCGTATCCTTCAGCGTGGATGTCCGCTACGGGACCGGTGATTGGCACGCGGACGATATCGTCGGCTGTGCCTACCGAGCGAGCGGCAGCGTGTTCGTCAAATCGGGCGAGGTCTATTTTCCTGCCTCGCGCCTGCTCGGCAAGCGCGTCGATGCCGCTCCCGGTGTCTGCCGAGCGGCCGCTCCGCGCTCGTGAAAATCACTACTCTTCGACTTTGACGGCGTGCGCGCGAGCGAGCGCTGCGAGTTCCAAATTGCCGGCCGCCAGCAGCGTGGCACTGGGCAACTCACACGCCGACCAATGCACCGTCCAAGTGAGCGACGCGCCGGGGGCGAGCGCTTGTAGCGCGCCTTGCTCCTCCACCTCAATCAGCTTGGGGTTCGCAGTGCCGCTCGTCCAAAGTTGAATTTCGGCCTGGTTCGGCGGCAAGCTCGCGTCGGGCGCATCGACGAAGCTCTTCACGAACAGCACCGGGAGCAGGCCCTTGCCAAAACGATTGGCGTGCGCAAGCCAGCCCTCCGCGCCATCGAACTCGTTGATGTAGTTGTCTTGGGTCAGGGTTAGGCTGGGATAATTCAGCCATTCGATGCCGCCCGTGGCGGGTGGCGGCGGCAGCAGGCTGAGCGGCAGCGGGTTTTGAAAAGAATCTTGAGTGATGGTGCGATTGCCTGGACCCTTGGGCGCGAAGGTGTAGCCGCCCGCGCGCACGCGAGTCACCTCCCAGGGTGCCCAGGAGGCGCTCAGATTGCTTTGGTTGACCAGCTGATACTCGATGCTGACCACACTGCTGGCCGCATTCACCGAAAAGCGCTTATTCACGCTGATCTTCGGGCTGGTCGCGGTTGCGCTGGTGAGGCTCAAGGACGCTCCGTCGGCTACGGCAACATAGGCCGCCGTGTCGATTTCCGCGGGAGGTGGCCAGGTGTACGCTTGCTGTGGGCTGGGCCAAAACGTGGAGCCGCCCGTCGGATCGATCAGGTTGTTGTCGTCGATCGAGAACTCGATCACACGCGCACCGTGCGAAGCCGCGACCACCAAGCGATAGCGCCCGAACGTGAAGCTCCAGTTACCAGACTTGTCTACCTCAGGCGCGACATTGGCCTGCAGATCCGGACGCGAACTCGCGCCCGACGCAGCCCAGCCCCGACCGCACTTGCCGTCGAAGGGCTCAGAGTCCGCGCTGCCCGCAGCGCCGCCGTCACCAGCACCAGCCTCACCGCCGATTCCGCCGGCTGACTCACCGCCCTCGCCGAACGCGCCCGTGCCGGCCGTGGGCGTGCTCCCGTCCGCACTGCCACCGAAGCCCGCGGCGGAGCCACCCTGGCCGCCTGCCTGATTGCCCGCGCCGCCCAACTCGATCGGACTGCCGCCCATGCCGGCGAGAGCACCGCCGTGTCCCACCGCCGCCCCGGCGGCACCGTCACCCGGCCCCGCTGGTGGCGTGGATGAGCAACTCCAAACCACTAGCCCGCCCGCGAACCAGAACAACAAGGAACGCGGAGACGGACTTCGGGGCACTCCTCAGATTGCCATAGACCCGAAGCGCTGACGATTGGCATTCTTCCAACCAGGAACAGCGGGTCAGCGTGTGTCGAGGGGTGTTCAGCTGCGCTGACCGATTATTTTGGCAGAGGTACAATGTTTTTCGAGCGCTCGTGACGCATCGTGACCCCTCTTAGGGGGTCCCCGTCAGCAAATGATTCGCCTGATCTACCACCGAGGGGCGGACCAAGAGCCGCGGGACCGCGCTCGGCATCCGGACGAACTGGCGGGCCCGCTGAGAAGGGGGCGAGAACGGCAAGTGGCGGATCGACAGCGGCGTTTACAAGATCTTGGTCGGTAAGAACGCGGAGGACGCGGAGATCTCCGCCAACGCAGCGTCAATGACGATCCAAGGCGACTGATGCGCGTCGAAACGAAACGCGACGCCGAAGGCTTCGGCGCCACGCGACGGCTCGCGTGACCATCAACCCCATCTCAAAAACGCCATTCCAGGCCCACGCCCGCCATGGGGCCGCCGTAGGCGACGTCTTCGGAGCAACCGGAGAACGTGTCGTCGCAGGAGCCGGAGCGGAACACGCCGACGCCGCCGGCGGTAACGGTCAGGAATGTGGAGCCGGCCAAGCCGTTACCGGCCAGCAACGAACGCAAGCCGAGCTCGCCAAAGCCGTAGCCGACGTTGCCGCCGCCGCCGTTGATCAAAAACCAATAGCCGCGGGTGACCGGGATTTGCAGGCCCGCGACCATGCCCCCGAATTGGAACTGACTGTGGAACAGGGCGAGGTTCGTGCGTACGCTGAGATTGAAGCCATCGCGAGCGCCGAGGCGGAGCAGCTGCACCGCGGCCAGCGCTGACCCAGGCGCGACGACGAAGTTCGTCGCGTTCACGGTTTGGACACCGAGGCCGAGACCCATCTCGATGTACTGCGAGTCGTAGCTGGCGAGCAGCGCCGCGTTGACCGCGCCGACGCTGCCCTTTTCTTGAACGGCCGCAAACGCGATCGGGTCGACCACAGCTTGCAGATGCAGGTGGTTGAAGCGATAGCCGAGACGGCCGCTCAGCAGCGCACCGCCGCCGAGCTCATCGACCGCGGCGAAGGGGCGTAGCATGAGCTCCAGCTCCCACAGCCCCTGGACGCGCGGGGGTGCGGAGAGGCTGCTCGTGGCCGGCGCGCGGGTGCGGCTGGCGAGCGCTCCTTCTGGCACCTGTTCGTTCAGGCCCAAGCGGACGCGAGCATTGCGGGTGTTGACGTTGGTGACCACGCCGATGGCGAGCACGTCACTCGCCAGCTCCGCTTCTTCGCGGTCGTCTTCGCCCGTGCCCGCGAGGGCGAACTCGATGTGATCGCCGCGCGCGATGTCGTCCGACGTTCCGAGCGAGATCACGACCTCGCCCGGCGCGGTCCGCTGCACGCGACCAAGCTTGACGGGCGGCGATTCCGAAGCGGGATGGGGCGGCGGCGGACTCGGCGCCGGCGGCGGGGGTGCTAGCGGCGGCGCTGTTGGCGTCACGTCGGGGAACACGGCTGCAGACTGCCCGGGAGCGCCCGAGCCCGAAAAGGGACGGGCTTCGAGCACTCGCAGGACGACCCACAGCCGCCCATTGGGCTCATTGGCGAAGCCGATCACGTCACCCGCAAAGGCGTAGCTGCGTACGAATTTCGGGGCCGCGCCCCCCAACGCAAATTCCCAGACTCCCGCCGCACCGCAAGCCAAGAGTAGCTGGTCTGCTTGCCGGCGCTCGGCGAGCTGGGCGCAACGTTGCCCGCTCTCGTTCACCTGGTTTGCCAGCCACTCCGGCGCGGCTTCGGCACGAGCGGTGTTTTGCAACGAAAAACAGCCCAGCCAGGCCGTGAGCGACAGCATCGCTTTGAATGACCAGCCCATTTCGACTCCCCTACCGTGTATGACACTCTGGATTCCGAAAAGGAAGTGTCGTGATTTCACCACACCAGCCCGTCCGGATTGGAAACGATCGACGCGGGCGCTCGCCAGTAAACTGAGCTATGCTCGCCTCAGGTGGTTGGAGTGGGTGGGAAAATGGCAATCGGAAAGCGAATGAACAGCACGACACAAACAGGGTTGCTCGCGAGCTTCACGCTGGGGTTGCTGGTGGCGGGCTGCAACTCGTTCGACAAGCGAGCGGACAGCGAGAGCGAGCCACGCCTTGTCATCCCCGTGGATGAACGCGCTGCGCTGGTCTCCCCCGTGCCTCCCGTCGCAGTCAGCGGCGGCACGCTGAGCGTGCTCTCGGATGGCTCGGCAGCCATCTTGGCCGACCCAGAGCGCGACCAAATCTCGATCGTGGATCTCGGCACACTGGCGGTGCGCTCTACGATCAAGCTAGAGCCGGGGGATGAGCCCGGGCGCAGCGTGGAAGACGCCCAGAAGCACGTGCACGTTGCGCTGCGGCGCGGCGGAGCCGTAGTCTCGATCGATCCGTTGACTGGCAGCGTGCTGAACCGCCGGGCCGTGTGCAAAGCGCCCCGCGGTATCGCTTTCGACGCCGCCACCGGCCTCGTGCACGTGGCCTGCGCGGAGGGCAAGCTGGTCTCCCTGCCCGCCCTGGGCGGAGCGCCCGTGCGCACTCTTACGCTCGATCTGGATTTGCGAGACGTCCTGGTGCGCGGCAGCGAGCTGTGGGTAACGCGCTTCAAATCCGCCGAGGTTCTGCGCTTGAGCAGCCTGGGCACGGTCGACCAACGCGTGAAGATCCCGCCGAGCCAGGGCACGCTATCGCAGCCGAACGGCTCGCAACAAGGCCTGGCGAATTTCACGGACAAGAACGTCACGTTGGAGGCCGGCACCGCTTGGCGCGCGATCTCGTCGGTCACGGGCGGCGCGGTGATCGTGCATCAGGACGGGGTCGCGGATGAAATCGAGATCACCCCACCCAGCGCCTCGGGCAGTGCCTACGGCGGTGGAGAGGGCGCTGCTTGCGGCGGTATCGTTCGCAATGTCGTGAGCACCGTGGCCTCTGACGGCAGCGTGCTCAGCACGCCGTTCGTCGGCGCTCCGTTGCCGGTCGACGTTGCGGTCTCCGCTGATCAGCAATGGGTGGCCATCGCACACGCCGGTGGCCCTGACTTCACTGCGCCGCGTCCGTTTCTGGTCTTCCCGTCCGAGCCGGGCGCACCCACGAGCACCGGTGGCTCCGCGCGCGGCGCGTCGTCGGTCAGCATCTTGGCGCTGACTGACGTCAGAAGCGGAAACCCGTGTGCCTTCTCACAAGGATTCGTGAACAGCGACGCGCCCGTGACGGCCGTGGCATTTACCTCGAACGGGCGGCTCCTAGCTCAAACTCGCGAACCTGCGCAGTTGCTCGTTGTCAGCAATCTCCCGTTTGGTAGTCAGGAAATCGTCGCTCTGCCCGGGGAATCGCGCGCGGACACCGGCCATGATCTGTTTCATCGCGACGCGGGCGGCGGCATAGCGTGCGCTTCCTGCCACCCCGAAGGGGGCGAAGACGGCCGCACCTGGCGCTTTGCCGGCGCCGGTGAACGGCGCACCCAAGCCCTGCACGTCGGTCTCCGCGATACGGCGCCGTTTCACTGGAACGGCGATCTGCCGAACGTAGGCGCGCTCATGAATCAAGTGTTCGTGGGCCGCATGGGCGGCGTTCGCGAGAGCGATGCGCGCGTGTCCGCACTGTCGGAGTGGCTGTTCTCACTAAAGGCTCCCGCCTCCGTTCGCGACGCCAACGACCCGGCCGCGCTGCGCGGGCAAGTGCTGTTTCAGTCCACCGACGTCGGCTGCACGACCTGTCACTCGGGGGCCAAGCTCACGGACAATCGCTCGATCGCGATCGACACGGTGGTCACCACCAAGCTGCAGGTGCCGTCGCTGATCGCCGTCGGTTACCGCGCGCCGTTCATGCACAATGGTTGCGCCGCTACCTTGGCCGCTCGCTTCGATCCGAAGTGCGGGGGCAACAATCACGGCAACACGGCCAGCCTGAGCGACGCTCAGCGAGGCGACCTCGTGGCGTACTTGGAATCGCTCTAGGTCGTTCGCGCGCGGGCTCAGCCGGCGCTCGCCGGCGCTTTCAGGCCCAAACCAACGATGAACACTTCCGTGCTCTGCTGACGCGTCCCCTCGGGGCGAATCACCTGGCACTTCTCGTAGCGTTCGCCAGCGAGCTTGCGGGCGATTTGGAAATCGTTGCTCATGAAGATCTTGGCCACGAAGTGTGAGCCGACTTTGCCGAGCGCGAGCGCCACGTCCAAGGCCCGCAGACAGAGCTCCAAGCTGCCCGCCTGATCGCGGATCTTCGAGCCCGAGGTGCTCGGCGCCATGTCGCTCAGCACGACGTCATACGGCGCGAACTCCGCGAGCGCCGCGTTCGCGAGCGTCAGCGCGTCGCCCTGAGCCACCTTCACGTTGGGCGGAAAGGCTTGACGGATCTCTTGCAGATCGATGGCCAGCACGCGCCCACTCGGACCAACTTTCTGGCTCGCATACAGGGCCCACGAGCCCGGCGCGGCGCCGAGATCCAGCACCTTCAGCCCGCCGCGCAAGAGCTTCACGCGGCGATCGATTTCCTCCAGCTTGAAGACGCTGCGCGCTGGGAACCCCTGCGCCTTGGCCGCCTTGGTGCGGGCGTCCGGCTTCTCGTAGACATTGCCCTTGCGACCGCTCATTTGACGCTAATTAGCACGCTCTTGGCCGGAAACGGCCCGGCTGGCCCGGGCGGGCAATCGAGCGGCGAAGGCAGGTCTTTCAGCTGGCTGATTTCGCGCCCGGCCGCGCGCGCCGCGTCGTGCACGATCTTGCGGAACGCGGCCAGCGAGGTCTTTCGGTGATTGGTCACGGCCAGCACGCGGCCGTCCGGCTCGAGCACGGCGAACACCCGCGCCAGGGCGCCTTGGTAGCCGTCGGCGACGCGGAACGTCTTGCCTTTGCCGGAAGTGGAAAAGCTCGGCGGGTCCAAGATCACCAGGCCGAATTTTTCAGCGCGTTTGGCGGCGCGTGCGAGCCATTCGAGCGCATCGGTCTGCACGAACGCGTGTGCGGCGGGATCTAGGCCGTTCAACACGAAATTCTCGCGGCCGCGCGCGAGCGCGTGGCCAGAAAGATCGACGCTGGTCACGTGCGCGGCGGAAGCCAGCGCTGCGTACACGCTGAATGAACAGGTGTAAGAGAACAGATTCAACACTCGTCGGCCGCCGCAAAACGCGGCGATGCGCGCGCGGTTGTCGCGCTGATCGAGGAACAAGCCGCAGGACAAGCCTTCGTCGAGGGTGACCGCGAAGCGCACCTGACCCTCGTGCACCAAGAGCGGCGTTGCCGCGGCCTCACCAGAGACGGGCTCTTTCGGCGCCAGCTCGGCGTGGGTTTCGCGCCGCAGATCGGCGCGCGCCCGCTGCTTCAAATACACCCCGCGCGCGCCGAATTCGTGCAGCAAATCAGCGAGTTCTTGGCGACGATCGCTGGCTTCATCGCTGGCGAGCGCCAGCACCGCAAAGTCGGCGTAGCGGTCGACGCACACGCCCGGCAAAAAGTCGCCCAGATCATTGACGATGCGAAAGGTGTCGCTCGTCGCCAAGAGCGGTTCGCGCAGACAGCCTGCGTCAGCCAACGCTTCGCGCACGCGCTCGGCCGAACCGAGGGCGGGCGCTCGCGCGTGCAGGGCGGCCTCGAAGGCGGCCGGTACCGGCGCGTGCCCGCGCACGGCCGGCTTTTGTAAGATCAGATCCCGAGCATGCAGGAACAGCCGCTCGGCCACCATGCCGCCATACACGCCATCGCCCACGATCGGCGCGCCCGCGTGGCTCAGGTGGACGCGCAACTGATGGGTGCGTCCGGTTTCCGGCCGCAACTCGAGCAGCGCGCGACCGTCCACTCGGGCGAGCACTTGGTAGCGCGTGAGCGCGCGTTGCCCGCCGCTGCGCACGACGCGCGTGCGCCCCTTCACCGTCTCCAGGCGCTCTTCGATCACGCCCGCATCGCGCAGCCTGGCTCGGCCCGAGTAGGCCACCACGGCGACGTACGTGCGCTCGATCGAGTGGGCCTCCATCTGCTCGGCGATGGCTGCGTTCAGTGTTGGCTCGCGAGTGAATGCCAACACCCCGGAGGTGCCCAGGTCCAAGCGCTGATGAACCCCGAGGTAGTCAGCCTCGCCGCGCGCGCGGAGCACGCGCTTCAAACGCGAAACGAGGTCGGAGGCGTGCTGCTCGTCACCGCCGTGCACGACGATCCCGGGCGGCTTGTCGACGAGCAACAAACCGCCCTGATCGTGCAGGATCCGCGCGCTGCGGAAGGCGGGAAACAGTGCCTCGAAAGCCATGCCGTTGCAGAGCTTTCAGCTGCCAAACCACGCCGCAGAGCGCGGCGTGATTGCCATCACTTGGCCGGCTTGCCGCCGCGCTTCTTGACCGCGCCGCGCACGAACACGAGGCCGTTGCGCGCGCCGGGGATGCCGCCGTGAACCAGGATCAGATTCTGCTCCGGGATCACTTTGACGATCTTTTGGCTGAGCACGCTGACGGTCTTGTTGCCGTGCTGACCCGGCATCTTCATGCCGAGCTTCACGCGACCGGGAGTCATGTTGGTACCGATCGAGCCACCGTGACGACGGTACTCGTGAGTACCGTGGGTGCGGGTACCACCGGCGAAGTTGTGGCGGCGCATGACGCCGGAGAAGCCGTTGCCCTTGGACACGCCTTGCACGTCCACGAACTGACCGGCCTCGAACAATTGATCGACCTTGAGATCCGAGCCGACTTCGACACTGGCCGCGAACTCGGCCGTGCAACGGAGCTCGCGCAATTCACGGCGCGGGGTCACGTTGGCTTTCTTGAACGCACCGGCGAGCGGCTTGTTGGTGTGTTTCTCTTTGCGCTCACCCGAACCAACGATGATCGCATCGTAGCCGTCCTTCTCTTGGGTGCGCTTGCCGACCACGCTGACGTTCGATTCGACGACCGTGCACGGGACGACGCTGCCGTCTTCGGTGAAGATTTGAGTCATGCCGATCTTGCGGCCGATGACGCCGGGGAACTGATTCATAGCGAGAGGACTTCCATTCTGGTAAGTGGCGAGGCCGTTACCCAACTAGCCGGTGGGAACGGATTCGCGTTACAGGCGATGCCGGATTCAAAAACGGCTCGCTTTTCGATTCAGGCCCGGCGGATTAGCCCCCTCAGGGCGTCCCGTCAAGCGGAGACAGTGAACACCGGCTCAGATTCGCTTGACGGCCGTCGCTCGGGATGCATAATCCCGCGCCCCTACCCCATTTACACAGCTTCTCAGGATCGGCACAGACACCATGGCGACGCTCTCGATTATCCAAGCCCTCGAATCTGCCGCGCTCCGCAAGGATCTGCCGGATTTTCGCGTCGGTGACACGGTCTCCGTGCACTACAAGATTGTCGAAGGCGACAAGCTGCGCGTGCAGGTCTTCAAAGGCGTGGTGATCAAGCGTCACCGCGCGGGTTTGCAGTCGACCTTCACCGTGCGCAAGGTGAGCTTCAACATCGGCGTCGAGCGTATGTTTTTGCTGCACTCACCCCGCATCGAGAAGCTAGAAGTGGTCTCGCGCGGCGTGGTTCGCCGCGGCCGGCTCTATTACTTGCGTGATTTGACGGGTAAAGCGGCCCGCATTCAAGACGAAAAGGACCGCTGAAATCGGGGTCGCCGCCTCGCCCTCGAGGCTCGCGACCTGATTTCCGGCCGCGTCGTGCTTCCGACTCCGGGGCTGAATCTGAAGTTCAGCCCCGTTTTGCTGGTCGGGCCAGTCGCTTAAATAAGCCACGGTTTTGGATTGCCCATTGTGTCGGGGCGCAGCCTGACGCCTTTAACTGCGTAATGATGCAGGAAAACGGGTATGCTCCTCGTGCTTGGCCGCGCAAGTGAGTGCGGCAGAGCTCGAGCTCGGGAGTTTTTCACATGATCGTGTGCACGCGGTGCGGCGCCTCGAACCAGCCCACTAGCAAGTTTTGTCTGTCCTGCGGCAATCCGTTAGCCGCGGCGGCAGCTCCCCCTCCCGCTCCCGGCGCTGCTCCCGCTCAGCCTCAGCAAGCACCGCCTGCCCACGCTTGGGCTCCGCCCCCGCAAGCAGCGCCCGCTGGTCCGCCCACGTACGGCTCACCCGCGGCCCCTGCGTGGCAACCGCCAGCGGGTCAAGCCCCAGCCGGCTACGCTCCACCGCCAGCACCCGCCTGGAACAACCCGCCCCCAGCTGAGCCAGGCGGCTTCGCCCCCGCGCCTGCCGCTGATCGCGCGCGCTTCGGCTCACCCGAGGGCATGAATCCGTTCGGCGCGACGGTCTCGCCGACCGTAGGGCCAGCCGCGGGCTTTGGCGCGCCGTCGCCGGCGGCTGCCCCCGCCGCCTACGGTCCACCGCCAGGCTACGGCGCCCCACCCGCTGCATACGCACCACCCGCTGCATACGCACCACCCGCTGCATACGCACCGCCGCCCGCCGCCGCTTACGCACCGCCGCCCGCTTACCAACAGCCACCTGCACCTGCCGCTTACCAACAGCCACCTGCACCCGCCGCCTACCAACAACCGCCTGTGCCCCCCGCTCAGGCGCAGCCGCAGTGGTCGCCACAGGCCGCTCCGAGCGCGGTCCCGGTGCAGTCGCGGCCGAGCGCAGGCTCGGGTCCGCACTCGCACGATCCGTCGGCGTTCGCCGCCACCTCACCGCCTCCGACGACCGATGAGCACGAGGCTCAGGTTCGGCGTAGCCAGGCCCCCGTCGGGCACAGCCAGTCGGCTCCGCCGGTCGCTCACTCGGCGCCGCCACCGCCCGCCGCCGCCACCGCGGCGCTCGGCCCCGGGCGCGATCCGGAGTTGGTCGAGCCTGGCGCAATTCGCGCGCTGGCCGGCTTCCTCGTCAGCTTCGACCAAAGTGAATTCGGCGTGTTTTGGCCGCTATATCAAGGTCAAAACGTGCTCGGCCGCAAGGGCGCGAGCGCCGGGCTGGACATCGAGATCGACAGCCCAACCACCTCCTCACGGCACGCCGTCGTGTACGCTTCCGCGCGCCCCGGCCGGCTCAAAGTCGAAGACGCGGGCAGCACCAACGGCACGTTCCTGAACGAAGCCCCGCTCGAGCGCGGCAAGAAGTTCGAACTGCGCGACAACGACACGGTGCGCTTCGGCGGCTTCAGCGTGATCGTGAAAATCATTTAGTTTCGTTCCCGCCGCTCGCTTCTATTTTCCCGCCTTTCCTCCCAAGCTCCGAAACGCGACCCGAAAGCACAACAGGGCAGTGATGCAGCATTCACTCAACTATCGGTCTCAAAGCCGCGCGGTGGTCGCGCTGGCTTCTCTGTTCGTCTGCTGGTTCGTGGCGCTGAGCGCGCAAGCTTCGCCGGAAGCGAAGATCTTGCGTGTCGACCCGCGCGCCGCCCAGGACAACGGCAATCCAGTTTTGACCACGGTCGTGGAGGTTTCCCAGAGCAAGCGCGTGAGCGACGCCATCGCAGACTGCGGCGCACTGACTGGCAACGGCATGCTCGACTGCATGAGCCAGAATCTGGAAAAGCCGTTTGCGCTGTACACACCGTTCCCATTTCCGGCTGCCAACGCCATCTTCACCGTGACGGTGGATGGCACGGACGTGCCCGCCAAATTCGTCAGCGACGCGGCCTGGGGTGACAGCCTGCAGCAACCCGGCGTGGGCACTGCTTGGCTGATCTTGATCGACGCCGATCGGCGGATGGGCAAAAGCTTCACCGACGCACGCCAGCTCGCGCAACAGTTCGTGCTCAGCATGGGCGCGAACGACATCGTAAACGTGATGTTCTTCAACGACCGCCAAGTCGTGAAGGATTCGAAATGGGTCACCTCCGCGCAAAAGGCGCGCGCGCAAAGCGTGATCAACGGCACGACCGACACGTTCGCCTCGTCGGGTCGCAATCGCTCGCTTTTGACCATCATCAAGACCGCCGCCACGGACGGCTTCGGTGCGCTCGGCAATGTCGGCGATGACGTCCCGATCCCGCTGCACCAAGCGATGATCGTTCTTTCCGACGGCTTCGGCGGCGCCGATCCCTCGACCACCGGGCCAGGCGCGCTCCAGCTACAGCAGTACCTGAGCGGCGGCCGCTTCCCAGAAGACAACACGGCGCTGCCGAAGCTGCCCGTGCCCGTGATCAGCATCTGGTATCCGCCAGGCGTGATCGACGAGTTTCGTCAAAACTCGCTCGAGTTCATGCAGAACATGGCCAACACCGACATCGGCGGCTTCTTCAGCGTGATGCGTGAAGGCGGCGGTTCGCGCTCGAACAGCATCGTCAGCACCGTGCGGCAACGCTTCTCGAAGATGCACATCGTGAAGTGGAAAGCCTCCTGCGTCGCGCCCTCGGTCACGCAAAGCTTCAAGCTGGTGTTCAACAACGTGAAGCCGCCGATCTTGGGCGACAACACGTTCAAAGACGTACCCGTGGGCATCGATCCCTCGACTTGGCCGCTGGACGTGAACGTGACGTACACACAGGACATGGCCAAGGCGCAGGGCGGCGTGTACCCCGGCGGCAGCTTCAAAGTGTATGGGGATTTCTGCTGGGGCGGGGAAAAGGGCCGCGCGGAAGTGTATTTCCTGCCTTCGGGCCAACCCCTGCCGACCGCACTCGCGGGTACGGACATCGACCAAGCCAAGCGCACACAGCAACAGCTGATCGCGATGGGCATGAAGGGCACCTCGGTCGAGGCCAACGACACCTCGGTTCAATTCGAAGCGCCTGACAAGGACAAGATCTTGGCCGGTTCGGGTGATCAAGCGGTGGTGCGCTTGGTCGTGTACGACAACAAGGCGCATCGCACGAGCGGTGTCACCGCGGCGACCATCATTCAGCTCAAGGGCACCACGCAACCGCTGCCCTTGCTGCTGATCTTGAGCGCTTGCTTGGGCCTGGTCGTGATCGCGCTCTTGATCATCGTGATCGTGCGCAGCGGCGGTAAGAAACGCGGTGGCGGCGGCGGTCCGCCCGCGCCCGTCGTGGGCGGCGGTGGTTACGGCGCGCCGCCGGGCGGGTACGGCGGAGGCTACGGCGCGCCGCCCGGCCAAGGCTACGGCCAACCGCCGGGCTACGGCGGCCCGCCGCGTCAGGGCGCGCCGCTCGCGGGCGTCAGTCCCGAGCTGATGTACGGCGGCGCGCCGCCTGGTCAGCTCTATGGTGGGCAGGCCCCTTCGCCTCAGGCGCCGCCTCCGAATCCGTACGGCCCGGGCGCTTCCAGCGCGCTCTTGCAATGTTCGGCGGGCGTCTTCACCGTGCTCCAGGGTCAAGAAATGCGCGCCGGGCGCGACGCTGCCCAATGCGGCATCGCTTTGGCCGAGCCACGCATCTCGGCTGTCCACGCCACGTTCAAGCTCGAAAGCGGCCAGCTCATGCTGCGCGACGAGCACAGCAACAACGGGACATTGGTGAACAATGCCCGTCTCTCACCGGGCGTTTGGGCCCCCGTGCCGAACGGCTCGGTGGTGCGCCTGGGCCCGGTGGAATTCACGGCCCGCGTGCAGTGACGCGAAGGGCTTGGGGGGCTATTGCGATGACAAAACGGTTCTTGCGTACGGTGGCGCCGTATCTGGCCGCGAGCTCGCTCGTGGCCAGCGGCCTTGGCTGCAGCTCCTCTTCAGACCCCAACGGCGACGAGTCAGCAGCGGGGGCAACCTCGCAAGCCGGCACGGCGAGCGGGGGGCAAAACGCGGGCGCAGCAGGCAGCAAACCCGCTGCCGGCGGGTCGGGGGGCGAGGCAGGGGCCACGTCAGGTGCCGCCGGCGCGTCGGATGCGGGAGCCGGTCCCTCGTCTACGGTTGGCGACTACGCGCTTGCCAGCACTGGGCGCGGCAATTGCGCGCTCGATAACGCGGGCACCATTCACTGTTGGGGTTCTGCGCCGGACCCGTGGGCGATTCCTAGCGGTGAATTCGTCGAAGTGCACGCCAGCGTCGACTCCGTGTGCGCGCTTCGCGCGGATCACACCGTCACTTGTTTCGATGCTCCGTCGCCCAACTCTGTCTCTGGGATCGCGGATTTGGTGCCGAAGGGTAAAGTTCGACCGCTGAGCCTCAGCCTCTGCCGCGGCAGCGTGTGTGGAGTGGACGACGCCGACACCGCGTTCTGCAACTCGAAGTGGGGTGGAGTGAACATGCCGCCCGACGGGATCACGCAAATCTCGGCCGGGTTCTCCTTTGCCTGTGGGGTTCGCGCAGATGGCACCCTGGCCTGCTGGGGCGGTAGCGGCGGTGCCGACGGCGACGCTTGCACCATTCCCGCGACCGGTCAGCTCGCCGCACCGAGCGGCGCATTCGTCGCCATTTCGAGCAGCTTGTACTCCAACTGCGCGCTCGGCAAGAACGCCCACGTCGCCTGCTGGGGTGCAGGCGAGGCAACCGATGACCCCGCCGCGCTGTGTGCCGGCGATCGCTACAACTTCGGGCAAGCGACCCCGCCCGCTGGCAACTTTCGTTCGATCGCCGTGGGCGACAATCACAGTTGCGGCGTGCAGACGGACGGGACGATTGCGTGTTGGGGTGCCGGCACCACCGTCGCCGCCGACTGTCCCGGCACCGACGACGAATGCGGACAATCCAAACCGCCCACGGGGCGCTTCATCCAAGTCTCGGTTGGTGCTCGTCACTCCTGCGCCATGACCACGGATCGCAAAATCCAATGCTGGGGCTACCCCGGCGCAGATAGAGGCGACGGGCGGCTCGTGCCGCCCGATGAATTTCAGTGATGGTTCGCGCGGGCCAACTCGGAAAAAGCGCTATTTGTAGTAGATGACGAGATTCTTTCACTACACGCTACGCACGACTGACGTCGCGGCGGCGCGCGCCTTCTATTCGGCCGTGCTCGGCGACACGGGTGCGGAGATGGTTCCGTTGCACGAGCAGGCGCTGGCGCGGGGCGCGCGGCCGCACTGGCTCGGCTTTCTCGAGGTCGCCGAGGTCGATCTGGCGTCGTCGAAGTTCGTGGCGCGGGGAGCCGTGCCGCTCGGGCCCAAGTGGCTGAACCCGCGTGGCCTCGAAGCAAGCGTGATGCGCGATCCAGGTGGAGCCGTGGTCGCCCTGGGCAAGCCGGCGGCAGCAGACGGCGCCGAAGGGCCGTGCCCGAAGGTCGCTTGGCACGTGCTCAACACCGCAGACGTGGAGCGGGCAAGGCAAACTACGGCGAGCTATTCGGCTGGGAGTTCAAGCAACCGATCGACCTCGCCGAGCAGGGCGTGCTCCAGCCGTTTTCCTGGCAGCCGGGGGGCGTCGCCGTGGGCGCCTTGATCGACATCGCGCACAGACCCGGCGTCCACCCGCATTGGCTGTTCCACTTTCCGGTCGCCGCGCTCGATCCAGCGCTGGCCGCGGTGCGCGCTGGAGGCGGCCTGGTGATTGGCCCATTTACGCTGGCCAGTGGCACCCGCTTCGCGGTCTGTGATGACGCGCAAGGCGCGGCCTTCGCGCTGCTCGAAGCCGAGCGCTAATGGCGCGCGTGCGATAGCGAGCGCGGCGTCAACTCACTCGGCCGGAACGCAGTCGTACTGCACCTTCCACTTGAGCAGCGTGGGCGCGGCGATGTTATCACCCGTAGGGTTTAGAGTGATGGCCAGGCGCAGCAAGTTGCGCGAGGGCACCGGCGGTGAGGCCAAATTGAAAGGGCCACTCGTGCTCGCGCCCTTGCCGGTGTCGATCAGCGCGAAATCGAATTGGGTGCCCATGGTCCCGACAACGGTGTCGGTGGTCGCGGTCGCGATCTTGAGTGGCATGGCGGGCGAAAGCGTAGCCAAGGTCTCGCCAGACTGCGCCGTGATCACAATCGACGCGCTATCCGGGATCGACGCTTGCCAATCGAATTCTCGCCAAATCGGCTTGGTCCCGTCGTCACAGCTGGCGGTGTAGTCTTGGATGAAGGTCGCCGGCTCATAGCCGGGGACGACCGTAGGATCGACGGGCGGCAGATCGTCCGGGGAGAGGCAGGCCGTCAAGTCGAAGAACATGAACTCGAGCGCCTTTTCCTGAGGCGACAGCGGGCCCTGCCGGCACGCAGCGGGGAATTGACCGGCGGTGTACACCGAGCACTTACCGTATTTGCTGGTGGGGATACCGGCACAGGACGCGGCGTAGGCGCTGTCGTTGCACTGCGTGGAGTTGGTGCAACCGCCGCATTTTCCGCCCACGCACAGGTCGGGGGCGCAATCCGCATTTTTGGTGCAGGATTTTTGACAGTTTCCCTGAGCGTAGCCGTTGCACGTTTCGTCGCTGCCGCATTCGGCGGGCGATACGCAGTCGTCACCCGTGTCGCACAGGCCGCCTCCGCACGTCCCGCCGCTGCCGCAATCGGCGTTGGCAGCGCAAGCGTTGGTCGAGCAGAAGGCGGTCGCACAGACGTTGCTCGTGCTCGTTCCGCAATCGGCCTTCGAGCCGCAGGCGACGGTGGTGCATTTGGCGTTGTTGCACAGGGAGCCAGTCGCGCACTGCGTGTCGTTGGCGCAGCTGGAAGCGTTGCACTTGGCACCATTGCACAGCTTGCTCACCGAGCAGCCATTGTCTCCGGCGCATGAGGCCACCGTGCACTTGGCGTTGTTGCACTGGTTACTCACCGTGCAGCTGCCATCGCCGGTGCAGGGTGCGCTCGGGCACTTGGCGCCATTGCACAGCTTGCTCGCCGGGCAAGCATTGTCCCCCGCGCAGGTGGCCGCCGTGCATTTGGCGTTGTTACACAGGTTACTGACCGCGCAGCTGCTGTCGCCCGCGCAAGCAGCGGTGGCGCACTTGGCACCATTGCACAGCTTGCTCGCCGGGCAGGCATTGTCTCCTGCGCAAGCAGCAGCCACGCCGCATTTGGCGCTATTACAGAGCTTGCTCACGCCGCAAGTCAGGTCGTCACCGCAGGCCTTGGCGCTGCATTTCACGTTGTTGCACACCGAGCCAGACGACGTGCAATCGGTATCTACCGAGCACGCGCTGGCGGTACCGCAGGTGATGCCCGTGCCACAGAATGCGTTCGTGGTGCAGATCAGTCCTTTGTTGATGCCGGACGGACACGTGCGCGAACAGGTTCCCTTGGTCGCGCCACAGATGCCACTGTCACAATCCGCCGCCTTGTGACAGGTCGTGGTGGTGGTGGTCGCACAGGTCCCGCCGCTACACGTGCCACTATCGCAGGCGGCCGCGTTGTGACAGGCGAGCCCGTTGGTCGAACAGGTACCCGCGGTCGAGCCGGTCCCCGTGCCGCAAGTCGCGCCACCATCGCAATTCGCGTCGAGGTGGCAGACCACGCCGCTCGTACTGCACGTGCCACCGGTGCACGCGCCGCTATCGCAGGCAGCGCCGCTATGACAACTCACGGCGTTCGTCGAGCAGGTGCCGGCGTTGCCCGTGCCCGATCCGCAAGTCACGCTACCATCGCAATTGGCGTCGACATGACACGTCGCAGCGGCAGTACCGCACGTGCCACCCGCGCACGACCCACTGTCGCAGGCGGCTCCGCTGTGACAAATCGCGGCGTTGGTCGCGCAGGCCCCAGCCGTCGCGCCCGTACCGCTACCGCAGGTGCCCGAAGCGCCGCAGTCTCCGTTGACATGGCAGGCCGCGCCGGCGGTGCAGGTGCCGTTGTTCGCGCCGCCACCACAGCTGCCGAGGCCGCAGTCGGTATTCTTGTGACACGCCCCCGCCGCGTTGGTGCCGCTCTTCGTGCACGTGCCGCCGCCGCAGGTGCCGAGCCCGCAGCCAGCATTCGAGGTGCAAGCATGGCCCGCCTTGCAGGTCATGCTGCCGCAGACCCCCGAGCCGCACTCGGCGCCCGCGTTGGCTGCCGAACAGCTGCACTTGCCGCCGCTACAGGTTTCACCGGTGGGACAATCGGAATTGGCGGCGCAGACCTTGTATTGACACTTGCCCACGAGCGCGCCGTTGCAAGTGTAGCTGGTGGCTGGGCAATCCGAACTCGTGTCACAGGGCTCGGAGCATTGCCCGACCGCGCCGTTGGCGGTCGAGCCCGTGCAGGTCGCGGTGTAGCCGCAGTCGGCATCGCTGAGGCACTGGTTGGCGCTGACCAACGCATTCGCAGAAACGTGAAAGTCGCTGTACACCACGCGGCCGCACTGACTGGATGCGGCAGCGCCGTAGGGAGTATTGAACGTAAACAGCGGCGAATAGTCGGGCGCCGTCGGATATTTGGTATCGTGTGCCGACATCCAGCTCTGCGTGTCGGCCCCAACGGTCGTCAAATCCTGACGGCCTTCGTGCACGGTGAGCTTGGCGGGTGTGGCCGTGGCCGACACGTTCTGCAGCCAGGTCGAATAGACGCTGCCCTTCGGGAAGCTGGTGTCGACCACCGCAGGCAGCGGGTCCTGCGTGTTCGTCGAGCCCGAAGAGTGCGTCCATTTGGCCACTTTCGACCAGTCATTGGGCGCGGGAACGTAGCCTTTGACCGACGGGTATTGGAGCCACGTGTAGCTGAAATGAGTGGCGAACACGCGTCCGCCCGCGTCGGCGTAGTTGATGAGGTTTTGATAGGGCGTGGTGCCGCTCGTCTGCTTGTCGATGTTCCCACCTTCGCAGGGCAGGAGCACCACGTCGTACGACATCAAGTTGGTGCCGGCGCCGTTCAAGTTGTTGGTCAGCGTGCTGCCGTTGATGGCCGCGCCATAGCTGGCAGACAGCTTGTTGCCCGGGCTGCTGTCGCTTTGATAGAAGTGAAAGCGCTTGCTCGAATTGCCGTCTCCAAATTCGGCGGGGTCGAGGCCTGCCTTGACCAAGAGACAATCGAAGGGATCGGCCGAGCCGCTGACGATCGCGATCTTCGGAACGTCGGCCTTCGTATAAGTACCGGCTACGGGATCGTAACCGTCGCTGCGGTTTCTGGGCAGCCGAAACGCGCAGTCGGCCGGGTTTGGCGCGGTGCAATTGGCCGCGACGCTGTTGCTGGTGCAGGCTGCGACCGAGCTCAGCACGATTTCGCGCCGCCACTTACCCATCTGGATGACGATCGGGATGTTCGCGCCAGCGGGCACGTCACTGAGCGTGAAATTGCCATTCGAATCGGTCTTGGCCGAGCGCAGTGCGACGAGCGCGGGCGCACCGGCGCAAGTGTCGCAGCTGGCACCGGTCCCGAACGCGGGCAATGCCTCCTTGGCCTTGACCGGGATGTAAACGTTGGCGTTGTACATCGGGTTATTGCCGGCCGGATCGTAGACTGTGCCCGAAATCGTGGTGGTCACGCCCATACCGGTGCAGGTCACCAGCTTGCACTGCAGGTCGCGGCAATTGGCCGATTGCTTCACCACCACGCTCGCGTCCGATTTGTCGAGCGTGATGCCGCCATCGGCGCTCGAGACGATGCTGGCCGCGTCGACGTCGGAGCGCTCGTTTTGCGTCGACTTGCAGTATGGGTCGCACACATTCGTGCACGCGACCGGCGTGGACGACACGTGCAACCCCGCGCGCGTGAGCTGCACGTTCGGCATACTCATCGTGGTCAGATGATCTCCGACACACGCGCTCCAGAACCCACCTGTGCAGGTCGCTTCGCCCATCGAGCAGGTTACATAGTCACCGTAGGTGCGCGTGACGTGACCACAAGCCTCGACTGCCCCTTCCACCGAGCACGCGCTACCGGTGCCCGGATTGAACGGATGCGGCGAATCGGCGTAATCACCCTCGATTGGGCCGGGATGTCCGCCCGCGGTGCAACCGAATAGCGCCAAGCAAAGCCCTAGGATCCGACTACAAATCAGCACGAACGCGCCATCGCTGCGCGCGGTCCCGCGTGCGATTGCCGTCGTGCTCGCATCCATGAGCAGCGTACGGCGAGCCGGACACATTCTGTAAGACTTCTCGGACGGATTGTGACGGCCAACGGTGAGCGCGCGTCGCAAGTCGGGACGCGCGCTCTTTCGCTTCTGCGCTTCTCACTCCGTCCATCGCTCGTCTCACTCGACGGGCCAGTGCGGCCCGTACGTTCCGTGACCGACGCCGGACGCGAGGGGCGTTCACGATTCGGTTCGCGATGAGCGGTCGCCAGACCCAACTTGCGCAGTGGGAGGCGAGCCCCAGGGCCCGCGAAAGCTGCCCGCGAGGCGGCCGGAAGCACCGGAGCGCGGCTTCTGAGCCGCTTGCGCAAGCTGCTGTTTTCTTTTCGGGTTTGTTACTAGTGTCGGCTGGGCTTGGGGCCACCGCCCCCCGGCAGTGGACGCAAGCCCCAAACGCTCGTGCAAGTGAAAAAATGATTCCTGGCTTCGGCAAAGCGACGATCCTCATTGGTAGTGCTGCGCATTGCGACATCCGGCTCGGTGCGCCGGGGGTAGCGCCGGAGCACGCGCGGATCGAGCACCGCGGCGGCGGCAGTTTGGTGTTCGTCGACAATGGCGCAGGGCCTTCGTTTGCGGGCGGCGCGCCGCTCGCACCGGGCGCGAGCGCGCCCTTCGACTTCCACACTGAGTTCGCGGTCGGGCAAGCCCCGGTGCCCAAGGCCCACCCCGCCATCACCTTGATGCTGCTCGAGCGTGGCAAAGCGCCGTTCACTCCGGGCCAACTGGTGTTCGGGCGTGACCCAGGGCGCAGCAACATCGCCATTCACCACCCCAACGTCTCCAGCCACCACGCGACTTTCTCGCTCAATCCGCTGACCGTCACCGATCACAACTCGACCAGTGGCACGTGGTTGAATCAGCAGCGCTTGCCACCGAACAAAGCCGAGTCCCTCGACCCGCGCTCGTTCGTGGCGCTCGGCCCCGTGGCGGTGCCTGTCGACCTCGTGCTGCACTTGGCGAGCTTGTTTGCCGCGGGCACGCCGGGCACGTCCGCCGCAGCCGCATCGAATCCTCTGCCCGGCACCGCGCTCGCTCCGCAGCATCCGGGTGAACCCGCGGCCAATGATCGCGCGTCCAGCCCAACGCCGCGGCCCAAGCACAAAACCGTGGTCGGGCAGATCCGCGTCGCGGATCAAAGCGGCGGCACGAAGACCATCGGTCGTACGCCGGAAAACGACATTCAGATCCCGCACCCGCAGGTATCGAGTCGGCATGCGGTGCTGCACGTCAGCGCCGGGCAGCTGTTCATCGAAGACAAGGGCAGCGCCAACGGCACGTACGTGCGCGGCCAGCGCATCCCGGCCAATCAGCGCGTCCCGGTGCAAAACGGCGAAAAGGTCCTGATTGGACCGATGCCGCTCTTGCTGCAAGCGGCGGGCGGCGAAATCGCGGTCGTGGTCGAAGATGCGGCCCACTGGGAAGGTCGCCCGCTGTACGAAATCGAGGCCTGGGATCTGGTGATGCAGGTCCCGGATCGCGACAACCCCGGCGAGCTGAAAACGCTGCTCGATCACGTCAGTTTCAAGGCCTTGCCCGGCGATCTGATCGCGCTCATGGGCCCGAGCGGCGCGGGCAAGACCACGCTGCTCTTGACGCTCAACGGCTACCTGCCGCCATCCGCGGGCCAAGTGCGGATCAACGGCGAAGATCTGTATGCCATTTACGATGCCCTGCGCGGCTCGATTGGCTACGTGCCGCAAGACGACATCGTGCATCCGGAGCTCACGGTTTGGGAGGCCGTGCGTTACAGCGCCAAGTTCCGCTTGCCGCCGGATTATTCGGAAGACGAGATCGAGCGCCGCGTGCAGACCACGCTCGCGCAGTTGGGGCTGGAGAACGTCGCCCATCTGCAAATCGGCAAGCCCGAGAAGAAAGTGCTCTCCGGCGGCCAGCGCAAGCGCGTCAACATCGCCATGGAGCTCGTCACCGATCCGGTGATCATGTTCTTGGACGAGCCGACCAGCGGTCTGGCCGCGGACGACACCGCGGCCTTGGTGCAGCTTTTGTCCGAGCTGGCCAAGCAAACGGGCAAGACGATCATCACGACCATTCATCAGCCGGCCAAAGAAGAATTCGAGAAGTTCAATCTGGCGCTGATTTTGGGCCCCGGGGGTCTGCTCACCTTCTACGGCTCCCCGAAAGACGGCTACGGCTTCTTCGGCTCGTGGCTACAACGCCAAGGCAAGCAGAACACGGTCGACAATCCGCGCGACATGTTCGACATGCTGAATCAGCGCGAGCGTCCCATCTTCGACGCCATGCGCGCGCAGAACCCGAGCGCGCCGCGCTACGCCGCGCGAGCGCAAGCCGCTCGCGAGTGGAACGCCGAGTACCTCAACCCGCAGAACCCGGTCTTTCAGAAGATGTTCTCCGGTCGCCGCGCGGTCGGTACACCGACGGATCAACGGGGCGTGCCCGGTGGCCGCGGCGGAACCAGCGGCCAATTTTTTCTACTCTTCGGACGCTATTTCAAGATCAAGATGCGGGATGTGGGCGGCACGGCGATCATGCTGCTGCAGGCGCCCATCATCGGCGTGCTCTTGGCGCTGGTGTTCGGCGGTCAGAAGGATGCCATCCCCTATTGGTGCTTGGGTGCGCTGCAAGAGTTGGCGCGCAAATCAGGAGGCGTAGGCGATGGCCTCACTCAAACCCTGAACAGCATGCAAACCACGCCCGATCACTCGGGTTCGATCTTCTTCGTAGTCGTTGCCGCCGTCTGGTTCGGTACCAGCAACGCCGCCCGTGAAGTGGTCAGCGAACGCGCGATTTACATGCGTGAGCGGATGGTGAACCTCGGGCTGTTCAATTACATCTTCTCCAAATTTCTACTGCTCAGCCTGTTCTGCGTGGTTCAGTGCACGATCTTGCTGGCGATCGTGTTCTTCTCGCTCGGCTATTCGGGTGGGCCGGTCGCGTTCGGCATTTCGCTGGCGACCTTGGTGGTCACGGCCATGAATTCGGTGGCCGTCGGCCTGCTGCTCAGCACCCTGGTCGGCAGTGGCGAAGCCGCCATGGCGCTCACGCCGATCGCGCTCATCCCGCAGGTCGTGCTCGGCGGCTTGATGGTGCCCATGACCACCAACTCGCTGCTGGAGCTGCCCATGTACCTGATGCCCGCGCGCTGGGGCTTCGAGGGCTTGGTCGCGCAAGAGCGCTTGGCCGTGCTGGCCGATCCGGCTTGGGTGATCGACATCAAGAAGCCGGACGTGACCAGCGTCGAAAATTTCATCACGGCCGGGCGTTTTCGCTGCGCAGAGGCGCAGATCGCAAGCTCCGATTTCATGGGCGCTTGGGGCTTCAAATATTACAACTTGCCCTGGCTGCCTCCGGCCGTGTTGGCCGGCATGATGTTCGTGATTTTGATCGCGATCTTGGTCGTGCTCAAACGGCGGGACGCGATCTAGCCTGGCCATGCGCGGCGCGGGCTGGCTCGTGACTGCTTCTGCGCTGACGCTCGCCGCCCTCGTACACGCGGCGCACGGCGGCGAAAAACCCCCGTCCGCGTCGTCCGCGTCGTCCGCGTCGCCATCTTCGAGCGGTGTCGACGCGATCAGCGCGGCCGGCGCGCCGCCCCCGCCCGCTTTGCCGACGCACATTCCGGTCACGCCGCCGAACTACGAGGTGCTGGACGCTGGCTCGGATCGCCCCATTCGGGTTCTGCCCGCCGCCACCCCCGGGCGCCGCGTGCTGGTCTATCTGCACGGCTATTGCGGGGACGTGAACGCGGTCGGTGCGTTCGTGCCTGCCGCCGCCCATGACGGCGCGTTGATCGCCCTTTTGGGCGATCAGCCGTGCAAGGACAAGCCAGGGCGCTTCAAATGGAGCACGGACAGCCACGCCTTGGATCAGCGCATTCAGCGCGCAATCCGGCTGGTCAATCACACGCACGCCTGGGATTTGGACGGCAGCGACGTGACGCTCTTTGGCTACTCGCAAGGCGCAGTGCGGGCTGAGGCGCTCGTGCGCTACTACGCCAAGCGTTACCCGCGCGTGATCCTGGGCGGGCCGCCGCGGCGACTGAAGGTGGAACATTTCAAACACGTGCAGGCGATCGCCGTCTTCGGCGGCGAACTCGAGGACACGAGCCAGATGATCGCTGGCGCCGAGGACTTGATCGCAGCCGGCTTTCGGGCACGTTTTTTCTTGCTACCCAGCGTCGATCACGGGGATTTCGGCGGTGAACTCGCGGGAAACCTCGCGCTGTCCGAGATCTTGGACTTCCTCTCCCCGCCCCCGCCCGTGATCGAACCCGCGACCGAGCCGGCCGCGCCGACGAAAGTCGCGCAATGAGCGATCGAAAAATGGGTCGCGTTCGGCGCACCTCGCCTGACCGCTCCCGACATTCAGCCTTCTGGCCTTCCCCAGGGACAGCGTCTACCCTACCGGGCCGATGGGAATGACCGTTGTCTGTCAGGCGTGTGGCGCGCGCAGGACGCTGCCGACTTCGCTTTACGACAGCCGTGTTCGCGGCAAGATGGTCAACATTCCCTGCAAAAATTGCGGGCAAGCCATCCTGGTCGATGGCACGGTGCCGCCCCCGCCAGGCACCGATCCAGACGCCGAGCTGCCGCCGCCCATCCCCAAGCAGCCGTCGCTGCCGATGGTCGAGGGCATGGGCGAAGACACCGACGAGCCGTACGCCGCCGCGATCGTCGCGCCCGCGCGCGAAAAAACCATCAGCCACGTCGACGGGCCGATTTCGGAGCGCGGACCGACCGCACGCATCGGGCGCTACGCGCTGTTCGATCAGTTCGCGACCGGCGGGATGGCCACCGTGCATTTCGGCCGGCTCGATGGCGCAGGCGGCTTCTCGCGTGTGGTGGCGATCAAGCGGCTCTTGCCGCACCTGGTCGCCAATCGCGAGTTCACCGACATGTTGCTCAACGAGGCGCGGCTCGCCGCGCGCGTGCGCCATCCGAACGTCGTGGCCACGCTCGACGTGGTCGCCTCCAAGGGCGACGTGCTGCTCGTGCTCGACTACGTCGAGGGCGAGGCGCTGAGCACGCTGTGCCGCGCGCAAGCGAAAGAAAAGCGCGAGCTCGTCCCAATCCCGATCGCGATCGGCATCATGCAAGACGTGCTGCACGGCTTGCTCGCAATCCACGAAGCCACCGACGAAAAAGGGCGCCCGCTCGATCTGGTGCACCGCGATATTTCCCCGCCCAACGTGCTGGTGGGCGTCGATGGCGTGGCGCGGGTGCTCGACTTCGGCATCGCCAAAGCTCTGCAACACCTGGACGAATCGGTGGCCGGTCGACCCATGGGCAAGATGGGCTACATGTCGCCCGAACAGATCCACGGCGAACGCCTGACCCAGCGCTCGGACGTGTTCTCGGCGGGCATCGTGCTCTGGGAGCTTTTGTGCATGCGCCGCTTGTTCCCTGCGGACAAGCCGGAAGAGCGCATCGCGAGCATCTTACAAGGCGACTATCCGCGGCCGAGCTCACTGCGCGAAGATTTGCCGCAAGAGCTCGACGACGCCGTGATGCGCGCCCTCGAACGCTCACCAGACGCTCGTTTTGCCACCATTCGTGAGTTTTCGGCGGCGCTCGAAAGCGCACCCCGCGCCTCGCCCCGTGAGATCGGTCAATGGGTGACCGAGCTGGCCCAAACGGCGCTCGCCGAACGGACGCGGATGGTCGCGGTGTTGGAGAATTGGTCGGACGGGCCGCAAATTCCGCTGAGCTCGAGCCCGTTCGCCTCGGAGCTGCCGCCGCCCGTCGCCGCCGCACCCGGCTCCTGGCCTCCCCCGGGCAACGATCTCACGCCGATCTCGACGGCCCTGCGCACGAACTTGAACGTGAATGCCCAAGCTTTGGCCAAAGCGAGCGCTGCCGCGCAGCGCCCCGCCGCTCGCTCTTCGGGCAGCGTGCTGTGGATTTTACTGGCCGTGATCGCGGCCTTGATCGTCGGCTACGCCGCGCATCGTTAGCTCTTGGCACGAGCCGAGCAGGCCCTTGGCGATCCGCAGGTCGCGCGTGGCGAAGCCTTCGCTGAATCGAGCATAAATGGGCCGCAAGATCTGGCGCGCATCGAAAGCTCGTGATTGGCTCTGCCGAAGCCGCACGAGGTCGTTCGCCGCTCGCAATCGCCAGGACAGCGCGCCGATTCTCTCGGCAAACGCCAGCGACTCGATGAGAACCAGCTCTGCTTCTGCCACGCGGCCCTCGGTGGTCAGAATGGAGGCCCGGATCCGTAGCAGCTCGGGAGCGCACCATTGCTCGTTTTGTGCGCGAGCGCGCTCGAGCGCAGCTCGGATCGTCGTCTCAGCATCGGCCACTTGCCCGCGTTTCGCGAGCGCGTCCGCCAGAACCCCGAGGTAGAAGGGCAACTTGACCTGGTGGTTCATGGCCCGCAGATCGGCGACCGCTCGCTGCAGGTCTACGACCCCCGCGGATGACCCTTCGGCTTGCGCGCAGGCCAGCGCACCGCGATAGAAGAGGGCGAGCGGGCGCCAAGTACGGATCCCGCGCCGTACGACGTCGTCGAGCATCGCGACGCAGCGGCTACTCTCCTGGTAATGCCCGTTCCAAAACAGAACCGGGATGGCAAACACGAGCGCGTTGCTCAGCGAAAGCTCGTGCTTGGTCTTCAACGCGTGCTCGACGGTAGATCGCGCCGTGCGCTCCGCCGTGTCGGGTGAACCGGTGAGCCATTGGACATTCGATAGGACATTCCCGAGATCGACGTTTCTGGCGTACAGGAAGCGCACGAAGCGCGAATCGTTGAAGTCTTGCAGGTCGTGCTCGTACAGGCGTTCCAAGCGGCTCTGCGCGCACTCGAGCCGACCGACCAGAAGCTCGGCGAGACCGAGGTGCGATTCACCCTCCGGCACCGCCGAGGGGTCTTCCACCGCGGCCACCGAGATGAAGGCTTCGAGGGTGCGGATCCCGGCATCATGTTGGCCAGAAAAGAGCTCGAAGCCCGCGATCATTCGCAGGCAACGCAGCCGACAGTCGGTGTCGCCGATGCGAACCGCGATTTCCAACGCTCGCTCCAGTGCCTTCATCACCGGCGGGCTCGGGCCGCGCGTGAACAAGGCGGCGCCGGCCAGCGACAACTGAAGCTGCATCTCCGCGGCCGTGCCGGCGAGCCCCGACCCTTCGAGCTCCCCGACGGCCTGTGACACGTGCACTCGGCATTCTTCGGTGAGCGAGCAATGATTCCACAGCAAAAGGCCCGCGACAGTCAGTCGAATGCGCAGCGAGCGATTCGCTGCACTCTGTCCAGCCCAGACCAACGCCGTGCGTAGCTCGTCGAGGACGCGCCCGTAGGTCGCCCCCCACTCGCCGGCTGGGCGCTCCGCCCACTCACCCGCAGCCCGCTCCAGCACCGTGCACACGTGCTCCGCGTGGCGCGTGCGGACCGCACCATCCTCAGCGCTTGCCGCCAGGCGTTCGAGGCAATAGCTGCGCGTGGTTTCGAGTAGGCGATAGGCAATCTTGTCGGCGTCGAGGTCAGTCGCCAGCAGCGATTTTGCGGCGAGCTGCGCCAGGGCATCCGCCGTCTCGCCGGGGGCAAGGTTGGAAACCGCGGAAGCGCCGTCGATGTCGAACACGCCCGCGAACACCGAGACTGCGCGCAGCAGCGCGGCTTCGCTCGAAAGCAGACCGTAGCTCCAGTCCAGCGCCGCGGTCAGCGTGCGCTGGCGCTCTGGCCCCGCCCGGCGCCCCACGAGCAGCCGGAAGCGGTCGTCGAGTTGCTTCAACAGCCCGCCCACACCGAACGCATCGACGCGGGCCGCGGCCAGTTCGATCGCCAGCGCAAGACCGTCGAGCCGGCGGCAGATCTCGGCCACAATGGGCGCGTCGACGTCGCTCAGCTTGAATGATTCGAAGCTGTTGGTCGCGCGGTCGACGAACAACTCGATGGCAGGGAACGTCAGTGCTTCCGCAGCCCTCAAACCAGGCGACGGTGGCGGAACGCCGAGCCCGGGCAGCCTCAAGACGCGCTCTCCCTTCAGTCGCAATGGCTCGCGAGTGGTGGCAAGGATCTTCACGGCTGGTGTTTTCGCCAGGATGCGTTCGACGGAGCTGGCCACGCCCTGGAGCAGGTGCTCGCAGTTGTCGAGCAGCAGCAAGATTTCTCGGTCGCCAAGGAAGTCGACCGCCTCCGCAAGCATGTCCGCCGAATTCATCGCCGCGCCGATCGCCGTCGCGATGGCGTTGGGCACCCAGCCGGCCTCTCTCTGCAAGGCCAAATCGACTAACCACACGCCGTCGGGGAAGCGCCCGACGGCACGTTCGGCAGCCGCGAGCGCCACGGTCGTTTTTCCGATGCCACCAGCACCGACAATCGAAACCAGCCGCGACTCGCCCAGCTCGCCGACAATGGCTTCGATTGTCTCCGCCCTGCCGAAGATGCGCGTCGTCCCGAGCGGCAAGTTATGGCTACGTGCCGGCGCGAGGCCCGTCTCGAGCGGGGCCGCGACCCGCTCCAAGCAGCGCACCGGAGCCACGAACCGGTAACCTCTTCCGACGACTGTTGCGATGTACCGAGCGGCACCGGGCTCTTCACGCAACGCACGCCGCAAGGCGGCCATATTGACCTTGAGGTTTCCCTCCTCGACACTCGTGTCGGGCCATACCCGCGCGACCAGGTCAGCCTTGCTGATGAGCTCACCGGGACGCTCGACCAATGCGGTCAAGATGTCGAGCGCGCGACTGCCAATCCGCACCGGTACCCCGCCATCGAGCAGTAACTGTCGCTCAGGGATGAGAACGAACGGGCCGAACGCGTACTCCCGGGGAGCTGCGCCGGTGAGATCGGTAGTCACCATCGTCTTCCTCCGCCTTCCATCGCTTTTTTGGCGCGGCGATCTCGAAATAGCACGCAGCCGTCTGTTTCGTCACGTCGCGCCTTTGTTTCGAGTTGGCGACAACACGGCCCGGCCGCCATGACCATTGATGAATTCTAAATGACGCCGCGCACCCGGGCTGGTCCGTCAGATAGGCACGCGAATCCGTGGTGACGTGTCGATTTTTACCGTCTTTAACTTGAGCGCCCGGCCGGGCCGCCCTAAGCGTCGGTGACCTGGACTTCATCGCTGGGGGTTCGTTTTGACCGCCCTGATTTCCGACGCCGAAAGCTCATTCGCATTTGGACCGTTCCTGTTGCTCCCCGCGCAGCAGCTGCTGCTGGAGAACGGGAACGCCGTACGCATCGGTCGGCGCGCCTTCGATCTGCTGACGACCCTCGTCGAATGCCACGGGCAAGTCGTCAGCAAAGAGGAGCTGATGTCCCGTGCCTGGCGCGGCCTCGTCGTCGAAGAGGGCAACCTCAAGGTCAACATTGCGGCGATGCGGCGCGTGCTCGGCGATGGTTCCGGCGCACCACGTTACATCGCGACCGTCGTCGGAAGAGGATATCGGTTCATCGCGCCCGTGCGGTTCTCGGTGCATCAGCGGCGCGTTCCCTACCCCGCGCCGCCAAAGCACAGCGGGAATGTTCCTCGCTGTACCAAGCGCATCTTTGGCCGGGAGGATGCGATCCATTCGATCCTCCAGGATCTGGAAAATAGCCGGCTCGTATCGATCGTCGGGCCGGGCGGCGTGGGCAAGACGACGGTCGCGCTAGTTGTCGCCGACAGGGCAGCATCGGGTTTCGAGGGCGGAGCCTGGCTCGTCGATCTCTCCTTGCTGGACGACCAATCGCAGGTACCCGAGGCCATCGCGGCCGTCTGCGGATGGCGCACTGGCACGGAAGACGGGCTGATCGCGCTCGGTCACCCGCTGCGCGATCGCCAAATGCTGCTGCTGCTCGACAATTGCGAGCATGTAATCGGTGCGGTGGCGACGTGCGCGGATCAGATCTTGCGGAGCACGCGGAACGTAAAGCTGATCGCGACCAGTCGCGAACCGATTTGCATTCCTGGTGAGCGTGTGCGTCGCCTGTACGGGCTAGCTCTGCCGGCGAAGCGTGAGGGAATCAGGGCAAGAGATGCATTGGCCTTCCCGGCCGTGCAGTTGTTCGCCGATCGAGCAGCCGAAAAGCTCAAGTCTTTCAGGCTCGATGACGAAAGCGCGCCAAATGTCACGGCGATCTGCCAAAGGCTCGATGGTCTTGCGCTGGCGATCGAGCGGGTGGCCCAGCGGGTCGGTACGCTTGGTATTGCCGGGCTATTGGACCACCTCGACCGACGTTTCCATATGTTCGACGGCTATCACGAAGGCCCCGAACGGCACCGAACCCTGACCGCGGCCGTCGACACGAGCTACACCCTCTTGTCCACGAGTGAGCAGGCCATCATGCGCCGGTTGTCGACCTTCAGCGGGGCTTTTAGTCTTGCGTCGGCCTGCGTCGTCGGCGGTGGGCAGGACATCCCTCGGGCCACGGTGGTCGAAGGCATCGCGACCCTGGTCGCCAAATCTCTGCTCTCGGCTGAGGCCTGGAACGGCGAGATGCGCTACCGCCAAGGCCAGGTCGCGCGCGCCTTTGCGACGCAAAAACTGATCGAGTGTGGAGAGCTGGCGGAGGCGCGGCAGCGGCACGCGCAGCACTGCAACGAGCTCGGTCTCCGGGATCGTCGAGATGAGTAACTCGTCGGACTTTCCGGCTGCAGAAAAAGGCAAGAGCAACCTGCCGATCATGACGACGCGCGTCGTCGGGCGGAGCGAGGTAATCGCGATCCTCCAGTCAGAGGTGCGCAAATCCCGAATGGTATCCGTCGTCGGCGCGGGCGGCATCGGCAAGACGACGGTCGCCATTGCCGTGGCCGAACGCGAGCTCGCTGCCTTTCGCGATGGCGCGTGGTTGGTCGATTTCGCCCCCTTGCGCGATCCGTCTCTGGTGCCCCATGCGATCGCGAGCGCGACCGGCTTGGTCGTGCACTCGGCGAACATTCTCGCCGCTCTCAGCCGGTTTCTGCGCGAGCGTCAGTTGCTGCTCGTGCTCGACAACTGCGAGCACATGGTTTCGGCCATCGCCACCTGCCTCGAGCAGATCGTGCAGGAAGCTCCGGGCGTTCACGTGCTCATGACCAGCCGCGCCGCGCTTCGCGTGGCTGGGGAGCAGGTCCACACGCTACCGGGCCTGGCCTCGCCACCTCTCTCGGCCGGGTTGACCGCCGAGCAAGCGCTGGCCTACCCCGCGATCGAGCTCTTCGTCGACCGCGCCACGGACAGGTTGGAGACCTTCGTGCTCGACGACAGCGACGCCCCAACCGTGGCCGAGATCTGCAGGAGCCTCGATGGCATTGCGCTGGCGATCGAACTGGCCGCCATGCGTGTCGATGTCTTCGGTGTGAAGGGCCTACAAAAGCAATTGGACGATCGATTTCGGCTGCTCGCGGGGCGGCGCGCGGGTCTCGAACGGCATCGAACCCTCGCCGCCACGCTCGATTGGAGCTACGGCCTGCTTTCTGAAGCCGAAGCGCGCCTGCTTCGAGCCGTGTCCGTCTTCGCGGGTGCATTTCGGCTCGCAGGTGCGTCGCTCGTGGCCGATGCAGCGCCGGGCGAGGCGGCCGACATCCTGGCGGAGCTGGCCTCGAAGTCTCTGCTCTCGGTCGAGACCGAGTCGGTGGATACGATCTACCGCCCCCTAGAAACCACGCGAGCCTATTGCCTCGAACGGCTGATCGGAGAGGGCGAGGACCCGCCCGTCCGCCGACGCCACGCGGAGTACGTCTGCGCGGTCCTAGAGCGGGCCGCCCGTGAATGGGCACAGGAACGCTCACGCGATTGGAGTGCGGCGTACGGCTCTTATCTCGACGACCTGCGGGCCGCGCTCGCCTGGGCGGGATCCACTCCCGCCCATCGCTCCCTGCACATCCGCCTGACCACCGCCGGAACGTTGCTTTGGAACCATTTTTCCCTGACCGACGAGAGCCGCACGCATCTCGCGCATGCAATCGCACAGCTCGGCAAGTCCGGGTCTGAGAGCGTGGCGGTTGAAATGAACCTCCAATTCGCGCTTGCGGGCGCCATTCTCTACACCCGCGGGGTCGTGCCCGAAGCGCGCACGGCCGCGCGCCGTGCGCTCCAGATCTCGGAACAGCTGATGGATACCGACTTTCGTCTCCGCTGCCTGCGGTTGACCGGTGCCTTCGAGCTCTTCTCGGGAGAGCATGATGCGGCGATCCGTACGCTCGAGACCTTCCTTTCCATCGCCACCGCCGACGATCCCTCGGCATTGGCCGAGGGGGAGTCGCATCTCTGCTGTGGCGAGATGTTCGTCGGCCGGCTCGAGAGCGTTCGGAAACGCATGGAACGCATTTATGCGCAGCATTCGCAGGACTTCAACGATGCCCGCTTTGCGCGCTTCCAGTACAGCAACAGCATCAACATACTGATCGTGCTCTGTCACACTCAATGGCTGACCGGGTTTCCCGACGCCGCGGCGCGAACGGCGGAATTGATCCTCGAGTACGGGCACCAAGCGGCGCATGAAATTTCGTTGAGCAACGCGCTGGCGTGGAACAACCTCACGCATTACTGGCTCGGCCGCGAGGAGGACTGCGGGCGACACGCCGCAATGCTCGACGAACTGGCCGAACGGCACGGCATCATCACTTGGCGCCCGGTTGCTCCTTTTTGTCGCGGCGCTTTGGCTGCCATTCGAGGGATCGGAGGTTCGAACGGGATCGACGATCTCACGCGCGCGGTCGCCGAATTCCGAACCATCGGGCATCGGGCGAGGCTGCCGTATTATGTTGCGGTTTTGGCGGAAGCGCTCGGAAAGCACGCGCGTTTCGCGGAAGCCGAGGCCACGATCGCCGAGGCCGTGGAGCTCGCGGCCGTCCAGAACGAGGGCTGGTGTCTGCCTGAAATTCTACGCATCCAGGCCTTCATTGCCGCCGAGCAGGGTCAGCATGAAAAAGCGGAGCCGCTGCTCGAACGGTCGATAGCGGTCGCGAAAGAGACCGCTGCGCTGTCCTGGCAGTTGCGAGCTTCGACCGATTTGGCGCTGTGCTGGCAGGCCCAGGGCCGCACGGCGCAGGCCAAAAGCATGCTGAAGTCCGTGTACGACTCCTTCAGCGAAGGCTTCGAAACCCGCGATCTCGTGGTCGCGGCCGGGCTACTGAGCGAGCTAGAGTAGCCGCTTCGAGACCGTGGAGAGGGCTCGGGCTACCAGCCGCCCTTGTCGTCGTCCTTCTTTTTCGCGGGCGCGGGGGCCTCTGCACCGGCTTTATCGCTGGCCGGCGCTTGCACCGCGGGCGCGGCGGATGCAGCCGGTTCCGGGGCGGCTTCATTGTCCTTCTTGGGACAGGCTGACAGCAAAGCACCGCATGAAATGCACGCCGCAATGCGGGCGATATCGACGAGTCGCATACCGAGGATCCTCCAAGTCACAGACCAGCACGGCTCTCCCCACTTGCAAAGCGAAAAAGGCTGGCCCCGTGGTATACCGCGCTCGCTAGCGGAAGAGAACAGAGGAGAGTGGAAGTGAGCGATGTTGGGCGACATTGAGCGATGGCGCGCAAGCGGTATCTGATCGTCGGTGACGGCGCGGCGGGCTTGACCGCCGCTGCCAGCCTCAGGCTCGCCGATGCGGAAGCGGTGATCGGCGTGTTCAGTGACGAACCGGTGCCGGGCTACTACCGCGCCACGCTCACCAACTATCTACTGGGGGAGTTGCGCGAAGATCAATTGTTCGCCGTACCCCCGGATTTCTACCAGCGCCACGGGATCCATCGTATCCATACCCGTGTCATCGGCGTGGATGCGGCCCGCTCGGCGGTCTGGTGCAGCAACAGCTCCGAGCCCACGGGGTACGACCAATTGCTGGTCGCTTCGGGTGCGCGCGCACGTGCGCCGAGCTTCGAGGGCGCGCATTTGCCGGGCGTGCTCACCTTGCGTACGATCGCCGACGCTCGCCAAGTCTACGACGCGGTCCGCTTGCGAGGGCTCAAAACGGCCGTCGTCTTGGGCGGCGGCGCGCTCGGTTTGGAGTGGGCGCACGCGCTCCTAGAGCACGGCGTAAAGGTCACGTTGATCGAACGCGCGCCGCGTTTCCTGCCGGGCGCGCTGGACGAGGTCGCGTCCGATCTGTTGAGTGCCCGGCTGAGGAAGGCCGGCATCGATGTGCTGTTCAATGACGAAGTGCGCGCCGTACATCCCGGCCCGCGAGGCGTCGCGGGCGTGGTGCTGGCATCGGGCAGGAGCGTGGCCTGTGAGCTCGTGGCCGCAGCACTGGGAGTCGTGCCAAACTCGGAGTTTTTGGCCAACACTGGTCTCGCCTTGGCGCCGAACGGCGCGGTAGCGGTGGATAGCCAACTGCGCAGTTCGGTGACCAACATTTGGGCGGCAGGCGACGTCGCCAACGTGGCGGGCGAGTGGCTGGCGCTTTGGGAGCCGGCCCGCTTGCAAGCGCGCGTGGCGGCGCAGAACATGCGCGGCGCCAACGCCACGCATCAACCGGGCGCGCACTACTTCGCCACCCGGCTGTTCGATCTCGACTTCGCGCGGCTGGGTCAAATCGAGCGCGGCGGGGGCCGAGAAGAATTGATCGATTTTCCGCGCGGCACCGGTCAAATCGCCTATCGCAAACTGGTGATCGAGGGCGGCAAGCTGAAAGGCGCGTTGATGATCGGCGAACGAGCGCTGCGCGTGCGCGCCATCGGGCGCAACATGAAGCGCCTGATCGACGCCGCCGTCGACGTGAGCGAAATCAAGCATCGTCTGCTGGAGCCCAGCTTCGACGTCGAAGCTTGGCTCGAGCGCAAGCGACTCGTCGAGCGCCCCGCCGCGCCACGCAAAACCACCGTCTTCGTCGAAGCCAAACTCAAGCGCACGCAGGCGTTCAGCTTGAACCGCGCCGGATCCACCGGAAAGCTCTCCGAGTTTTCGGCGCCGCAGACCGGCGGTACGGTGGCGCTGGCCAGCGTCGCCCCGCTCACGAAGCAGAGCGAACGAACCACGGCGCTACCGAGCAGCCTCGCCGGCGCGCAAGCAAGTGGGCAAACCACCGCGCTACCCAGCGGACCGCGCAATACGCGTGTGCTGTCGATCGGTCTACATGCCGAGGCGGCGCCAGAAGCGCGAAGCAGCCTGGCGCCCATTGACGCGCGGCTCGAGTTCCACGGTCGGGCGTTGCCCATCAACTTGCCCGTGACCAACCTGGGCCAGTCCCCACAATGCCAGATCCCGCTGGCCGACCCCAGCTTGAGTGCCTTCCACGCGCAGCTCGTGCGTCACGACGCCGGCCTGTATTTGCGTGATTTGGGCAGCAGCAGCGGCACCTGGGTGAACGGACAATGCCTGTTCGGACCCCACCCATTGCGCGACGGTGATCGGATTCGCATTGGCCAGATCGAGCTGCTCTTTCGATCGACGGCGCTACCGCGCGTGAGTTTGCCGGACGCGCAGCTGAAGAGCTTGGCTGGCCCACGCCTCGAGGTGCGCTCGGGCGGAGCGTTGGGCTTGAGCTTCGCGCTCGGCCCGCAGCCGCTGCTCATCGGCAGCTCGCCGGAGTGCAGCATTCGCTTCACCGATCCGAGCGTCAGCCTGCACCATGCCGAGCTCCGACTTGCGGGCGCCACGCACGTCCTCACCGATCTGGGCAGCTACGGCGGCAGCTACGTTCGCGGCGGGCGGCTCGTGCCGCAGCAGCCCGTCGCTCTGAGTGAGGGCGATTGGCTGCGCTTCGGCGCGGTCGACGTCCTGTACACCAGCGCCGCCCGCGCCGACGCGCTGGCCGGCTTGCGCCCGAGCGCACGCGTGGTCGTCACCTCCGGCAGTGATTCGGGCAAGGTGGCAAGCGTGGGCGATCGCTTGCTGATCGGCAGCGATCCGAGCTCGGGCTTGGTGCTGACCAGCGTTTCCGGCCCCCAGCTCGAGCTGTGCACGCACAACGGTCGCTTCTGGGTGCGTGATTTGAGCGGCGGACGCGCTTTTCGTGCCGGTTCGGCGATCAGCAAGGATTTCAGCGAAATCCAACACGGCGATCTAATCCTGATCAGCGGCACGGTCATGCTGAACTTCGAGGAGGGCACATGAACGACGCCGAACAACGCTTGCGTCTGCGTGTGGAAGCCGAATCGATGGCTTGCATCGGCTGCAATGATTGTCTTTTGGCGTGCCCAATCACGCAATCCAAATCGGTCACGATCGCCGAGCTGAACGCGGCCATCTTCCTCCCGACCATCGATCATCGTCACGTAGCGGAGTTCGTCACCGCATGCACGCAGTGCAAGCAATGCGTGCCCGCCTGCCCTTCGGATTTGAATCGCGCCGAGATGGTGCTGTTCAACAAGCTGAAGGTCGAAAACAGTGTCGCGGATTTCGAACTTTCGCTGCAGGCGCGCACCACCACCTTCCCCTCGGGCATGTCGCTCGATGGCTTGGCCCAAAAGCTGACCCAGCTCGAGCTGTTTGCGGGAGCCAACGCGCAAGCGTTGCGGCGGCTGATCTTGAAGTCGACCTTGCGTATGCTGGTGCCAGGCGAAACCCTGTGTCAGGAAGGCGAGTTCCACGAGCGTTTGTCGGTCGTGCTGGAGGGCTCACTAGAACAGACCTCGCGTGGCTCGCGCGGCGAGCGGATCCACATCTTGGTCATCGGCCCCGGCGCATTCTTCGGCGAAATGGGCGTCTTGGCCGACGCCGCCGAGCCGTTCGGAGTCAGCGCGCGCGAACGCTCGGTGGTGCTCGAAGCACCAAAAGTCGCCGTCTTGGCCCTGATGGACTTGTGTCCGGATTTCGGCGACGCGCTGCAAACGTTGTACGCGCGTCGTGCCCTGTTCAGCTATGCGCGGCAGCCACGCGGGCTCGGCGCGCTGCCCGAAGCGGCGTTGGAAGAGTTGCTCGCGGGAGCCGAGCTGGTGCTCGTGCCCGCCGGCTCGGTGCTGTTCAGCGTAGGCGAAGCGCCACGTGATTTCTACTTGGTGCGAAACGGCTTTTTACGAGCCCGACGCGACACCGCGAGCGGCCCCTTGGTGCTCACCTATTTCCGCGAGGGCAACGTATTCGGGGTGCTCGGCTTACTGCATCGCGATCCGACGCACCGCTACACGGTGGAAGCGGTCAGCCGCGCAGAAGTGATTCGCATCCCGGGCGCCCTCTTGGGCCAAGTCTTGGCGCGCCACCCGGCCGCGTACGGACCGCTGCTCAGCGGTTTCGAACACGAGCAATTGGCTCGCACTTTGGACGTGGGCTCCCTGCCGCCACCCCCCGTCAGCGGCGATCGCGACAGCATCGCGGGGCGCCCGTCCTTGCCCGTGGGTAGCGCACGTGTCGGTGAAGAGACCCGCTCTCCAATGGCCGAAGGCGTGCTGATGGAAGCAGGTCTGGCCAGCGGTCGAGAGGTGTTGGTCATCGACCAAACGCGCTGCACCAGCTGTGGCAACTGCATCGACGCCTGCGAACGACGCCACGGCTACAGCCGCTTGCAGCTGCGCGGAATCCAGGTCGACACCTACATGTTTCCCACGGCGTGTCGCCATTGCAGCGATCCGGCGTGCCTGATGTGCAGCGTCAATGGCATCGTGCGCTTGCCCAGCGGCGAAATCAAAATCGTCAAAGACAACTGCATCGGCTGCGGCGCCTGTGCCGAACGCTGCCCCTATGGCAACATCAGCATGCACCCCGTCGAACGAGAGAAGCCGGGATTTTTTCCGAGCCTGCTCGATTTTCTGGCTGGCAAGCGCGCGCGCACCGAGGCGCTCGCCGCACTCGACCCCAAGGTGCAGCGGATCGCCGTGAAGTGTGACCTGTGCGCGGGCCATCACGACTACGCGTGCGTCACGGCTTGCCCCGTGGCCGCTGCCTTCCGCGTCGACCCGGGGCGCGTCGTGGCTGATCCGAATCGAGGCGGATAGCGTGGCTGCGACCGGACTCACGCGCCGCCTGCGCTTCTTCGAACGACAGTGGGCTTGGCTGTCATTCTCGGCCTTGATCGCGTTGCTCACCGTTGCCGCGGTCGCCGCGCTAGATGTGGGCGCGCTCGAAAGCTACGAGCTCTTTCCCAGCATCACCCGCGGCTACACCTTCACCGGCGTGCTGCTCGGCGCAAGCTCGTTGGCCCTGTGCGGCGTCAGCTTCTTTTATTCGCTACGCAAGCGTGGCTTGCAAGAGCAGCTGCCGTTCGGCAAGAGCACGATGACAGCCTGGCTCTGGGCTCACGTTTATTTTGGGCTCCTAGCCTTGCTCTGCGCGGCGTTGCATGCCGGCTATGGCCTGCTCTCGCTGCGTTTTTCCGCGGGAAAGCTGGCCTTCTTCGCCCTGTTTGGGATCGTGGTCAGCGGCCTGGTTTGGCGCGTGATCTACGCGGTCGTGCCGCGCTTGGCTGCGCGCGACGTCGGCAATTACTCGGCGGGCGCGAGCATGGCGCGCGCGGAGTCGCTCTCGGTGGAGATCGAGAAGCTGACCGCGGGCGGCTCGCCGCGCTTTCACGAGCTCAAAGCCTGGGCGCTCGGCTCCGCCCCGAGCGACATCCAAATTCGACAAGCGGCCGCGGGTTTACCACCCGCCGAGCAACAGCGCTTCATCGACGTGATCGCGCTCGATCTGGTGCGCGCGCAGGCGCTCGAGCGCGCCCGCAAGCAGGCACGCTACGGCGCCTTGTTGCAAGGGTTGCGCGTGGCGCACGTGCCGCTCAGCCTGATTTTCTTGCTGGCCGTCCCCGCACATCTGTTCTTCGCCTACGACACGCCAGCGCGAGCGCTGCCGCTCGGTGCGGTCTCGGGCAGCAGCTTGGGCGGCTTCGAGAGCGCAACCCAGTGCGCCAGCTGCCATGCACGCGCGGTAGCCGAGTGGCGGGGTTCGATGCACTCGCACGCCATGACCAGCCCCGTGATGGTCGCGCAGAGTAACCAGGTGCTCCAGAAGGTGCTCGCGCAGGCGAAATATCCGGATCCCAAACGGATTTGCGTCAATTGCCACGGTCCCATCGGCGCTGCGCTGACCAGCGGCACGACTCTGCCGTTGAGTGCGGACTCTTCGTTCAGCGAGACCGCGCTGCTCAACGAGGGCATCTCGTGCGCGGTGTGCCATCAATGGAACGGCACTCCCGAAACGGCCAGCGCCGGCCTATCGCGTTTTCAAGACGGCTTGCAGCCCGGCCACAAGTACTTCGGGGCATTCAACAACCCGGTTGGCAACGCGTTCCACCAGAGCGAAGCCACGAACACGTTTCGCAAGCCCGAGCAGCTGTGTAGGAATTGCCACTCGGTCGAGTACGACAAGAACGGGGATGGTCAGCTACACCGCGGGCCCGATCTGGTTTTACAAACCTTGTTCGACGAATGGGAAGAATACCGCAGCCACGGTGGCGCGGGAGATTGCGTTACGTGCCACATGCCGCTCGTGAACGAAGCCCGCGCCGCGGAGCAGGCTGCGATCCCGTTTCAGCAAGACAGCCAAGCGCCGCCCCGCCAAGTGCATGACCATTCGTTCGTCGGCCCGGATTACCCGCTCGACGACCGCGCTGCTCAACAAGCGCTTCGGCCCGCCCGTGAAGCGCTGTTGCGGCGCGCCGCCGCGCTGTCGTTCGTGCCCGGTTCGCTGAAATTATCGGCCGATGCGCTGAGCTTCGCGGTGCAGGTCAGCAATGTGGGCAGCGGTCACAATCTGCCCGGCGGCTTCGCCTTCGTGCGTCAGATGTGGCTCGAAGTCAGCTTGCTCGACGCCGCAGGCAGCTTGCTCGCTGGCTCTGGGCACGTTACCGCGCCAACCGACGACCTGTGCGACAGCTCGATCTTGGACAATCCGCAAAGCCCCATGCGAACTTCAATCAAGGGCTGCACCAAGAGCGATCCCGTACTGGTCAATTTCCAGCAAATGCTGGTCGACAATGCACAGCCGAAGCACGGGCCCGATGGCGCTCCACTGCTCGATACGCGTGGCGAAGCCTTGCTCGAGGGCGCGCCGGGTGCGCTCGAAACCGCCATCCAGACCCTCAACGCGGGTCCAACGCCGCGCATCCGGCCCTTCGACAAGAAGCCCACCGCACCGCTCGCGGCCGGCGAAGCCCACGCGTTCCCGTATTCTTTCGCGCTGAATCCGGGCAGCGCCCTGAAGACGCTGCGCGTGCGCCTGATGTTCCGCGCCAGCCCGCCGTATTTTTTGCGTGCGCTCGGCGTGCCGAACCTGGCCGAAAGCCTCGAGTTGACGGAGATGGCTCGCCTGGAAGTGGCGACTCAGTAGCTCCCTAGCTCAACAGATCCAGCCCAATGTCCGAGCTGGGGCGTTGAACCCGGGCCACGCCGATGCGTTCCAAATGCGCCAGCACCTGCAGCACGCAGGCTTCGTCCCACGCGTCACCGACGATTTGCAGGCCCACCGGCATCCCGTTTCGATCGCTTCCGACCGGCGCGACGCCCGCGGGCACACCCGTGACATTGGCCAGGAACGCGAAGCGGCACATCGCATCGAGCAGCGGCGGGTCGATGAAGCCCAAGCGCGCCTCGTCGTCGCTCACCGTCGGCGCGCTGACCGCGGTCGCGGGCATCGCGAGCACGTCGACGTGGCGCAGTGCCTCCGCCAGCTCCGTGCGCAGCGCGGAGCGAATGCGCTGCGCGTCCACGTAGTCGTCCGGGCGAAACGTCTCGAGCCCAGCCAAAAATAGCTGCATGTCCTGGCCCAGCTCATCCATGTGCAGAGCCCGGATCTCGCTCATCGCGGTGAAGGCTTCGACGCCGATCGTCAGGTAGCCGATCGGTGCGGCATAGCGGGCTAGGCGCAACTTCACGCCGACTAGCACGGCCCCCTCGCGTTCGAGCGCGTCGAGTGCCTGACGACCGGGACCCGCGATGTCGTCTGACAGTGACGCCCAGTCGTCTTCGTCGACGCCGATGCGCAAGCCCCGCACGCCGCGGCCGAGCGCGCGCGTGAAGGTGCCCGCGCCGATGAACGGGGCCACGACGGACGCGGGATCTCCCGGATCCGAGCCGCTCGCGTACTCGAGGAACGAGGCCAGATCGTGCGCCGAGCTGCCGATCGGACCCAAATGCACGACCGAAGTCGCGCCGGGCAAACCGTGCCCCGTTTGCGGAACGCGCCCGTAAGTCGGCTTGAGGCCGAACACCCCACACAAGGCGGCCGGAATGCGGATCGAACCGCCGCCGTCGCAGCCAATGGCGAGCGGCGTGGTTCCGGTCGCCACCGCCACTGCCGAACCGCTCGAACTGCCGCCCGGCAAACGCCGCGGGTCGTGCGGATTTCTGGGCATGTGGCGATGGGTATTGCCGCCCAACGGCGACAGCCCAAATTCGGTCATCGGCGTTTGGCCAATCACGATCGCGCCCGCCGCGCGTAAGCGAGCCACGGCCACGGCATCGGCGCTCGCCGGCGATCGGCGCAGACAATTGGAGCCCATGCGCGTCACGAAGCCGCGCGTATCGATCTCTTCCTTGACGGCAATTGGCACGCCCTCGAATTCGCTGCGCGCTTTGCTCTCGACCCAACGCCGCGCGCTCTCCTGCGCGGCTTGCAGCGCGCGTTCGTCATCGTAGCCGCACAATGGGCCGACCGTCGGCACACGGCCGGCCAACTGCCGCGCATGCGCGAGCGAGCGGGTCACGACCTCGACCGGGTTCGCTCGGCCCGTGCGATAAGACTCGGCAAAGCTTGCCACGGGCCTCGGCCAAGTGCTGGGTAGCGACAGCGCGAGCCCCTCGGAGATCCGCTGATTGTGCTTCCGCGCCTGCAGCGGCGCGTGCGAAAAGGGCAAGGGCGCGCGGTCTTCGGACGCGAGCGCGCGCAGCGCGTCGATCCCGAGCTGTGTGCGAAAGAGGCGGGTCAACGGCGTACGAGCCGGGGTCTTGCGCACGGCCGTCACCAGAGCGCCCAAAGCGCGGCCGGAAATTCGGCCCAAGGGAAGAGTCAACATCGCGGCCCGCCATGTAGCACCGCTCCGTCAGCCTCCGAAAGCGTCTTTACGACGTCGCCCGGTCCGCACGTGCCGGTAACGTTTCGCACGCATTGCGCCAGGCAAGATTTGCCATTCAAGACAGCGAATTCCGCGAAACGCGTGCAGCAGAACTCACTTCGACCACGAGAGAGTGCTTTGAAGTGGGCACAAGGGTTGGTAGTAAAGGCGTGTGTCCAATTCGGCCAAATACAACATTCCCGTCGACGAACTAGCGCTGACCTCGAACTCGATTCGCGATAGTTTCGTGAACCACGTGCAGCACACCTTGGGCAAACACCCGAGCGCTGCCACGAAGCTCGATCACTTCGTCGCGACGGCCCGCTTGGCCCGCGATCGCATGTTCGATCGCTGGACGCGTACTTGGCAAAAGCGGGAGCGCCAGCAACCAAAAATCGTTTATTACTTGTCGCTCGAGTTTTTGATTGGTCGTCTGCTGGAAGACGGCCTCGTCAACCTGGGTGTGCTGGAAGAAACCCGCACCGCGCTGGCCGAGCTCGGCATCGATCTCCAGCAAGTGCTCGATCAGGAGCCGGACGCAGGGCTTGGCAACGGCGGCCTGGGCAGGCTCGCCGCTTGCTTTTTGGATTCGATGGCCACGCTCGGCATCTCCGGCATGGGCTATGGCCTGCGCTACGACTACGGCATCTTCCGCCAAGACATTGTGGGCGGTATGCAGCAAGAGTCGCCCGATCAATGGTTGCAATACGGCAGCCCGTGGGAAGTTGCGCGCCCGGAGCGCACTTACAAAGTGCGCTTCGGCGGTCGCGTCATTCAATACACCGGCAGCTCGGGCCGCCTAGTGCACGAGTGGGTCGACACCCACGACGTCTTGGCCATGGCCTATGACGTGCCCGTCCCCGGCTACAAGAACCACGTCGTGAATACCCTTCGCCTGTGGTCCGCCAAGGCCACGCGTGATTTCGACATCGCCTGGTTCAACCGCGGTGACTACATCAAGTCGGTCGAGGAAAAGAGCCGCACGGAAAACATCACGCGCGTCTTGTACCCGAACGATTCCCAGCCCGCCGGCAAAGAGCTCCGGCTGAGCCAAGAATATTTCCTGGTTTCGGCCACCTTGCAGGACGTGCTCGGTCGGCACTTGCGTTACCACGCCGATCTGTACAGCTTGCACGAGCAGGCCATTTTCCAGATGAATGATACTCATCCCGCGCTGGCCGTGGCCGAGCTGATGCGGCTCTTGGTCGATGAATACGCGATGCCTTGGGACCACGCCTGGTCCTTGGTCAAGCGCTGCTGTGCGTACACCAATCACACGATCTTGCCGGAAGCCCTCGAGCGCTGGCCCGTGTGGTTGATGGAAAAGCTGCTCCCGCGCCACCTCGAGATCATCTACGACATCAACGCGCAGTTTCTGGCCGAGGTGAAGAAGAAGTTCCCCGGTGACGACGACCGCCTACGGCGCATGTCGATTATCGAAGAGGGCGGCGAAAAGCGCGTGCAAATGGCCAACTTGGCCGTGATCGGCAGCACGCGCGTGAACGGCGTGTCCGCCCTTCACTCGCAGCTCCTGCGCGATCACCTGTTCAAAGATTTCTACGAGTTCGACGGGGCGAAATTCTGCAATCAGACCAACGGCGTGACCCCGCGCCGCTGGTTGCTGAAGTGCAACCCCGGTCTGGCCAAGCTGATCACGAATCGCATTGGCGCCGGTTGGGAGACCGATCTGGATCAGCTGCACCAGCTGACGCCGTATGCGACGGATCCGGAGTTTCAAACGGAGTGGCAGGCGGTCAAACGCCAAAACAAGGAGCGCCTGGCCGCCACCCTCAAGCAACGCTTCTCGATCGAGCTCGATCCGACGCATTTGATCGATTCTCAGGTCAAGCGCATCCACGAGTACAAGCGCCAGTTACTCAATATCTTGAACGTGATTTCGCTGTATCTCACGTACAAGAACAAGCCGCCGTACGACATCACACCGCGCACCTTCTTGTTCGCGGGCAAGGCGGCGCCTGGCTACGACATGGCCAAGCGGATCATTCATCTGATCAACTCGGTGGCATCGGTGATCAATTCGGACGTGAACGTGCGCCAGTATTTGCGCGTGATCTTCGTGCCGAATTACAGCGTTTCGCTGGCCGAAGTGATCGTTCCGGCGACGGACGTGTCAGAGCAGATTTCGACCGCCGGCACGGAGGCCTCCGGCACCGGTAACATGAAGTTCGCCATGAACGGCGCGCTGACCGTGGGCACGCTGGATGGCGCTAACATCGAGATCAAAGACGCCGTGAGCGAGGCCAACATGTTCTTGTTCGGCCTCAATACCGAGCAGGTCATGCAGACGAAGGCCAAGGGCTACGATCCGATGCAGCACTACTACGGGGATCACCTGCTCAGGACCGCTCTCGACGCCATCACCAACGGCGTCTTCTCGCCCGACGATCCGAACCGCTTCCGGCCGATCATAGACTCGCTCTTGCACCAAGATACCTACCTGATCCTGGCGGATTTCTTGAGCTACGCCCATTGTCAGCGCAGCGTGGAAGCCGCCTATCACGATCAAGCCGGCTGGACGCGCCGCGCCATCCTCAACGTGGCGAACATGGGCGTCTTCTCCAGCGACCGCACCATCCTCAGCTACGCGCGCGACATCTGGGGCGTGTACGTGCCGCCTCCCGGCGCCCCGCGCTCCCAGGTGCCGCCCCCGCGCGACGCCGTTCCGCTGTCGTCGGTTAGCCGGTAGCGTCCGAATTTAGCTCAGCGCGCGCCACGGGCGCCACGGGCGCCCACGGGCAACGGGCGCCACGGGCGCCCACGGGATAGGGCGCACGCCGAATACCGCGTCACTTCCGTGATACGGCGGACACTAGCCAAAGCGCGCAACTCCCGTCGAACCCACGCCGATGAAGAGGCGTGGTAGGTTACGATGGTCGTGGTCGCTTCAAAGCTCAGTCAGGGTGCACCCGAGCGGCGCTATTTGCGCGCGCCCATCCCGGTGCACTTTCCGGAGTCGGAAAGCGTGCCTGGGACGGGCGTGCATCTCCGGCTGCGCACTGCGCTGTGGTCGATGCTGCGCGTCGCACTCGGGCACCGGGCAATGGTCGGCTCGGACCAATTCCTGTACTGGGACCCCACCGATCCGCGGCAATGCCTGGCGCCGGACGTGCTCGTCTGGCTGGGCGCGCCCGATCGGCCCTTTTCTTCATGGAAGGTCTGGGAGCGCGGCGCGCCGCATCTCGCGGTGGAGGTAGTCAGCGACAGCGACGCTCGCGATCGGCCCTGGGAGCGAAAGCTCGAGGCCTACCGACGCTCAGGGGTGGTCGAGCTGGTGCGCTTCGACGCCGAAGATGCGCAGTCTCCGCTTAGACTGTGGGACCGGTTGGAAGGAGATCTCGTCGAGCGTGAAGTTTCGAAGAGCGAGCTCGCATACTCCGATGTGCTCGGCTTGTTCTGGCTCGTCGAACCCACGCCGGAGCTGGGTTCGATGCTACGCCTCAGCCGTGATTCAGCCGGCCTCGAGCGCTTGCTGACCGACGAGGAAGCGCGTCACGCTGCCGAAGCACGGGTCCGAGACATGGAAGCCGAGCTGGCACGCCGTCGGAACGACGATCACGAATGAACGCCCGGGCCGCGTTTTAGCGCTCGTTCCCTGGACGCGACTCGCTGCGCCTTCTCAATCGTCGGTCAGATCGCAAGCCAGGATGGGCGCTCGCGCTCCCGCATCGCACCTCGAAGTGCGTCCGGTTCCCGGTCGGAGCGATCGGAACTCATCTGGCGCACGACACCATTTTCGGGCGATCTACGTACCCGCGCCCTGCGCAAAAGCGCGAAACGCTCGCGCCGTCTCGAATCGAGCGCAAGAAACGAGTGAGGCGCTCTGGCGGAGGTTCGGGCACGCCGCCAAAAGTGGCGAAATCAGGGCTCACGTTTTTGCGCTCGCGAAGGCTTGGGCCGTGTGAGAGTTTCTGCGCATGGGCACCCTCGAGACAAGAAAAGATGAAGCCGCAGGAAAGGGAGCGCGAGGCCCGCTCGACAAAGTGCTCAGTGTCTTCGCGGACACGCACGCTGGAGAGGGAACCAGTGCGCTGCTTCTGACGTTCAGCGTCTTCTTCTTGCTCGTCTCGTACTACTTGATCAAGACCGCACGCGAGCCGCTCATTCTCGCGAGCGGCGCCGAAATCAAGAGCTACGCTTCGGTCGGGCAGACGCTGCTTTTACTGCCGACGACGTACTTCTATGGCGTCCTGTCGCATCGGGTGGGTCGCATCAAGCTGATCACGATCGTCACGCTGATCTTCGTTTCGAATCTGTTCTTGTTCTTCGCCCTCAATCTGCTCGGTGTGCCCATTGGGCTCGCCTTCTATCTCTGGGCGGGCGTTTTCAACATGTTGAGCGTGGCTCAATTTTGGAGCTTCGCCGCTGACGTCTACACCGAGGAGCAGGGCAAGCGCTTGTTCGCCATCCTCGGCATCGGCAGCACGGTTGGCGCCGTTGCTGGCTCGGGTATCGCAGCGCTCTTGATACACCCAGTGGGCGTGTACGGCATGATGATCGCCGCGGCGCTCTTTCTGTTGGCTTCGCTCGGACTCACGATCATCGTCCACCGACGCGAGACCAAACGAGGCGCCGAAAAGGGCTCCCCCGATGGCGAGAAGGAAGCAGAAAACGTCGAGAAACCGTTGGGAGCAGAAGGCGGCTTCGCGCTCATCCGGGCCGATCGCTACTTGCTCCTGATCGCCGTATTGGCCTTCACGCTCAACTGCGTGAAAACGAACGGCGAATACATTCTAGATCGCTCCCTCTTGGAGCACGTGAAAACCCTGCTGCCCGGGCACGCCGATGCCCATGCGTTTAGCCAGGCCTACATTGGCGAGTTCAAAGCTCAGTACTTCTTGTACGTCAACACGGCGACGGTCATCCTTCAGACGTTCGTCGTCTCGCGGCTGATCAAGCACCTGGGCGTGCGCTTTGCGTTGTTCGTGAGCCCGGTGCTGCTGTTCGTGGGCTACTCCGCGAGCGTGCTGTTTCCGGTCCTGGGCCTGATCTACGCGGTGAAGATCACCGAAAATACGCTCGACTACTCGCTCGGCAACACTTCGCGCCAAGCGCTCTGGCTGCTCACTTCACGCGATGAAAAGTACAAAGCCAAGAGCGTGATCGATGCAACCATCGTGCGCGCGGGTGATGCGCTGACCGCCGGCATCACCTTCGTTGGTGTCACGTTGCACTTCGCGACGGTGCATTTCATCATCACCAACGTGGTGCTGATCGTCGCCTGGGGCTTCGGCATGCTGCTCCTCGCGCGTGAGCACAAACAGCGCGAAGCGGCCCACGGAAAAAAGCCCGAGCACGCGACCGCTTAATCGCAAGGAACAAGGCGCGCTGCGAGGTGCGCGGCTGGGTCGCGAGCGCCCCCTGATCGATGAAATATGCCCTGCTCATCGCCTTGGCGTGTGCCGCTTGCAGCTCGAAGGGCAGGCCCAGAGCTGACGAACACCGGGGCCGCCTACAACCCCAATACGGACTTGGCGACCTCGGGGACAAAGCGGTCGAGCGTGCCTCGGAGGTACACCCTGCGCGAGTAGTGTCGTCGCGTGCCTGCCGTAGCCGGCTGGGGCGAGAACACGGCGCACTGAGAGGTGCGCGGCTGGATCGCGAGCGCCCCCCTCAGCCAAAGCGAGGCGCGCTTAGAACGCGACGTCGAAGGCGACGTCGCCGGTGACGCCGGTTTGGTAGGCGCTCACGCGGCGTTCGAAGAAGTTGGTGACTTCCTGCACGTCTTGCAGGGCCATGAACGAAAACGGGTTCTTCGTTCCGTAGCGCTTTTCGAAGCCGAGCGTGGCCAGGCGTTGGTCAGCGCAATATTCGAGGTAGCGCTTCACTTCGGGCACCGATAGGCCGGCGATGCCGCCGCCCAATAGATCTTCGGCGAATTGGACTTCGCAGGCGATCGCTTCGTCGAGCATGGCGTGGATGTCGGCGCGGAATTGGTCATCGACCAAATCCGGCTCTTCTTCGCGGACGGTGCGCACCACCTCGAAGGCGAAGGCCATGTGCGCGCTCTCGTCGCGGAACACCCAATTGGTGCCCGCCGCCAGGCCATGCAGCAGCCCGCGTGAACGCAGAAAGTACACGTAGGCAAAAGCACCGAAGAAGAACAAGCCCTCGATGCAGGCTGCAAAGCAAATCAGATTCAGCAGAAAACGGCGGCGATCGGCGGCCGTCTCCAGGCGGCCGATGTTCTCCACCGAATCCAGGTACTTGTTGCAAAACTCGGCTTTGCGGCGAATGGACGGGATGTTTTCGACGGCTGCGAAGGCGCGCTCGCGGTCTTCCGGATCGGGCACGTAGGTGTCGAGCAGCGTGAGGTAAAACTGCACGTGCAGCGCTTCCTCGTACAACTGGCGCGACAAGTACATGCGCGCTTCCGGCGCATTGATGTGCTTGTACAGATTGAGCACCAAGTTGTTGGCGACGATCGAATCGCCAGTGGCAAAGAACGCCACCAGGCGGTGCACCAAATGTCGCTCGGGCTCACCCATGCGCTGGGTGAGGTCGCCCACGTCGGTCGAGAAGTCGACTTCTTCCACCGACCAGGTGTTCTTGATCGCGGCCCGATACATCTCGAAAAAGGTCGGGTACGCCATCGGCCTCAGCGTGAGGCACAGGCCGGGGTCGAGGATCTTATTGGGGCGTGAAGAAGCACTCACTGGCAGGCCTCGCAGCTTTCCGGATTTTCGAGCGAGCAAGCGACGGCCGCCGAGTCGTCGCTCGGGCCCACGGCAGGCGGGACGGGCGTGTAGCCGTGGACCGCGTGCGGATCGGCTTCACTGCGCGCGGGCGGCATTTGCGACGGCGAAAGCGTTTCGACCGTGGCCTTTGCGATGCGCGTCGCGGGCCGCGAGCGCAGGTAGTACGTGGTCTTGATGCCCTTCTTCCAAGCGTAGAAATACATGCTGGAAAGCTGGCCAATGTTCGGGTTTTCGATGAACAAGTTGAGCGATTGGCTCTGATCGATGAAGGCGCCGCGGTCGGCGGCCATGTCGATCAAGGAACGCATCGGCACTTCCCAGGCCGTGCGATACACGGCGCGTACGTTCTCCGGGAGCTCATCCAGGCCTTGCACCGAGCCCTCGGCCATCTTCAAGCGCGAGCGCACGCCATCGTTCCATAGCCCGCGGGCCTTGAGCTCGTTGATCAGGTATTTGTTGAGCTGCAAGAAATCGCCGGACAGGGTTTCGCGCTTGAACAGGTTCGAGACCTGCGGCTCGATGCATTCGTAACACCCCGCAATCGAGGCGATGGTCGCGGTCGGCGCGATGGCGATCAAAAGCGAGTTCCGCAGACCGTGCGTACGCACCTTCTCGCGTAGCTCACTCCAGCGCGGGGTGGTCGGCGCGGCGCCTTCCCAAGCGTCGAACTGCAGCTCACCGCGCGCGGCGCGCGTTTCGGAGAAGGCCGGATGCGCGCCCTTGGCGATCGCCATTTCGACCGATGCGCTCAGCGCGTGGAAGTAGATTTCCTCGGATATTTTTCGGGAAAGTTCACGCGCTTCGGGGGCATCGAAGGGCAGCTTCAGCTGGAAGAATACGTCTTGCAGACCCATCAAGCCGAGGCCTACCGGGCGCCAACGGAGGTTCGAAGCCTTGGCTTCGGCAATCGGGTAAAAGTTGAGATCGATGACGCGATCGAGCTGCGGCACCGCCGTGCGCACCGTCTGGGCCAGCTTCTCGAAGTCGAACCCGAGCGAGCCATCGGCTTCCACCTTCATGTGCCGACCGAGGTTGATCGAACCCAGATTGCAAACCGCGGTCTCGCCGGCCGAGGTGACCTCCAAGATCTCGGTGCACAGGTTCGACAAGTGCACCGCGCGGCCGGGCAAGGCCGTTTGATTGCAGGCGCGGTTCGACTTGTCTTTGAAGGTCATCCAGCCGTTGCCGGTCTGCGCCAAGGTGCGCATCATGCGCGCGTACAGATCGCGCGCCTTGACGGTCTTGGTCGCGAGCCCTTGGCGCTCGGCTTCTTCGTAAGCGCGATCGAACTCTTCCCCATACAAGTCGGGCAGGTTCGGGACCGCTTTCGGGTCGAACAGGCTGAACTCTTGGTCGGCTTCGACGCGACGCATGAACAAATCACTGACCCAGTTGGCCAGGTTCAAGTTGTGCGTGCGGCTGGCTTCTTCCCCGGTATTGTCGCGCAGTTCGAGGAAAGACTCGATGTCGGCGTGCCAGGTCTCGAGGTACACGGCGCACGCGCCTTTGCGCTTGCCCCCTTGGTTCACCGCCGACACCGAGGCATCGAGCGTCTTCAACCACGGCACGATCCCGTTTGATTTGCCGTTCGTGCTCTCGATCAACGAGCCCCGCGAACGCACGCGGTGATACGCAAGCCCAATGCCGCCCGAGAACTTGGACAAGAGCGCGATGTCCGTGTAGCTCTTGTAGATCTTCTCTAGGTGGTCGTCCGGGGAGTCGAGCAAGAAGCAGCTCGAGAGCTGCTCGTGCTTCATGCCGGAGTTGAACAGCGTGGGCGAGCTCGGCAAATACTCCAAGCTGGAGAACAAGCGGTACAGCTCGAGCGCGTCGTTGACGTTCTCCGACAGCGCGCAGGCAATGCGCATGAAAAATTGCTGCGGCGTCTCGATCACGAGGCGCGTCTTCGGGTGCTTCAGCAGGTAACGGTCGTACAACGTGCGCAGGCCGAAGTACTCGAACTCGCGATCGCGCTCAGGGGCGATCGAATCGTTCAATTTACGTGCATTTTTACCCGTAAAAGCCAGCAAGCGCTCGTTCACCAAGCCGAGCTCGTGGGCCTGCGAGACGGCCTGCGAGAAGGCGTGGATCTCCTGCCCGCGCACTTCTTTCTCGATGTAACCGGAGAGCAGGCGCGCCGCCAGCCGTGCGTATTGCGGCTCTTCGACGATCAACCCGGCGGCCGTCTGAATCGAGAGCTGGTCCAACTCGCGCGTCGATGCGCCGTCGTACAGGCCGCTGATGGTCTTCATCGCCACGCGCAGCGCGTCCACGTCGGGTAAGCCGGCGCAGCAGCGATTGACCGCGCGCACGATCTTGTTGACGTTGACCGGCTCGCTGCCACCGTTGCGCTTCTTCACGCGCATCGTGGTTTGGGGATACGACGCGGAGTCGACGTCCGACTGGGAGGTGAAAGGCGACGGGACGTTCGATGAAGAGATGGACGGGCTCAGCATGACTTTCTACTCCGCGGTCGGTGGTCGCTAGGGAAACGTTTCCAAAACAGAGAGACCCGCGAAAAACGACGTGGCGACCGCGCGCAAACGGGCCATGCCCTTCGCAAACGGATCACCCCGACCGCCTCCCGCGAGGCACTCGAGATCACCAACGCCGGATGACTCCCGGGCGCTGGGTGCTGGCAGGTCTTCGGGCTTACGAGCCTTCCGGGAGAACCCGGCTTCCTACTGCCCACTGCTTCCCAGCCCGGTCTTCGAAACCGGCGCCAGTGCCACCGTGGGGTTTGTTCTCGCCTACCGCTGCGGGGCAGCCCCGGCTTCTGAACCGGGTTCCCATTTTCAGCCTGTGCGAATGCGCAGGCACCAACACAGGTACCCCTATAGGTTGCGGCATCGGCTCGGTCAATAACTATATCTAGGGGTACTGGGACGATTAATGACCGACTTCAGCTAACGCCATGGAAGGCTTTGGGGATTCATCTGTGCACTGGTCAACCGGCCAAGGGGAGACTTTTGAGCAGTGCTCGAAAAGGCGTTTCGGGGGCGCTGACGCGTCGCGTCCGGGAGCGGTTGCGCTGGCCCGGAGCGGGGGGCACGCTCCACTTCCGCCGCGCCCATCAGCGCCGCGCACACCCCATTTCGCAGTTTTGGAGGATCCCCGATGTCTTTGCTCGATTCGCTGAAGAAGTACACGACCGTGGTTGCCGATACCGGCGACATCGAAGCCATCGGCAAAGCCAAGCCGCAAGACGCGACCACCAACCCCTCGCTCTTGTTCAAGGCCGCGCAGCAGCCGCAATACAAACAGTTCGTCGAAGAAGCGCTGAGCTACTCCAAGAAGCAGCCGGGCAATCAGCAGGCGCAGACCGAAGCGTTCATGGACAAGCTGTTCGTGAATTTCGGCGTCGAGATTTTGAAGTTGATCCCCGGCCGCGTCTCGACCGAAGTCGATGCCAGCTACAGCTTCGACAAAGACGGCAGCATCGGCAAGGCGCGTAACTTCATCAAGCTGTACGAGGCCGCGGGCATCGAACGCGAGCGCGTGCTGATCAAGCTCGGCTCCACCTGGGAGGGCATCAAGGCCGCCGAACAGCTGGAAAAAGAGGGCATTCACACCAACTTGACCCTGCTCTTCAGCTTCGCACAAGCGGTTGCCTGCGCGGAAGCCAAGGTCACCTTGATCTCGCCGTTCGTCGGCCGCATCTACGACTGGTACAAGAAATCGAAGGGCGTCTCCGACATCCCGCGCGAAGAAGATCCGGGCGTAGCCAGCGTGCAGCGCATCTACAATTACTATAAGAAGCACGGCTACAAGACCCAGGTGATGGGCGCGAGCTTCCGCAAGGTCGAGGAAATCATCGATCTCGCCGGCTGTGATCTGCTCACCATCAGCCCCGATTTGATCGCCACCTTGGCCGGCAAAGAGGGCGAACTCGAGCCCAAGCTCACGCCCAAGGGCGCTGAGGCCACCAGCGACAGCAAGCTGATCCACCTCGACGAAAAGACCTACCGCTTCGAGCACAACCAAGATCAAATGGCAGTCGAGAAGCTCAGCGAAGGCATCCGCGGCTTCTATTCGGACGCCCGCAAGCTCGAGAAATATGCGGCCGAAACCGTGGCCAAGGCCAGCGCGGCCTGAGTTTCCGAAGCGCGCATCGGCCGCCCAGCCGCCGCCTGAGCTGATATTTTTCAACGCCTGCGGTAGTCACCAACCCCGGTTCCTTCTCGGTGCCGGGGTTGTGCTTTTTTCCACTCTGAGGCGTTGCTGCGCTGCGAGCGCGCCTGCTACGCCTGAATGCGAACACTAAACCGGGCTGTCCTCTTCGAAACGGAAAACCGTAAATGCTGGTCGAGACGCTGACTGCCGAGCTCGAACGACTGTTCGAGTTGCCTGACCTGACCCGTTTGAGCCGCGACGCCCTCGGCTTCGAACCAGAAGACATCGGCGGGGTCGCCACTCGTGCTTCGTTCGCGCGCGCGTTGGCAGAGCAAGCGGTTGAAATCGAGGCCGTCGATGCGCTGCTCGACGCAATTGCGCTCGATCGTCAGGGTTTGCCGAGTTCGCTCCAGGGTGTGCGCGAGAGCGCAGCGGCCAGTGACGCCCTCGCCCCCGGAGACTCGATTGGGCAGTACGTCGTGTTCGAGAAGCTGGGCACCGGTCCTTGGGCAAACGTGTACCGAGCGCGCCGCGACGGGCAGGAGTTTCGCGTCAAAACATTGCATCCGCGGGTCGCGGCGCGGCGCTCGGACGCGCATCGCTACCTGACCGCTTCGCGGCTGGCCGGCTTGGTCGCGCACCCCGCGCTGCCGAGTGACGTGCGCGCTGGCGCGCTCGATGATCAGGGCCTGCACATTGGCATCGCACACCCCGCGCACGAAGGCGAGACGATCTCGGCCTTGATCGCGCGCCGCGGTGCGCGCCACTTCAACGAGGCGCTGCCTTTGCTGTGGGCGATCGCCGAGGCACTGGCACCTTTGCACGCAGCCGGCTTGGTGCATGGCTCTTTGCACGCGGGCAACGTGCTGGTGACCGATCCGACGCCCAATGCACCCAAGGTGCTGCTGCTCGATCCTGGCTCGTATTTTCTGGGCTCCGCGCTGACCCCGAGCAGCGGGCAAAACGGTAGTACGCCCGCGTTTCTGTCGGCGAGCTCGCCCGAACAATTTCGCGGCCTGCCCCCCACCGCACAGAGCGATCTGTATGCGCTCGGCGTCCTGATGTATCAGCTGCTGAGCGGCAAGCCGCCCTTTACCGGCCCGCACGCGGTCGATGCGTTGGTCGGCCATTTGACGCAAAACGCGGAGCCGCTTTCGTTCGTGGCGGCGGGCAATGGGGCGACGCCCGCAGTCGAAGCCTTCGTGCGCAGCTTGTTGGAGAAGTCACGCGAACAACGACCGCGCGACGCGGGCGAAGCATTGGAGGGCCTGCGCCGGATTTGGCGCACGTCCACGCGCCCGCCGACTTGGGTGACCGACGAGCGCCTGCCGGAAATGTTCGAGGCGCTGGCGCAGAATCCGGACGACGACAGCGCCGCTGCAGAGCTCGAATCAGGCGTGGATTTGGGCGCCGATCCTGAGCGCCTCGCCGATGGCTTCTACGAGATCGCCAAAGGCCTAGCGGGGCTGAGCGAGGCCGAGCGCGCGATGAAGAAGCACCTGGCGCGCGCCGCCCGTCTATACGAGGCGGCCTCGCGTCACGATAGCGCGGAAGAGGTTTACGCCAAGCTGGTCGAGCTGGATCCGAACGATCGCAGCGCGGCCCAAGCGCTGGTGCGCGTCAAAAAGACGCTCGGCAAGTATGAAGAGCTGATCGAGTCATTGCTGGAGCAGAGCGAGAGCAGCGACAGCTCTTCGGAGCGCGCCGAACACTGGGCGGAGATCGGCCAGCTGTACGAAAATGAACTGAAGGACAAGGAGCAGGCACTCGTCGCTTACGCCCAGGCCTTCTGCGAAGATCCGCTGAACGAAGCGTACGCGGTCGCGCTCGAGCGCTTGGCCGGCACGCGCTATCCGGCGTGGGAAGACGTGCTCGGGCGAGCCATCGCCGCACTGGAAAACGATCCGGGCACAGCCGAACGCCACGCGCTGTTGTTCCACATGGGCCGCTGGTACACCGAACGCGTGATGCGCCCGGACTTGGCGCTGCCCTGGCTCACGCAATTGGTGGCGGCCGAACCGAATCACGATCCTGCCCTACTGCTGCTGTCGCAGATCTACAAAAAGGCTCAGCAATGGGCGGAATACGGGCAGGTGTTGCTGCGCCGCGCAGACGTCGCAGCGCCCAATTTGGCCCGCGATCTGCGGGTCGAAGCCGCGGAAGTGCTGGCCACACGCTTGAACAACTCGGCAGCGGCGCGTGAGTTGTACGCCACGGTGCTCGAGGAAGATCCGGGGCACGAAAAGGCAAGCTCGGGTCAAGTCGCCCTGCTCGAAGCCGCGGGCGATGCGGCGGGAGCCCTGCTCGTGCGGCAAACCCGGGCCAAGACCTTGCGCGGCGATGAGCGCCATCAGCTCTTGTGCGAAGTCGCCGAGGGCTACGACGTCGATCTGGACAAGCTGGACGCCGCCGAAAAAACCTACCGCGAAGTCCTCTCGGAAAATCCCCGCTTCGTCGACGCGCTGCGCGGTCTGGACCGTGTGCTGACGCGAGCAGGTCGTTATCGCGAGCTGCTCGAAGTGTTGCGCGCGCAGATCGATCTGGCCGTCACCGCGCGCCAGAAGATCACGCTCTACGAGCGCATCGCGGGCGTCTACGACGAAGAGTACTTGGATCACGAACGCGCCGCCGAAGCGCTGCAAACCATCCTCGGGCTCGACCCCGATCACCAAGACGCGAGTCGCGAACTGGCCCGCCATTTCCGCGCCCTCGAACGCTACGAGGCGCTGGCCGAGCACTACCAAAGGCACACGCAGAGTGGACCGGTCGAACGCCAGATCGAAACCGGGATGCAGCTCGGTCGTGTACTGTCCGAAAATTTGAAGCAGCCGGACCGCGCCTTGGTCGCCTACGAGCGCGTCCTCGCGCTGGATCCGAGTCACGCCGGAGCGCTCGACGCGCTGGCGACCTTACGAGCCGTGGTGGGTGACGCGCAGAGCGCGATCGACGCGATCGACGCGCTGAGTGACAAGGCCACGACGCCACAGGCCAAAGCCGATCTCGAAGTGCGCGCCGCCCAGGTGCTCGAAGCGCGCGGAGACAGCGCCGGTGCACTCCGCCGCTATCGCCTCGCCGCCGAGCTCTTGCCGGATGATTTGGCGGCACGGCGCCGGCTGGTCAAAAAGCACGTCGAGTACGGCAGCTACGCGGCCGCGGTCGAGCTGCTGGAAGCCGAAATTCAGGTCGCGAAGAACGAGCGCGAGCGCGCCAAGTTGGCCGGCGACATGTCGCTGATCTGCCATAAATTCCTGCACGACACGGCGCGCGCGGTAGCTACGGCTCAACTCGCGCTGCACATCGACCCCAGCAATGGCGATGCGTTGCGCGTGCTCGGCTACACCGCGCATGCCGAGAAGCGCTACGTGGAAGCGGCCAAGCGCTTCGAACCGGTGCTCGGTCAGCTGGAGATGCTGGGCAACGAAGAAGCGCGCGAGATCGCTTTTTTATACGTCGATTCGCTGTCGCGCAGCGGGTCTGCGGAAAAGGCGCTGAATCAAGTGGGCGGCTTGATGAAATGGTTCGAAGACGACGCCCACGCCCTGCTGCGCATCGCCGAGATCGCCGCCGAGCATGGTAGCGCCGAGCAAACACTGTGGCTGTGTGAGGTCCTTCTCGGCAACATGCGCGCGTTGCTCTCACCCAAGGAAGAGAGCGAGGCGGAGCTCCGGAACGGTGAGGCGTTGGCGAAGCTCGGCCGCTACGGCGAGGCCCGCACATCCTTGCAGCACGCGAGTGAGCTCGACCCCACTTCCAACGGGCCATTGCGCGCGCTCGGCCGCCTCTACGCCGCCGAGGGGCTCACGCAAGAGCAGATGGACGTCCTCTACCGCGAGCTCTCGCGCGCCGAAGGCGAGCGAAAGGTCGAAATTCTTCTGGAAATGGGCGATGTCGCCGCCGGCAAGTTGGGTGATTCCGAGTACGCAGCCAAGAGCTACCTACTGGCGCTGAGCGAGCGACCGAGCGACCGAGCGATCTTGACGAAGCTGATGCAGTTGTACGGCGCGGAGAAAGATTGGCCGCAGCTGATCCAAGTCATCACTCGCCTGGCCGAGGTCGTCGATGAACCGAAGCACAAGGCCAAGTACCTGCACACCGCGTCGATGATCGCCTCGCGCGAACTCTCGGATCTCGAGCTCGCCTCGGAGCTGCTGGCCCGCGCGCTGGAGCACGATCCCGATCGTGTGCCCGCCATCGACGAAGCCTTGTCGATGTACCAGCGGCTGAAGAACTACGACGGCGTGAAGCGCATGCTCAAGCTACGCATCGCCAGCGCACAGCGCGTCGGCGATAAAGAGCGCTTGCTCGAGTCGCTCGGCGAGCTGGCCGAGGTCTACCAGCGCTTCCTGGGGCGACGCGACCAAGCAGTCGCGGTCTACGAATCTGCGCTCGAGGTCGAACCCGGCAGCACGCGGTTCCAGGAGAAGCTCGCTCGCCTGTATGGCGAAGATCCGGTGTCGTACTTCGAAAAGGCCGTCGAGACGCTGGGCAGCTGGATAGAAAGGGATCCCTATCAACCGGCGCCCTACAAGCTCTTGCGCAAAGTGTACACCGAGGCTCGCCACGCAGATGCGGCTTGGTGCACGTGCCAGGCCCTGCACGTGCTCGGCCAAGCAGAGCCGGACGAAGAGCGTTTCTTCGACCGCATGCGCAGCGAAGAGCCGGCCGAAATCCCCGATCCCGCTTCGCCCGACGAATGGCTCTTGGCCGCGATGCCCGAGACCAGCGAGCCATTTCTGACCGAGCTGTTTGCGTTGATCCAGCCGTTCGTGGTGGCCGCCCGAGCCCGGCCGCTGGCCTCGTTCAACCTGAGCGGTGACCATCACATCGACGTCGAGCGCTACCCCTACGGCGTGGTGTTCGGAGTCAACGCGGGTGCGCACGTGCTCTCGGTGCCGGAGCCGCGCATGTATCAGAACCCCGAGGCCCCCTCTTGCATCTCGTTTCTGTCCACGTCACCGCCCTCACTGCTGCTCGGCGCGCGAGCGTTCAGCGAGGACGTGACGCCCGTGGCAGCGGCATTCCTCGCGGGTCGGCACTTGGCCTACTACCTGCCCGGCCTGTACGTGCGGCAGTTGCTGTCCAACATGACCGCGCTCAAAGCCTGGCTGTTTGCGGCCATTCGCTTGGTCAAGCCGAAGTTCCCGGTAGCGCCCGATCTGGAAGCCGCGGTGCAGGACGCTTCACGCGCGCTGTCAGAGCTGGCGACCGGCACGCGTCTCGAACAACTCACCCACGTGGTCGCCAAGCTACTGCAGGACGGCGCTTCGCTCGATCTGAAGCGCTGGGTACAGGACGTCGATCTGGCGGCAGACGCCATCGGCTTCGTGCTCTCGAACGATCTGGAAGTCTCGATCGAGCGCGTGCGTGCGCTGCCGCAAGATCCCGGCTCACCCCCGCTCACGACGCGCATCGAGCACTTGATCACGTATGCGGTGAGCGCACGCTACATGACCGTGCGCGAGCACCTGGGAATTCGGCTCGACGCGGGCTGAGCTGCTGCGCGTGGAACTCAACAGCGACTAGTCGCCCTCCGGTCCCACCGGTCCCTGGGTTCACCCCTTCCGGTCCCACCGGTCCCTGGGTTCACCCCTTCCGGTCCCTCCGGTCTCTGGGTTCACCCCTTCCGGTCCCGGTCGTTCATCACGACGGGTGCATTGTCGGGAAAGGAGTTCGAACTCGGACCAATGTCGATCGGTTAGCAGTTCAAGGGATCGAAATCGTTTGGGAAGCAGGCCACTCTCGTGTTGGCGCCGAGAATCACTCACGCTCACATTTGGCGTGGCGGGGTCGACTCGCGACAAATCGAGTTCGAGTTCGAATTCGAACTCGATTTTCTAGCCGTGAAGGTGCGCTCCGCGCAAAATTCCGTGCGAAAGCTCTTAACTGAACGGCATTGTTGTTCGAATTCGAACTCGATTTTCTAGCCGTGAAGGTGCACTCCGCGCAAAATTCGGCGCGAAAGCTCTTAACTGAACGGCATTGGAACGCGAACTCCTTTTTTCATTTGAGAGTGGGCGCTCAGGATCCAGCCACGCACCTCGCAGCACGCGCTGTTCCCGGCGCGGGATTTCGGCACCGCGATGCAAACAATGGGGCGCCAATCGCACGCGAGCACACTCATGACGCACCCTGAATTTTTGACCGCAGAGCCACCGAGGACGCAGAGAGGGAAGGGAGAGAGATTTGGGGTCCACCAGTCCGCCGTTGCGCACCGGTTCAACGACGCAAAACGTCCGCTCACCGCGAACCCCAAAGCTCCCTTCTCTCCTCTGATCTCTGCGTCCTCTGCGGCTCTGTGGTCGATCCCTCTCGAGCGGCCGCGACGCCGAAGGCTGGGTGCTCTGTGGCGTGTTGATTGACCATCAACCCAACTCGAACCGTGCCGCGGGTTTGCGGTACGGAACGATTCGGCGCGCTTCCAAGGACCGCCTTCTCGCGTCGGAAACATACTGGGCGAACACAGCATGCTCCTTCGCCGAGGGGTGACCCGGGCGCGCGCGTGGGCTTCGTTGTCGCTTTGAAAGCAGGGCCGCCCGCTTCGCCCGTTACGGGTGGGTGCGGCGTGGCTGCGCACCGTCTCGAGCGTTCAGCCGCCTTCTGCTTTGGCCTTCTTGATCCATTCGTTGATTTCGCCCTCGATCACACCGAGGGCCTGGCTCTTGAACGGGCGCAGCAAAAACGGCACGTCCATGTCCAAATCGATGCTCTTATCTAGGACTTCGAGCGAGCCGGAAAGCGACATGCCCTTCACCTTGAACGAGATATCGGCTTTGTTGGGGCCCTTCCAGATCACCTGAGGGTTGTAGTTCGCATATTTTTGCGAATACGTAGAGAGCGCCGACTCAGCGACTTTTTTGGCGCGTTCTTGACCGAGATCGTGGAAAACAGAGTGCTTCATGGAGTCCTGTTGCGGGGAGCGGCGGGTGGGTCGTACTTAACTCAGTTAGCGGGTGAAGACCAACGCCTTCAGTATCCGCAAAAACGCGGCAAAATTGCCTACTTCTCAAGCTCGAGCGCTGACACTGGAATCGGCCGCAACGCCGCCGTTGCGCTTCGTTAGCGACGGCCTTTGAATCCCATCATGTTTTGCACGGCCGATTCGCTCTCTTCCGCGATCTGGTCCTGCTCGCGCGCCAGATCGGCGCAGGCTTCACACAGCTTCTTGGTCTTGCCGGAAACCTTCACCGTTTGTAGGTCGTCGCTCTCTTCGCCGCAGCCTTTGCACGTTGCCATGAGCGGATCTTAGCGAGCTTGGGGGAGCTTTAGAAGCGCCGTTCGGTGATGGCCAGATCGGCAACTACGCCGAAATGATCGGACGGCCAAACCGGCTCGGCCCCCGCCAGCTCCGCGGTATTGAAGGCCAACTCGGCAGACAGCGGCTCGCCGCGGAACTGGCGATCGGGCCCGCGCACGAAAATGTAGTCGATGCGACGCGAGGGTTCGCGTGCCTTGGCCGCATAGGGGTTCGCGCGATCGAACGTGTACCCGGGGCCCTCACCGGCAAACGCCCAGGCGTCCGCGAAGTAGACCGTCTTTTCTTCGAGCGCGCACAAGCCGGTCAGAAAACGAATTTCGTCCGCTTCGGGCGCAGCGTTGAAGTCGCCCAGCAGGACGGGCGGCAAATGCGAGCCGCCGATCGGTGACAGCTCGGCCACTCGCTCGGCAATGAACACGACTTGCCGCTGGCGAATCGACCCCTGGTGAAACTTCCAGTTCAGGTGAGTGACGAACACGGGCAGACTTCCGTGAGGGGTCTCACACAGCGCGTAGAGCAGGCCGCGGGTCTCACCGCTCTCGCTACCGGGCAGCAGGAAGGTTTGTTCGGCGACGATCGGATGACGAGACAGCACGGCATTGCCCAATTTCAAACCGTGGCCGTAGTCGCTAGCCACACCGTACGCGAGCCGATAGCCGAGGCCATCGGCGATCTCGGTCAGCTGATCGTTGTGCACGGTCAGCGGGGCATCGGCGGCCGTGTCCGGACGAAAGCGCAGCACCTCTTGCAATCCCACGATCTCGGGCTCGAGCCGCCGTAGCTCGCGACGAATCAGCGGTAGCCGCGAAAGCCAGGGTCCGCTCTTGTTCCAAACGTTGATCGTCGCCACGCGCAGCACGCTCATCGATATTCGCTCCCTTGAGAACCAACGCCAAGGCTCAGAATAGCCCAGCTTTTTCGCTTCGTCTTGAAGCGCGAGGGACGCTGGGACTATGGTTTGCCCCTTCAATGTTGATCGGCGTCGATTTCGGAGGAACTCAGGTCAAGGCAGGCATCGTGGAAAACGGTGACGTCGTCCGTTCGACCTCGACCCCGACGCGCGCCGGCTCCAGCGCGGAGGACGTGCTCGATACGATCGCCAGCACCGTGCTCGCGCTCTCGTCCAACCCGGACGCAGTGGGCGTGGCCATTCCCGGCGAGGTCAACTCGGACGGTCGCTGTTGGCGTTTGCCCAATGTGCCCGGCTTCGAAGGCGTGCACATCGCAGAAGAGTTGGCGCGGCGCCTGCGCTGTCCGATCGCCGTAGAAAATGACGCCACCACTGCCGCGCTCGGCGAGCGGCTACACGGGCATGGGCGCGCCCACCCGAGCTTCCTGATGCTGACCTTGGGCACCGGCATCGGTGGCGGCCTGGTGCTCGGTCACCAGCTGTATCCCGGGGCCACGGGCTTTGCGGCCGAGGTGGGTCACATGAAAGTAGACACCGCGCCCGACGCGCCGCTGTGCGCCTGTGGCCAGCGCGGCTGCGTGGAAACGTTCGCGGGCACGCGGGCACTGCTGCGCGAATACGCGCGCCACGGTGGCGGCCACGCGAGCGAAGTCTTGCCGATCGCGGTGAGCGCTCGACGCGGGGAGCCCGCCGGTCTGAAGACTTTCGAGATGATGGGCACGGCGCTCGGTCGCTTGCTGGCCAACATCCAGAATTTGTTGGACCTGAACGCGGTGGTATTTTCTGGCGGAATTTCGGCTTCCTTCGACCTGATTGAGCCGTTCGTGCGCGCCGCGCTACGCAAGCAAGCGTTCGCGCCACCGCTGGCCGAGGTCCCGCTGCTCGTGAGTGAGCTGGGCGAGCGCGCAGGCGTCATCGGCGCGGCGCATCTGCCCTCGCTCTGAAAGGCGTGCGATGAAAGCAGTCCGCGTCTCGGAGCCGGGTGGACCGGAGAAGCTCGAAATCGCGGACGCGCCGGACCCGGTGCCGGGCCCGACCGAAGTCGTGATCGAGGTCCACGCCAGCGGGCTCAACCGCGCCGATCTCTTGCAGCGGCGCGGCCTGTACCCGCCCCCCGCCGGCACGACCGATATTTTGGGCATGGAGTGCGCGGGCGTGGTCAGCGAGCTGGGAGCAGGCTGTAGTGACACCGTTCGAGTGGGCGAGCGGGTGATGGTCCTGCTCGCGGGTGGTGGCTACGCCGAACGCGTCGCGGTGCCCGAGGCGCTGCTGATGAAGGTCCCGGACGCGCTCAGCTTCGAACAAGCCGCCGCCATCCCCGAAGCGTTCCTGACCGCGCGCGAAGCGTTGTTCGCCGTGGGAGGTCTGCTGCGCACGGAGTCTGTCTTGATTCATGCGGCCGCGGGCGGTGTGGGCAGCGCGGCGGTGCAATTGGCGCACGTACATGGCTCGCGCGTGTTTGCGACCGCGGGCGGCGCCGCCAAGACGGAGTGGGTGCGTGCACTCGGTGCCGACCATGTCATCGACTACAAGAGTCAGGACTTTGCCGCGCTGATCCAAGCGGAGACCGAAGGCCGCGGCGTGAACGTGATCCTGGATTTCATCGGCGCGGCTTACGCGGAGCAGCATGCGGCCTGCCTCGCAACCCGCGGACGACAGGTCGTGCTGGGCGTCATGGGCGGCGCCAAAGCCAGCATCAATTTCGGGCAGCTGCTGCAAAAACGACAGAGCGTGCTGGGCATGGTGATGCGCTCGCGTTCGACGCGCGAAAAAATCGAGCTGACGCGCGCCTTCGTGCGCAGCACGCTGCCGCTGTTCGCCGACGGCCGTCTGCGGCCCCTCGTCGATCGCGTGTTTTCGCTGAGCGATGTGGCGCTGGCGCACCAGCGGATGGAAGGGAACCAGAACCTGGGCAAAGTCGTGTTGAAGGTGCGCTGAAAGCGACCGCCGGCGAGCCTTCAACCGAGCTTGGCGCGGATGCGGATCAGCCCCGGGCCGGGCTTGACGCGCGCTTGGCAAGCCAGGCGCGTGTCCCCCTCTCCGCCGAGGATATCGAGCAGCTCTTCCTCTTGTTCTTCGGGCGGCGCCAAGAGCTCTTCGCCTTCCAGAATCTCGATGTGGCACGTGCCGCAACTGGCCGATCGACAGGAGAACGGAATCGGCGCGAAATAGTGGTCGCAAATGTCCACGAGCTCGCCACCGCTCTCGACGTCGACGGTCTTGGCGGGGCCGATGCTGTTGGCCAGAAACTCGATCTTCGGCACGCCTGGCACATAGCCGCTCCCTTTCGCCCTTTCAACGAGAAGATTCCAGCCCGCCCCACTCCGCCCCGCTTGCCGGCCAGGAAAGCGCGACAATTTTGGGCACAAATCAGCGCGTTCCGCAGCAGCCGAAGATGTGGTTTGCTGACCGACACGATGACGGACAGCGGCGAAGATCCCTTCGACTGGGTCGGCGCCACCCTGGACGGCAAGTACCAAGTCGACGCGGTGGTCGGGCGCGGCGGCTTCGGCGTCGTGTATCGCGCGCATCACCTCGGCTTCAACGAGAAGGTCGCGATCAAGTGCTTGCGCATCCCGCGCACGCTGAGCGGCGCGGCGCGCGATGAGTTCGAGCGCAACTTCCTGGCCGAAGGCCGGCTGCTCCATCAGCTCTCGCGCGCCACCGCGGGGATCGTGCAAGCCCTCGATGTGGGCGCGCTGGTCTCACCCAACAAGACTTGGACCCCGTTCATCGTTTTGGAGTGGCTCGACGGCCAATCACTGGCCGAAAATTTCGCCGAGCGGCTGCGCGCCGGTCTCGGCGGTCGCGCGCCCAAGGCGGCGATCGAACTGTTGGATGGCGCGGCGCGGGCCCTGTCCTTGGCCCACGAGCAAGGCATCGCGCACCGCGACATCAAACCGGCCAACTTGTTCCTGGCCGAGGTGGGCGGTCGAAAAACCCTGAAGGTGCTCGATTTTGGCATCGCCAAGGTCGTCACCGAATCGGAGAGCTTCACCAAAGCCTTCGAAGAGACCGGCGCCTCACTGCAAGCCTTCACCGCGCGTTACGGTTCGCCCGAGCAATTCAGCCGGCGCTATGGCGCGACCGGTCCCTGGAGCGACGTGTTCTCGTTGGCTCTGGTGTTGGTCGAAGCCATCGTTGGGCATAGTGCACTCGAAGGCGTGGACGCCGCGCAGTTGTTCATCGCGGCCGCCGACACCGCGCGTCGTCCGACGCTGCGCGCGCACGGCATCGATTTGGGCGATGGCATCGAGTCAGTGTTGAACAAGGCCCTGGCCGTCGACTCCAAAGAGCGTTATCCGAACGCGCGTGAATTTTGGGACGCGCTCTTGGCCGCGGTCGCCCAAAGCGTAGACATCCCGCTCTCTCTGGCCAGCGCCAGCCTGAGCGGTCGTTACCTGGTCGAGAGCGCGGATGACGCGACGCGTGCCGAGGGTGCGGCGGTCACTGGAAATCGGCCGCCCGGGATCGTTTCCGCGACCGAGCTGACCGCCAGCGCACCGCTGCCCGAGGAGCGCTCGGCGCCCGCGCGCAGCGCGCCGGACGCGCCCGGCAAGGTTCAACGAGTCGTGGCCGCGGGCGTCCTATTGCTGCTGATTTTGGGGGGGCTCGCGATCTGGCGCGCTCGCACACCCACGTTCACCGCTCAGGGCGTGAGTGCGTCGGCGAGCGCCGGTCGCACCGCGAACGGCGCCGCGAGCCCGAGCGCCAGCAGCAGCGAGGGTGCCAGCGTGACGGCACGCGAACCGGCCGCCAGCGCGTCGAGCGCGAAAGCCGGCCCCGAGTCCGCCCGTTCGGCGGCGGTGAGTCGAGGTTTCGCAGGCTTGCCGGCACGCGATGTGCCCGCGGGCTTGGTCACCCCAAGCGGCGCCTGGCTCGACAAATTCAGCGTGCTGCGGCGAGACAACAACCAGGGCCTGCTATTCAGCGAAGCCTTCGCGCGCTGCGCCGACGCCGGCAAGACGCTGTGCACCGAAAGCCAATGGCAACGCGCTTGCGACTCGTTCCCAGAAGTCGGCGAAGTGCCGTCGTGGACCGAGAGCATCGAGGACGGGCACGTCGTGGTGCGCGGCGGTAGTTCGTGCAAGCCGCGCAAGCTGGTCAGCGAGACCGATAAAGACGGCCAGCGCATCGGCCTGTGCTGCGACCGCGCAGTGGCCATGGATTCGACGTCAATGCAGAAGGCCTTTCTGGCGTCGACCGCCAGCATCGTGCTCAAGCTGGAGACCGCGCTCAATCAGCGCAGCATCGATAAATTCCTGGATCTATCGGAAGACCACGTGACCTTGAACGAGCACGTGCGGGACAAGGCCGGGCTCAAGAGCCTACTCACGCAATCTTTCGCCAGCGCTCGCGACCTCGTGATCGTCAACGATCACTGCGACATTTCCGTGTCCGCGAAGAAGGTCGTGATCAAAAAATCGCGCCGCGTCAAAAAGACCAGCTACGAGACTACCGGCTGGACTGCAGTGTGCCAGCAAACGCGTCACCGCGACGGCAAGGGTGTGGCGGCCAAGAGCAGCTACGAGTTTTCGGCCATCAGCAAGCTACGTGCGATCACCGACACGGAAGCCCCGCCCAGCAGCGAGTGATCCGCGCGCACGGTCAGCCGCCGAGGCGAGATTCGTTCTGACACAGCTCACCCTGGTTGTCAGGACAGGCGATGCGCACGTGAAAGTGATCGTCGTGCACGCTGCGCCCGGCCGGTTGCTTCAAGAGAAGCGCCACGTCGTCGACGTAGCGCGCAAAGCGCGGATCTTTGCGACCGTACTCGATCAGTCGCCAGCGCAGCCCGCTCGAAACGAAGATGTGTACCAGGCCCGCGCGCTCATCGGTGACCCAAGAGCGAAGCAGGAGCCAATTGCGGTAGTCGTCGAAGTACACGCCTGACTCCCAGCGCGAGCGTCCATTCGGTTCGAAGGGCGTGAAGTGCTCGCGCACCACGGGGCGCCCCGCCGCGTCACGCAGGTAGAAGCCGACGTCGGCATCGCGCCCGCTCTGGTGGCTCACGTGACCGGCGAGCGGGCCCCCGTCACGACGGGAGAGATCGCCCACCATCATCAGTGAACCCTTCTCCACCCGCGCCACTTCGCGCGCGCTGCGCTCCAGCATCAGCACCAGAGCGGGGTGCGCGAAGATATTGTCCTTGCTGCTGTCTTTTACCTTCAAGGCATCGGAGTTTTTGAGTTTTTTGGCACGCAGTTGGAAGCCGTCATTGGGATAGCCAACGGTCAAGGACATCAGCGAAAAGGGCGCAGCCCAAAAGCGTCGTGGCAAGTCGTGCCCGGTGCCGGCTTTGGCGGACGGCGCGAGCGCAGACAACGCACCGCCCAATGCCAGCACCCCGAGCGCCGTGCGAGCCCATTTTGTCGCCCGAAATCTCACGTCCCAGGCTGTATCACGGGCCGCAGAAAAGCCGCAAAAATCAGGCGTCGATCCCGGGAGCGTGTGTTCAGCATGGGCACGCTACCAGCTGGCCTCTGCCGAGCAGTAAACGCTGCGTCCGGGCACCGGATAGCCGATGAAATCGAAGTGCCGCGCGTCGAAGACGTCGTCGACGGCGGCGCGCAGCGAGAGGTCGGGCTCGCGCCCGAGGCGCAAGGTCGCGCCCAAATCGAGCGTGGTGGACGCGGGCAACAGCAAGAGGCCCGCCGGATCGGCCAAGCGCGAGCCGCGATGACTCAGCCGCGCGTCCAGGCCCGCGCGCGCGAGCACGCGAGATTGGGGGGCGACGAAGCCCTCTAGATACAAGCTGCCCGCGATCCGCGATTGGTAGGGAATCAAGTCGTTCGCGAGTTGGACATCGCTGGTCGTGACGCGCGGATCGAGCAGAGTCAATGCCAGGGACGCACGCGCGTGCTGGGCGAACTGCGCGCCCGCTTCGAACTCGGCACCGAGCACGCGCGCGCTGCCCACGTTGTACGGCTGCACCGTGCCCACGGACGAGCGACGATGCGCGATCAAGTCGGTCACGTGCCGCGCAAAGCCGAACGCGTCGAGGTACGCCCACACGGGGCCGAGCAACGCCTCGTAGCGCGCACCCAAATCCCAAGCCAGGCCCCGCTCCGAGACCAGTCCCCAGTTGCCTTGCGAGAGCGCGGAGATCCCATACAGCTCGCCCAACGTGGGCACGCGGGCGTAGCGCCCCAGATTGCTGCGCAGCTCGAAGCCGCCCCAGCGCTTGCGTGCGCCGAGGCGCAGCTCGGGCCGAAGATCGGCGCAGCCCTGGCTTTGCTGAGGGCCCACGGTGGCATCGCAAGTGACCAGCGCGAGTGAAGAGAGTTCGAGCTCATCGGGCAAGGAAGCGAATAGCGCCACTCGCGCCGAGCCGGTGCTGCGCTTGGCCCGGAGTGTCGTCGCGCCGTCCTCGAGCAGCCGATCGAACTCCAGACTTGCGCCCAAGAGCGCGCGAAACACGCTGCCTTTTAGCCACAATCGCGCGCTCTCGGCGAAGCGCGATCCTTCCGCATCCAGGCTCTGGGGCAGCCAACTGAGCCCGTGATCCGGATCGGTCAGCCGTGTGCGCGTGGTGATCGCTTGGCTGGTGAGCACGAGATCACAGCCAGGTGTGGAACTGCACGGCACTTCCGCGGTGAGACCAGCGAGCAGCCGCGTCGTCGCCGAGCGCGCGGTCAGCGCGGGCAGCGCGAGCAAGCCGGTCACGCCTTGCTCGCGCTCGAAGGCGTTGAACACCGTGGTCAATCGCGCGCGGCGCCTGCCCAGCGAAGTGCGCCCGATCGCCCACACGTCACGCTCGCTCGAGTCGGCGTTGGGACGAGTGAGCAACCGATCGTCATGGGGATTCGAGGTGCCCGCGTTGTCCAGGTACGGATAATCGTTCTTCGCGCCCGCCGCGCGAAACGCGACCAACGCGGAGTCGCCCGCGCGCCCGACTTCCGCCCCCAGCCACCCCGCGTGCTGACCAAAGCTGCCCAGTTGAGCACCAGCGCGCAGCCGATTCGTGCGCGGCAGCAGCGGCTCGAAGTAGATCGCTCCACCGATCCCCAACCGGTCCGCGTCGGCCGGAGCATTGCCGCGGTAGACTTCGGCACGGCCCAACATCCAGAGCGGGATCAGCGATAAATCCGCCGACCCCGTCAGATCATCGTTCAAGCGCACCCCCGCCAAGTAGACCGGAGTTTGGGCGCTGGTCGCGCCACGCACGGAAGCGGTCGACAGATCCGAAGCGCTGCCCGTTTCCGAAACTTGCACGCCGGGCACGCGACTCAAGACCGCTGCGGCGTTGGCACCCGGTCGCGAAAGCTCGGTTGCATCGATGCGTGTGGCGGCCAGGGTCGGCTCGCGCAGAGGCCGTGTGATCTTGTGCCCAGGGGCCAAGATCTCCGGCTCCGATTGGGCCTGTGCCAGCGCCGGCCAGCCCCAACTGCCAACCAGCCCGGCTCCGGACACCAGCGCCAATTTCGCGGCGAACGCGCGGGCAAGCACGCTCAAAAGGCTCGTTTGCTGTCGATCAAGATCGTGACCGGGCCATCGTTTTCGAGCGCGACTTGCATCTCGGTGCGAAAGCGCCCCGTCTCCACCCGCGCGCCTCGCGTGCGGCACTCAGCGCAGAATTGTTCGAACAGCGCTTCCGCTCGTACGGGCTCGAGCGCCTCGCTGAAGCTCGGACGCCTGCCTTTGCGCACATCGCCGAACAACGTAAACTGGGAGACCGCGAGCAGCGCGCCGCCCGCTTCGAGGAGGCTCAGGTTCATCTTCTGCGCGTCGTCTTCGAAGATGCGTAAGCCGATGACCTTGTCGGCCAAGGCAGCGGCGTCCGACTCTTCGTCGCCCCGGCCTACCCCGACCAGCACACAAACGCCGCGCTCGATGCGCCCGACCACGGTGCCTTGGACGGTAACCGAGGCGAAGTTGACGCGTTGCACGACCGCTCGCATGGTGGCCGAGGCTTGCCCTCGCTCCCACGCCGATTCAAGCCTAGATCATCCCCATGGCGTCAAAACCGCGGTCCCCAGTCGAACGCAGCACCGAAACGACGCCGGCTTGGGCAGAGCAGCTAGTGCGCCTCTTGGACGATGGCCTGACCATCCCAGGCACGCGCATCGGCATCGGCTTGGACGCCATCCTGGGCTTCCTGTTCCCGACCTTGGGCGACGCGCTGACCGGTCTGGGCTCACTTTCGCTGCTGGTACTCGCGTTTCAAATGCGGCTGCCCAAAGTGATCGTGCTCCGCGTGGTGTTCAACATTGCCGTCGATGTCTTGATCGGCTGCCTGCCGTTCGTGGGTGACGCCTTCGATCTGTTCTGGCGTTCGAATCGGCGCAATCTGCAACTCTTGCAGCGCTACTCGCATGACCCACTGCGGCGCCCGGACCCGCTCGATTACCTGATCGTGGGCCTCGGCTTCGCGCTCGTAGCCGCCGCAATCATCCTGCCGCTGCTACTCGGGGTTTGGCTATTGCGGCTCATATTTCGCCAAATTTGACGCAAAGTGACAGTTTCCGGCGAGGGCCGCTGCAGCTGGGCTATGCTCGGGCCACGAGATGCATCCCGCGAGCGAGCCCCCGCGCGATCTGTTCGTCGGGCAGGTGCTGGAAAGCGCCTATCAGCCCGGCGTGTCCTACCGGCTCGAGAAGAAGCTCGGCGAGGGAGGCACCGCGCTCGCCTACCTGACGCGTCGCATTTCACCGGTGGGTGAATCGCAAGCGGTGATCAAGATCATTTTGCCGCACATCGTCGCCGAGTCGGACGAGCGCGCGCTGACCATCATCAAGAAGGAAGCGGTGGCGCTCGGGCGGCTGAACGAACGCGTGCCACCCACGCCGTTCGTGGTGCGGCTGCTCGACACGGGCAGCGTGTCGTTTCAGTCCGGGCAACGCTTGCTCGACCTGCCGTTCATCGCGCTGGAGTACGTCCACGGCGGGCTAGAGGGCGCCACGCTGGAAGAGCGCGTGGATTATTCGCTGAAGGCGACCGGATTTTCGTTCGATCCCGAGCGTGCCGCGCGGCTGATTCGCGGCCTCGCCAAGGGGCTCGACGAGATCCATGCCGTGGGCGTGGTGCATCGCGACTTGAGCCCAGGCAATGTCCTGTGCTGCGGCTCCGGCGAGACCGAGCTGTTCAAGATCTCCGATTTCGGCATCGCGCGCCCCTCGGGCTTGTCGGCCACTTTCGGCAACATGTTGGTCGGCACTCCCGGCTACTTGGCCCCCGAGCAGATCGTCTCGCAAGGTGGCGGCGATTCGATTAGCGCCTGCACCGACATCTTCAGCTTCGCCGCCATCATCTACTTCGTGCTCACGGGCGAGCCGCTGTTCAACGCGCGCACTGCGGTCGCCGCGCTGATGCTGACACGCGCGCCGGAGCGTCGCAGCTTGCTCGACGCGGCCACCCTGCCCTACGAGCTTCGCGAACGCGAAGCCGCCTGTCAGGCCATCGATCTGGCGATCGCGCGCGCCACCGCGCTCGATCCGAAGCTGCGTCCACAAAGCGCACAACGCTTCGCAGATAGCCTCCTGCCTTGGATCGAATCGCGCTCGTCGAAGCCCAGCCGGCGTTGGGTTTCCAGCATGGACCCGCTGCGTTCGCGCGAGCTGGTGCTGGAAACCAATTGGATGGTCCGCCATCCCCCCGGCGACGAGCGGCTCGTTTTGCACGTGGCCTGGAATGCGGCCGGGCACGCCTTGGCGACGACCACGCAGGGCCTGGCCTACTGGGATGGCACGCGCTGGTGCGAGCTCCCGACGGACAACCTGCCACCCGCTGGCTCGCTGCGCGTCGTCGAGCGGCTCACCCCCGCCACCTGGGTCCTGGGCGGCAAGAACGCCATGTTGTTCGAATACTCCCGAGACGGCGTGCGCGAGCTGTATCGCGGTCCAGATCGGGACGTGACGTTCAACGCGTTGACCACGGGCTTCGACGACGTCGCGGTCGTGCTCGGCACGAAGCCCGGGTCGCCCCCGCTGTTGTACGCGTTGGTCGGCAAGCATTGGCTTCGCCCCCTACCCGTGACGGACGCGGCAATGATCGCCGATCTGTCACGCGTCGATGACGAGCGCTGGTTGATCGTCGGTCGTGGGCATGACGGCCGCCCGTACGCCGCCTATTATCGGCCCCTCGATTGGCAACTCGAGCGTTTACCCGTACCCGATGGCCGCGCCTTGCTCGCTTGCGCCAGCAGTCCGGAGCGGCAAGCCGCGGTGGCGGTCGGGGTGGGCGGGGCTTGCCTCGACATCGACGCGGGCGCGGCCAGTACGCGCACGCTCGCCGATCGCGCAGACCTCAGCTGTATCGCCATCGATGCCCTGGGCCGGCATTGGGCCGCTGGCCCCGGGCGCGTGTGGTCGCGGCATCCAGCGGGTGAATGGAAGTGCGTCTGGCAACACGCCGCCTGGCAGCCGCCGTTCGTGAGCATCATGGCCGAAATCGGCACCGTGATCGCGATGACGGTCGACGGCGCGGTGCTCGAATGCCGCTCGAACTTGCTCGACAAGACCTACCCTGCCATGTAGGCAAAAGATGCGACTTTCGTTACTACTTCGCTCTTGGGCGGCGCTGCTCTCACTGTCACTCGCCGTCGCTTGTTCGTCGAGTGACGAACAGCAGCCGATCACGAGCACTCCGGCGCAGTACTGCGCGAGCAGCTGCGCCAAGGCGCACGCCTGCAACGACGCCATCGATGTCGTCGAGTGCGGCTCCTCTTGCCAAGGTGAACTCGGGGCCGCACCCGAGCTACGCGCCGATTTGCTCGGTTATGTCAGCGGCTGTGTCGAGAGTAGCGCGTGTTCCAGCAGCACTACGGTGAAGTGCAAGAACGAAGCGCAAGCCCAGCTTGCCATCAGCAGCTACGGGAAAAGCTTCTGTAGCGCCTTCGTCGCAGCCGGCATGCAATGCGACGCGACCGGCGCGAACTACCCTGAAACTGACTGCCTCGGAGCCGCCAAGAGCTACCAAGACAGCGCACTGAAAGCCGCCAACGATTGCTTGGGCAAGCCGTGCGCCGAGCTGAGCGCGTGTCTCGCTCGAGCGATTCCGGAAGTCACGCTGCCGCGATAGGCGGTCGACCCGCGGCAATCGGGCAGCGGTTGGCTCGAGGCCTGAGCGACTACGCCGCTCGGCTCGCCGAACTCGACGCTAGCGGCGGGGCATCCACTGAACAACCCCAGAGCGTGCTGACGCTCACGGCAATCGAGCACGGGCCAAGGTAGATCTAGTGTCCTCCCGTAAGCGTGCCCGTGCCCGGAAGGTGGAAAAATTTGCTTTCGATTGGATGGCGCGTGTGCTCCATGGGGGAGTCGATGGTTCGACTCCCATTAGACGATCGGAAGTGGGCGAAGATCGCTGCGGTCCTGGCAGAAAGACGGGGCCCAGGTCGCCGAGGAAACGACAATG